>OIDR01000079.1_pt1 | contig 30530 bp, 20 predicted proteins | sample 1581641 | NCBI WGS metagenome assembly OIDR01 (sample SAMEA3882550, study PRJEB24775) | human gut metagenome | biome: human-associated habitat; feature: intestine environment; material: feces | place: Netherlands | collected 2009/2010
ATTTGCGTTAAAACGCTTTAAAGAATAAAATAGCTGCTAAATCCGTATATAAGTCGATACTTTAACCTACCTGTTTGCTTCAATGAGCTTTTCAAGCCGTAAAACACGATGGTAGAGGGCAGACTTCGACAAGGGAGGGTCAGCCATCTCCCCTAAATCACGCAGCGACAGATCGGGATAGCGCTCGCGCAGGTCGCAAAAGACCGCCAAGGCATCCGGAAGCGCATCGCGAAGGCCACGTTGCTCGAGCTCATCGATAAGCGCAAGTTGATGTTGGGCAGCGCCGGCACTTCTGGTCTGGTTGGCGAGCTCGGCGTTCACGCGACGGTTCACATCGTTCTTAACCAACTTGACCGCGCGCGCCTCCTCAATCTCGGCAACGCTGCGCTTGGCACCAATGAGCTTTAATAGATGCTCGATTTCCTCGGCGCTCTTAATGTACACGGCATATGACCCCCGCCGTGCATTAACACGAGCATGGACCCCAATCTGCTCCAACAGATCGCAAAGCCCCTTGGCATATTGCTCGCCCTGCACCGCGATCTCCAAATGAAAATCGCCTCGTGGATCGGCCACGAAGCCGCGGATATAGGCAAGTCTACAGCAAGGACGGGCAACGATATGTCGGGGTACGCCGGCGACAAGTCCTCCCCTACGGTCGAGGATACCCAGCAGCACCAGAGCCTTATCCAGGTCTGGCTGATCAGGCAAGGTGATGAGGTAGTTTCGAACCTTATGCAATACAGATTTGCGGACGGTGAACTCCGTTTTGAGCTTAAGGATACGATGCGTCAGCGTGATCATCGTGCGCGCGACGGCTCCCGTCTCAGTCGCAACCGTCAAACGATACCGCCCAGAGCCGGTAAGCGAGAGCGTACCACTCACGCGCGTGAGGGCGGCGAGCGTCGACAAATCGCAGTATTCACATTCGGGTTCGCAGCGCGCAAGCTCGTCACGCACCTCAGCGGTAAACGACATGCAGGCCTATGCCTTCGTGTTGGCGCGCGACAGGTCGCGATGGGAAATGCTCACGTGATATTGGGCGCCTTCCAAATAACGTGCCGTGGCCTCGGCAATGGCAACGCTGCGGTGCTGGCCGCCCGTGCAGCCGATGGCGATAGAAAGCTGCGGCTTACCCTCCGCGATATAGCCCGGCATCACCGTATCGAGCAGCTGTGTCCAAGCCTTCCAAAACTCCTGCGTCTTGGGGTGGTCCAGAACAAAATCGGAGACCTTTTTATCGAGACCGGTCATCGTGCGCATCTCGGGATCGTAGAACGGATTAGGCAGGAAGCGAACGTCGATCATAATGTCCGCCTCGACGGGCATGCCGTGCTTAAAGCCAAACGAGAACACGTGGACGTCCATGAGCTGCTGGTCGGACAGCTCGGAAAATGCCATACGTAGCTTGTTACGCAGCGCAGAGGTGCGCAGACGGCTCGTGTCGATAATCATATCGGCTCGGTCGCGCACGCCCTGAAGCTGAAGGCGCTCGCGCTGAATGGCATCGGCCGTAGTCTCCCCCGGCTTGGCAATGGGATGACGGCGGCGATTTTCGCTGTAGCGACGAATCAGCACCTCGTCAGAAGCCTCCAGGAACACGATGTCGCAGCTCATCTCGCGCTCTTCGAGCGCGGCGACCGCATCGAGCAACTCGTCAAACAGTCCCTGGCTACGCAAATCGCAGGTAACGGCGAGATGCCTGCCCACGCCCGTATTGATGCCGACGAGCTCGGCAAGCTGGGCGATGAGACGCGGAGGCAGGTTATCGATGCAAAAATAGCCCATGTCCTCGAACACGTGCATGGCCTGCGTGCGGCCCGATCCGGACATTCCGGTGATGATGACGATATCGGGGATGCGCTCCGAGCGCTCCGCCGCATCCATGGCATCTCCCTTTTGCATGTGCGCCTCCTAAAATAAACGCGGGACCCGGCCAGCGGATCCCGCGCGATCAATTGCCTTTATTGAGTATACCGCCCCAAGCGGATACGAGGCCCGTCTTACGCCTCAAGCGCAGCCTTGAACCAACTCGTAATACTCGTGGGGTGCGTGATGGCGGTGCCGACGACAACGGCCCAGGCGCCAGCATCGATCGCGGCGCGAGCCTCCTCGGGCGTATGCACGCGACCCTCGCAAATGATGGGAAGGCCGGGGAATTCCTCGGTCGCCTGACGCAGAAGCGGCAGATCGGGGCCGTCGGCCATGGTGCAGTCGATGGCGGCGACACCGTGAGAAAGCGTGGTAGATACCAGGTCAAAGCCCATATCAACAGCACGGCGAATGTCCTCGATGGTGGCACAATCCGCCATCAGGAGCACGCCCTCCTCGTGCAGCGGGCGGAAGGTATCCTCGACCGTCTTGCCATCGGGGCGCGGACGATCGGTGGCGTCGATCGCCACGATATCGGCACCGGCAGCAACGCAGGCGCGAGCGTGACGCAGCGTCGGCGTGATGTAAACGCCCTCGTGCCCATCCTTCCACAGGCCGATAACAGGTACCTCACAGCGACCCTTAATGGCGGCAATGTCGGCAAGACCCTGGCAGCGAATGGCGGCGGCACCGCCGAGTTCGCAAGCGCGAGACATTTGAGCCATGGTCTCGGGCGTACGAAGCGGCTCGCCCATATACGCCTGAACGCTCACGACGAGCTTACCCTTCAGGGATTGAATCAAAGGATCGACGGTCATAAGGCTGTAACCTTTCTCAGAACAGCCTCCCGAGGCGTGTTGCCTCGGGAGGCTCCTACAGCAGATACGTTTACTTTAACGAGGCAAGAAGATGCTCAGCGGCTCCGATAAGCGGCGCGTCGCCCTCCAGAGAACCGATGAGGATCGGCGTGTCCTGAAGCGGATCGAGCGCCTGGCTGGCATAGCCCTCGTGTACCGAATCCTTCCACGTCTGTGAACGCCAATCGGGACCCTGGTGAATCACGCCGCCCGAAAGCACGATAACCTCCGGATCCAGAATGTTTGCGAGCGAGCCCAGGCTGGCGCCCAGCGCAAAGCCGGCATCATGGATAACCTCGGTCGCCTTTGCGTCGCCCGCACGGCACAGGTCGTTCACGTCACGGCCGACCGAAGGACGGCTGGGGTCGACGCGGCCAAAACGCTCATCGTACATACGACCAATGGAAGTGCCCGAAGCAACCGACTCCAGATGGCCGGAACGCCCGCAGGCGCAAGGAATGCCGGCGGCAGCCGAGCACTCAATGTGGCCCATATGGCCGGCAGCGCCATGGAAGCCCTGCATCACGCGGCCGTTCTCGACATATGCGCCGCCGATGCCCGTACCGATGCCCAGACACAAGACGGAGAACTTGCCCTTGCCGACGCCCCAGTGGGCCTCGCCCAGAGCATGAGCCTGCACGTCGCCTACAACGGCAACGGGAAGACCGAGGTCCTCGCGCAGACGCGGCCCCAACTGAACGCCGGACCAGCCGGGCATGATCTCGTTGGCATACGCGATGGCGCCCGTCTTGGGATCGACGACGCCGGCAGCGCCGATGCCAACTCCGAGGACCTCGACATCGGGGTTTGCCTCAAGAGCTGCCTTGATAGACGCCTCGATGCGCTGGAAGACCGCTTCGCCACCCTCCTGGGCCTCGGTGGGAACCTCAGCCTCAAAAACGGGATGGGGCACACCGCCGTCAGCCGGGTACTCCATGATGGCAGTCGCGATCTTAGTTCCGCCGATATCGACAGAGCAGACGTACTTGTTCTCCATGTCGTTCTCCTTCGGAGACAAAAACAACTACAGGAAATGCGCCGTCAGGCTAGCCGTCACAGCGCGGTAAAGGTTTTCCAGGTGCCCGAGATCGCCGAGAAACCGTGTGGCCATTGACCTAATGGGTCATGGCCGCACGGTTGAACGGCGAGGTCGGGTGCCCGGGAAAGCTTTAAAGGAGACCGTTGTCCTGGAGGACCTTGCGAATCGCCTCGACGTTCTCGCCGGTCATGGCCTTCACTGGGCGCGGCATGGTCGGGCTGTCGAAGATGCCCATGAGGTTCATAGCGGTCTTGAAGGCGCCGACGCCACCGGCATAGCCCTGGACGCCCGAGGTGACATCCCAGATGTGCGAAATCTCGTTGAGGCGATCCTGCTCAGCCTTGACGGTAGCCCAGTCACCAGCCTGAGCGGCCTTCCACTGACGCACGTAGCCCTCGGGCTCAACGTTGGCGAGACCCGGGACAGAGCCGTCGGCGCCACCGAGGTAAGCGCCGTCGACAACAACCTCGTGACCGGTGAGGATGCTCATCGGATGGCCGTTCTTTTCGTTCTCCTGAACGAGGTAGCGGAACGAGATGTCATCACCCGAGGAATCCTTGACGCCAGCAAGGACGCCCTCGGCGCCGAGCTTGGCAAGAAGCTTCCAGGGAAGCTTGGTGTGGACGCACACGGGGATGTCGTAGGCGAAGATGGGCAGGTCGAGTTCCTCGTGAAGGATGCGGAAGTGCTCCTCGACCTCGGTCATGCCCTGCAGGGCATAGAACGGGCAGGTGGCGACGAGCGCATCGGCGCCCAGCTCCTGAGCGACCTTGCCGTGCTCGATCATGCGCTCGGTCTCGGTGTCGATGATGCCGACCAGAACGGGAACGCGGTGGTCGACGATACGGACGGCCTCTGCGATGATCTGACGGCGACGCTCGTCGGTGGAGAAGACGACCTCGCCCGAGGAGCCCAGGAAGAACAGGCCATCGACGCCGGCATCGATCATGCGGTTGATGCTGCGCTCAAAGGAGGCAACGTCGAGCTGGTGGTCTTCGGTATCGGGAACAACGACGGGAGGGATAACGCCGGTGAATTTCTGAGTTGCCACAAGAATCTCCTTAGTTGTCTGGCGGGCAGCCCTATGCCGCCCACTCTTGTTGGCGGTGTCCAGGCCGTCTAGGCCAAAGAACACGAATAGAACGTTTGGTTAAAGAAGTCGACGACTTCGTTTTCGAACGCATTGATGCGCTCGTGAGCGTATTTGGCATAGATGATATGCCTCCGGTCACACTCAAGACCGTTGAATACGGCAAACTGGCCCTTGGGATCACTCACGGTATCCATGAGCGATGTGCCCATGAGCACCGAGCCACGAACCCGAGGCGACAGCGTCTCGAGACCGCTGGGAAGCGGATTGGCAAGCGCCGTGCAGGCAAGGCCCCGCTCGTCCAGAGCAGAAACCGCCAGCGCGACACCGCCGCCAAGGCCCTCGCCCCATGCAAAGATGCGGTCGGGATCCATGCCATCAAGGTTGCGCGCAACCTTCGCCAACGCGCAGCCCCAACGGACACGCTCGACAAAAGCAGGCGAGGTAATCCCCTGCTGCAGATCGTTGGATCCAATAGTCTCATCGTCCAGCGCGAGGACGGCATACCCCATGGCGACAAATCTCGTCATGTGATGCCAACCGCGCACGGGTCGGTCGATGTCGTGAAACATCAGGCATAGTGGCACAAGCTCGGATGCCCGGTCACGACCAACAGGCTCAATCAAACGGCCGTGCACGACATACCCGCCGAGCTCAAAGGAAACCTCGGAGTAGCGCGCGCACGGATTGGCGAAATCAATCGCCGTAACGGTCAGCCCGCAAACCTCAAGGTCCGAAGCGGCTGTCTCCAACTCGGAAACATCCGCAGAAGCATCGCCGCGCCAATCCCGGAAATCAGAGAGCCTTGACGAAACCGTCCCAGCAATTCCCGCAAGCTCGGGGACAATCAGCTCATCGATATTGCTCTCGCACTTAGACATGAGCCTCCCCTCCCTTGCAGAAAAACGGAATGATCAGATCGTCAAAATCCTGAATCTCCTCGTGACCGAAGCCTTCAAAGAACTCATGACGCTTTTCACAGGTCAGGTTGTTGTAGACTGCAAACTGCGTCGCCGGAGGACAGACGATATCGGCTGTGCCCGTGCCAAACAGCACGGGGCATTTGACCATGGGAGCAAAGTTCTTGGAATCGAAGTACGCCAGCTTGGCATAGGCTTCGTCGATACGAGTCGAGTCCTCGTCAAACCAGCGAGACCAATAGCGCAGGCCCTCGTAGGCGATGTCGTCGGCATCCAAATCCCAGACCAGGCGGAAATCCGACAGGAAGGGATAGAGGATGGCGGCGCGATTGATAAGCTCGCTGTTAAGTGCGCAGGTCGCAATGCCCAAACCGCCGCCCTGCGACGCGCCGTTCACAAACACACGGGCAAGATCGATGCCCTCGAGCTCGCGAACGATGCGGCACAGGATGCGAATATCTTGGTGCAAGCGGACATAGTAGAGGTTGGCCGGGTCGCCGTCGATACCGGCGACGATATGGCCCGCGACCGTTGTGCCCTCAAATCCACCAATGTCCTCGGAGGGGCCTCCTTGGCCAGGACAATCGAGAGCAATGAGCGCCATGCCCATGCCCGCAAACGACGCCTGCTCAAACCAGCTGCGGCTTGCACCCGGATAGCCGTGGAACTGAAGTACCAATGGCACGGGCTCGTCCGAGACGGGTTTAAGGTACTTGGCATGCAGGCGAGCGCCACACATGCCGGTATACCAGAGGTCGAAAAGCTGGCAGGTCACGGCATCGGCGACCGATGCCGTCTCGATCACATAGTCAAGCCCGACGGCGTCGGCCTCGGCCATGCGATCCTTCCAAAAGAGATCGAAATCTGATGGACGGGGCATGGCGCCCCGATACCCACCAAATTGCTGTTGTAGCTCCTGAGCGCTTGGCATGGCTCGTGAACCCAACCTTTCGAAATCGCAACGGAGGTGCGCCCGGCAAGGGAACCGGGCGCACGGGAAGGAAAGCGAGGCTACTCGCCGAGCTTGGGATGCAGCAGCGACGGCGCAGCGCCGAGCAGCATCTTGGTGTAGGGGTCCTGGGGGTGCTGGAAGACCTGCTTGGCCTCGCCCTGCTCGACGATCTTGCCACCATTCATAACGATGATGTCGTCAGAGATATAGCGGACCGTCTGGATGTCATGGCTGATGAACACCATGGCCAGGCCGAGCTCCTTCTTAAGGTCGGTCAGCAGGTTCAGAATCTGCGCGCGGACCGAAACGTCCAGAGCCGAGGTGGGCTCGTCGGCGATGATGGCATCGGGGTTCAGCGACAGGGCACGGGCAATTGCGACGCGCTGGCGCTGGCCGCCCGAAAGCTGGCCGGGAAGAACCTCGGCGGCAGAGCTGGGCAGGCCCGTCAACTCCAGGAGCTCCTTGACGCGCTTCTCCTGCTCGGCCTCGGTGCCCAGGTTGTGAACGCGCATGGGATCGAGCAGCTGCTCGCGAACGACCATGCGCGGGTTGAGCGCCGTGGCCGGGTTTTGGAACACGACCGAGATGACGCGGCCCATGTGACGACGGTCCTCGGCGGTACGCTTGGTAACGTCCTTGCCCTTAAAGTAGACCTTGCCGCTCGTGGGAGCCTGCAAACCGCACATGACGTTGGCGGTCGTGGACTTGCCGCAACCGGACTCGCCGACGATGCCGATTGTCTGGCCGGGCATGAGCTTAATCGTTACACCCTGGACAGCGTGAACCAGGTTGGGGTGCAGAATCGAGCCGGTACGGGTCCTAAAGGTGACGTGGACGTCATCAAGGAAGATGATCGGCTCGACGCCGTTGACTGCGGTCTCGCTCATCTACATCACCTCCGCGTGAGGGGTCAAACCATTTGCCTTGAGCACCTCATCGGGGAGCTCGGAATAGAAGTGCTCGGTGCCAGGCACGCGCTTGAAGACCGGACGGGTGTCCAGGCCAATACGCGGATGGCTCGAGCGGGGCGCGAAGCGATCGCCCTTGGGGAAATCGCGCGGGCTCGGAACGGCTCCGGGCACCTGGTGCAGGCGGCCCGAACCGCTCTCGATGGACAGAACGGAACCCAGAAGACCGCGGGTGTACTCGTGGATCGGGTTAGTGAGCAGCTCCTTGGTGGGCGCCTGCTCGATTACCTGGCCAGCGTACATAACCGTGATGTTGTGGGCGACCTCGGCGACCAGCGCTAGGTCGTGCGAAACGAAGATCATGGCAAAGCCGAGCTTGGCCTGAAGATCGTTGAGCAGCTTGATGACCTGCTTCTGGACGGTAACGTCCAGAGCGGTCGTGGGCTCGTCGCAGATGACCAGCTTGGGGTCGCGGGTAAGGGCCATAGCGATCAGAACGCGCTGACGCTGGCCGCCGGAAAGCTCGTGCGGATAGCTCTCGAGCGTGCGCTTGGGATCGAGGCCGACGAGCTCCAGGAGCTCCTCGGCGCTGCGGGTTCCGCCGCGCTTGGTGAGCTGCTTCATCTGGGCAGAGATGAGCATAGAGGGGTTGAGCGAGGATAGGGCGTCCTGATAGACCATGGCGATATCGGTACCGCGCAGGCCGAACCACTCCTTCTTGCTCATCTTGAGCAGGTCACGGCCCTCCCAGAGGACCTCGCCGGAAAGGTGCTCGTCCTCATCGGTCAGGCCCATGATGGCCAGCGTGGTGATGGACTTACCGCAACCGGACTCGCCCACCAAGCCCATGGTCTGACCAGGACGGACGTCAAAGTTGACATGGTCGACGACGTTGATATCACCGTGATGCTCAAACTGGATGCAGAAGTCACGGACCGAAAGAATCGGCTCAACGGACTCGTCGGGCACATGGCGATCGTCACGCTTGAGCTCGACATCGCGCAGAGCGCCAAGGCGAGCGGAGAGGGACTGGGCCTGCTCCTTGTAGGCGCGAACGGGGTCGGAGACCAGCAGGTCGGCCTCGCGACGCTTGGAGGAATCGGTCGGATCCAGGGCGGCGGAAGGAGCAGCGGCCATGGCGTCAGTAATGCCCTCGGAGAGGATGTTGAGCGCCAGGCAGGTGATCATGATGGCCAGGCCCGGGAACAGCGCCTGCCACCAACGGCCAGCGAGCACGCCGCCGCGAGCGTCGGCGAGGATGTTGCCCCAGGTAGCGGTGGGCTCCTGGATACCAGCGCCGATGAAGGTCAGCGAGGCCTCGAAGATGATGGCGTCGGCGACCAGGGTAACGGTAAAGACCATGATCGGGGCGATGCAGTTACGCAGAACATGCTTGATCAAAATCCACGGAGCCTTGGCGCCGGAAACGATGACCGCGCGGACATAGTCCTCGCCGTACTCGGACACGATGTTGGCGCGCACGATACGGGCAATCTGCGGAGTGTACATAAAGCCGATGGCGAAGATGATCGACGGCACGGAGTTGCCCAGGATGGAGACGAAGACGGCCGCGAGGGCGATGCCCGGGATGGACATGATGATGTCCAGGATACGCATGATCGTCTCGGAGACGGCCTTGCGCGAAACCGCTGCAAGGGCGCCCACGACCGAGCCGCAGACCAGAGCCATGGCAGTGGCGCCAAAGCCGATAATCAGCGAGTAACGACCACCGTAGAGCATACGCGACAGAATGTCGCGACCCTTATCGTCGGTACCGAAGATAAATCCGTTGCCGGGAGCCTGGCGAGCCGTAAAGATCTCGACCGGGCTATAGGGGGCAAGAAGGGGCGCCAGAATCGCAGTCAGGGCGACCAGCACCAGCACGACAGCGGCAATCTTAGAAGACAGCGTCATCTTCTTCCAGCCACCGAGCTTGAGCCCCTTGGAGGCAGCCTTCTCGAGCTGCTCGGTTTGCTTCTCTCGAATCTTTACCATAATCTACACCGTCCTGATGCGCGGGTTGATGAGCAGGTAGAGCATGTCAACCACGATGTTGATGATGATGAAGGCAAGAGCAACGACGATAACGACGCCCTGAACCAGGTTCGCCTCGTTGCCCTGAACGCCCTGCAGAATCGCGGTGCCCATGCCGGGGAGGTTGAAGATAACCTCGATGACGACGGCGCCGCCCATGAGGTAGCCGATCTTAAGACCGAGGGTGGTGACCGGGGTGATCAGCGCATTGCGAAGAACGTTGATGCCGACGACGACCTTCTCGGGAACGCCGGCGCCGCGAGCCATACGGACATAATCCTTGTCGAGCTCCTCGACCATGGCGGTACGCACGATACGGGTCATCTGGCCCGTCAGCGGAAATGCCAAGGCGATAGCGGGCATGATCATACGTCCCAGATAGCCAACCGGATTCGTGGTGAAGTGAGGCAGAGCACCCGATGCCGGGAGCACCTTAAGGTAGGAAGAGAACAGCAGGATCAACAGAACGGCAAGCCAGAACGACGGGGTTGCCAAGCCGGCGATGGAAAAGACGCGGATCACTTGGTCCGGCCATTTGTCGCGATACAGTGCCGCGATGACGCCGAGCAAAAACGAAACGACCGCACCGATGGCAAGACCGATAAAGGTCAGCTGCATCGTGACGGGCAGGGCCGTAGAGATGCGCTTGGCAACGGAGTTGCGAGCAGCACCATAGGTGCCCATGTCGCCATGGATCAGATCGCCCATATAGCGCACGTAGCGCACGGGCCAGGGGTCGTCCAGACCATACTTCTCATGGTACTCGGCAACCGCCTCGGGCGAGGCACCGTCACCCAACGCCGTGTAGGCGGGGTCGGTCTTGGAGAACGACATAAGGAAGAACACCAGGACGGTGACGCCCAATGCCATGATCGGCAGCGCCACAAGACGCCTTCCAATCAAACGTAGCAAGTTGTTCACGTTCTCTCCCCTTTCTTTTGTCGGTAGGACCAACTGGTATATGAGTACGGATACTCATTACAAGACCCGAGCGACATCGTTGCCGCCCGGGTCTTTGTTTCAACTATGAGGATACGGTCCCAACGACCGACATCCTGCATACAGACTCAAGCGAGTCTTACGCCTTGACGGTCGCAACGCCCCTGAAGGACATGCTCGTCGTGCCGATGCCCTTGAAGCCATCGAGGGCCTCGCCGTTGGGCGCAGTGGACGGATCGTCCCAGGAAGCGGAGACGGTCTTGACGTGGACAACGGGGTACAGAACGGCGTTGTCAGCAATGATGTCGAAGCACTCGTTCCACTTCTTCTGCTGCTCGTCGCCCTCGGCGGCAAGAGCCTCGTCCATGAGACCGTGAAGCTTCTGCCACTCAGCGGACTCCTTCCACGGGCAACGGGTCTGCATCCAGACGTTGTCGCCGTACCACCAGTTGAGCAGCAGGTCGGGGTCGGCGCCGAAGCAGGAAGGATCGCCAGGGGCAAGGAGGATATCGTAGGCCTCGCCGCCGTCGATGGCAGCGTAGGTGGCCGGCGAGGTATCGGTCTGGATGGTCACATCGAAGCCGAGAGCGTCGAGGTCGTTCTTGACCTGGGCGGCCATGCCCTTAATCTGCTCGTTGTCGGTGGTGCGCAGGGTGATGGCACCCGGGGTGATGCCAGACTCCTCGATGAGCTTCTTAGCCTTCTTGGCGTCGGTCTTGTACACCGTGGAAGCCTCATGATAGTTGGTGAAGCTCTTGGGCAGGTAGCAGCTGGCAGCGGTGGCAAGGCCGGCGAAGGTGTTGCTGACCATCTTCTCGGTGTCGAGCGCATACATGACAGCCTGACGGACCTTGACGTTGTTCCAAGGCTCCTTGGCGACGTTGAACATGATGAAGCGGGTGCCGAAACCCTGAACGTTATCGATCTTGCAGCCGGCGCTCTCGAGCTGGTCGACGGCGTCAGCGGTAACGAGCTCCATAACGAGCGTGGAGCCCTCCTGCTGAGCGGTAACGCGAGCGGTGGGGTCGGTCAGGATGCTGTACTGGATCTTCTTATCCTCGGCAGCATACTCACCGTTGTACTCGGGGTTGGGAACCAGGGTGATCTCGGTATCGGAGATAGAGTCGTACATCCAGGGGCCGGAGCCGATCGGCTGCTTGGCGCGATCCTCCTCGGTCTGGGTGGCCGGGGTAACGCGGACGATGGCCAGACGATCCTTGAGCAGGGAGAAGTTGGGGACCTTGGTCTTGACCGTCACGGTGCTGGCGTCCTTGGCTTCAATGGACTCGAAGGGCTGGAAGAACGGAGCATAGGTAGCGGAAGCGGCGCAAGCGGTGTAGGAGGCGACGACATCGTCAGCGGTGACCTCGGTGCCATCGGAGAACTTGGCGCCCTTGCGGATGGTGACCTCGAAAGTGGTGTCGTCCACAGACTTGGGATCGTCGGTGGCGAGCTCGTTGAAGGTGCTGTAGTCGTGGTAATCGATGCCGTAGAGGCCCTCGACGACGTGCCAGTTAGCACCCAGGCCCACAGCGGAGCCGGTGCTGGCGGGATCGAAGCTGGACGGAGCGTAAGCGGAACCAGCGGTGATCACGCCGCCGCCACGGTTGGCGGAATCGGTGGAACCGGAAGCGGAACCCTCGTCGCTAGAGCTGCCACCGCAGCCGGTGAGACCAAGCCCTGCGACAGCAGCGACGCTGCCGGTGAGGCCGAGGAACGAACGCCTGGACATACCCTTGTTGATGATGGCCATGTCTTCTCCTATCAATAGAGAATCTTACCCGGGAGCGCCTAGACTTGCCCCCGCGCAACTTGCGGACGATATATACCTTACCTACCGACAAACCCAACTTGGGTGCCGCGCTCGGCGACCGATACGTACATCCGCTTGAACGGTATTTACTACCGTTCACCGAAATCGTTGACAAACAAAATGGCAGACAGTATGCATCGACGAGGTGAGATATCAGTCATCGTCAATCCACAGGATAGCAGCGCTTTTCCTTCGACGTAGTCAAACGTTTTAGCGTTAATAAAACGAGAAATCAGCAGGCAACCATAGCGAAATAAAAGGTTGAAATTCGCGCAATCATATATATCAGTTGTTTAGGGTGTGTCTAGTTTTCGGATCCACTTGTGGAGGCTTTGTCTCGCTCTTCATTCCAGGCAGCAAGAGCCTCATGGACCGATCTTGCGACATCGGCAGGAACGCCTCGAACTTCTGCAATCTCTTTCTCGCTCGCCGCGCGCAACCGTTTCATCGAGCCAAAATGGCGCATAATAGCACGTTTTCTGGTGGGTCCCACGCCTGGAACATCGTCGAGCACCGAGACCGTCATTGCCTTATCGCGTAGCTCGCGATGGAATGTAATGGCAAAACGGTGCGATTCGTCTCGCACCTGTTTGATCAGGTAGAGCGAAGCGGACCCTGTCGGCAGCACGACAGGCGTCTCGTCCCAAGGCACGAAAACCTCCTCATCGGCCTTCGCCAAGCCGCAAACTGGTATATCGAGCCCAAGGGCCTCAAGTTGTTTAATGGCTGCCGTCAATTGCGGCTTGCCGCCATCGACAACAAGCAAATCGGGGCGCGAGCCAAAGCGCTCATCGGCCATGTGCTCGGGAGCGTAGCGCCGACCAAGGACCTCGGACATCGACACGAAGTCGTTCGCCTCGTCCAGTTCGGCCTGGATTTTAAAGCGTCGGTACTGGCTCTTGTCGGCACGGCCGTTGGTAAACACCACCATCGACGCAACCGTGAAGGTGCCATGCAGCGTGGAAATATCGAAACACTCGATACGCATCGGAGGCTCGGGCAGCGCCAGAGCACTCTCGAGCTCCAAAAGTGCTTGATTGGTGCGGTCGTCGGCATAACCCGTGCGCATCATGTAGCGCATAAGGGCATGACGGGCGTTTTTGGATGCCATATCGAGTAATCGATGCTTTTCGCCGCGCTGAGGTCTATGGAGATGGCAGGAGCGTTCACGCTTGGCCGCAAGCCACTCCCCCAGCGCTTCCGCGTCCTCAAGCTCAACAGAAAGGTTGATTTCAGCTGGAATATCAGCCGTCTCGTCGTAATAGCGCTTAAGAAAACCCGACTGGAGTTCTTCCCCATCGACATCGAGGCCCTTATCGAGAATAAACTCACAGGTTCGAACCGTTCGACCCTCGCGCACGACAAAGACGCAGGCAGCCGAGATAGTCTCCTCGCGATAAAAGCCAATGACATCGATATCGACACTGGACGGAAATACGACCTGTTGACGATCATCCAGGCCCCTGATGACATCTAGACGACGCTTGACGCGTGCCGCACGCTCAAAATCGAGCGCCTCGGCAGCCTCTGTCATCTCGGCCGTGAGCTCGTCGACGACATCCTTGCGATGGCCAGACAAAAAGCGCTCGACGCGCTTAACGTTCTTGGCATAGTCGGCGGGAGAAATCGCACCGACACACGCTCCCGGCCCTCGACCGACATGATAGTCAAAGCAAGGCCGTCCGTTTTGCGCGCAAATCATATTAACGATGTCTTCTTCGCCCTTGTGGGACTCGACGATACGCCGACACCGACGCCATTCCGCACAGGATGCCGAGCAAATGGGAATGACCTTACGCAGCGTATCAATGGTCTCACGCGCCGCGCGGCTGTCGGTATAGGGACCAAAATAGCGCGTGCCGGGCTTATGGCGCTCGCGCGTGTATTTAATAGCGGGAAATAAATCGCTTTTAGTGATGGCGATAAAGGGATAGCTCTTATCGTCCTTGAGGTCGACATTAAAGTACGGATGGTACTGACCGATCAGATTGCGTTCGAGCACCAACGCCTCGTGCTCGGTCTCCACCACGATATAGTCGAAACTCGCCACCAGCTGCATCATAAGTGGGATCTTCTGACGCTCATCTTGCAGCGTTACGTATTGGCGCATGCGGGCGCGCAGGTTTTTCGCCTTACCCACATAGACGACATCGCCCTTGGCATCTTTCCAAAGGTAACATCCGGGCTGCGTGGGAACGCGCGAAACCTGTTCGGCAAGCGTTGGAATGTTATCGTGACCCGCCACGTTTGCCTACTTGCGGCGAAGCAGCGAGGAGACCTCGGGCACCTTAAAGGTGATGGCCAGGCCAAAGGTGACGGCGAGCGAGACGATGCCCGCAGCGCAAACATAGCCCAAGGTAATCAGAATCGAGCCGCCGAGCGCGCCGAAAAAGTGCTCAAGCGCCCACATGACACCGGCACCCGCAGCCGCACCCAGGCCTCCAAGCAAAAGGCCAAAGAAGCCGCCATGCAGAATAGATTTGACCTGAAGGCCATGCAGGCGACGGCGCAGCCACCATAGCGAGCAGCCAACCAAAATCACGTAGTCGACGACATACGAAAGTGCGATCGCAGGCATGCCGTAGCCAAGCACCACACCAAACAACAGCACCAAACCGACCTGTCCGATGGTGGAGTAAAGACAATAACGACCGAAGGGCTTCATATCGAGCAAGGCCGAGAAGCTCTTCTGCATAAGCACAACCGCTCCGTAAAGTGGCAACGAAGGAGCCTGGTAAATAAGGAACTCCGACACCAATGCAACACCAGACTCATCGAACTTGCCAGTGCAGTAGATCATATTAAGCGGGCGGGCGAAGACGATCAAATACAGCGCAAATGGAATCAGGAAGAAGAGAATCTGAGCAACGCCGTTCGAGATGCCGCCGCGAACGCTATCGTAGTCTTGCTCCTGAGCATCATGCGAAAGCTCGGTATAGAGCGCCGTCGAGAGCGAGACGGCGATTAGAGCATAAGGCAGGGTATACCACAGGCGCGCGTAAGCAATGACAGAAGGTCCGGTCTCGGGCTGCACCACCAGCGCGGCGGCATTGATAATGGAGGTCTGGACAAACGTGCACACCGTGGCGAGCAGCGTCGGGATACCGAGCGCAATCGTCTGGCGAAGCGCAGGATCCTTAAAGTCGATATGGATATGGGGATGCACGCCGTACTTGCCAAGCGCGGGAATCTGGCAGGCCATCTGGACAAAGACGCCGAGGGTCGTGCCAGCCGAGATCAAGATGATGCCTGCATGCTCGCCAAATTGCGCGGACACGGGTGCAAAACCAATAAAGCTGGCGATAACGATCACGTTGTTCAAAACGGGGGCGAACGTCGACCAAAAGTAATCGCGATGCGCGTTGAGAACGCCCGAGAACACCGAGCCCAGACCATAAAACAATATCTGGATGGCAAAGAAACGGAACATGAACGCAGCGGTATCCATGCTGCCGCCGTCACCCGAAAGGAACGATTGCGTCCAAATAAAGCCCGGAGCAAACAGGGTGCCCAGCACCGAAATGACGCCCAGCAGCAAGAGCAGGATGCCAAGCAGGTTTCCAACATATTCATTTGAGGCTTCACGGCCCTGCTCACGACGGACGCCCATGTACACCGGCAAAAAGGCGGTAACCAACATGCCGCCCATCACAAGCTCGTAGAGCATGTTGGGCAGGTTGTTGGCGACCTGATAAGAAGATGAAAGCAGCGACATGCCGATAGCGGCAGCCATAGCCCAAGTGCGGATGAAACCGGTGACACGCGACAAAATGGTCAGTACGGTCATAAGGCCGGCAGACCGACCAACCGTGGAGTAGTCGGACGAGCCCATATCGTCTACGTGATCCTGAGATTCCATGTGAGACTCAGGCTGCGGCTTAATCTCATCCACAGAGGAAAGAGGCCTGTCCGCTGCAAAGGGGTCATCGACTAAGATCGCATTGTCGCCAGACGCGGCATGATCCCCAAACACCGTATCGACTTCCCGTGTGGCAGTACCTCGACCAGAAAACGACAAGGGATCCCAATCGTCATCGCCGTCGACCGTCACACCTTCGACGGGATCGACAGAACCGAGCGGAGACCATTCGTCATCAGAAAGTAACGGTTCGCCATCATCTCGGGCGTCCTGTGTTGCAGGACGGACGGCAGCCGCGTCCTCATGCGGACTTTTCCCTTGTGCAGCCATCAAAAACACCGCAGTCTCATCGGGACGCGGGGCATGAGGCGTATCCAAAGCGCTGGACGTCCGATCCACGCCTGTACGAGCAGCGGCCAAAAATACTGCCGTCTCGTCGGGTCGAGTCGAGGAAAGAGGCGAATGAGAAGGCATCGAACCGGCACCGGCGGCACGCAAATACACCGCTGTCTCACCCGGGTCGGCGGCAGCCGACCAGGCTTTACGAATCTCATGCTCGGCCGAAGCCAGCTCAGGCGAAGACGCCGAGGGAGTCGGCCCCTTTGCAAAATGAGCCCCGCGCTTTGATTCTTCCTGCGGCATCGCTCAGTCCTCTCTCGTAATCGGGGCGACCTTGGCCCCACAAAATGCAATTAAGTCGTCGGGTGCAACCTCAAGCTGGTAGCCGCGCTTGCCTCCCGAGATAAAAATGGTATCCCAAAGGACACATGTCTCATCAATCAGCGTCCGATAACGCTTTTTCATACCGACAGGACTACAGCCACCGCGCACGTAGCCAGTCGCGGCAAGCAAATCTTTCACGTGCATCATGGCGAGAGATTTCTCCCCTGCGGCGCGCGCAGCAGCCTTCAGGTCAAGTTCGTCGGCAACGGGAATACAGCACACGACATGGTCGTTGGACGGCGTCGTGCAGACCAGGGTCTTAAATCCCTGGCCGGGCTCCTCACCAAGCTGTTCGGAAATCGCAACGCCAAGGCCCACTGATTCATCGCCATCGTCTTCGTACGTATGGAGAACATAAGGGATGCCGGCGCTTTCCAGCTCGCGCATGGCGTTGGTCTTCGACGTCTTCACGGCCTTCGGCATGGCATGTCCTTTCCCTCATATACAAACGCAATTTTTAAGTATATGTCCATTTGCGCGGCATACGCTATCTCGACAAAGAGAGCGCCACCGAATCGCAAGGAATCGGCGGCGCTCATGTTTCAAAAACACCTATGTATTAGGCATCGAGTTGCGCTTGACGCTCCCTATCGCGTTTGAGCAACGGCGCCAAGAACTTGCCGGTATAGCTCTGTGGGCATGCCGCAACCTGCTCTGGCGTACCCGAGACCACGACAGTTCCGCCACCGTTACCACCCTCGGGACCCATATCGATCAGGCGATCGGCGACCTTGATGACATCAAGGTTGTGCTCGATCACCAGCACCGTATTGCCCGCATCGACTAGGCGCTGAAGCACATCTAGCAATTGGCGAACGTCCTCAAAATGAAGACCGGTCGTAGGCTCGTCCAAAATATAGAACGTCTTACCCGTCTGACGACGATGAAGCTCCTTGGCGAGCTTTACGCGCTGCGCCTCACCACCCGAGAGCGTCGTGGCGGGCTGACCCAAGCTCACATAACCTAGGCCGACGTCATACAGGGTTTGAAGCTTTCGCTTGATCTGCGGAATATTCCCAAAGAAAGCCAGTGCCTCGGCCACGCTCATGTCGAGTACGTCCGAGATAGTCTTGCCTCGATAAGTAACCTCGAGCGTCTCGCGGTTATAGCGCTTGCCGCCGCAAACCTCGCAAGGAACATAAATATCGGGAAGAAAGTGCATCTCGATCTTGATCTGGCCGTCGCCCTTGCACGCTTCGCAGCGTCCACCGCTCACATTAAAAGAGAAGCGTCCTGGCGAGTAACCACGAGCCTTCGACTCCGGCGTGCTCGCAAACAGCGCACGCAGGTCGTCCCACAAACCAATATAGGTAGCGGGATTCGAGCGCGGTGTACGGCCGATTGGCGACTGATCAATATCGATCACTTTATCGATGCACTCGATGCCGTCGATTTTTTTGAACGGGCCCACGGGACGCGTAGAGCGATGGATAGCGTTGGTGAGGGCTGGTGCAATCGTATCGGTGACCAAGGAACTCTTTCCCGATCCCGATACGCCGGTTACGACGGTAAGCGTGCCAAACTCAATCTTGGCGGTAACGTTTTTGAGGTTGTTGGCACATGCGCCCGTAATCTTAAGACAGCCACGTCCGGGGTTGCGGCGTTCATCGGGAACTCGAATCATTCGCTTGCCGGTTAGATAGGCACCCGTCATTGATTCGGGACACGCCATGATGTCAGCGGGCGTTCCCGCGGCGACTACGTGCCCGCCGTTGACGCCCGCGCCTGGACCCATATCGATCACATAGTCGGCAGCGCAAATCGTGTCCTCATCATGTTCAACGACGATAACGGTGTTGCCGATATCGCGCAGGCGCTCGAGAGTCTTGATCAGCCGCTCGTTGTCGCGCTGGTGAAGACCAATCGAAGGCTCGTCCAGAATATAGAGAACGCCCATGAGGCCAGCACCGATCTGCGTAGCCAGGCGAATGCGCTGCGCCTCACCACCGGAAAGCGTCGCCGAAGCACGATCGAGCGTCAGATAATCAAGGCCGACATCAACCAGAAAACGCAGGCGTTCCAGGATTTCCTTGACGATTCGACCGCCGATGAATTGTTGACGCTCGGTGAGCTCAAGGCCCTCAAAAAACTCGAGCGACTCGCGGCACGACAGGCAGCAGACCTCATAAATGGACTTGCCGCCCACGGTGACGGCGAGCATCTCGGGGCGCAGGCGAGCGCCATGGCAGCTCGAGCACGGCTCCTCGCGAATGTACTTCTCCAGGCGCGCCTTAGTGTTCTCGTTGGTCGTCTCGGTATAGCGCTCGTACAGGATATTGCGCACGCCCGAAAACTTGGTGTCCCACTGACTACGACGACCGTCGAGCTTTTGATAGTCGACCGAGATCTTCTTGTCGCCCATGCCATCCAAAAATGCACGGCGCACCCGCGGAGGTAGGTCTTTCCACGGCGTATCCGCGCTCACCTTAAAGTGCTTGCAGACCGCGGCGAAAATCTGGGGGTAGTAGTTCGAATTGCCGAACAGGCTTCCAAAGACCCCGTCGGCAATCGACTTCGACGGGTCCTCGATCAGCGCCTCGGCATCGACCGTTTTCTTAAAGCCCAGACCATCGCACTCGGGACACGCACCATAGGGCGCGTTGAACGAAAAGTCGCGGGGTTGTAGGTCGTCGATGGAGTGCCCGTGCTCCGGGCACGCCAGGGCCAACGAATACTCCAGCAGCTCGCCCTCGGTTCCCTCGGGAGCATCGCGATCGGGCAGCATGTACACGTTCACATTACCGTGCGCCAAGGCAGTCGCCTGCTCAACAGACTCGGCGATGCGGCCCAGAGAGTTTTCCCGAATCACGATGCGGTCGACTACGACCTCGATATCGTGCTTGAACTTTTTGTCCAGATCGATGGGGTCGTCGAGCGAACGCACTTCGCCGTCAACGCGCACGCGGCTAAAGCCCTCAGCCCGAAGATCCTCGAACAATTTTGTGTACTCGCCTTTGCGCCCGCGTACCACCGGTGCCAGCACAAACGCACGACGACCCTCCCCCGCCGCCAGGACCTTATCGGCGACCTGGTCGGTGGTCTGGCGTTCGATAACGCGACCGCACTCGGGACAGTGCGGCGTGCCCACACGTGCAAAAAGCAGACGAAGGTAGTCATAAATCTCAGTTACGGTACCCACCGTCGAGCGCGGATTCTTGGACGTCGTCTTCTGATCGATCGAAACAGCTGGCGAAAGGCCGTCGATCGAGTCCAGGTCGGGTTTGTCCATCTGGCCTAAAAACTGGCGCGCATAGCTCGACAGGCTCTCCACGTAGCGGCGCTGGCCCTCGGCATAGATCGTGTCAAACGCCAGCGAGCTCTTGCCCGAGCCCGAAAGGCCGGTAATGACCACGAGCTCGTCGCGCGGGATGGAAACATCGATATTGCGCAGGTTGTGTTCGCGCGCGCCGCGGATAACGATAGAAGAATCAGACATGGAAGCTCCTTGCCTCCTATTGCATCGAATCATACTGCCGATGAGTTTAGCGCACTCAACGCGCACAGATGTTCGTAATACAAGATTCGCAGACCTTTAGCTTTGCGTATCGGGTGCTTTGTTTCTCGAAATGCCGTGGAAAGGTTATAGTAATCTAATACTGAACTTAATTTTCTGTAACAGAGGAACGTCCGTGACCGAAGATATCCCCCTTGAAATCACTTCGAGTGACATGGCCAATCTGCCCATATTCATCGCCGTCCTTATCGTGGCCACCGTCGTCGTGCGCGTGTATTTTTCAATCAAACACAATGAAAAGCCGCCCATTGCCCGCGTCTTTTGGTGCGCGACGCTCCTCATCCCGCTCGGCATGGTAGCCGCATGGATTACGAATCAATTGCTCGTAAATGAGGACAGTTCCCTATGGGTCCTTTCTTATTCGGCGCTCGGTGCAGCCGCCGTCATACTTCTTGTCGAGCCCTTGGTTTCGGGACTTATCGACCAAACCGATCTTGCGACGGGAACGATTGCCTGTATTTGCCGTGACATCCTTGTCATCGCCGCTGTTTCAGCGCTCTCGTTCGTTTCACTCGAAATTGCCTGCAACGAAACGTTCTATCGCATTCCCGCCAACTCATTCGGGTTTTCCGTCGGGCTGCTCGCGACGGTTCTGCTCTCCCTTTATTTGCTGGGACAGCGTCATGGAGGCGTCATGGCCCTCGTGCCCGTCGTCTGTTGCATCCTTGGCATTGCCGAGCACTTCGTCATAACGTTTAAAGGCGAGGCCATCCTGCCAAGCGATATCTTGGCCCTTGGCACCGCAATGGAAGTGAGCGAGGGATACGAGTTTACCTTTACCGCCGGAATCGTAACCTCTCTCGCCCTGCTGGAGATTTCCCTGGGGCTTCTTTCGCTTATCCGACCGCGAAAGCTTCGTACGCCCACCCATGTCTTCCCCGCAATCGCCGCTAACCTCTGCGCTTTTCTGCTAGTGACCGTTGTGGGGCTCTCGGGCTTTTCCAGCATCGACTTGGAGCAGGCGCTGGATTTTGGATTTGACCGTTGGCAGCCCATCACCACGTATGCGTCTCAGGGTTTTATCACTTCGTTCACCGAAATGGTCAACGAGTTGCCCATTGAGAAGCCCGAAGACTATACGCCCGATGAGGCGCAGAGCATCGAGCAGGAGCTCGCCGCCACCTACGACAGCACATATGGCTCGAGCGAGCAGCGCGCGGCGGCCGTTGCCCAGTTCAATGAAATCAAGCCGACGATTGTTGCCGTCATGAACGAGAGTTTTAGCGACCTTTCGTGCTTTGAGCAGCTCCAGGCGGCCGGGTACACCGGCCCCGCATTCTACAACTCGCTTCCCGACACACTTGTTCGCGGCACCATGCTCGCTTCGGTCGCCGGTGGCGGAACGGCGAACTCCGAATTCGAATTTTTGACCGGAGCGACAACGGCCTTTGTCGGATTAGGCAAAATCCCCTATCAGCTGTATCAGATGAATGGCGTCAACAGCCTGGCAAAGGACCTTAAAGAGCTTGGGTATACCGCCACCGCTATGCACCCGCAAAACCCCGTCAACTACCATCGAGATAAAATCTATCAGCAGCTGGGCTTTGGAGACTTTCTTTCAATCGGCGATTTCGAAGGTGCGCCCTATTACCATGCCGGCGTATGCGACTACGCCACCTACGACAAGATACTCGACCTGCTTAGAACCGACGAAGCCCCACAGTTCATCTTTGACGTCACGATGCAAAATCACGGCGGCTACGACTATGGCACCGTTCCCGCCGAAGAGCTGACAAACTATTGGGTCGAGGGAGCCAGCGAGGGTGCCAATAGCGCGCTCAACACCTATCTTACCTGCATCAACGCATCCGACCGGGACCTCGAGTACTTTATCAACGAGCTCCGCAATATCGGCAGACCGGTTGTTCTTGTCTTTTTTGGCGACCATCAGCCGAGCGCCGCAACGACCCTCAACGACGAGCTGTACCCTCAGGAAGATACGGCAAGCCACGCTTTCCGTATCTATCAGTCGACATATTTTGTCTGGGCTAACTATGAAATCGCCGGCAATACCGAGCTCAACGTCTACGACACCGTTGGGGCAAACGAGATTGCAGCCATTACCCTTAATAAGATCGGCGCCCCGCTCACCGACTATCAAAAGGCCCTGCTTGCAACAAGGTCAGATGTGCCCACCATCAATGTCGCCGGCTACCTTGGTGCCGACGGGCTGCGCTACGACTTGGAATCTGAAGACAGCCCATACGCCTCGACGATCGACAAGCTGCAGCGCATGCAATACCTCGAGTTCGCCAGCAAAGTTCAGTAAGCCCGCCCATTCGCTTGGAACCATCGTATTGCAAGCACGCTCGGCCCAAATGCATCGCAAATGACTCCCGCTCGCAAACGAGGGTACAATGACGCTCGTGTCACATTGCGGGGCCCCGGCCCCAACATATACAAAGGAGTCATACATGGGTTGCGAGCACGCACAGGCCGCCGGCGGACAAACGTCGCCGTCGCAATTTGAGGAGAACACGCTGTCCGAGGTCAAGCGCGTCATCGCCGTGCTTTCCGGCAAGGGCGGTGTCGGCAAGTCGTTTGTCACCGGTGCCATCGCCACCGAGCTTGCCCGTCACGGCCACAAGGTCGGCGTCCTCGATGCCGACATCACCGGCCCCTCCATCCCCAAGATGTTCGGTATGAGCGGACGTCACGTCCATGCCCTTGGCAACCTTATGCTGCCCGAAATCTCCGAGCACGGCGTCAAGGTCATGAGCTCCAACCTGCTGCTCCAAAACGAGACCGACCCCGTCCTTTGGCGCGGTCCGGTCATCGCAGGCGCCATTAGGCAGTTCTGGAGCGAGACCTCGTGGGGCCCCATCGACTACCTGCTGGTCGACATGCCTCCGGGAACAGGCGACGTCGCGCTCACCGTCTTCCAGTCGCTGCCCGTCGACGGCATCGTCATCGTCACGAGCCCGCAGGATCTGGTCTCGATGATCGTCGCCAAGGCGGTCAACATGGCCGAGAAGATGAACGTCCCCATTCTGGGCATTGTCGAGAACATGAGCTATATTGAGTGCCCCGACTGCGGCAAGAAGATCGAGGTCTTTGGCAAGAGCAAACTCCCCGAGGTCGCAGAGCGCTATAACCTCGACATCTTGGGCAAGCTTCCCATTAATCCGGCACTCGCCGAGGCCTGCGATAAGGGCGAGGTCGAGACCGTGCTGCCCGATGGCATGTTGCCCAAGGCAGTCTCTGCCGTCGAGGCCATTACCCCGCACGAGACCGACGAGGCCTAAGTGAACACGAGCGCCTTCTATGACGTCCTGGTAATCGGCGGCGGGGCTTCAGGTCTCGCCGCCGCCATTACGGCCGCACGCGCTGGCAAAAGCGTCTGCATCATTGAGCGCGATGTCGCCTGCGGCCTTAAGCTCCTTGCGACCGGCAACGGCCGCTGCAACCTCTCCAACGAATCGATTGATCCACAGCGGTATAACCACCCCGCATTCGTCGAATCCGTTATGGGCCCCCAGCCCGAACAAGAGCTTATGGGTTTCTTCTCCTCGCTGGGCATCATGACAACCTCCGAGGAAGGCCGGCTGTACCCGCGCTCCCTTCGCGCCGAATCGGTGCGCGACGCGCTTCTCAACGTTTGCGACCGCCTAGGTATCACCTTAATCTGTGGAGCCAACGTTGCCTCGGCGCACAAAGCTTCTGAAGGCTGGACACTCCAAATAGACCGTCCAGCGCGGACGCTCAAGGCAAAAAAGCACGACGACCGAAAATCGGAACTCCGCTCGCTTCGGAGGGCGCTCGCCGATGTCCCTCGCAAGAACGCGACCCTGCAGGCACACGCCGTAATTATCGCCACGGGCGGCAACCCCACCGGTATCGCCGATACGTTTAGCCTCCCCCTCACTTCGCTGCGCCCCGTCCTCTGCCCCGTATCGGCAACGGTCGTTGGCGATCGGGCGGCACTCAAGACGTTAGATGGTCTGCGCGTCCGCGCCCGCTTGACGCTCGCCCGCAACCACAGTGAACTCTGGCACGAAAACGGTGAAGTGCTGTTTCGAACCTTCGGCATCTCGGGCGTCGCTGTCTTCAACCTCTCCCGTCGTATCCAGCGCGGCGATACGATCCTGCTCGACGTTTTCCCCGACCTCTCTAAAGACGAGCTGCTCGATATGCTCAGCCGACGCGTTGAACTGCTCGGCCGCTTTTCGCCCCACGACCCCCGCTGGCTCGATGGCATGCTCGCTCCGCAACTCTCCCACGTCGTCTGTACGGCGTTCGAGCAGTACCATCCAGGCTCCAACGATGTCATCCATCTGGTCTCCATCCTCAAGCACTTTAAACTGCTCGTCGAGGGAACGGCCGAGGAGCGCTCGGCACAGGTCACACGTGGCGGCATACCCATCGAGACCATCTCGATACCCAGCCTTCGCGCGAACGATGCAGCTGATGCCCCGCTTTGCGTCTGCGGCGAAGCACTCGATATCGACGCCGACTGTGGTGGCTTTAACCTTGCATGGGCCTGGATTTCGGGCATTCGCGCTGCAAGTAACCTATAGCCGCGCAGTTATAATCAAAACGCATTCGGGCCGTCTGGGACACCGGACGGCCTCTTTCTTGCATCTAAGGAGACCTCGATGATCGAAATCACCCAAGTCACTGCGTCGCTCGATGAAGCCGGTGATGAAAATGCTTGCCTCATCGTTGGCAAGCGAGTCGTCAAACGCGTCCTACGTTGCAAAGACTCTGAGATCAAGTCCATCGAGCTCCACCGCAAGTCCATCGATGCCCGCAAAAAACGTGATGTTCATTTTATCCTGAGCTTTCGTGTTGAGTTGACGAGCCCAGACATCGAGCAGACAGTGCTCGGCAGCGTTGCTGCGCGCGACCGCTCACGCGTGCGCACGATAGAAGACAATGAGCCTTCATTCCCCTCCCCCGTTTCCGGCGCACCCAAAGAGCGCCCCGTCGTCGTCGGTGCCGGATGCGCCGGCCTTTTCGCCGCACTTACCCTCGCCGAAGCAGGTCTGAAGCCCTTGCTCATCGAGCGAGGCGATCCGGCACTTCGCCGCTCACAGGCAATCGACCTCTTCCTGAAAGAGCGCATCCTCGACCCCGAGAGCAATATCCAGTTTGGCTTGGGCGGCGCGGGGACTTTCTCGGATGGCAAGCTCAATACGGGAACTAAAAATCCCGCCCATCGCCTTATCCTGGACACCTTCGTCGAAGCGGGCGCACCCCGAGACATTCTGTGGGATGCCAAGCCGCACATTGGCTCCGACGTCCTTCCCACAGTAGTCACCAATATTTCCCAGCGCATCGAACGACTTGGAGGTGTCGTCCGCTATCGAACAAAGCTCGTTGACATTCGCGCCGACGCGTCCGGCGCCATCGCGGGCATCGATGTCCAGACGTCTCAACATGCCGCGACTGAGCAAATCACCACGAAGCACCTTATCCTTGCCTGCGGCCACTCCGCCCGCGACGTATTTGAGCTCCTCGAGGACCATAACGTAGCCCTCGCGCAAAAAACCTTTGCCATGGGCGTTCGTATCGAACACCCGCAACGTGATATCGATCGGGCGCAATATGGCCCCGCGGCGGGTCATCCCGCGCTCGGGGCGGCCCCCTATAAGCTCGTTGCCCATCTTCCCAACGATCGCAGCGTGTTCTCATTCTGCATGTGTCCCGGCGGACAGGTTGTCGCCGCCTCTTCAGAGCCCGGCCATCTGTGCGTCAACGGCGCCAGCCTCAACGCCCGCGCCGGCCGCAACGCAAACGCCGCCCTCCTCGTTAACGTCACGCCCGACGATCTCCCCAGTGACGATCCTCTTGCAGGCGTAGAACTCCAGCGCATTTGCGAGCGGGCTGCCTATCGCCTAGGCGGCTCCAACTGGAACGCACCGGCACAGCTCGTCGGCGATTTCCTTGCAGAACGCGCCAGCACGACATGCGGCAAGGTAAAGCCTACCTATCCGCTCGGCGTGACTTGGACAGCGATTGATGAGTCATTGCCGCAACATATCATCGAATCGCTTCGTCTGGGAATTCCCTTACTCGGCAAAAAACTGCGTGGCTACGACCATCCCGATGCCGTCCTCACCGGTGTTGAGACGCGCTCGAGCTCTCCGGTCACTGTTACTCGAGACCGGGAATGCCACGCCGTATCGACCCCGGGGCTCTACCCTTGCGGCGAGGGGGCCGGATATGCCGGCGGAATCATGAGTGCCGCCACCGACGGCATCCGTTGCGCCAAAGCCCTCATCGCTGATCTCTAGTCCACTAAATAGCACTGTCCCCGAACTCCGCGAGGAGCTCGGGGACAGTGCTTTATTTCTTAAACCGCGCGCCCTGGCGTTTTCTGCCCGAAGCGAACGTAGAGCCTTTGCGGGCCTGCGAGCGCAAGCGCTCAATCGTCTCGTCCTCAGTCGTGCCCTCAAGCATCGCCCTTATCTGAACGACCGCATCGCGCAGACGCGCTGCTTCTTCGAAGTCCATGGCGGCAGAAGCATTGCGCATATCTTCCTCCATGGTCTCAACGATCCGTACAAGTTCATCATGTGGAAGTTCCTCGAGCTGCTCAGCAATCGTCTGCTCGGACGGCACCGCCTCCGGCACAGCACCCTCGCCGTTTTCATCGGGCGTATAGAATGCTCCGTGGCCCAACGAATCGCCCTTCGAACGCCCCTTGGAACCAACGGTTTTCTCCGCCTCGGCAATAAAGCTCGAGATGTCATTAATGGCCTTGCGAACCGTCTTGGGCACAATGCCGTGCTCTTCGTTATAGGCCATCTGAATCTCGCGACGGCGCTGCGTCTCCTCGATGGCTTCTTTCATCGAATCGGTCACAACGTCTGCATACATGATAACCTCGCCGTCGGCATTACGGGCCGCACGGCCAATCGTCTGAATCAACGAACGGCGGTTACGCAAGAAGCCTTCCTTGTCAGCGTCGAGAATTGCCACCAGCGAGACCTCGGGAAGGTCAAGACCCTCGCGAAGCAGGTTAATGCCAACGAGAACATCGATCTTTCCCTCGCGCAGCGTTCGCAAGATCTCGACACGGTCCATCGTCGCTGTATCGGAGTGCATATAATTGACCTTAATGCCGGCATCAAGCAGATGGTCGGTCAGGTCCTCGGCCATGCGCTTGGTGAGCGTGGTCACCAGCACGCGCTCCTTGCGCACCACGCACTCGCGAATCTCGTCCTCAAGATCGTCAATCTGCCCACGAACCGGACGCACATCGATCTTGGGGTCGAGCAGACCGGTCGGACGAATAATCTGCTCAACGTCGTTCTGGCTAACCCGCAGCTCATAGTCGCCCGGCGTGGCCGAAACGTAGATGAACTGGGGAATCCTCGCCTCAAACTCATCGAAACGAAGCGGGCGGTTATCAAGTGCCGAAGGCAGACGAAAACCATGCTCCACCAGCGTCACCTTACGCGAGCGGTCGCCTTCATGCATGCCGCGAATCTGCGGCACCGTTACATGGCTCTCGTCGATGATGCAGAGCATGTCCTTGGGAAAGTAATCAATCAGGGTAAACGGCGGCTCGCCCGGTTTTCGGCCGTCCAGATGACGCGAGTAGTTCTCGATGCCGTTGCAAAAACCCATGGTCTCGAGCATCTCGAGATCATAATCGGTGCGTTGCTGCAGACGCTGTGCCTCGAGCAGCTTATCAGTCGCCTTGAGCTCGGCCACACGCTTCTCGCACTCTTCGCTGATTGATTTCAGAGCCGCCTTGACCTTGGGTTTCTCGGTCACGTAGTGCGATGCCGGCCACACAGGAATAGCCTCGTACTCACGAAGCATTTCACCGGTGACCTCATCGATTTCGGCGATAAGCTCGACCTCATCGCCAAAGAACTCAAACCGCAACGGATGCTCAGCATAGGGCGGATATACGTCGACGACATCGCCACGCACGCGAAACGTACCGCGCGCCAGGTCATAATCATTGCGATCATATTGAATATCGATGAGCGCATGGATAAAGTCATCACGTTCGAGCGGCACTTTCTTGTCGACATTCGGCGCCAACCCCGCATAGTCCTCAGGAGAGCCAATACCATAGATACAGGATACCGAAGCAACGACGATCACATCGCGTCGAGAGAGCAACGAGGCGGTCGCCTGATGGCGCAGCATCTCGACTTCTTCGTTGATCGAAGAATCCTTCTCGATATAGGTGTCGCTTTGCGGCACATACGCCTCGGGCTGATAGTAATCGTAATACGATACGAAATAGACTACGGAGTTATTGGGGAAGAACTCCTTGAGCTCGCTTGCAAGCTGAGCGGCAAGGGTCTTATTGGGAGCCATGACAAGCGTCGGCTTGCCCAAGGCCTCAATGGTTTTGGCCATCGTAAAAGTCTTACCCGAACCAGTCACACCCAACAAAACCTGATAGCGGTCTCCGTCCCTCACACCCTGCACAAGCGACTCAATGGCCTTGGGCTGGGAACCAGCAGGCTCATAGGGAGAAACGACTTCAAACGGCACCTCAGCGCCTTCAACGCCAAAGCGTTTAAGTTCACCGCCAACGCGTTCTACTTCAAATTCCGCCATGGATACTCCTAACTCATACATCTGCAGTATACGCAGGCGGCGGGCTTAATCCTATACGAACCGATCGGGATAGAGAGTCTTATAGCGAACCCAAGCATTATTGACGCGAATCAGATAAGCCTGCGTCTCGGGAAATGTAATCGCGTTGTGAAGCGATGTGTCCTGCTGAGCCCACCCGTCAACATTGCCCATGCCGGCGTTATATGCGGCAATAGCGCTGTCCGTTGACCCGTTAAAATAAGTTAAGAGATATGAGAGGTATGCACAGCCAAACTCGATATTGGTTGCGGGATCGTCAAGATCGTCAGCCGCATACCTACTCCCGTCAACAAGGCCCTTGGCAATCATATCCTGAGCCGTCTCGGGCATCAGCTGCATCAATCCCTGAGCTCCTTGATTCGATTCGGCATTGGGATCCCAATTCGATTCAGACTTTATGACAGCACACACCAGATACGGATCAAGATTGTGCGAAATGCTCGATTGCTTTACGTACGCCTCGTGGTCAATCGGATACAAAGGCTTAAAGAAGGCGGCAGGAGCATACGAGTAAACGAGCGAAATAAGGCCGAAGACGAACACAACGGCAAGTGGCGCCACGCGATACCACGTAAAGAAACGTGTCTTAGGCATCGGACTCCTCCTTATCCGCTACATCCCCGTAGCCATGGCGTGCAAGCCATGCATCCAGTTGTTCAAAGAGCGAATTATCACCTGCCGCATTATCGATTACCGTCGTAGCGAGATTGCAAAGCGAAGCCTCATCAGGTTGACATGCAGAGCGAGCATCAAAATCAGAGGACTCCATACCACGATGAATAGCACGCTCGCGACGAACTGCTAAAGGAGCGCTAATAACCAGAATTTCATCAGCTAGGCCAAAAGCATCCTCAAAACCAGTCGGGGCAGAAACCTCGACAACCGCAAAGGGATAACGGGGGGACGAAACCGTGCAGCAAACCGGATCGAGAATTCTCAGCGAGAGTTGTTCAATGAGAACGGGATGGACAATACCGTTGAGCCGTGCGACCGTATCTGGAGAAACGAAGGCTCGAGAAGCGAGGATGTTGCGACGAATGCCGCCTTCCTCATCCAATATGTCCCAGCCGAATTCTTCAGCGAGAGCATTAACAATATCGGAGCCCGGCACATACAGCGATTTGGCAAGCTCATCCAGATCGATAAGCATGGCGCCATGAGATTCGAGATAGCGACAGGCAGTCGACTTACCCGAAGCAATATTGCCCAAGACAAAAACGGTAAACATCAAGTCCTCCCTAACGCCAATGCGAGTTATTATCGCGCAAATACAAAAGAAGGACCCAAAATACAGGTAAACAATGGGAGTACTTATTAGAAGGTATGAGCCTCGATATAAACGCAAAAAAGGGGGAGGCCGCGAGGCCTCCCCCTTCTCAATTCTCGCTGACGGCTCGGTGCCGTCCACCGGTCAGCGGCGCCCTGGCCTCCCACGGGCTGAC
>OIDR01000093.1_pt1 | contig 28008 bp, 39 predicted proteins | sample 1581641 | NCBI WGS metagenome assembly OIDR01 (sample SAMEA3882550, study PRJEB24775) | human gut metagenome | biome: human-associated habitat; feature: intestine environment; material: feces | place: Netherlands | collected 2009/2010
TGCGTGACGGGAAGGTGCAGATGCTGGGCGACCCGAGATCCGCCTACTCCACGGCGCACGGCTGTTGGTTGGCGGCCTAGACGAATTCCACACCATCAGGCACCGGAATGATCTTCGAGAAGCATTGGACGATATCGGCCGAACCCACGCCTCCGATAAGCGTCACCGACCCGTTAGTGTTCCACCTCGCCTGTTTGCCATACGCGATGCCAGCCACGTTCGCGACGCACCCAAGACCGACCGTTCTGGAGGGCTTCACGCCCTCTTCGAACAGCCAGACAGAGTAATCGCCGACTTTCACGGTGCTTCTGAACGAAGACAGGTCCACGAAAATCAGACCGTCTTTGACCGTGATGGTGTTCGAAGCGCCATAAGAAGCCGGAACGAACGATGCGGTGTCCTGCCATCGCAGTTGGCATGTCTGGGTTACGGAAAGCTATTTCACCGGCCAGCAGCCGCAGACGCGGAAATAGTATCCGCTGTTCATGCTGCCGCTGATCGTGACCTTACCGTCAGAGTCGAAGGACAAGGCTCCATGCTGCCCGTTCACACCTTCCAGCAGTATCGCGCCTTGTCCTTCCGGCAGGAAACCGGCATCCATCGTCTCATTCACGGTCTGGCCGTTGGTATTGATGCTGGACGTGAAGGACGTGTTGCCAAAGGCGAAAGCCATCATGCCGACTTTGGCGAGATGTACCGTCATGCCGTAAGGCCCATGCCAGATCTGCCGTTCAAGGGTTACGGAAAGCTAGAAATCATGGGATTGGGAAACAAAGCGTGCCGACGCAATCCTGATTGCTGCCAGCGGCTCCCATATTCGCCACTCGGATAGTTCCATCAGCTCTGGCCGTGAGGCTTCGCGCCGTTTGCCCATTTGATACAAGGCAGACAGTCGACAAGTCAACGATGGGACGATACCAGGACGCGAGCTTTACCGGACATTCAACAGCATCCCAACTGCCCGAACCGATTTTCCCACTGAACTTGATCAAAATCATCCTGCCGTTACGCATGATGATCCAATTGGAATCCTGGTACAGGGTTACGGAATCCCACAGCTGGCTCATCGGAGGCAACTGCTTGACAAGCATGACAGGAGTTCCGGCGGTGATGCCACTGATTGGAATGCGGGCGATCGGAATCCATACGGTGCCGGAATTGTTCAGGATACTACCCGACGGTACCGTGGGGTCAGCCGCCGTGCCACTGGTGGCGGTGCCCTTCAGCACCGCGAGCGCGATCGTTTCGATGTTGTTCGAGTCTCGCGTGTATTTCACGCAGATTAGGTCGTTGCGGTTCCGTCCTGTGACTCCGCTTTCGATGGTGACGGTTTCCGCCGCGGTGACGCGTGCGTATCGTCCTTCGATCACAAGGTTGAGGACCGGGATGAGCGCTTTGTTTGCTGACTGCATGGTCACGGCGGGGAATTTGCCGTCGCTGCCTTGCAGCAGGTAGTTGCCGTTTCCGACCAGTCCGGCCTGCATGGCTCCTTGGTCGCTGGATGTGATGTGCGGAGCGCCGGCCTTGCCGGTGATGAGATTCATGGTCATGGTCATTCCTTCCTATCTGTTGTGTTGTTGAGGTATGCGGCGTAGGCGGCGTCCTGCGTGGCTGCCAGCGCTTTGAACGTCTGCCAGCATGCGGTACAGACGAGCGCGCCCTGTGCGACTCCGTCGACGGTGGTGTGTGTGATGTCGTGCCAGTCGCTGGAGGTGCGTGGGTCACCGTCGGCGAGGTATGCGGAGGCGTGGCATCGGTCGCAGGTGTATCTGGTGATGTTCGTGGTTCGTGCCATTGATGTTCCTTTCTCTTTCAGGCTGTGCGCTGGTAGATGTGTCCCGGAAGGATGGTGTTGCATTCCTTCCAAGTGCCGCCGTAGGTGGTTCCCGGATTTGTTGTGGCGGTGGTCCAGTAGAGGGAGCCGACCGGGTGGGCGGCGATGAACGCCTGGCTTGCGCTCATGCCCGTCTCGCCCTTGTCGCCCTTCGGGCCGACGAGGCTTGTGTTCGAGACTGGCTTGAACGTCACGTTTTTCCCGGTGGCTGTGATCTGCGCGTACATCAGGTTCTTGCCGCCGTTGGTCATGGCGAAGAAGTATTCGCCTACGACCGGGGCACGGTTGAAACTGAGTGCCCGCCAGTCAAAATCCGAGCATGCGGACGTCCAGTATCCGGATAGTATGCGTGTGATGATCAAGGCAGGCAACCCGGTCTCGCCGCGTTGGCCGGCCTCTCCTTTCGCTCCGGTGGCCCCGGTCGCGCCAGTGGCGCCGGCAGGGCCCTGCGGTCCTTGCACTCCCTGCTTGCCTTGCGGTCCGGTGTCGCCCTTGGGGCCTTTGACGTTGCCGAGCAGAATCTTCGTCATATGCGCTCCTTACTTTCCGTCATTGATCATGTAGTACAGGTCTCCCGTCGCCGGATCGTAGGAGACGGGAGCCGCCGACGCGGTGGTCGTATCCGCGTACACGGCGTACAGGTCTCCGTTCGGGTCGACCTGCAGTGTGAAGAATCCGGAAGTTGGCGCCGTCACGCCGCTGGCACCCTGCTGTCCTGTCGGCCCCTGTGGGCCCTGCAGTCCCTGCGCACCTTGTATTCCCTGCTTGCCTTGCGGCCCGGTGGGGCCTGTTGCTCCGGTAGGTCCGGCAGGGCCGGTGTCGCCTTTCGGACCTTGCGGGCCGGTAGGGCCTCCTTCTCCGGCGGGTCCGACATCGCCTTTATCACCCTTGTCACCTTTCAGCCCTTCAGGACCTTGCGGGCCGGTAGGGCCGGCAGCTCCAGTGGCTCCTTTAGGCCCGGTCTCGCCGGTATCGCCCTTCACGCCTTGTGGGCCGACGTCACCTTTTGGACCTTGCGGGCCGACAGGGCCTTGCGCTCCGATGATGGACTGCCTGGAAACCGTCTTCCCTTGGAACTGGCCGCCGGATTGCGAAACGCACTGCCAGACGATGCTGTATTTTCCGCCACCTGACAATGCGGTCGAATATTCGTTGGCGAGTGGTGTTCGGTTCAACCATTCGCTCACGTTCCCCGTGAAAGTGGATCCCACCGGATATTCGCCGACGAGGGATTTCTTCATCACGAGCGCCGGAAGGCCGACGTCGCCTTTAGCTCCCTGAACGCCCTGCGCTCCTTGCTTGCCTTGCGGGCCGGTGGCCCCGGTATCGCCCTTGTCGCCTTTGGGTCCTTTGATGTTGCCGATCAATAGTCGCGCCATGTGTCACCTTTCCGGGATGTCCACGTACAGGTTCCCGCTCTCGGAGTCCCAGACGAACGAGGGTGGGTTCGTGTTGTCCGGATAGTTCACGTACAGGTCGCCGTCGCCTTCCATGCTGAGCGTGAAGAAGCCGTTCGAGGGGGCGGATACGCCGCTGTCGCCCTTGTCACCCTTCTCCCCTTGCGGGCCCTGGATGCCTTGGGAACCTTGGATGCCTTGTCTGCCCTGGGGGCCGGTCGCTCCCTGTGGACCCGTGGGACCCTGCGGACCTGTGGAACCCGTCGGGCCTTGCGGTCCCGCCGCGCCGATCGCGCCGGCATCACCCTTATCGCCTTTCTCGCCGCGTATCCCCTGCAGTCCCTGCGGGCCTTCGGGACCGGCGACGCCTTGCGGCCCTCGCTCCCCGGTCGCTCCTTTCTCTCCCCGAGGACCGGTGGGTCCGGTCGCTCCGGTGGCCCCCTGTGGTCCTGTGTCGCCCTTGTCGCCCTTCTCCCCTTGCGGGCCCTGGTCGCCTTTCGGAAGCCCCAAATTCAAGGTTTTGTCGCTGCCGGCGCCCGTGAGCGACGCGCTTGCCTGTGCACCGGGGGCGAGCGTGTCCACCGAACCGATTTTCAGGCCGGTGATGTAGTCGCCTTTCGGCTGTTTACCCGACAATGCGTTGTTGAGCGAGTCGATGTCGTTTCTGGTCACGTCGGCGCTGAACGTCCAGGCGTCGAGTTTGAGGCCGGCTCCCGCGTAGTAGGCGTGGCCACCATCCCCGATGGAGGATTCTCCGCTGTTGCCGCCGGCGCTGGCACCTCCGGATTCGTAGGTGACGGTGAGCACGCCTCCCGAAACCTTGACGATCTTCTTGGAGATCTCGGCCGTGACGACGAGGCCCGTGTTGTTGTCACGACCCGTGACCAGGTCGCCAACGTCCGCGTCGATGCCGTCGGGAATGTCCACGTCGATGGTGCTGGTGTTCCGAAGCTCCTGGAATTTCTGCCTGCCCTTGTCCTCGAGCTCGTCGGCTTCGGCGTTGGACAACTCGTATGTGGCGGTGCGTTCGTCAAGGCCTTTGAGGGTCTGCGTGTGGCTGAACGTGCCGTTCGCGTCGGCGTACCAGTGGATGACGGTACGGTCCTTGAGTTCGCCCTTGCCCAGGCAGATGAGATGGTTGATCGGGTGCGCCGCCTGTTTGGCGGTGAAGTCGATGAGGTCCGAGTCGATGCTGTCGCCGATCGTGCGGACGGGCATGGCGCTCATGGATACCTTGTCGCCGTCATTACGCAACCGGAGTTTGAGTCCGCTTGCCCTGAGCATCTTGACCAGACCGCTGTACAGGTCCACGTACCGGTCGAACTGGCAGGTGGTCTTGTGGTCGGCGCTTTCGTCGGTGACGGTGAACAGGCCTTGCAATCCCGCACGGCTGACGAGCGTGCGCATGATGACGGGAATCGTGCCGGACAGGGTGAGGTAATCGTTGTTCCTGTCCGGTTCGATGATCTTCGAGGCGAGCACTCCATGCCAGTCGCGGCCATGCCATGTGACGGTGGACAGGCCTCCGTCCACGTCGACATCCGTGTCGTCGATGATGCCGCCGTACTCGGTGCCGTCGATCATGATGCGGCTCCCCGCCTTGAGCGCGGCGTCTTCGACCTGCAGGTCGAAGTCGTTCTCCCCGCTACCGAACGCGAGGTCGAGCGTGTATGAGGCGTGGCTCGCCACGGGTTTGCCTGTGGCGTCGGTGACGATCAGGTCCATGGCGGTTCGCTCCTTTCCTCGCAGACCGTCAAGTCGAATTGGAATCCTCCCGGCCAGCTGATCGGCTGTGTTCCGGGCGCGAGCGGTTGGAACACGTACCGGCCGGAATCCTTGCCCGACCCTCGCACGGCCTGCGCGAAGCAGTTTGTGGCGAGACCTGTGCCGCTGACCATGGTGACGGTCCTGACATCGCCGGTGCCGTCGATTTCCAGACGCGAGCCGGATGGCACGGTCACGTCGACCTCGTACCGGTTGTTTCCGATGATGACGTACGGTTGCGCGCATGGTCCGAATATCGTGAGCTTGACCGGCTGCGGGATGGACGTGTCGTTGACGATCTCGGCACCCAATGCCATGCCGGCGAAATCATGCGGATAATCATATGGATAGTCAAGGTCGGCGGTTCCGGAATCGTATCGCGGCGTGAAATGCGTCATGGTCGGACGGCGTCACACGCCATCGGCCAGCACGATGGTCAACTGCGTCTCGACCATCGTGGGCGTGATGGATTGCGGTTCGCTTTTCGTGATCCACGCTTTGGCTTCCCATTCGCCGTCGGCCACGAGCGTGCCCGGGTTCCCGGATGCCATGTCGGCGTCCGCGAGGCGGCGCAGTAGGTCGAGCGTGGCCGGAGAATCGTGGATCTTCACGGTGACTGTCGCCTCGCGTGCCTTGCGGGTGATGCCCGTCATGCCACGTGAGGCGAGGCTGTAGTCCCAGACGCGGGCGCGCAGTCCCGTGAGCGTCTCGCCGTACAGCGGCCCCTCGAAGCCGATGCGCTCACCTGTGGCCGCGCACACGTATTCAAGCGATTGCACTTCTCACCTTCCTTGCGAAGTCGCGGTCCCCTATCGTCGGCGTGTACCTGGCGATGATCGATCCGAGGTCGTCGTGCAACGATTCGACCGCCGCGATGAGTTCCCGCAGATCGCCGTCGCCGGCATTGGCGCCGGTGCCGGCCGTGACGTTCAGCCTGCCGGTCTTCGACCAGTCCGCGCCGTCGAGGCTCATCGAGGAGACGAGCGAATCCATGGAACGGCTGACCACATGCGCGGAATCGTCGATGCCCAATGCCATGCCACGTCCGACCATCACGCCGACCTCGTCGCGGAACACACGCGACGGCGAGTGGATGCCCAAAGCGTTCTTGGCCTTGTCCACCAAGCCCGACAACGCGTTGGTGATGCTGGAATACAACGAGCCGACCATTCCTGTGATGCCGTTGATCAATCCCTGGATGATGTTGCGTCCCGCGCTGACGAGCCAGCTTCCCGCGCCGGACACCGCGCTCCGGACGGTTCCGCCGATCCCGCTCACGACGCTCCCGACACGGCCAACCATGTTGCTTACGGTGCCGACGATGCCGCCCCAGACGCTCGACACAATGCTTCCGACGCCATTCCACAACGCGGCCCACACGCTTCGGATTGTCGAGCATGCGGCGGATACCACTCCGCTGACCATGCCGATGCCGGCGGAGACGACGCCTTGGATGCCGCCCCACACTGCCGACACGATGCCCTGGATGGCCGACCACGCGGCGCTCCAGTTCCCGTTGACGACCGCGAGCGCCAGTTGGATGATGCCTTGGATGACGGCGAGTGTGGTGCTGATGACTGTGGCGATGATGGTCCATGCGCCTTGTACGACGGTGGATATGGTGTTCCAGAGTCCGTTCCAGACCGTGCTGATGATTGTGACGGCGGTTTGGAAGATGGTTTGGATGTTCTGTATTCCTGCTTGCAGGAGTGGTGTGATGGTGGTGATGAATGTTTGGATGCCGGTGATGATCGCGGTGAGTGCGGTCATGATGATGGGGCCGATCGTGTTCCAGACGTTTTGGAGGACGGTGGTGATGAGTGTCCATCCGGTTTGCCAGATTTGTTGGATTTGGCTCATGGTCTGGGTGATGAATATGGCGATGGCTTGCAGGATTGGCTGGCATGCGGTGCTGATCTGGTTCCAGATTCCCATGAACCATGTGGCGAAGCTGTTCCAGAGTCGTTTGCCCGTTTCGGTTTGGGTGAAGAACCATGTCAGCGCGGCCACGACCGCGCCGATGGCCACGACAAGCATGCCGATCGGATTCGCATCCAAGGCAGCGCTGAATGCCAGCTGCACGGCGGTAGCAGCCTTGGTCACCGCGCTCCACGCCGATTGAGCTGCCTTGACAATATTGAACGAGCCGGCGAGTTGCTTCAGTGCTCCAGCCGCGCTTCCCGCGTCGGAGATCTTGCCAATCAAATCGAACGTGGCCGTAGCGGTCTTCTCCACACCGGAGGCAGTCGCGGAAATGGCCTTCAGTCCACCGGAAACTGTCTTCAGCCCGGCCGAGACGATATCCCAGCCTTTGACCGCGAGCAATGCAATGGTGATGGCTTTCAACGCGCCGGATACCAGTGCGCCGTTCTGCTGCGCCCACTGTCCGACCGACTGCAGCCAGCCTCCCACCGTCATGAGCACGCCGGTCAAAGTGTTCAACAGTCCGGCGAAGCTCTGCGCCGCGGAACTGGCGGTGCGCGCGCTGTCGTTGAAGCCGAAGGCCTGCGAGACCGCGGCCGCCAATACGGAAACCAGCGAGCCCAATCCGGAGATGACGCCGGTCAGGCTTTCAAGGAACGGCTGCAACGCGCCCGTCTCGATGAACGTGTTGACGAACGTCTTCGCCCATCCCGCCGCGTTCGACAACGCCTGCGCGACCGAAGCGACCACTCCCGCGAGCGCGCCGGCGGTTGTGGAGAACATTGTGGCGGCTTCGCCGCCATTGTTGAGTCCGCCTATGAGTGATGTGATTGCGTTCCAGAGGCCAGTGAGTTGGCTTTTGAGGCTGGCCGTCGCCGAGGCGAGCATCTGGAAGCCGGGGATGTTGGAGATCGTGTCGCCAAGGTTTTTGAGTTTCGCCTGTGTGGCGGGTATCGCGTTCTCGAGACCTTGTTGGAGTGCCGCTCCGACTTTTTGCAGGGTTGGTGTGACGGCTGCGGTGAATGTATCGATGAGTGGGATGGCTTGGTTGAACAGGCCGCGTAAGCCGTCGAGGACTGGTGTGGCGGCTGTTTCTCCGAGTCGGCTCAACGCGGCTTTCACGTTGGCCAGGGCGCCGGTGAATGTGGTGCCTGCGGATAGTGCGGCGCCGCCTAGGCCTTCCTGCATGGCGTCGGCGAAGGTTTGGAAGTCGATTTTGCCGTCCGAGACCATGTCGGACACTTCGGCGCTGGTCTTGTTCAGATGCTTGCCGAGCATTTGGAGGACTGGGATGCCGCTCGACATGAGCTGGAGCATGTCGTCGCCCTGGAGTTTGCCTCGGGCGGCGACGGAACCGAAGATCATGCCGATGTCAGTGAGGCTTCTGCCGCTGATCTGCGCGGTGTCGGCCACGGTCTTGAGGATCTTGGTGAGGTCCCCGCCTTCCTTGATGCCGGAGGCGGACAGGCTTGCCGCGACGGTCGCGGCGTCACCCAATCCGAACGCGGTGCCCTTGACGGACGCGAGCGCGTCGTTCATGATTTCGGTGACGCTCGCGCTGTCGTGGCCGAGGCCTTTGAGTTTGGCTTGCGCGTTCTCGATGTTGAGGGCGCGGGTGAAGCCGCCTTTGGCGGCCAATGCGGTGATGCCGCCGGCGAGGGTGGCGATCGCGCCGGTGCCGACCTTGCCGATTTTGCCGAATGCTCCGCCGATTTTCGAAATGAGGGTGTTGGAGCTTTTCTTGGAGGCTTTGTTGACGGCGTCGCCGATGTCGCCTTCGATGCTTTTGCCGAATCCTTTGCCGGATGGTTCGACGTGGACGTATGCGACGCCTATGTCCTGTGCTGCCATCGTGTTTCCTTATTCGTAGGTTGGGATTCCGATGGCGGTCGGAGTCAGAGGTCGTCGTTGATGTGGAAGTAGGCTTTGAGCCGTTCCCTGTCCTCGCGTTGACGGCGGGTGAGGTTGTGTGCTGGGGTTGGCGGGCGGAGCGGGTCGTGCTCGTGGTCGAACCATGGGCGTTTGCGTTGTCCGGACAGCGTCCAGACCGCCTGTTCGGCTCCGTCGGGTGCGTAGACGGCGTTCTGCAACGCCATCCACGAGTGGCTCGTGTGGTCTTTGAGGATTTCGCGGGTCAACGCCCAGGCGAGTCCCCAATCGACTCGTGGACGTTGGCCTTCAACCCATTCCTGGAAGCGTACGGGCCTGTATATCTGCCCGTACGCTCGGATCCAGTCGTAGGCTAGTGCCGCGCGATTGTTGTTCCAGAGGTGGGCGAGGTAAACGCTTTTGGGTCCAGTCCGGATTCCTCGGCCCACGCCTTGATGGTCGCGGTGAGGTAGGCCATCGGACGTTTGGTCTTGCGCAGCACGTTCCAGAAGTTCGGCTGCATCGTCTGGAAGTAGGCGAGGAACGTGCTCACGCAGGCCGTGGTTTCCTCGTCGGAGAGCATTGGCTTGTTTTTGACCAGGAGGATGGCCTGGACGAGTTCGATGGGCAGTTCCGCGTTGTTGAGGTTCGGCAGGTCGAGTTTCACGCCGGCGACCTCGAGGTGCACGTCGGGTTTGAGCTCTTCCGCTTCGGTCAGGTCTACGTCCACGACATGGTATTCTTTGTCGCTCATGTTGGCTCCGTTCTAATGGTTGGCGGTTTGATGTGGTGGTCCCGTGCGGTCGACCGCCATCGGCCGCACGGGAAGAATCAATGGGTCACTTGGCGTCTTCGGTGACGAGGCCCCATGCGTGGAACTGTTCGCCGTTGGTGCCCTTGAGCATCTTGAACGTCATGCTGAAGTTCATGATCTCGCTGGATTTCAGGCTCACGTCGTCACGGTCGCTCACCTTCGCGTTGGTGCCGTACAGGAGGAACGGACGGTCCTGCTGGTCGAGCGCGACCAGCACGAGGATCCACTCCTTCTTCAATCCGGCGCCCTTGATGCTGATGCCGCCGTCCGTTTCGACGTCCACGTCGAAGTAGGCCGACACCACATCCTTGCGGCCCTCCATGGCGGCGAGCTGCAGGGTCCAGTAGCCCGGATCCGTGTCGGACAGCACGATGTCGCCGTTGTGGGCCTTGTAGTCGGTGCTGTCGCCCGGTTCCGGATGCAGTACGGCGCCGTCCTCCGTGGAGTAGCCGATCGGCTTCTTGCTTGCCGGCGGGGTCCAGGCCACTCCGGTCGGAGCCACGAACGTGCTGTCGCCCTTGGGGAACAGGAACAGCGCGTAGTTCTTGATCAGGCGCACGTTGCCTGCGGTGTTGCCGCTGGACACGTACCCGTAGTCGGTCGCGCCCTGCGCGGCGACGGTGGTTTTTTCGTTGTTGTCAGACATTCGTCTGCACCTTTCCGTTCTTCGCGTGTGGCGGCACGTTGTCTTTGGTTGTGTTTCAGTTGACGGTGACCTCGAGCAGGAGCACTCCGTACGCGCACACCAGCCTCTTGTCCTCGTCAGTCATGCGTACCGGCCCGGATTCGAGTGACGCGTCGATGAGCGGCGCGACGTTTCCGAGCCCGATGATCTCCCTCGCGATGTCGGCCCACAGGCGTGCGGCCTTGCCCCAGTCGCCCGTATGGTCCTCTCTCATGCATCGCACGCTCAACCGCAGCCGCACGTACTGCGAGATTGGGGTGCTCATGCCTTGCATGGAGTCGGCCAGAGTGGCTTCGGTGAAGGGAGGTTCGAGGTCGGCTCGTTCGATGGTGTCGAACGTCACGTCCGGGAACAGTGTCCTCAGTTTGGGCAGGAGCAGGGGTTCCGTGCGCCGGGGAGTGACCGGGATGCTCATACGCGCATCCTTCCGAGCGTGTCCTCCAGCGTGCCGTGCGCCTTCTCCACCGGTGCCGGGCAGATGATCGCCACGCCGCTACGGTTCTTGCCGTCATGATCGCGGACCATGCAACGGTCATCCTCTACGGCGGCCTCGGCCGCGTCCCTCATGCGCGAGCGCAATGTCTCGTTTTTGAGGACCTGTTGGCTGAACGCCTTGCGGTTGAATACGAATCTGCATCGTTTGGCCATGGTTTATCCTTCCCGTTCGCCTACGGTGATGACGTCGCCGATGTGGCGTCCGTGGATGTTGTCCCACACCTGCGGCTTGCCCTTGACGGGCAGCAGCCGGCCCCTGACTTCGATCAGGTCGGTGGCCTGGATGCCGGTCGGTTGGTTTCCGCGGATGTGGATCGTGTATTCGGTGGTCTGCGGGCTGGCGTTCTCCTCGATCTGGTCGGTGGTGGAGGTTGGCGCGACCAGCGCCTGGAACGTGCCGACGCGGGCGGGTTTGCCCTGGATGGGGTTGCCGTCCGTGTCGGTGGTGGGCTGGCCGCGCCAGATTTCGATGGTTTCCACTAGGACGTCTCCCCCGTTGCCATGTCGACGCTGAACGCGCGCTGAGCGTTGATGCCAAGGATGCGTTTCTCGTCGTCGCGCAGCCAGAGATCGCCGGTGGGCGCTCCGAAACTGTATTGTTCGCTGAAGCTGCCGGTGGTCTGGTTCATCTGCGTGATGCCGCCGGGAATGTCGTACGGGTCGGCCTGCATGATCCTGCGGACGATGTCGCAGGTGATCTTCGTCAACAGTCGTGGCCGTTCGTCGAGGAGCCGCCGCCAGTTCGGGGAGCGTTCCTTGATGTAGTCGGTCACGTCCGCGAGATGCGTGTCGGCTTTCTCGCGTTCCTCGTCGGTGAGCTTGTGCCACCTCCGTTCGAGATCGTCGGAGGTGGCGAACACGTCTGGTTCGACAGTCATGTCGGACTCCGTCAGGCGGTGAGCAGGACGAAGCGGTTGATGTCGCGGATACGGAAGCCGACCTCGATTTCGATTCGCACGGCGAACATGTTGTGCTCCCACAGGTTGACCTGCTTGCCGTCGATGGTGATGGACGCCTGGTCGGAGATGCTGGTCTGCATTCCTTCGACGGAACCCCATGCGGCGGAGGAGAATTCGCCGCACACGCCGAGGATCTCTGCCTTGGCCGGTCCCGGTGTCTCGGATACGGCGGGCACGTGAACGCCCTTGCTGATGTAGGTGCGGTTGCCGAGCACGGTGCTCACGTCGGAGGCGGCGGTGCCGTTGAGGAACAGGGGGCGTCCGTTGTTGTCGGTCGCCTGCCGGAGCACACTGCGACCCTGGGTGCTCAACGCCCAACCGTCCACGGTTCCATCCGCTTCGGACACGAGGTCGTCGGCTTTGTTCAGGTTCTTCCACACGTCCTTGCCGATGCTGACGGTCTGCGCGCTCTTCAGGGTGTCGAAGTCCGCACCCGGAGCGTCGACGAGACCCATGATGGTCTTGTCAAACGTGCGGGCGATGGCTCCCGGACCCTTCGCGACCACTTGGTCGTAGAGAGCGCCGAAGTCTCGGCGGAACTGGTTGGAGAACGGCATGATGACCGCGATGGTGTACGGCAGCATGTCCTTCTTGCCGAAGGTGACGCCGCTCTTCGGCTTCTCCGCACCCTCATTGACCCATGCGGCCTCCGGGTCGCCGATGATGATCGGCACGCGAGCACCGTTGCCGGGCAGTTTCATCTCCGGCACGAGCTGCATGAACGCGCTCTTGTATTTTGCGGTCTGCAAGATCTCCGCCTGGGTTTCAGGGGTGAGGTCTAGACCGTTGCTTTTTCGGGTCATGGACGGATCTGTCATGGTTTGTCCTTTCAAATGAATGTTGTTTGCTGGTTGGCTCACAGGAGCGTGTTGCTCATGGCGTTGACGAAGTCCTCGCGGCTGGAATGTTTAGCCTTGGCCTGTCCGGTGCGGGCGCTCTGGTCCGCAACCGTGCCGCGGGAACGCATGTCGGCGAACACCTTCATGAGTTTCTCGGCGTATTCGCCAATCTGCTTCTCGTCGTCGCCCGCGAGGACGCTCGGGTCGGTGATGCCGTGTTTGGCCGCGACGTTGGCGCGTATCGTGGAGAGCTCCTTCTCGTGTTCGGCCTGTTTGGCTTCGCTTTTGAGCTTCTCGTTCTCCTCGAGCGCCTTGGAGAGTTTCGATTCGAGGTCGGCAGTCTGTCCGGCCTTCTCCTTGAGCTCCTCGTAGTCGCTTTTCCTGCCGCGTTCCCTGCCGAGACGCTCGTTGATTATGCGGTCGACTTCCTCCTGGGTGAAGGTCCTCAGCTTCGCGTTGTTCACGTCCTTTGGGGCCGGAGAGTGCTGTTCCGGCTCCTGTTGGCCGTCCGCGCCGGTCTGGTTTTCTTCTGCCATGGTTGGTGGCTCCTTTGCTTGTTCTTGGTTTCCACGCCTGACGCCGGCGAGTTGACGGCCATTCTTGTTGGTTTCGCGCATGGCTGCGCCCCGCCCCATCGCTGGGGTGTGAAAGGTAAAAGAAAAGCCATCACGTTTCGACGTGATGGCTTTCTGGGATTCAGAGATTTCCCAGCGCTTTTCTTCGCGCGTATTCGGACCGCAGCTCGTCGGTCGACACATAGTCGCCGACGGACCAGCGCTTCTTTCCTTCGTTCCTGACCCATTCATATTCGTCCTGTGGCATGGAGATATCGCCATACTTGCGTTTGATTTCCGCAAGATGGCGCTCATCGGTGACTTCCTTCAAATCACCGGGCATAAACGTGAAACGGTCGGAACGATCCATAGGCTCAATCATAGCAGTCTCAGATAAACGATCGGTCTGCCGTCGGATGCTCCAAGCCCTTCGAAACGAAGAGCCCTTCCTCTCGGCAGAAGAATTTCGTATTCTCCCGGATGCTGAGTGATCGGCTCCACATACACGCCGGCGCTTCCCGGCGGTACCAGGATTCTTGTGGCGATGCGGTCTTCCCCATCAACGTCAATGCCTCCCTCCTTGATGCTGGTGGCCATGTAGCCGATGTGTTCGAAGGTGCGACCGGTATTCAAATCGAAAAGCGACTCCATGTCGTTGACGTGGAACGTCGACAACCGCATCTGCCTGTCGACCGTGAAACGTTCTCGGGTGATATGGTCGGATATCGCTTCGTCGATGCATTCGACCTGATGGATGACGTCTTTCGACGGGTTTCGTCCGCCGAACAGGTAGCCGTTGATACTTTTGTAGCTGTCTCCGGTCCAATCCATCAAAGCCGCGATCTTCTCGTCGTTGGAGAATCTATCTCCAGGCATCCTGACGCTATAATCCGACAATCTCGATAGTTCGGAAGCGCTGATTGGAATCGATTTGCCGCTCCATCGAATCGTCGGTTGGGCAGTCACACCATCATTGACCTCATCGTGATAGATGCGTCTCAATTGGGCTAGCGTGTCACGCCAGTCGCCGTCATCGCCGGCCGCAGCCTTGGCTGCCTGGTACATTTCACGATACTTGTCCGGATCGTATCCTTTGAGTTTGCTGCTGCCCCAGCTTGGCACGATGTCGCAGTCGCAGTCCGTATGGTATTGCATCTGCCGTCCGGCGGTGTCCTCGCTCAGGTAGGCGAAGCCACGCGAGGCGAGCATAAGGCAGAACGCGCATGTCTTAGCCCCTCGCGGCACACGCGCCCAGCGAGGCTTGGTGGGATCGTTGGCCACAGCCCTCTGCATGGTCAGCCGCCCGACGGTCTGAATCAGATTCTGCACGTATTCCAGCGCCTGCTCCTCGTCAGCGAACGTGGGCCACAGGTCGTCGATGGTTCTTCCGGCGTTGTTGTGAACGGCTCCGTTTTCATCTGGAATGACATCCTTGTAGTGCAATCCCATGAAGTCAGTGTTGTTGAAACCGCCTTCCATCTGCCAGACCGCGCGGTCGGCGGTGATGGAAGGCGGCTCGTATTCCGGCATATCGATTCCGCCGTACTGCGCCCACAGGTCGCGTACGTGGCCGTAGTAGTCGGATGCGAGCCTGCTGGCGGCGTCGGCATACCGGTTGATCTCCGCTTTGATGAGCTCCTGGCTTTCACCGTCCCAGACGAGGCCCGAGACACTGTTGCCGGCCTCCTTCTGCAGGCGGCTCATGGTGTCCGTGTAATCCTCGTACAAATCATTGAGGTCGAGTTCAAGCCTTCTGCGTCGTTCCGGCGGCAGGTTCAGACTGTTCGGGCTCATTCATACCGCCTTCCCTCGCCGCCGTATCGGTCTGCTGCTCCGTCTGTTGGCGCATGCCTCGAATCTGATCGAGTACCTGACCGGCCTGGGCCTTGCGCTGGTCGGCCTTCAGCCGGACGATCTCGCTTCGGCTCAATCCGGCGCGTGTCATGCCGACCTCGCTGTTGGCGAACGAGTCGATGCTTCCAGCGAGCTTGCTGAATGCGTCGGCGCTCATGGAGCTCGACGGCGTGTTCGGGTTCTTCCAGTCGACCTGCAGTTTCATCAGCTCCTCGTCGGGCACGGATGGATCCTGCATCCGTGCCACAAGACGGGCTGCCTGCAGGATCGATTCACCGAAATCCCGGTCGCAATGGCGCGCCTCGATAATCAGGTCCTCACGTTGTGCCTCGGTCGCGTCGGCGGACGTCGGGTTCGCGTCGGACACGATGCCTAGCGAGCTGGCTGGAATGTTCATCGCACTGGCGAACATCGCCGCCCAACTTTTCAGCATCGTCAGATGCGGGTCCATACTCGACGCGGCCAGTTGCGTCACGGTCGGGGACTGCCCGTCGATGTCCTTGCTGATCATGTTGTAGCGACCCATATAAAGCTTTAACGCGTCGTCCGTGCCCAACGAGGCGAGTTCTTCGGAAGTGCCTGTCAGCAGGATTTTTGGGAACGCGTAGAATTCGGCATTCGCTTCGGCGCGCACGATAGTGCGGTTCGCGCCGTCGATGATGGCCATAGCGTCCCGGCTGATGCGGGAGCGTCCGAACGGTTTGACCTCGGTAGCCTTGTAGGCGAGGCGGAACACGCTGCACTCGTTGTCGATGGTGGGTTGCTCATCGTCCACGCGCCACCAGTAGCCGAGACGGCGCTGCACGCTGATGTTGCGGTCGGGCATGTAGAGCACGAGTCCGGTGGCCTCGTTGTTGTCGTCAACGTCGGTGATGGCCATGCACGCCCTGACCCGCCGGTTAGGGTAATCCCAGACGGCGGCCGAGCTTTCCGCGGTATGCGTGCGGATGAGCGGTCTTCCTTCGAAGTCCCGGACGACGCTGAGGAACGAACAGCCGTGAATGAGCGCAGTCTGGATGGCCTGCTGCAGAACGCTAGTGAATCCGATGCGGCTCATGAAGTCCTGCAGTTCGAATGGGTCGTCCACGCCCGGCGAGACGAATCCCTCGAACACGCAAAGCTCAGCGAGCATATCCACAGCCTTGCGTGCCCACCCAAGCGGCGTGTAATGATCCTTGATGGACTTCGGCACAGTCAGTCCAAAATCAACCAGTGGCTCCTTGGCTTCGTAGTAGGCGGTGAGTGTTCGGTTGCGGCTCGCGTGGCGCGTCCATACCTCGGCGAGTTCGCGCAGCAGCGCGTTCTCCTCACCGGAGAGTCCGTCGATGTGCGTCGGCACGACGAGTTTCGGCACCGTTCCGGCTCCTCCCGTAGGTTTCCACCCGTCCGGCGCTGCCGTTGTCTGGATGTCGCTCATTTAGATTCCTCCGATGATCTGTCGTCTTCCGGGATGTCGGAGCGTCGTGAACGCCCCGTACAGGGCGAGCGTGGTGGACACGAGCGGCGTGATGTCGACATCACTGCCGAGTTTGTTCCAAGCGATCGCGCCGGACTGTCCCAATGGGCGCGTGGTCGCGCCCTTGACGGCTGCGGCCAGCTGCGGCTGGTATTCGTCCCGCGGGTGCTTGAGCGTTCCGGCTTTGAGCATGTCGAGGAACCGGCCGCATGCTCGGCCCATCTCCTGCATGTTCGTGACCGTGACCTTCACATGTGCTTTCTTCAGTTCCGGCAGCAGGCTCATGGCGGGCGACTGCGCGTCGATGACCACGCTGGCGGTCTTCGGCCAATGTTCGGCGAGCCAGTCCACGGCCCACATGGTTCCCGCCTGCCGCGCGTCCTTGATGTTCGCCATCTGGACGATGGCCGAACCGTCCGCGTATCGTAGCGCCGCTCCGATGGTCAGCACGCTCCTGTCCGGAGGCATGTCGATGCCGAAGCTCATCGTGCCGCCCTCGGGCACGTCGTCGACGGCCGCGGCCTGCCACAGGTCGGGACTGATGGCGTATGCGGTGGCGGTCTCGTCCCATATGCCAAGCGCCTCACGACGGAATGAATCGTCCGACAGGTTGTTGCGCATGCGTATGATTGCCTGTTCGCTTGTACGTTTCGGATAGCTGGGATTCGCTTTAGCCCACTGTTCGCGGTCGTCCGAATCCGCGTCCTTGTCGGCGGCGAGCTCCACGTAGAGGAGGTTTCCGTCATGGTTCAGCGCGTGCATGCGTTTCTCCGTGAACGCATCGCACTGGTCTCCCGGCTTGGGTGGATTGCCCATATACACGACCAGGGGGTTAGGACTCGTGTTCAAAACCGGAATCATGTTGTCCATCGCGCGCACTGTGAGGATCTGCGCTTCGTCGAACACGGCCACGTCCACGCTGTGCAATCCTCGGCCGAAACCGTTCTCGCGGGCGCCGAACATGATGCGGCTGCCGGACGTGAACGTGATCTCCTGTTGGCCGTTTGCTCTGCGGATGCGTTCCACGTACCGGCCGAGCACTGGATTGTGCTCCATCTCGCACATGTCCGCGAATGTCTCGTCGCTGGTGCGCGTATGGTGGGCGGTCCAGATGGCTTTCAGGTTCGGTGTGAGTATCGCCTTGAGGAACAACGCGGTGCCGACGGTGAAGGTCTTGCCGATCTGCCTGCAGCTGGACAGCACGGCGCCGTCCGCGCCACACGCATACTTGCCTTCCGCGTTCTTGGCGAACAGAAGCCACAAGAAGCCCTGCTGCCACAAGTCGAAACGGATGCCGGCCTTACGCGCGGCTTTGTTGATTCGAGTGAACTCGCTGCCGACGATGCCTTCCGGCTGGCGGAGGACCTTGGCGATTTCAGACAATCGACGCTCCGACATCGTCCGTCACCTCGTCTTCCTCATCGTCCAGCAGGTCGGTCAGACCGCCGCCTTGGAGCGCTTCGATGCGTTCGCATACGTCGATGAGCTGGCGGCTGATCGCGGGCAGCGCGTTCGCCGGCGTCGTGGGATCGGCCATGGCCTTGAGCAGCAGGTCACGGTTGTCTCGCAGTATGTCCAGCATGCTGCCGTCCATCATCCGTTCGAAGCTCCGCTGGTCGAGATCCTGCTCCGGCTTCTGTTTCGTTTCCACGGCTTTGACGGGCGGCTTACCGTTCCGGTCCCGTGCGGGCCTGTTCTTTTTCCGACGATAATCGGCTTTCTGGCGGCAGGACTTGGAACAGTACTTCTGCGGCCGCCCATGGCCGGATGGCTGGAATTCCTTGCCGCAGAGTTCGCACTTCATCGGCGTAATCCTCGCTTTCCGACCTTTCGTTGTTTCCCCCTGTTTCCGACGTTTGCATTCCGGGAGGGATATCGGCACTGCACCCGAGGCGACCGGGAGGGGGCATACCCGGGGTCCCCGCCCTGGTATCGGAGTCAGATGCCGAACGTTTTGAACGGCATCGAGCTTGCTTTCACTTCCTGTCTGCCAGCCAGCAGCGCTCGTGCGTGTTCGTCTGTCTTGTCGCTCTTCATCCTGTTGCATCTGCGGTGCGTGAGCCTGCAGTTCGCGAAGCTGTATGGATCGCCGCCGCGTGAGACTGGTATGAGCTCGTCGACTTCGGCGCTCATCGGATGTGGTGTCTTCAATGTCTTGTCGACTGGCTTGCCACAGATGGCACACACGTCGTATGCGGCCAGCACTCTTGCCCTGAGCTGTCTGCGCCGCCAGCCGTTGCTGACACGCTCGTTACGCCGCTTGCTCATGTGGCCTCCCCACATGTATGAGCCCCGGGGTGTCATGGATGCATCAATGATTATCTTCGCCGTTGGCTTGCTGGAATGCCGGTATAGGGGCTCCCGTATATGGACACTCCCGTGTCTTGTAGGGGCTCCCCATCATCTGCGAATACCCCTCCCGGATTGTCAATACCCCTACCCCGGATTTGTTTCATGGGTGCCTTCGGCGGGATTCGAACCCGCGTCCACACGCGGCCACAAGGAAGAGAATCCAATAAAGACTCGCGGCCGGTACGATCTACCACTGATTCCTACGAAGGCATACCGGCAGGCGGATTTGAGCATCACCGCATCACGGAAGCACGGGATTGGCTTGCCTGCCACATTGAGGTATGCCCACTCTGACGGGAGTGGGCGGAGCGTGTCCGATATGCCGTTCGGACAGGACGGGATATAACCCAAGGAGTTAGGAGAATCCATCGGTGGATATGAAAAGGGTTCAAACCGTTTTCCGGTTTGAACCCTTTAATCCACTGACAATTCTGCCTTGCACTTTGAAAAATGTCAAATCACGTCATGCCGGGCGAGGCGCGCGTGTACGTCGGACAGGCGGTACAGCGGCTGTCCCTTCTCGTTTCTGCCGGCCGGTTGGATCCTGCCGCGCTTGCGCCACGAGTAGATCGTGTTCGCGTTGCACTGGAACCCGCATTCGCGCAGCAGCTCCGCGCACTCCCCCGCCGTGAACGCCCTGCCGGATTCGATGCACTCCTTCAGGAACCCCAATCGCACGTCGACCACGCGATGAGTGTTGCCGCACACCGGACAGTCAACATTTACCGCGCCGACCTCCGCACTCAGCTCCACGCCGCACAGAGGATTCAGGCACCTGCCGATGCCGTGCTTGGATGGCGGCACGTCGATGATGCCCAGCGTCTTGCGCGCCAACCGCTCCCAGTCATGCCAAATCAGACCAATGTCCGGCAATCGTGAAAGACGATTGCAATCCGCGCAGATACTCAGGCATTTCAACACGGACGGATGAATCCTGCTATCGGCCCATGGCATGGCCGGCGGAGCATACAACCGCCGCCAAAGAGCGACAGCCAGATCATCGATCTCCTGCAGATGGTCAATCACAGACAACCTGACCGGCGTCGGAGCCGAAGCCAAATTGGTACGGCCGGGCTGATGGCCACCGTAATGTGCGGTGCTGTCCAGAAACTCGCGCAGGACCTGGATCCATGACGGATAGTCGCGGAGCCATCCCCTCATTACGGCATCGCACTTGTCACACAGCGTATTGCGCAGATTGCACTCCCCGCCGCACACTTGGCACATGCCGGCGAGCGCTGGCTTGTGTTGGTTGGTTTGTGCTGGTTGTGTCTGGTTTGGTGTTGGTTGGGATTCGTTGGTTGGTTCGTTCATTTGTTCGATTCCCTCCGGCGTGGTAGTCTTCTGGTGATGTCAGGAGCCCGGCCGGAAGGTCGGGTTTCTTGTTATTCGCGGGTGTGTTGGATGATCGCTTTGATTTCCTCTTTGGGGACTTGTGGCATCAGTGGCGCGATCTCATCGAGGCTGTATCCGGCCTGATGCCATTTGATGATCATGTCCATGAGGGTTTTCTTCACTTTCATTTCGTTTCCCTTCGTATTTGCTGGATGATCGTCTCGTATGGTTTGCGGTGGAAGATGCGTATCCACCATTCGGGGCGGCGGCCCCATATGGTTTTGACTTCGGTGAGGGGAAACCATGATACGTACCATTTTTGGCAATTTCCGCAGTACAGCACCTCGCCTTCCTCCTTCGGTCTGGGATGCTCATGGTCGAACGCTGGCGGCCTTGGCACCAAATAACTTCGATTGCTCATTTTGTGTCCTTGAGTGTGATGCGTTTCATTCCTTCGCCGCCTTCATTTCTTGGACTTCACCGTCGAAAAAATCGATGATGAGATTGCAGATGGCGAACGCCGACGTTTTGAGCTGGGCTTTTTCCTCTTCGTTTTCGGCTTTGATGTCGAAAACGCCATCATTACTGTTGAAATTGATTCTCATTTCGTATCCTTCGTGGTTGGGCGGACGGTGAATGCGACGAGTCCGGTCTCGGCATTGAACACCTTGGCCGGCTCGCCAGTCCTCAAGGACATGGCCTGCGCGTAGTCGCCAGCATCGTCGATGTTCTCGAACGTTCTGACCCCTTCCCGGGTGACGACGTTGTAGCTCATCGCTCCGGCTCCTTGTCCGCGACGCTCACACGGTCCCAGTCGCAGGACAGGCCGCCCCTGGTTGTAGTCCGAGTAGACGATGCAGTCCACTTGCCTCGTGTCGGTCAGGGTGATGACGCATTCCGTGAATACGTCGGCCCCGGCGGAGCACTGCGAGTCGACGGACCTGACCGCATGCGCTGGCGTGGAAGGCTCCGACGCGCTTCCGCATCCTGCGAGCGCGGTGCAGAGGGTGAGGGTGATGGCGGTAAGGGCGGCGCAGATGGTGTTTCTCATTGTTCGTTCCTTTGATGGTGGCTGGCGTGGTGGTTCCAGAGGCGGATGGCTTTGTTGAGGCTTCTGCCGTCGACGTGGAGGATGCATTTGTGCCGACAGTTGGGGCAGATGCAGCCGTAGATAGTGTTGACCGGTTTGCGTGTGCGGAGTTTGTAGATAGTGCCGAGGGTCAGGATGAGCGGCCGGGACTTGCGGCATGCCGGGCAGGGTGCGGGTCTGCGCCATTTGCGTGGGTTGGTGGCGATTCTGACGGTGTGCATTTCATTCCTTTCCGTAGATGGCGAGGCTTCGTATGCCGTCGCTCATGCTGTTGAAACATGTGTTCGGATCATGGTCGATGATGTCGTTTCCGATGCCCTGGAAGCGGAGGGTGGCGATGCCGTCCGGATGTCGGATGAGTTCGAGCCGGCCGTCGATGACGACGTCCTGGTCGGTGCGGGCGATGCAGCGGCGGCCGATCAGGATGGCCGGGTCGGCCGACCGCCACTTGTGCAATGGGACGATGATGCTCATTCCCGGCCACCCATCCAGCCGATCAGGAAGGCGAGCGCCAGGAGGATTATCGCGGTGTGGCTCATGCCGTTCCTCCGATCTCCGGGCTGGCCAGCATCTCGGTGATCGCGTCCTTGGCTATCAGGCGCCATGGTTCGCGGCCGTCGTCGTCGAGGTTTTCCCACGTGAGGTGTTTGCGGTGGCCGTTGGCGTGGAATCGGTTGTAGATGGCGTGCGCGCCGGCGTATTGCGTGTCGAGGCTGATGACGAGCTGGTCTTCGGTCATTGGTAGGTCTCCGGTCTTGGCGGTGCGAGCAGTGCGGCGATCGCATAGCTGGCGAGGCTGGTGGCGAGCGCCGCGATGGTCAGTGCGGTGTGGATGGCGAGCCACGTGATTGGTGTCCACTGGTGGAGCGCCTGTCCGATGATCGCCCTGATGACGGCGTGCGGGATGAGCAGCAGCGCGAGGAGGGTGAACAGCGTGGCCATGGCGTCTCCGAGCCGGTCGGCGAGGTGGCTGATGGTCTTTCTCACTTGTGGTCTCCCGTCTTGACGGCGAGTGTCTCGAGCATGGCCTTGTAGTCTTTGATGTCGCGTGCGATGCAGGATTTCACCCGGTGCGGGCCGCTGTCGCCCTGGTATGGATCCGGGGCGCCGAGCACGGTGACGAGTCGGCGGATGGTGGCCATGTCGTATTTGCGGTAGGTGAGCCACGCGTCAGGGTTGAGGTTGAGTCGGCGGAGGAAGTCAAGGTCGAAGTCCACGTTGGTCCCCGCGGGGACGAGGGAGAAGCGCTGGGAGAGCGAGTCAAGGAATTCCTCCACGGCGTTGGCCACGACGACCATGCTGTCATTGCGCACGGAGCCTCCCATGAGTTCGAACAGCAGGCCGTTGTCGGTGTGCATGGAGAAGGCGACGGGGCTCATGGACAGGAGGTCGAGTCTGTCCGGGCGGATGATGCGGGACAATGATCCGAACTTTTGTTCGCCCAGCATGTCGGTACATTCCATACCGATCTCCAATGGCAGGCTTTTGCGCCTGTCCACGCCTGTGGTCTCAAAGTCGATCCACAGCAGCGCCTCCGGTTTGCCGTTATTCTCGTGCATTTGTCATTCCTTCCGTTTGAATTGTCAATGTTTCGCGCATGGTCAATGGCGTGGCCGTGCCGTCCTGGTTGAGCCAGAGCCATCTCCCCTGCCAGTCGCGCACTGGGGTGGAGAGAGGATCTATGCCGAGCGGGACGATCAGTCCAAGCCGTTCGGCCTCAGCCACATGCTGGTGGACCCACCCATGGCAGCCGGTCGTCCCCGAGCCGCACAGCTCGATGATGTTGACGGGACTATGTCGCACATCCGGATTCGCCGCGCGACGCAGTTGACGGTGATGGCCGCTTCGTCCGGGCCATCGTGACGGATCGTGGATGTTCGCCCCGCAGCGCAGGCAATGCCAGCCCTGGCGTTCCAAAGCGATGCGCTTCGAGTCCTCGAACTCACTCACAACGCGCTCCTTCCTGCATCAGGCCGTTGACCAGCACCAGACATGAAGTGCAGTTCGTTCTTAGTCCGGAGGCCATCGCGGCGATGCCGTTATCGGCCTTGCCGCCGGCGAGCGCCTGGAGTTCGATGTTCGCCGCGGTTTCCGCGGTGTCGGTGATGAGTTGGGCGAGTCTGTTGATCTGTTCCTTGGTCATTCGTCTTCCTCCTCGTCTTCTTCCGTGATGGCGGCAACAAGCTGGTCGAGGTGTTCGGTCTCGTCGTCGGATGGCTCATAGCCGAGGTCTTGGAGGATCAGGTAATAGCCGGGGATGCGGCGGCTGACGTTGTCGTCGCCACTCCAGTCCCAGTCATTTGGGCTGATGAACCATTCGATTCTGGCGGTGAGGATCATGACCGCGTATGTCGGCCAGTCCGGTGAGTCGAGGTGCGTGTGGAGTTCCGCGAGCGCCTGTTCCGGTTTGATGCCGGCGATGGCGGCGAACTGTTCCCGGGCGCATGCGGCGTCGTTCCAGGTGTGTAGGTCTTTGGTGAAGCCGGTCGGGTCCGGGTCAATTGTCTGCAGGAGTCCGAGCCTTGCCGTGGTCTCGATGAGCTTGGCGCGCTTGACAAAGACTGGGGTTATGGCGTGCACGAATGGGAGGATGCGCTCGACGACTTCTACGATGAACACGAATACGTCAACACGGATGCGAAAGCCCGTAGCGGCGAGCTGTTCATCCTCGACGATTCCAAGGAGAACAGCGAACACAGCTGGAAAGTGCGTCAGATCATCGACGATTCCGATGGCGACCATGATTGGGCCATCACCGGAACCGTCGATTTGGACACCACACAGTCGAGCGGCGAAGTCGTGTTCTTCGACTACAGCGTTTCCAGCTGACGTCGCATCTCGTCGGCGTCGACTTCCAGGGGCGGCCAGATCATGTTCATGTTCTTCAATACGTTACGGAGCAGTTCAGACACAACCGCCCTTGAATACCAACGATTGTCGGCAGGCACCAGGTACCAGGGCGCCTGCTCGGTGCTCGTACGCGCGAACACGTCCTGCCATGCGGCCATGTAGTCGTTCCAACGGGCACGCGCTTCAAGGTCGCTGGGGTCGAACTTCCAATATTTGGTCGGATCCTCCAGCCTGCTGAGGAAATGCTCCTTCTGCTCCTCTTTGCTCACCACAAGGAATATTTTGATGATGGAGCATCCGTCCGCGACCAATTGCGATTCGAATCGGTTGATTTCATCATATCGCGCCTGCCATACCTCTTCCGGATAGGTTTTGTAAATGCGCGGCATGACGATATCTTCATAGTGCGATCTATCGAAAATGGAGATCCAACCATTCTGCGGTAATTCCCGTTTGATGCGCCACAAATAATCGTGGTCCTTTTCCTCGCCTTTGGGAGCACCGAAACCGTGATAATGCATGCCCATCGGATCGCCCTGGCTGAATACGTGACGCACGATGCCGCCTTTGCCGGAAGCATCCATGCCCTGCAGAATAATCAACAGACGACGGCGGGAACCTTTCACTCCATTGGCGTACATCAGCCGCTGATATCGTGCGATTTCAGAAGAACTGATCGCAATGAATCGTTCCGCATCATCTTTGTTGCCGTCGAAACCCGGCGTGGAATCGCCATCGATTGCAGCGACCCTCGTATCATGATGGAATCGCAATAACTGACTGGGCGGAAGCGTCCACACGGAACTGAGCAACTCGCTGGCCTTGGCAACATTCGCAAGCCCTTCGGCAACGGAACTGCAGTTCTCCCCCTTCTCAAGCCTGTCCTCAACCTTGTTCAACGTCTTCGCAATGGACGACGTCTTCGCATCCTTGTCTTTGTCTGACATGTCAAGCCTCCTCGCTTGTCCCCTATGATAGACGATGCGGCGATTGAACCGTGGCATCGCCGCACCCAATCGCCGCATCCTGCTTTTCTGACGTTTTGCCTGACTTCTTTCACGCAATAAGGCGCTGATTCCTCGCTCTTTGCAAGAAATCAGCGCCCTATCGGTCTTCGCAGATCAAATGACGTCACTGCTTGGGCTTATCACCCTTTGATTTGTCTGACTTCGGCTTGTCGAATCTCAACTTGTCCTGCTTGGACGTATCTTTGATCGGCCTGCCGTTCTTGTCGAACTCGACTTGGCTTTCCGGATGCGTCTCGTCGAATCCCTGAACGTAGCGGGTCTGACGCCAATGGCGGATCGACGCGTTGGAACCACGATGATGCACATGGTACAGGCGCTGGGCACCGCCAAGCGGCATGCTTTCCTTGGCCACGGCGATCTGGTTCACGTTCGACGGATCCATAATGGCAATCGGCGCGACCGGTTCCGGTTCGGCCGGTGCAGCCGTATGCTGCTGCATGCGCGACGGCAGCCATTCGGCCAGCCTGCTCAACAGCCAGCAGACGATGAAATAGACGACCGCGGCCACCACCAGCGTCTGCAGAATGTTGAAGTACATCGATCCAAGTCGACGTGATTCCTGCAGCAGGTCGGTGTACATGATGATCGAGCCGAGAGCGGTATCCTTCAGTACCACCACCAACTGCGTCACGGCGGCAGGAAGCATGGCGTAGATGGCCTGTGGCACTTCGATTTCCATCGAGCCATACCGGCTGTTGACCTGTTTCCGCTTATAACCATTGCGATAATCATCATTATCTGAGCGTTCGGATTTTTCGTAACCAAGATGATCATCCATTTCAGCTTCCATCATTTCCTTAATGGTGCCGCCTAAAAGATCCTTGAGCGCATCCTGAATGTCTTCTGCAGACTGGATATCGTACTCTTCCAGGAGCTGATGGATGATGTTTCGTTTTCCTTCTGTCATTTGTACACGATGTACAGGTTTCTTTTGTCTTGCCATAATAAAAGGCCCTCCTAATGATATTTATTGTATCATAGAAGAACCTTATAAACATTATTTTACAGAAAAAGTTTCATACTCTCATAAACTATTTTTTGACTTTGAATTTTTTTATATCGGAATATGGACTGTAAACTCTGGATTTATTTTTGGAGGTCTTATTCCAGGAACGTACTGTCACATACCAGGTGCCTTTCTTTACAATTGTAAAGGTTACAGTTACGGTATTTTTGCCTTCTGTACGTTTCAGATATTTCTTAACCGGATATTTCTCACCTGCGGAGGTTTTGTATTTGTTTCCGAGCAGGATTTCATAACCTGTGGCATTTTTGCATTTTGTGTAAGTAACAGTCACAGTGTTTCCTTTTACAGTGATATTCTTGATCTTTGGCTGTTGTGGTGTAACAACAGTGATCTTGATCTTCTTGATCTTTGTCCAGGAACCATAGACCTTATTGCCCTGTGCATCCAGAACCCAGCTTCGGGCTGCCACATACCAGGTACCTTTTGCCAGATATCTGAAAGATGCCTGTGGCTTGCCGGTTGAGGAAACTGTTTTGCTGAACTTTCCTGTCTGGAGCATGTTTGATTTCTTACTGATCACGAAGTCATAACCCTGAGCACCTGCACATCCTTTGGAAAGTTTGACAGTAAGCTTGTTTCTGTCAATGGAATGGCTGGAAATCTTTGCGTCAGCAGGTCGCAGGTATGCACCGTTTTCATCTGTGATACTTCCGTCTGTGTGAATAACTCTGCCATTGAGAGATTCTGTACCAAATGCTATGAAATAATCCTGTCCTTTGGAAAGGGTAAAGTCAGCATATGGAATACTGCGCTCAAATGCACCGCCTACAGTTACAGTCTGGATGCACTGCAGAACCCCATTCTCAGCATCATACCAGAACAGATTTGCCATAAGTCCTGCACAGGAAGCATCTGCCTTTACAGAAAGCACAGCCGGGAAATCGAAAGCTCCGCTTCTTCCAAGATGGAAACCGAAATCATTCTGGTTTGTGGAGATCAGGCTGTATAATGCTGCCGGAATATATTCTTCTGTATTTGTAACAGAAAGATCTATATCCGCAGGTGTTTCTGCTGTAATGGAAGTACCGTTGATCTTCCAGATGAAACCATTCTCCATATCGAGATTCAGGGAAATATCTTTGCCTTTTATTTCGGATAAAACAGTGGCAGGAAGTACCTTGGCACCATTCAGGGTAATGGAAATGGTATCTTTTTCTTTGGAAGTCTTGATCAGACCGTTGACAGCATCCCAGCCTTTCTTCTGGAAACTTCCCTCAATATAAGGTTCCCCGTCACCAAGTTTTCCGAGGTTTTTTGTATCCTGATGTTTGCATCGTTTACAGGTGTAAGTTATGATTCCGTCAGTTTCGGCAGTTGGTTCTGTAGTGATAACGCCGTTATCATAGTCGTGGCCGTATGCGGAAATGGTGTAGCCATAGGAAAGTGTTTCATTACAGTCTTTACAGTAGGTATCTCCACTGTATCCACTGGAAGTACAGGATGGGGATGAGTAGTAACGTCCGGCTGTATGTTTGTGTTCGCATTTACTTCTGGTGATTGTATAAGTAACAGTTTCTGTTACATAATTTCCTTTATCTGTGCCATTGTAAACTGCATCGGCAGAGATAGGTTCCTCTACTTTTAATTCTTTTGATTTATCAGTGTCTTTCCATATCCAGTGTTTGGGAAGAATAGTGGTGATATCGCCGACCTTTTTACAGGACCATGGAACGGTTATTTTGGTATCTGATGGTGATGGATAATTTGGTGTTTGGGCTGCTCGACTGATGATTGCTTTATAATATTTTTGTGAAATCCAGGTAGCATAATTGGGATTGGAGATCCGTATAAAAATTTTGGTATTTTCTGCTTCGGTTACCGTTCTTACAGTAGGAATATCGTTGTTAGAATTCAGAATATTCCATGTTTGTCCATCATTAATA
>OIDR01000102.1_pt1 | contig 27308 bp, 24 predicted proteins | sample 1581641 | NCBI WGS metagenome assembly OIDR01 (sample SAMEA3882550, study PRJEB24775) | human gut metagenome | biome: human-associated habitat; feature: intestine environment; material: feces | place: Netherlands | collected 2009/2010
TGGCCAACTTCGACATCAAGTACGATGCCCGCGACGGCCAGTACAAGTTCTTTGAAATCAACCTCCGCCAAGGCCGGTCCAGCTTCTACGTGACCTTGAACGGCTACAACCTGGCCAAGTGGTACGTTGACGACTACGCTGAAGACTCCTTGGCCGGCCAGGAGACCGTCTATGCCAACAAGCTGGAGAGCAGCCACATGCTCTGGCTGGGCGTGCCGGAGAAGATCTTCAAGGAATACGCGGTCGACAACGAGGCCAAGCAGGCGGCCTTGAAACTGATCGATGCCGGCCAGGTGGGGACGACCGTCTTCTACGACCAAGACAGCTCCTTTAAGCGCTGGCTCTTGATGAAGTACATGTTCCACAACTACTACAAGCGCTTCAAGACCTACTTCCAGGTCAACAAGGGCCAGTACTTCGATAAATAGCCAATACTTTTATAAGCTCTTGACGAAAATCAAGGGCTTTTTTCATCTTTTTTAAATTTTTGAAGGACTTTGGCAAAAGGCTAAAAATATTTGCTCAAGCAAAATATTCTTTTTTTAAAAATATATGGGCTCCAAGTCCCGTGACAACTGAATTCTCTCCTGTCATTTAATAGAAATGGGTCTTTGTATAGACCACAATATCTGGTATTTTGTGCTATGCTTATCTCATGAACTAAACAAGATGTGGTGGTTATCCACACTTAATCCACAAGATAGTCTAGTTCTTGTGGGTAACTCGCTTAAACAGCCCCAGAGGCTGGATGTAAAAAGGCAAGGTATTTTTGAGAGATAAGAGGTTGATTGTCATGTTAAAGCCAGCAGCAGAAACTGTGAGCCTGAATTTCGCTAACGCGCCAAAGAAGTTCATCAAGCGCGACGGCGCCCCATTTAAATTTGAACAATTCAAGCTAGAAATGGTTCTGGATGAACTTGGCCTGGAAGACAGCGAAATCAAGGCTGCCGTTTTGAGCAAGGTTTACGCCAAGCTGGCCAGCTACACGGTTGACGCCGTTCAAGTCCACGCTGCCTTCAGAGCCAGCTTGAACGAATTGGGCTATCTGAATGAAGCCAAGGAATACGAAGCCAAGCGGCAGGAAGACGAAGCCGACTGGCGGGCAGAAACTGACACCAAGCAGCGTCTGGCCAAGCTGGTCGACAAGGACCCAAGCATCGTCCACGAAAATGCCAACAAGGACTCTGACGTCTTTGCCACTCAGAGGGACTTGACTGCCGGGACTGTGGGCAAGACGGTTGGTCTGACCTTGATGCCTCAGCACATCGCCAAGGCCCACCTGCGGGGGGACATCCACTGGCACGACCTGGACTACACTCCTCTTTCACCAATGTCCAACTGCTGCCTGATTGACTTTGACTACATGCTCAACCACGGCTTCAAGATCGGCAACGCCTTCGTGGAAGTACCGAACTCCATCCGGGTGGCCACCAGCCAGGTAGCCCAGATCATCACCAGCGTGGCTTCCAGCCAATACGGCGGCTGCTCTTTTGACCGTTGCGACGAAGTCTTGGCGCCTTTTGCCGAAAAGGACTACAAAAAGCACCTGGAAGAAGGGCGTGAGTTCATCGACGACGAAGACAAGGTAAAGGCTTTTGCCAAGAAGCGGACCCAAAAGGACATCTACGACGCTATGCAGAGCCTGGAATACGAGATCAACACCATGTTCTCCAGCCAGGGGCAGACTCCTTTCACCACCTTGGGCTTCGGCTTAGGGACCAACTGGATTGAAAGAGAAATCCAAAAGGACATCCTGCAGGTCCGGATCGAAGGCCTGGGCCGGGAACACCGGACGGCCATCTTCCCGAAGCTGGTCTTCAGCTTGAAGAAGGGGTTTAACCTCCACCCAGGCGACCCGAACTACGACATCAAGAAGCTGGCCTTGGAATGTGCTACCAAGCGGATGTACCCAGACGTTTTGAGCTACGACAAGATCATTGACATCACTGGCTCCTTCAAGGCCCCGATGGGCTGCCGGTCCTTCCTGCAAGGCTGGAAGGATGAACAGGGCCGGGAAGTCAACTCAGGGCGAATGAACCTGGGCGTGGTTACCTTAAACTTGCCAAGAATCGCCATGGAAAGCCAGGGCGACATGGACCGCTTCTGGGAAATCTTCAATGACCGCCTGGAACTGGGCCGGCAAGCCTGCGAATACAAGGCCAAGAAGGTCACTGAAGCTAAGCCGGTCAACGCTCCAACCCTGTATGAATACGGCGCCTTTGGCCAAGGGGTTGGCGATGACGGCGACGTCAACGACTTCTTCAAGAACGGCCGGGCCACGGTTTCCCTGGGCTACATCGGCCTTTACGAAGTCGGCACGGTCTTCTACGGGCCAGACTGGGAAAAGGACCCGGAAGCCAAGGCCTTCACTTTGGAAGTGGTCAAGAAGATGCATGATGCCTGCGCCAAGTGGGAAAAGGAAGACCCGAACCACTACCACTACAGCGTCTACTCCACCCCAAGTGAAAGTCTGACCGACCGCTTCTGCCGCCTGGACACGGAGAAGTTCGGCAAGGTCAAGGACATCACGGACAAGGAATACTACACCAACTCCTTCCACTACGACGTCCGCAAGCACCCGACCCCATTTGAAAAGCTGGACTTTGAAAAGGACTACCCATACTACGCTGCCGGTGGTTTCATCCACTACTGCGAATACCCGAACTTGAAGCAAAACCCGGCCGCCCTGGAAGCTGTCTGGGACTGGGCTTACGACAGAGTCGGCTACCTGGGTACCAACACCCCGATCGACAAGTGCTACGAATGCGGATTTGCCGGCGAGTTCAAGTCAACCGCCAAGGGCTTTGAATGTCCGCAATGCGGCAACCACAACCCGGAAACCTGCGACTGCGTCAAGCGGACTTGCGGCTACCTGGGCAACCCGCTGAAGCGGCCAATGGTCCACGGCCGGCATGAAGAAATCGTCCACCGGGCCAAGCACATGAGCTTGGGCATGGTCAGCGAGGAAGCCAGCCTGGAAAAGCAGAAGAACAGCCAATACTAAACGAAAAGAATTATACTAATAGGCAGGAATCATTCCTGCCTATTTTTATCGAAAGCAAAGGAGAAGCGAGATGCCAGAGAAAGACAAGAATCAGCAAGAAGGCCCTGACGTCCGGGACAACTTGATCCGGATCAGCGTCGGCGGGGAAACGGTCTTTGTGGACGCCAACCAGTACAAGGCTAAAAATGCCGGCCAGACGGCCAAGCCCCGGAAGATGAAGCGCCAGCCCAAGAATCCCAAGCCAGGCGAATGGATCTCAGAAGACTACAGCAAGCATAAGATTGCCGACTACAAGCCCTTCAACTTCGTTGACGGGGAAGGGGTCCGCTGCTCCTTATACGTGTCCGGCTGCCTCTTTGACTGCCCGGGCTGCTACAACCTGGCCGCCCAGAACTTCAACTACGGCCGTCCCTACACCCAGGAATTGGAAGACCAGATTATCGCGGATATCGGCCAGTCCTATGTTCAAGGGCTGACCTTGCTTGGCGGGGAACCCTTTTTGAACACCTGGGTCTGCAACCGGATCATCGACCGGGTCCGGGCCGAATACGGCCACAGCAAGGACATCTGGTCCTGGTCCGGCTATACCTGGGAGGAACTCTTAAAGGAGACCCCGGACAAGGTGGAAATGCTCAAGAAGCTAGACATCCTGGTTGACGGCCGCTTTATGGACAACTTGAAGGACCTAACCCTGCAGTTCAGAGGGTCCAGCAACCAGCGGATCATTGACGTGCAGAAGTCCCTCAAGACCCCGGACCTGCACCCGGTCATCTGGGACAAGCTGCAGAGATAGTTTTTTAGCGAGGAAAAAATTAACGAAGAAAAACGCGCCTTGGTTAACCAGGTCATCGGTTAGCTGCAGACCGTCATCGACCCAGAGCTCCTGGTCAATGTGGTCGACCTGGGCCTCATCTACGGAGTCGACATCGATGATGAGGGCAACTGCCTGGTGACCATGACCTTGACCACAGCCGGCTGCCCCTTAAACGACTACCTCAACCGGGAAATCCGCCAGGCGGTGGGCCAGCTGGCCGCCATCAAGCAGGTGGACATCAAGCTGGTCTGGTACCCGGTCTGGACCCCAGACTGCTTAAGCGAGCAGGCGAAAAAGCAGCTGGGCATCAATGGGCATCAAGGAAGAGCCGGCTCCGGCGGCTAAGGAGATCAACCTCCACCAGCCGATCAAGACTTTCGCTGACCAGTATCCGGAATTTACCGAAGATATGTCCGAGATCGGCTTCAACCGGATCAAGATTCCGGGCATGCTGGACACGGTGGGCCGGCTGATGACCCTGCCGATGGGCTGCCGGGCCATGGGCTTTGACCTGGAAGAGGTCAAGGAGAAGCTGCGCTTGAAGGGATACGAGGTGACTGAGTGATGACCACAAGGGGGACTTTGACCAGGCCAAGGCCATGTTCAACGAGGCTTTTTCTTCAGTCTCAGTCAAGGAAATCATGGAAGCTGAGCGGGCCTTGATCGCCGGTGGCCTCAACCTCCAGGAAATCCAGAACTTGTGCACGGTCCACGCGGAAGTCTTCCGGGGATCGATCGGCGAGCAGGAAGCAGGGGAGGTTTTTGCCCGGCCCGGCCACCCGGTCCAGACCTTGAAGCAGGAGAATGTCGTTTTGACCTCTCTGGTTAACGATGCCCTTTTACCAGACCTGGCCAAGTATGAAGCAAAGCCAGCCCCGGAACTTTTAGCCAAAATCAAGCAGGAGCTGGCAGACCTGGCCCAAGTAGACAAGCACTATACCAGAAAAGAAATCTCCATGTTTCCCTTGATGACCAAGTACGGCATCACGGCCCCGCCCCAAGTCATGTGGGGGGGAGACGATGATATCCGGGCCTGGATCAAGGAGGCCCGGCAGGCGGCTGAAACGGGCGAGGCAGAACTTTTGGCCAAAAAGGTCAAGCAGGCGGCCAAGGAAGTCACCGAAATGATCTTCAAGGAAGAGGTGATCATGCTGCCGCTCTTGACGGAAGTGGCGACGCCGGCCGACTGGCTTAGGGTCAAGGAAGACGAGCCCCGGGTGGGCTACTGCTTGATTCCCAGTCCGCCAGCCTGGCGGTCATCCGCGGACGAACTGTCTGAGAAAAAGGCAGCCGACCCGGCGGCGATCGCCAAGTGGAATGACCAGATCGGGGATTTTGCCGGCCAGCTGGGCGGCAATGAAGCCGAAAACTACCAAAGCTGGTGGAAGTCGAGCAGGCGGAGGAAAAAGCCCGGCCGGCCCTGACGGACTCCTTTATTGAGTTCGCGGAAGGCAGCCTCAGCTATGAGCAGCTCTCGGCCGTCCTGGACCTTTTGCCCCTGGACCTGGTCTTTGTGGACAAGGACGACGTCATCCGCTACTTTGGCGGCAGCTGCGGCTTTTATCCCCATTCGAAAAACGACCTGGGCATGAACCTGTTTAGCATTCACATGCCAAAAAGCGTGTCCAAGGTCAAGGCCATCGTGGATGACCTGAGAAGCGGGAGAAAGGACAAGCATGCCTTCTGGTTTGAAGTCCGGGGCCGCTTCGTCTATATCCAATACCTAGCGGTCAGAAACAAGGCAGGGGAATATCTGGGCGTTTTGGAAGTCTTGCAGGATATTACCGACCTGCGCGCCTTGCAAGGAAAGAAGAAAGAGTTGTAGAATTATAATAAAGGGAGGAGCCATGACTTGCTGAGTCGTGGTTTTCTTATTGCGTGGAGTATTTTTAGCAATTAAATTTAGAAAAGGAGGAATGGAGAAATGAAAACTAAACAAGGACAGAGCCAGTTGCCGGAAATCGCGCTGCCCTGGCTGGTCGTGGCCCAACTGGCTACTTGGATCGGGGCCAGCTTCATTTGGCCACTGACTTCCGTTTACCTAAACAAGCGGTTGGGGATCAGCCTGTCGGTAATCGGGATCGTCCTCTTCTGCAACTGCGCGGCCAACATGCTGGGGTCAATCATCAGCGGCCGGCTTTTTGACCGGCTCAATCCTTATCCTTTGATTACGGGCGGGATGCTGCTGAATGCTTTGGTCCTGTTGGCCATGGCCTTCTTCCACGGCTGGCCGGTTTACTGGGTCTGGCTGGTCTGTATGGGCTTTTTAGGGGGCTGGAGCGGGGCCCTGGTCAATTCCATTGCCACCAGCCTGCGCAAGTATCCGGGCCGGTATGTCTTCAATATTCTCTACTTCTCCCAGAACCTGGGGGTGGTAATCGGGACCTTGATTGTCGGCTACCTTTACGACTACTCAATTGAGCTGCTCTTTATCATTGCCAGCTGCCTTTTCTTGATCGGGACTTTAGTTGCCTTCTGCAAGTTTAAGCCGATCGTGGCCTACCATGCCCGCCGGCAGGAGCAGAAGAAGACTGGCCAAACCCCGCTGAAGGCGGAGAAGATGCCAAAGGCCAACTTCTGGATGACCATGGGCTTTTTCATTACCCTGGGGGTGACCTGGCTGATGTACATGAACTGGGAGTCCAACCTGTCCGTTTACATGGTCAGCCTGGGGATTCCTTTCCACCTTTACTCAACTTTATGGACGATCAACGCCGGCATCATCGTGGTCGTGCAGCTGATTTTGGCCCGCTTCCCGCGGATCTTCAAGAGCATCTACCTGCAGATCTACTTCGGGATCTTCATGTTTGCCGTGTCCTGGCTGACCTTGATTTTCGCCAAGACCTACCCGGGCTTCGTTATGTCCATGTCGATCCTAACCTTGGGTGAATCGACGGCCTTTTCCGCCATTCCGGCCTATGTCAACGACATGTCGCCGTACTCCAGCAAGGGCAAGTACCAGGGGATGACCCTGGTGGCCAGCGGGGTCGGCCGGGCCTTCGGGCCGCTTTTCGGCGGGACCTTGATCGACCTCTTCGGCTACAAGATCATGTTTGTGGTCGCCAGCTGCGGCATCCTCCTTTGCCTTTTGGCCCTCTTGCCGCTGAGAGCCAAGCTGAAGGACCAGGTGCAGTTCTTCAAGTAGGAATTTTTTAGCATTTTTTCGCACTTTGATTGAACAGGGAAGCAGTTAAAGGGTAAAATAAGAGGATAGTGAGAAAAGGAGGAAAACATGCTTAAGGTTTACGGGACAAAAATCTGTCCGGACTGCATCGCCTGTGAGGCCAGTTTTAAAAAGTACGGCATCGGCTACGAATTCGTTAATATTTTCGCCACCATGCCGGATTTCAAGGAATTTTTGCGCTTGCGGGATGCCAGTCCCGCCTTTGCTCACGCTAAGGAGCAGGGCAGCGCGGGGATTCCGGCCTGCGTCAAGGAAGACGGGGAAATTTTTACCGACTGGGAAGGCTTCTTAAAGGACCAGGGCTTAGAGCCAATCTGGCCCGAAGCAGCTGACCAGGCCAAGGCTGAAATCGCGGCCCAGTGCGACCTGCGCCAGCACAACTGCTAGTTGAAAAACAAGGAGGAAGAAATATTGAACAATAAATTTGCCGTCCGCGGCGGCAGCGGCGACACGACTGTCGTTGACAAGACTGCCCGCCCGCAGGACAACCTGTATTTGGCCGTTAACTCTGACTACCTGGATCAGCTGGAAATCCCGGCTGACCGGTCCCGGATGGGGAGCTTTGACCAAATCGCTGAAAACGTTGAAAAGACCCTGATGGCTGACTTTGCGGCTTTTGCCAGCGGGGAAAAGGAAGTTCCGTCCTTGCCGAACCTGGCCAAGGCCGTTGAACTATACAAGCTGGCCAAGGACTTTGACAAGCGGAACGCTGACGGGGCAGAACCAATCCAGGCTGACTTGAAGAAACTGGAAGGCTTGAACAGCTGGAATGACCTGCAAGGCGCGGCAGCTGCTTTGGCCAAGGAAGGCTTTGACCTCCCATTCTCCTTCTCCGTTGACGCGGACATGAAGAACACCAAGGTCAACACGGTTTACTTCGGCGGTCCCCACATCTTTTTGCCAGATACGACCACTTACGAAAGCCCGGACGCGGAAAAACTCTTGGGCGTGTTAAAAGAACAGACCCTCAAGCTCTTCCAAATGGCCGGGGTAAGTGAAGAAAAAGCCGCTGAATATGTAGACGGGGCCCTGGCTTACGACCAGCGCCTGGCCAAGGTAGTCAAGTCCAGCGAAGAATGGGCTGACTACCCGGCCATGTACAACCCGATTTCATTGGCGGACTTCAAGAGCAAGTTCACTAGCTTTGACATGGGCCAGTTCCTAGCAGGCTTCCTTGGTGAAGAACCAGAAGTTTTGATCAACACGGAACCCCGCTACCTGGACCAGGCAGAAGGTCTTTTAAATGAAGCCAGCTTCAGTGAAATCAAGGGCTGGATGCTGGTTAAGTTTATCAATGACGTGGCCTCATCTCTGTCGCAAGAATTCAGAGAAGCCGCCTTCCCGTTCAGCCAGGCTTTGACCTGCCAGCCGCAACTGGCCAGCGGGATCAAGCAGGCCTACCGGATTGCCAACAGCACTTTCAGCGAAGTTGTCGGCATCTACTACGGGCAGACCTATTTCGGGGCTGCTGCCAAGGAAGACGTTTTGGGCATGATCAAGCGGATGCTGAAGGTCTACGAGGACCGGCTGGCCAAGAACGACTGGCTCTCCCAGGCAACTAAGGACAAGGCTATCACCAAGCTGCAGGCCTTGATCTTGAAGGTCGGCTACCCGGACAAGATTGAAGACATCTACAACCGCCTCCAGGTTACCCCGGCAGAAGAGGGCGGCAGCCTTTACAGCAACCTGCAGGCCGCCAGCCAGGAAAGCATCAAGTACAGCCTGGAGAAGCTCCACCAGCCGGTTGACCGGACTGTTTGGATGATGCCAGGCAACCTGGTTAACGCCTGCTACGACCCGCAGAGAAACGACATCACCTTCCCAGCGGCCATCTTGCAGGCACCGTTCTACAGTGCTGACCAGAGCCGGGCAGCCAACTACGGCGGGATCGGGGCCGTGATCGCCCACGAAGTTTCCCATGCCTTCGACAACAACGGGGCCCAGTTCGATGAATTCGGCAACATGAAGAACTGGTGGACCGAAGCTGACTACAAGGAATTTGCTGACCGGACCAAGGCGGAAATCGCCCTCTTTGATGGGCTCAAGTTCGGCCCGACTACTTTGAACGGCAAGCAGATTGTGTCCGAAAACATCGCTGACCAGGGCGGCTTGACCGCGGCCATGACCGCCTGCAAGGAAGAAGGTCAAGGCCTGGAAGACTTCTACGCCAACTGGGCTAGAGTCTGGGCACAAAAGTCCCTGGAAGCAGCCATCAAGATGATCGTTTCCGTTGACGTGCACGCGCCAGGCCCTCTGCGGGCGAATGTCCAGGCCCAGTGCCAGGACGAATTCTACGAGACCTTTGACGTCAAGCCGGGCGACGGGATGTACCTGGCTCCGGAAGATCGGGTCAAGATCTGGTAGTTTTTCATAAAATTTCATAAGCAACAAAAAAGCAGTCATTCCATCGATGACTGCTTTTCTGCTGCTGTGTGTTTGTCTAATATATGTGTGTAAAAGAGGAAAAGAAAAAGAAAAAGAAAAATTAATTCCTATAGGAGAAGCAATTTCTTGCTTCTGACTATGGTTATATAATAACGGCCCTTTGTAAAAAAGCTGTGATCAATCTGCTTTGCTTCAATGAAAAAAAGTTTGTAATTTTCTAGAGTATTTAAGACTTTCTAAAAGCAAAAACGGCAAGCATTCAATCGCTTGCCGTTTCTTTATTTGCTAATTACATCTTTTTGTCCTTTTACTTCTTGTTCAGCGAGGCCTTACTGTAGTCAACCGGAGCAACCCGCTTGATTCTTTCAGGCTCTTGCTTACCAAGGATCAAAGGCACGCGTTCGATGACCATGTCCGCGAATTCCAGGCCGAACCATTGAGCCGGGTTAAGCGACAGGTTCTGCAGCTGGACGCGGGCCTTGACCAGCCACTTCTTGTAAGAAGACAGGGTGGTCGAAGGTGAGATGACGTCGTTGACGATGACGAACTTGAAGTCGCCGACGTCCCGGCCAGGAGTAGTCGTGTATTCCTGTGGCTGGGCCTCGATCGTGTTGTCCTTGATCAAGTCGTGGACGATCTGGCGCAGGTAAACGTTAACGCTGGTTTGCTTCTTGAAACCAAGGTAGAGCTGGATGTTGATCACATTCTTGGTGCCAAAAGTGTTGACCGCGTATTCAGCGGTAAACGGCTCGTTGGTCACGTTGACCGTGACGAACCAGTAAGCCCGGGCCCGCTTTGGCCGCTTGTCCAGAATTGAGTAGAGGATTTCGCGCTTGATGAACTTGTTGTACTTGACGTTGGCCATGTAAACCAGGTTGTCAGAGTAGGTCGGGTAGTTGTCGTCGTGGCTGAGGTTAGTTAGCATGTCCGTGTATTCATCCAAGCGGACATAGGCATTGCCGGCTCCGTTTTGATCCCGGACCTTGTTGCCGAAGTACCAAACGACCATGACTGAAGCGATCAAGAGGGTGATCAACAGTGACACGTAACCGCCGTGAGTGAACTTGCTCAGACTTGAACCCATGAAGAGGATGTTGATAGTACTGAAGAAGATCACGAAGAGCAGGTTGGCCAGGTTGTGGACCTGCTTGAGCACCAGCCATTCGTAGAGCAGGATGGTGGTCGTCAGCATGGAAATCGTGATTGACAGACCGTAGGCTGCTTCCATGTGGGCTGAGGTTCTGAAGAAGAGAACCAGGGCAATAGTAGTAATGCCTAGCATCTTGTTAACGGCCGGGATGTAGATCTGCCCTCTTTCATCAGATGGGTAGAGGATGTTCATCCGCGGCAGGAACTTCAGGTTGATGGATTCAGCCACCAGGGTGAAGGAACCCGTGATCAAGGCCTGGGAAGCGATGATCGCTGCCAGGGTGGCCAGAACGATTGATGCCAGCCGGATATTTTCCGGAATCATGGCATAGAAGGGGTTGATTTCAGTGGCTGAGTGCATGTTGGTGTTGTTTAAGATCCAAACCCCTTGCCCGAAGTAGTTCAGGGAGAGGCAGACAAAAACAAATGGCCAGGAGCCAATGATGTTACCCTTGCCGACGTGGCCGACGTCGGAGTAAAGGGCTTCAGCCCCCGTGGTGGCCAGGAAGATGGACCCTAAGATCGCGAAGCCCGCCTTGTTGTAAGGGCTAAAGAGCAATTTGATCGCGTAGTAAGGGTTCAAGGCCTGCAGGATCCACCAGTTGCCGCCGATGTTGATCAAGCCCATGACGCCCAGGAAGGCGAACCAGACAAGCATGATTGGACCGAAAGCCTTTCCGATGATGCTGGTCCCCATCCACTGGATGGAGAAAAGCACTAGCAAAATAATAATAGTAATGACCAGGACCGTGGTCTGGTTGCTGACCGGGACGTTGCCCTTGCCGAATTCCAGCCCCTTCAGCCCTTCAATGGCACTGGTAACCGTCACGGCCGGGGTCAGAGTCCCGTCGGCCAGGATAGCGGCCCCGCCGATCAAGGCCGGCCAGACCAGCCAGGCTGCTTTCTTTCTGATCAAGGCGTAGAGGGCGAAGATACCGCCTTCGCCGTGGTTGGTTGCCCTCAAGGCGATAATCACGGTCTGCACCGTCGTGAGCAGGGTCACGGTCCACAGGATCAAGGAAATGGTCCCGATGATCAAGTCACGGCCGACCGTATTGAGCCCGCCGTTGCCGGCGATTACGGATTTCATGACATACAGGGGACTGGTCCCGATGTCGCCGTAGACAATCCCAATCGCGATCAAGAGGCCGGCGGCCGTCATGCGATTGAGTTTATTTTCTACTTCCATAGCACTTATATACTCCTCAGCACTTATATACTCCTCAAACTAAAAAGTTTGTGATACACAAAAACAACTGTAAAGCTTTTGTTTAGATTTAACAAGTAAAAAAAGAATGCCAGGAGACATTCTCTTTACTGTAATTTTCTTATATTTGGAGTAAAGTTTCAAGCCCTTTAGGACAAACTGCTTTTAATCTTCGCGCGAACGCCTTCGTACCAGTTGCTCCAGTCTTCGTAAGTAGTCATCGCTTCCGGGTCAACGCCGGTTTCTGCGGTCATCTTGTCGAGGATGGCTTGGAAATTGTGGGCGTGGTCGATCAGCACATGCTTGACCAGGTTCTTGCGGGAGAATGGCTGGTTGAGCAGGAGGTAGTGGTTGATGTTGACCATGTTGTGGTCTTCGTCAAATTCACTGATGATTTCCAGGTCGTCGCGTTCGAAAGAAGAAACGTAGAAGTTGGCGAAGTTGACCAGGTAAGCCGGCTGGTCGGCAACTTCGCGTGCTGGCATGGTTACGCGTTCTGGTTCAGGCATCACGATCTTGAACATGTCTTCATTGCTGCGGATTTTCTTTTCTTCTTCTTCTGCCAAAGTTGTAGCTCCTTTTTAAATAAAAGTCTATAAAGTCAATAGTAATTTTAACGGCTTTAAGGCCAGAAAGCAAGCGCCAGCCCCCCATAAATCAAGGCCTGGCGCTGAATTATTTCTTATTTGCCCGACTTTAGGTAGCCCTCGACGTCATCCTTGGTGATGGAGTCGATGGTGGTGTGGCCCTGCTGGTAGGCGTAGTTGAACAGGTTGATCAGGTCCTGCGGGCTCCAGCCGGCAGTGCTTTCGCCCAGGTTGTCAAGCTGGGTGCGGATCTGCTGGACGTCCCGGCTGGTCACGGTGCTGCCGCCGACCTTGTCATTGTAGCTGGTCCCGGACCCTTCAGCCTGGTTGCTGGAAGAGCTGGCTGAGCTGGAAGCGGCAGAAGATGAGCTGGAACTGGATTCCTTGCTGCTGGACTTGTTGGAAGAGTCTGAAGAGGATGAGCTGGAGCTTTCAGAACTGGAGCTGGAGTCTTCCTGCTTGCTCTTGGCTTCCTTGAGCAGGTCCTTGACGTTAGACCGGACCTTGGCGTAGTAAGCCCCGTTGATGTAAGGCAGGTCTAAGATGCTGCTGTAGGTGGAAGCGGCGCTGTCGTAGTCGCCGTCTTCCATGGCCTTGGCTGCCTTGTTTAAGAGCGGCTTGATTTCACTGTCGTAGTTGTCCTTGACGGCCTTGAGTTGTTTAACCAGCTTTTTGGCCTGGCTGGTCATGACACTGTAGCCGCCATTTTGCTCCTGGGCCTTTTGGGCCAGGTTCAAGGCGCTGGCGTACTTGACGGTCGTCTTGGCCAGTTTCACGGAGTCGGCCAGGTTTTCGGCCTGGGCCTGGTAGTTTTTGGCTTGGGCAGTTGCCTTAGCCTGGTAGGCTTGGTCAAATTCGTCAGCGGCCTGGCTGTACTTCTTGGCTTTTACGGCCTCTTTGCCGGCCTGCATGTGGCTGGAGTAGCTGGAACTTGCCGTCTGCTCCTGGCTCTGCTTTTGCTGGCTGGAGTAGAAGTAGGCGCCAGCCCCGCCCAAGGCGAGTACGGCCACCACAACGATGGACCAGATAGTCGATTTTTTCATAAATAACCTCCTCGTTAATTTTCCCAAGTATACCAGATCAGCCACCTGCTTTAGGCAGCCAGTCCAACTTGTAATTGTTCCTTAACAAAAAGTGGCCGACATTTGCTTCTTGAAACGTTAGTATCAGTGCAGGCCCAAGGCGCCGGGGCCGGCCGGAGCGAAGCCCGTTGCTTCGCGGCAAGATTGATTTTTTACAGAAACAGGAGAGAAAAAATGAACTTCACTTTAGCTGACCAAAGCATTCAATACACCTTCAAGGCTGAAAAGTATGACAAGGGGCAGATGCAGCGCAGCCTGCAAAACGTCAAGCTGGATGCCAGCCCGGAAAGCCTGGTCAAGGTGGGCCAGGCCATCAGCAAGCTGCAAGGCGATGAACTGGCTGCCTTGACCCTGGTCCAAAAGCACAATTTGACCTTGGCCTAACTCTTTGACGCGGAAACTTCAGATAAAGAATTTTTGAGTAAGAAACAGGAGAAAAAATCATGACTACGACTACCGAATTGCAATTAACCTTTAAGTCCAGTGCCGGCAAAAAGAAGAGCCTGAACCTGCCATACGCGGTCAAGGGCTTGAGCGCGGACGTGGTCCGGGAGGCCGCGGCCGCCATCGCCGGCGAGGGCGTGTTCGTCAAGGAAGGGGAGGTCCTCTATGCTGAGCCGCTGGCTGCAAACTATATTGAACGTACTGTTACGGGTGTGTTTGACGATAGTAATCATTAGACAGATCTGGCCGCTTTAGCCGGATGCGAAATTTATACCCAAGAGGCGGCCTGGCCGCCTCTTTTCTTTTTATGTTTTATGCAGCTTTGCCCCCGCCTTTTGGTATTTTCTTTCTTAGCTTGGAAAGGGGGAAAAAGCAGTTTTTTCCTATAAAAATTGTAATTGCTTAAGAAAATTGTTACTTTTACTTTACAGAATGCGCGTTCGATTGTAACTAGAGCGCTGAGCACATACAATAGAGGCTACGATTGAATTATTAGGAGGAAATTAATGAAGAGAAGATTTTTGACTGGACTTGCTACCGCAGCGATGCTGACTTCCGTCGCCGTTCCAGTGACCAACAACATGTTTCTCTCAAATCAGGCAGTTGAGGCATCAGCTACCAGCGATGCCTTTTTAAGCAAGGTCAGCCTGCAGGCGCAGAAGACGTCCAAGAAGTACGGCGTCTACGCCTCTTTGATGCTGGCCCAGGCCGCCTTGGAATCTGGCTGGGGGACTTCAACTCTGTCTACCCAGGCCAACAACTTCTTTGGGATGAAGGCTACTGGCTGGACCGGGGCAACCTATAGCGTCAAGACGGCCGAACAGGACGGAAATGGCAAGACCTACTATATTGTGGCGCCATTTAGAAAATACATCAGCTACCAAGCTTCTTTTGACGACTACGGCTTGAAGATGCGGACGACCTTGGACAATTACGGCGGTTTGCGCTACAGCAAGACCTGGCTGGAAAGTGCTTCAAGTCCTTCAGCTGCCGCCAAGGCCATCAAGGCAGCCAGCTACGCGACTGACAAGAATTACGCGTCTAAGCTGATCAACCATATCACGAGCTACAACTTGACCAAGTATGATCCGGTTTACAGCAGTGATGTATATACGGTCAAGGTGGCCAAGTCTGGCGCGACCTACCTTTACCCGACTGACCACGCGGTTTCACCGAAGCGGTCTTACGTTACGGCGGGCAAAGACGTGACGGTTACCAAGACCTTTACTTACTACAATGGCAAAAAGCGGATGTACCTCAAGGGCTTGGGCTGGATTAACGGGGAAGACTTAAACACTGGCAGCTCCCAAGCACCAAGCGCGGACACCAGCGCGACTGTTTCCGGACAGATGAAGATCTTGATGCACTCAGCCGCAATTTACACCAGTACCGGGGCTAAGAGCAGCGCCAAGAGCGTTAAAGCTGGCAAGAGCATGATGACTTACGGGTCAGTCACGATCAATGGGGCCAAGTACTACCGGGCTAACTCAGCCAGCGCTGACCAGTTTATCAAGGCCAGCAACTTTGACGGCTCCCGCCGCAAGCTCAAGCACAATGCCTACCTTTACAACAGCAAAGGCAAGCGGGTTGGCAAGAGCAAGTGGCTCAAGGGCAGCAGCCACACCGTTTATGGCGGCAGCGTGAAGATCAAGCACAAGCAGTACTACATCGTTGGCCTTAACCAGTATGTCAAGAAGGGCAACTTTTAAAAAGACAGGGAAGAAACTGAATGAGATTTAACAAAATTTTGACGGCAGCAGCCGTGGCCAGCCTTGGCTTGACGTTTGTTTTCAGTCAAGGGAAGGCCGCGGAGGCCTCAATCAACAGTGAAGCCAAGACCAAGACTTACAGCGGTACCAAGTCCCTGGAGACCCTGCTTAAAGCCGCGGGACTGACTTACAACCAATTCAACAGCGTGGCTAATGGCAACAAGTACGGCAGCCGTTTTGGCTACCGCAATGGGGTTGGGAAGCCTGAAGGGGTGGTCGTGCACGAAACGGCGACCCCAGGTGCAACGGCCTGGGATGAAGGCCGCTATTTCAACAACAACTGGATGACGGCCTACACCTATGTTCACGCCGTGGTCGACAATAACCAGACCATCCAGCTGATGTCACCGGACTATGGGGTCTGGGGCGCTGGCCCAATTGCCAACGTCCGCTACATTCAAGTTGAGCTTTGCGAAGTTTCGACCCGGTCCCAGTTCGTGCAAAGCGTGGCTAACGATGCCTACTATATCGCCAGCCTTTTGCACAGCTACAATTTGACTCCTTCCCGGGCCAGCCAGGATGGGTCAGGGACGATCTGGTCCCACAATGAAGTCTCCCATTACCTGGGTGGGACTGACCACGGGGACCCAGACGGCTACTTTGCTAAATGGGGCTACTCCATGAGTGACTTCTACAGCTTGATCAGCTACTTCTACAACAAGCAGGGAGCAAGTACCGGCACCAACACTGGCAGCACTAATACTGGCTCTGGTTCAAATACTGGGAATACCAATACTGGCAGCAATACCAGTTCAAGCACTGCTAGTTCCAGCCAAGCTCCAGCTACCCAGCCGGTAACGACCAAGAAGCTGCGCTTGATGTGGAATGCCTACAGCTATGATGCCTCCGGCAAGAAGCTGGCAGTCAAGGCTTTGAAGGCCGGGCAATACCTCAAGGTCTACGGGTCAGCTGTAACGATTGGAAGCAGCAAGTACTACAAGTACGCTGATGGCAAGTATGTCAAGGCTGGAAACATTGATGGGACCAGCCGGACTTTGACTGGCAATGCCTGGACCTACACTATTTCCGGCAGCCGGGAATGGTCCACGACTAAGCTCTTAAAGGGGAGCAAGGTCACGACCTACGGCAGCCAGGTTAAGATCAAGGGCAAGGCCTACTACATGACTGGCTTTACCAGCAATAACGTGGCCAAGTATGTCAAGGCAGTCAATTTCCAGCCTAAGCCAGTGGAAGTCAGCACGAGCAAGCGCTTGATGCGGAATTCTTACAGTTACAGCGCTGCTGGCAAAAAGTTGCCAGACAGCATGCTGAAGGCTGGGCAATACCTCAAGGTCTACGGGTCAGCTGTAACGATTCGCAAGGCCAAGTACTACAAGTACGCTAACGGCAAGTATGTCAATGCTGGCAATATCGACGGGACCAGCCGGCCTTTGAAGCACAATGCTTACGTCTACACGGTCAAGGGGACCCGGAACTGGAACGAAGCTAAGCGCCTTAAAGGCACGGCCGTAGTAACTTACGGCAGCCGGGTCAAGCTTAGCGGCAAGTACTACTACATGGTCGGCTTCTCCGGCCAAACCGCCCTTTTAATCGAAGATAAGGAACGGATCCAGGCTTAGCTCGGGTCCGTTTTTCTGTCTTAATTTGGCGATTATTGTATAATTAGTGAGGAGATACTTTTTAGCATGGAAGGACTATCACTGTTTTTAACGGTCTTCTTGGCCCTGGTGATTCCGATCGTCATGGCCCGCTTGCGGGTGACCACGGTGCCGACCGCCGTGGCCGAGATCATCGTCGGGATCTTGATGGGCAAGAGCTGTTTGAACCTGATTACCCAGACTTCCCAGCTGACTTTTTTGTCCGACCTGGGGGTCATCGTCTTGATGTTTTTGTCAGGGATGGAAATCGATTTTGACTTGCTGAGCCCGAAAAAGCACACCCGAGCCCGGAAGTCAGAGAGCGGCAAGCAGGTCAAGCCCATGGTCGTGGCTGCCTTCGCCTTTGGCGGGGTAGCGGTGGCCTCAGTTTTGCTGGCTTTGGGGATGAAGGCCCTGGGTCTCTTTAACGACGTGGCCCTGGCTTCGATCATCTTTATGACCGTGGCCTTAGGCGTTGTCATCGCGACTTTAAAGGAAAAAGAAATCCTGGGCCGGCCGATCGGGCAGACGATCTTGCTGACGGCGGTCATGGGGGAAGTTATTCCCTTGCTGCTTTTGACCATCTATTCCACAGTTAACGGCGGGGATGCCCGCAAGCTCTGGCTGATCATCCTCTTGTTTGTAGCCGCGATTATTCTTCTGCGCCGCTTTAAGCGGCCTTACCTGTGGTTTGCCAAGGTGACCAAGGCCACAACCCAGTTGGACGTCCGCCTGGCCTTCTTCCTGACTTTTGCCCTGGTGACGGTGGCAGAGCAGGTTGGGGCGGAAAACATCCTGGGTGCCTTTTTGGCCGGGATGGTCATGAAGCTGCTGGAGCCAACCCAGGCGACCAAGGACAAGCTGACTTCCATCGGCTACGGCTTCTTTATCCCGATCTTCTTCATCCGGACCGGGGTCAACCTCAACTTGAAGCTGCTCTTCGCCAACCCGCAAGCCTTGATGTTGCTGCCGGTTTTGGTCATCTGCTTCTTCTTAGCCAAGCTGCCGGTTACTTTGACCTACATGCGGGCCTTTAACAAGCGGAATGCTTTTGCTGGGGGCTTCTTAACGGCAACGACGATCACGATCGTTCTGCCGACCTTGCAGGTAGCCCGGAAGCTGAACGTCATCACGGCGACTCAGTCCAGTGCCTTCATTTTGGCGGCGGTCATCGTCTGCATCGCCTGCCCGATCGTCTTCAACTCAACTTTTGCCTTGACGCCGGAAGACAAGATCAAGGAAAAGGTCGTGATCTTCGGCCTCAATGCCGTGACCATGACCGTCTACCAGGACCTGCACGACTCCTGGTATTCAGTTCAGGTTCTGACCTGCCGGAAGGAAAAATACGACACCTACAAGAGCAAGGTCAAGAATTTGAAGCTTTTGCCTGACCGGAAGCTGGATACTTTAGAAGCAGCCGGGGCCTTTGACACCGATATCTTCGTGGCCACCTTCATTGACGACCAGGCCAATTTGGAAGTGGGCCGGGCAGCCAAGCAGGCCGGAGTCAAGCGGGTCATCGTCAGCCAGGGCAAGATCGTGGCTGATACGGTCGACCAGCTCAGAGAGGAAGGCATCGAGCTTTTTGCCTTCAACAACCTGCATGGGGCCATGCTCCGGGCCTTGATTGAATCACCAGCCGTCTACCGGATCATCACGGACACCAACAATGCCCTGTACGACGTGGTGGTCAGAAACTCGGCCTACACCGGCCGCCAGCTGATGGACTGGGACTTCGTCGACCAGATCACCGTTTCCCGGATCCGGCGGGGGGACAAGTGGATTTCCCCGCACGGGTCAACCGTGATCGAGCCGGGCGACGAACTGATCTACAGCGGCCCTTGGCGGGAAGCCGACCGGATTCACCAGCTTTTGAGCCGGGAATAGAAAACGACTATATCAAAAAATCGCTCTGCCAGCCGGCAAAGCGATTTTTCTTGTTTATTTCCCTAGTTCTTTAATTCTTTATTTTTCTGTTTTGCTTTTTCTGCTTTTTCCTTAAGGCATGCAGTCCCTGGCTGCTTCCAGGACGGCGATGACACGCAGGCTGTGGGCAAAGGCCTGGGAGTCCTTGGCCGCGGTCAAGCTGGCCTGTTTGTCGTCATAAGCCAGGACTAAAACGCCGGAAGTGTCGACGCCCTTTTGCAGGTTAGGGAAGTAGTGGACGTCCAAAGGCGCCCCAAATAGGCTGACGGCTAAGTGGATGTTGTAGACGTTCAAGTCCAAGAGGGCTCCGCCGCCCAGACGGGGGTTGAAGGCCGGGGCGATGTCACCGGCCAGGAAGCGGTCGTAGCGGGAAGAGTACTGGGTGTAGTTGAGGCTGACCACGTGAACCGGGCCTAAAAGCTGCAAGTCACTGGCCAAGGACTTAAAGGCTGGCAGGTAGCGGTTGGTGATGGCCTCGGTAATGAGGCAGCCCTTCTGGTCGGCCAGCTGCTTGAGCTCTAAGGCTTCTTCAGTCGTGAAGACGAAGGGCTTTTCACAGATCACGTTCTTGCCGGCTGCCAAAGAGTCCAGGCACATTTGGTAGTGCATGGAGGAAGGGGTGGCCACGTAAACCGTGTCAACTTGGTCGTCTTTGAGCATTTCCAGGTAGTCGTCGTAGACCCGGCTGATGCCGTATTGGTCAGCCAGTTCCTGGCAGGTGGCTGCTGACCGCTTGGTCGTGGCGATAGCACTAATTTTAAGCCGGGCAGGGGAAGGGCAGTGAGGAAGTCTCTAACGATCTTGCCGCTGCCGATAATACCGAGTTGCATTTTTTTGCTTCCTTACTCGCACCTCATATTTTGTATTTTCTGTTTTCTATTTATTCAGCCGGCTGACGTCGACGGAATTTTTGCTGACCGTCTTGGGGATGGCCAGCTTTTTCTGCTGGTTGACCTTGAGCATGGACAGCTTGGTTGAGCTGGTTTGCCCCTTGACCTTGTACTTGGCATAGATGGCCAGGCCGGTCAGCTGCTTTTTCTGGCTGAAGTCTATGGTCATCTTGATCTGCTGGAGCTTAGCTTTGGCCATTTGGCTGTCGCTAGACAGGCTGGCCAGGCCGTTGGTTTCCGTGATCTCTTGCCAGAGGCGCTGGCTCTTGCCCGTGTAGTTGAGCCGCCAGCCATTTTTTGTCCGGCTGACGGAAAAAAGCTTGGCGCTCTTTTGGCTGAGGGTCAGGATGTCCATGTCCTTGACCAGCTGCTGGAAGTGGGAGATGGTCGTGAACTGGCTGAGCTTGGCCTTGTACCAGGCTTCCTGCTGGTCTTTATAGTATTTGACGTAGGCATAGCGCTGGCCCACCCACATCTTGACGTTCTGGTCCCCGCTCTGGGTTAAGTCCGCCTGCATGACGAAGGGAGACCGCTGGTAGTTGATCTGGCCGTAAAAACGGACTGGTTTATTTCCCGTGTAATAATGTTCGTCGGTCTTCAGCTGGAAGTTAGCAATCTTGCTCTGCTGGGCCTTTTTGACCAGGCTCTGGGGGCTGGGCTTGGCGCAGGCTGTTAAAAAGAGGCTGGCCAGGGCTAGAAGGGTGAGCAGGTGAATTTTCTTTTTCTTTGACGGCATAGTATGAATCACATCCTTATTCTTCAATTCTAACAAATCACTGACTAATTGTTAGCGATTCCAGTCAGAAAAAGTGTTTTTTTTCCTTTAGGACTTTGAAAAGGCCGCGAGAGGCCGTATAATAATTAGTGAAACGTTTAATTTGCTAAAGGAGATTTTTTAATGTCTAAATTAGTTTTAATCCGTCACGGTCAAAGTGAATGGAACCTTTCAAACCAATTCACTGGTTGGGTTGACGTTAACTTGTCAGACAAGGGTGTTGAAGAAGCTAAGAAGGCTGGTCGTTTGATCAAGGAAGCCGGCTTGGAATTTGACCAAGCTTACACTTCAGTTTTGACCCGTGCGATCAAGACTTTGCACTTTGCTTTGGAAGAAAGCGGCCAACTCTGGGTTCCAGAAACTAAGTCCTGGAGACTGAACGAACGTCACTACGGCGCTTTGCAAGGCTTGAACAAGGCTGAAACTGCTGAAAAGTATGGCGACGAACAAGTTCACATTTGGCGTCGTTCATACGACGTTTTGCCACCAGTTTTGGCTGACGACTCAGAATTCAGCCAAGCTAACGACCGTCGTTACGCAAACTTGGACCCACACATCGTTCCTAAGGCAGAAAACTTGAAGGTTACTCTGGACAGAGTTATGCCATTCTGGGAAGACCACATTGCTCCAGACCTTTTGGCTGGCAAGAACGTGATCATCGCTGCTCATGGTAACTCACTGCGTGCCTTGACTAAGTACATCGAAAACATCTCTGACGAAGACATCATGGATGTTGAAATGAAGACTGGTGAACCAGTCGTTTACACTTTCGACGACAAGTTGAACGTTGTAAGCAAGGAAAAGCTGGACTAAGTCCTCTTTCCCTAATTAAAGCGAAGCTCCGGCTTCGCTTTTTTTGTTGGACTGATTAAGGATTGACAGATGGCTTGCTAAGATGATAGCTTAGATAGGAAAGTTGTGCACAGGGATACTTACGGGAAAATATCGCGCGCCCGCTTTGACTGTTTTTTACAATTTCAATAAGAAAAGGCCGCAGGCAAAAGTTGGCGGTGCTTTTTTGCTATAATACGGACTAATGTCATTTTTTAAGTAGGTATCAATTTATGAAGAAAGAAGACAAGCTGGGCATTCCGGAGACCAGGCAGCATGCCAGGAAGCGCAAGCAGAAGCAGATCCGCAACTGGATCATCGGCATTTTGGCGGTTGTCTGCGCCATTGCGGCCGGAGTGGGCCTGTATGCCGCCCATTTGTACAAGACGGCTGAGCAGGCGGCCAACAAGGCTTATGACTCAGAAAACGCGGTTAAGACGACCTATGGCGAATTCAACGGCAAGAAGCCTTTTGCCGTCATGCTCTTAGGGACCGACACCGGGGCCTTGGACAGAACGGAAAAACGCGGCAATACTGACACGATCATCGTCGTCGTGGTCAATCCGAAGAAGAAGAACTACACGATGATCTCGATTCCGCGGGATACCATGGCTGACATGGTTGGCGATGATTCAAACGACGTGCAGAAGATCAACGCGGCCTATTCGATCGGCGGAGCCAAGATGGCCATGAAGACTGTCTCTAACCTCTTGAACATTCCGGTCAAGTACTACGCCTTAGTCAACATGGGCGGGCTGATGAAGCTGGTCGATTATGTCGGCGGGATTTACGTGACGCCGCCTCTGACCTTTACCTACAGCGGCTTTCCTTTCAAGAAGCGGGTCCGCCAGCACTTAAACGGGCAGGCGGCTCTGGCTTACAGCCGGATGCGCTATGATGACCCGCAGGGTGACTACGGCCGGCAAAAGCGGCAAAGAGAAGTCATCACCAAGCTGGTCCAGAAGCTGGCCACGGCAGACTCACTGACGAACTTCAGCAAGATCGCCAATAACCTGTCATCAAACGTGAAGACCAACTTAAGCTTCCAGGCTTTGAAGTCGATCTTGGCCAACTACTCAGACTGCACTTCTTCCAGCGACAGCGACTACCTGCACGGCTACAGTACTTATGTTAACGACGCGGCCTACCAAATCGCGCCAACCAGTGAACTGCAGCGGATTTCCAACAAGATCAGAAAGCTGCTGGGCTTGAAGACGGCGACCGTCTCCAACCGGGAAACTGAGCTGAATACCTTAAACGAGACCGCCGGCTTTAAGTTTGGCAGCGGTGAGACCCAGAACTACACGATCTATGATCCGGGCACGACGGCTGACAGCGTCAAGAGCGGCAAGAAAAGTTCAAAGTCCAGCTCCAGCTCTAAATCCAGCAGCCAGGCTTCCAGCAGTAGTTCCAGCAGTACAGATTACTCTGGCAATACTGCTTATTCTGGTAGCACAAATTACGATACGACTTATAGCTACAGTTATAATTACAACTACAATATCAATCCGTTTTCAGGGGGCTATTAAAGGTGCTTAGCAAATTTTTGGCAGTAATTATCGGCTATTTGTTTGGCAACTTCATCAGCGCCATGTTCGTGGGCAAGTACTACCTGCACAAGGATCCGACCAAGTACGGGTCAGGCAACCCTGGAACGGCCAACATGGGGCGGTTTTCGGCAAGAAGGCGGGGATTCTGACCTGCATCGGCGACTTGCTTAAGACCCTGCTGGCCATTTGTCTGGTCTATGCCATCTACCACCAGCACTTGCTCACGGCTTATACGGGCCTGGGCGTGGTCTTAGGCCACTGCTTCCCGGTCTTTAACCACTTTAAAGGGGGCAAGGCGGTGGCCGTGACGGCCATGGTTACGGTTCTCTACGACTGGCGGGCGGGGCTTATTACTCTTTTAATAGCCTTGGTCTTGACCGCAATCATGCAGAACCTGACTATCCCGCCTTTGGTTTTCATGCTGTCTTTCAGTATTTACCAGCTGACCAAGTCTCTTGAACCTGGCCTGGCCTTCTTGATCATGACGGCGGTCATGGCCTTCAAGTTCCGCTACGATATACGGGACTTTTTCACGGGCCATGGCAAGCGGGTCGATATTTTATATACGATCAAGAAGAAGTTAGGAATATTGAAATAATTTCTTGGTTTTTTAAAGAAAAACTGAGTATAATGGATAATGAATTTGCAAAAGAAAAGAATAATTCCGATATTGATGAGTGAACAAACACAATCCAGAAAAATTCATAACCTGCTGAAGTACGGCTTCCTGCTGTTGGCAGCTCTGGTGCTTTTGCTGCAAATGTTTAATTTCAAGAGCAGCATGCTGAAAAGCTCAATTACCTACCTGCGCCACCTGCCACTAATCGTGGAAAGCGCGACCTATTGGTTTATTCCAATGGTCTTCGGGGCCGTTTACAGCAAGCGCAAGCTGCGCTTTAACGAAGGCTTTAGGGCCTGGGCTATCATGGAAGTAACCCTCTTGGCCTACTATCTTGCCTTCTTTATCTCCAAGCCATGGCACTTAAATGCCTGGCGCTTCTGGGGTATCCTCTTCCCGATTCTGACCTCGATTTCCGTCTTGATGACGGGCCTGGTCTTCGGCCTGCTGGTGCAGCCGGTCATTTATGACTGGCAGGAGAAGTTCAGCAAGAAGCAGAGCTTGATCATTTTGATCGCCTTGACCTTGCTGGGCTTTACCCTGTCGGCCGGGACTTTCGAGATGAATTACTCCATCTATGGTCTCTACCTGGCTCTGCCATTTGCCTGGGGGATGTTCTTAGGGAAGGTTGACTTTTCCGTCAAGCAAACGGTCATCTTTATTGTTGCCGGTATCCTTTCCCTTGGCCTGGTAATCGTCGGGGTAGCCGGCTTTAACGCCGTTTACTGGTCACAGATCATGTCCTGGCGGGCCAACCCGTCATCATGGAACTACCAGTTCCTGCTCAACGTGACCTCACCCTTCATCTTTATTATTGCCTTGGCTGCTTTTACTTTTGCCCGGCCGGCCATCAAGGCTTTGGAAGCAAAGGACCTGGACTTCCTGGTTCTGCTGATCATCTTCATGCAGGCACCAGATGCCAACTCCTTTATGTCTTCCTTTAAGTACGGTACCGGCAGCCGGCAATTGAACCGGATGATCACGATTTTGATCATGCTGGTCATTGCTATTGCCTGGCACTGGCTGATTGAACGCTACTTGTGGCGCTTCAAGCCAGTTAAGCGGATCAACCGCTTCTTGTATGAAAGCAAGAGCTTCGGGGCAGCGGCTGAAGAGGCCTTTAACCGCCTTTGGGGCTGGATGAAGTACCACCGGATCAACCTTTTGACTTGGACCTTCTTCTTTATCCTGTCCTTTGCTTCCTTCCTGGTTGAATCCGACAATATTCGGATCCAGATCACGACTGCTTCCAACGTCAACGCCGTAGTCTGGCTGGTTGGGACCAAGCTGGGGGCCTTGATTTTGACGACAATCTTTATTGACGCCTTCTTCACCATCCTTTACTTCGTCACGACCAGATACTGGGTTTCCCTCATCACGACTTCCACGGTCGTGATCGCTTGGGCGGTTGCCAACAAGATCAAGCTTGACCTCCGGGGCGAGCCAATTTACCCAAGTGAACTGTCTGAAGTAACCAACGCTGACAGTTTGCTGAGCATGATCGGGGGGCAGAAGACATTGAGCATGATCCTGCTGGCTTTGGCTGCCGTTATTGCCTTGATGGTCTTCTGCGAAGTCAAGTTCAAGGTCAAGAAGCGCGGCAACTGGAAGCAGCGGGGGATGTGGGCCCTGGCCAGCCTGGCCCTCTTCATGACGCCGAAGTGGTTTAACCACCAAGGCTCAGCTATTTACCGCTTGAATCGGGCCTTTGACAACAAGCAGTCCTTCCGGAACCCGGAAAGAGATATCCAGGTTAACGGGCCAATTTTGAACTTCCTCAACTACATCGACTTGCAGATCATGGACAAGCCAAGCAACTATTCCAAGAGCCAGATTCAGAAGCTCTATGAGAAGTACCAAAAGGTGGCTGACCAGATCAACAAGACCCGGACTAACGATTTGTCCAAGCAGACCGTGATCTTTAACTTGAGTGAAAGTTTCATCGATCCATATACCTTCCCGACGATCAAGTTCGCCAAGGGGACCAAGGATCCGATTTCTTACATCCACTCACTGAAGAAGACGACCACTTACGGCAGCATGCTTAGTGCCGGCTACGGTGGTGGTACGGCCAACATGGAATGGGAATCACTGACTGGCTTTAACATGGGCTCCTTCAGCACAACTTTGACTCCTTACGTCCAAGTCGTGCCGCAGTACCAGTACTACCCAACCATTGGGGCCAACTCCAACTACTCTTCAGCAGTTCACCCATTCATCGGGACTTACTACTCAAGAATTGAAGACTACAAGCGCTTCAAGTTCAACAAGTTTGTTTACCTTGGTTCCAAGTACAAGATCGTGGAACAAAAGAAGCTGGGGACCAGTTCCTACAACTCCGACTTCACGACTTATGCCAACGGCTTGCGGCAGATCAATTCCCGCAAGGGCGGCCAGTTCATCAACCTGATTTCTATTCAGAACCACATGCCGTACAACAACTGGTACCCGAAGAACTACTATGCCGGCAAGATTTCCGGTGATCTTTTTGACGACGGCAGCATCAGAACGCAAGTGGCGACCTACATCATGGGGACCCACTACACTGACCAGGCGGTCAAGAAGTTCATCAAGCAGATTGACAAGATCAAGAAGCCAATTACCCTGGTCTTCTACGGTGACCACTACCCGTCAATCGTTTCCCAGTCATACACGTCTAAGTACCCTGTCCAAATGCACTCGACCCGCTACTTCATCTACTCCAACAAGTACGCCCGTCAGCACGGGGCTAAGGCTAAACTGACTTCCAAGACCAACTACGTCAACACCAGTGACTTCATCGTCATGATGCTGGAACAAACCAACAGCAAGGTTACGGCTTACCAGGCACTTTTAACTGAAGTGCACAAGAAGCTGCCTGCCTTGACGATCAGCTACAGCGATGACACCGGCTTTACCCTGGTTGACCAGAAGGGCAAGGAAGTTGACCCGAAGACCTTGACCAACTCACAACAAGCCCTGCTCAAGGACTACGAAATGATCCAATACGACATGACGGCTGGTTCAGCCTATGCCTTGAAGATCAAGGGTTTCTACACTATGAAGAAATAATTTGATTTATTGCAATAAAAGGGACTAAGGAGGACTAGTCCCTTTTTTTGTCTTTTGAAATAAAAAAGGGGGCAATGATGGCTCATAAGCAGCGCGTCGCCTATCTCGTCGCCTATCTCGATTACCTCCGCCTTGTGGCAATCTTGGGGGGAATCACTATCCATGTGGCCACGTCTCTCAACTTCTACCGGCAGGATTACGCGAGCTTAAACTGGCAGATCCTCAACTTCTGGGACGGCTTGAGCCGCTTTTGCGTGCCGTTTTTTATCATGATTTCCGGGGCTATTTTTCTGAATCCGGATTTTGACTTGAGCTGGGAAAAGCTTTTTAACTTAAACTTCCCACTTACAAAAGTGGGCTTGTACCTTGAAAATTCAATAGTTTAGCTAATAAAAAAGCACAAGGCCTTTGTTCGCTTGATATAATTAAGTCGATCAAAACAT
>OIDR01000103.1_pt1 | contig 27275 bp, 16 predicted proteins | sample 1581641 | NCBI WGS metagenome assembly OIDR01 (sample SAMEA3882550, study PRJEB24775) | human gut metagenome | biome: human-associated habitat; feature: intestine environment; material: feces | place: Netherlands | collected 2009/2010
AGCGGCCGATCATCGAAGTGAAGATAGGCACCGGCATCGGCGGCGGCATCATCGTCAAGGACGGGCGCATCTTCCACGGATTCGACGGATCCGCCGGGGAAATCGGGCATACGTCATATGATCCGCGCAATCGGAAACGATGTGCTTGCGGGCAGACCGGATGCTTGGAAACACAGGCATCCGTACCGGCCATGCTACGGCGCATGCAGGCGCTTTCGCCGACCGCCGACGAGCCGGACAGCGTGGAACAGCTCATCGAACGGCTGCGCGACGGCAATCTCGGTGCCGAGCAGGCGGTGCGTGAGGCAGGCGAGGCGATCGGCATCATGGGTGGCGACGCTGTGCAACGTCCTCAATCCGAGGCATGTCATCGTCGGCGGGCTCATCGTGGAGGCGAGCGACGAGCTGCTCACCGCCATCCGCACCACCGTATACAGGACCGCACGCCCGCTGACCACGCGCAACCTGAGCATCGGTCGCAGTCCGCTCGGACGCTTCGCCGGTCTGGCAGGCGGCATCGTGCTCGCCACACAGGAGACCCTGTCGCCGGAACGCCTGTACAACGCGTGAGGCATCAATGGAAAACGCAGGCGACACGCCGGGCGAACTTACGAAGAATCGGGATCCATGGTAGCTTGACAGCTGTTTGAATAACCGCATGGCTTAGCCGAAATATCAGGCTTGGCCATGCGGTTTTTTTGTTGCCCGAAAACGGGCGGTTCGCGAATCGAACGACCGTTCCGCAACACGGGCCAATCACACCTATTGCCGTCGAGAGAGGAAAGACGTTGTCCGAAAGAATGGCAACGCAGCAATCGCAAGTCATCATGCGTCCGCAAGGAATCGCGGCGCATGCGCAATCACAGGAGAAAGAACGCTTCGCACACCCGCATAGGGTGATGCTCGGCCTATACGTCGGCGCGTTTTTGGGCATGCTGTCCGAAACGTCCATGAACATCGCACTGCCGAATCTGTGCGACACGTTCGGCATCACCACCGGCATCGCACAGTGGATGGTCGTCGGCTACATGCTCGCCATCGGCATCGTGTTGCCGTGCGTGGGCTTCCTGCTCAAGTGGGTCAAGGCGAAGACCCTCGTGCTGGTCGCGCTCTCCTGCTTCCTCGTCGGTTCCTTGCTTTCCGCAGTGGCGCCGGCGTTCGCGCTGGTGCTTGCCGGACGAATCATCCAGGGCATCGGCACCGGCATCGTGTTGCCGACCATGTATGCGGCCATCATGCGTGCGTTCCCTCCGCAGAAAATCGGCGCCGCCAACGGTGTGGCGGGTGATCATGTTCGCTCCGGTGATCGGCCCGACCTTGGCCGGTCTGATCATCGGCGCCTTCTCCTGGCGTGCGATCTTCATGCTGTTCGCCGTCGTCGCCGTCGTCGCCATCGCCTGCACTGCGGCCACGTTCGTCACGCCGATCGAAACGACCCGTCCGAAGGTCGATGCCTTGTCGGTGCTCGCATCCGTGATCGGGTTCGGTTGCCTGGTGGCAGGTGTGAGCCTCGTCGCCGACATGGGATTCTCACCGCTGGTCGTGGCGCTGCTGGTAATCGGCGTACTGGTCGTCGCATGCTACGCATACCGTCAGCTGCACATTGCCAACCCTGTGCTGGATCTGCGTGCACTCGGCATCGCTTCGTTCCGTACACCGGCCCTGATGGTCACCTGCTCGTTCGCCTGCACGTTGGCGATCATGTACCTTGCTCCACAGGAGCTGCAACGTGGCCTGGGACTGAATACCTCCGTAGCCGGCATGCTGATGCTCGCCGGTGGTGTGGTCAATGCGGTGTGCTCGTTCCTGGCGGGCCGCTGGTACGACCGTGTCGGGGCACGTCCGCTGGTGAGCGCAGGTGCGGTCATCGGTATCGTCGGTTCCCTGCTGTTCCTTGCGATTGGCGTGACCACGGCGTCGGTGTTCTTCATTCTTGCGCATGTGGTGTTCATGATCGGCATTCCGTCGATGCAGCAGTCCGCACAATCGGCCGCGCTGAAGGGATTGCCGCGTGAGCTTGCCGCCGATGGTTCCACGATTCTGAACACCATGCAGCAGGTGTTCGGCGCAATCGGCACGTCCATCGCCACCTGCCTGCTCGGCATGGGTTCCGGCGCAAGCGAGGCGGAGGGCTTCGTGGCCGGTTCCCGCTACGGCTACGTATTCGGCCTGGTGCTGATCGTGGTCGTGCTCGCGTTCTCCTTCTCCCTGAAGGAAGGCAAGGATGCCTCGCGCTAGGATCCGACGAGGCCGGCATGGCGAAACGAGCCGTCTCACAATGTAAGGCGATCGCTTGAAAGGCACGTGTTTTGGCACGTGCCTTTCCTATACTTGAGGGCACGTCCGGCAATCGCCGGGACGGTATTGGATATTCACACCTCACGTTTAGGGAGTTCCATGAACAAGGCAATCATCACCGTCGTCGGCCAGGATACTGTCGGCATCATCGCACGCGTCTGCACATACCTTTCCGAACATCAGGTCAACGTGCTTGACATTTCCCAGACCATCATCGACGGTTTCTTCAACATGATGATGATTGTGGATTATTCCAACGCGGACGAGGAATTCGGCACAGTCGTCGACGACCTCGACAAGCTCGGCGAGGAGATCGGCGTGCGCATCCGCTGCCAGCGCGAAGAGATCTTCACCAAGATGCACCGCGTCTGATCCGCGGCACACGTAAGCCATGCAAGCAACCGAAGCCACGAATCGTACCAATCGTAAGGAAAAACCATGCTGAATATCATGGAGGTCCACGAGACCAACAAGATGATCGAGCAGGAGAAGCTCGACGTGCGCACCATCACCATGGGCATCAGCCTGTTGGACTGCGCGGCCGACAGCGTCGACGAAGTCTGCGACAACATCTACAACAAGATCACCACGTACGCCAAGGACCTCGTGTCCACCGGCCAGGCCATCGAACGCGATTTCGGCATCCCGATCGTCAACAAGCGCATCACTGTCACCCCGATTTCCCTGGTCGGCGCAAGCTCCTGCAAGAGCTCCGAGGATTTTGTCAAGATCGCACACGCGCTCGACCGCGCGGCCAAGAAGGTCGGCGTCGACCTGATTGGCGGCTACTCCGCGCTCGTGTCCAAGTCCATGACCCCGGCTGAGGAAATGCTCATCCGCTCCCTGCCGCAGGCCCTGTCCGAAACCGACATCGTTTGCTCCTCCGTGAACGTGGGCTCCACCAAAACCGGCATCGACATGAACTCCGTCGAACTGCTCGGCCACATCGTCAAGGACATCGCGCACGCCACCGCAGACAATGATTCCTACGGTTGCGTGAAGTTCGTGGCGTTCTGCAACGCCCCGGACGACAACCCGTTCATGGCAGGCGGCTTCCACGGCGTGACCGAAGGCGACGCGGTCATCAACGTCGGCGTCTCCGGACCGGGCGTGGTCTCCCGCGCGCTCGACGAGGCCAAGGGCAAGGACTTCGAGTTCCTGTGCGAAACCATCAAGCGCACCGCGTTCAAGATCACGCGCGTCGGCCAGCTGGTGGCACAGGAGGCTTCCCGTCGCCTCGGCATTCCATTCGGCATCATCGACCTTTCCCTCGCACCGACCCCGGCAGTAGGCGACTCCGTCGGCGAAGTGCTGGAGAAGATCGGCCTCGAACAGGTGGGCGCCCCAGGCACCACCGCCGCGCTCGCCATGCTCAACGACCAGGTGAAGAAGGGCGGCATCATGGCGTCCTCCTATGTGGGCGGCCTGTCCGGCGCGTTCATTCCGGTCTCCGAAGACAAGAACATGATCGACGCGGCCAACAACGGCTGCCTGAAGATCGAAAAGCTTGAGGCCATGACCTGCGTATGCTCCGTCGGCCTTGACATGATCGCCATCCCCGGCGACACCACCGCGGCCACCATTTCCGGCATCATCGCCGACGAGGCGGCCATCGGCATGGTCAACCAGAAGACCACCGCCGTGCGCGTGATCCCCGTGGAAGGCAAGGGCGTGGGCGAGATGGCCAACTTCGGCGGCCTCATGGGCTACGCGCCGATCATTCCGGTGAACCAGACCAGCTGCGAGGCCTTCGTGACCCGTGGCGGCCGCATTCCGGCGCCGATCCACTCCTTCAAGAACTGACGTTCTTACGAAAGAACCCGACCTTCCTGCACGGAGGGCCGGGCTCTTTTGCGTTTGTAAAACTGTTTTTACTTACCGCCGGCAAAGTTCAACTGTCGCCAGGCTTCGTAGATGGCGATGGAGGCGCAGTTGGTGAGATTCAGGCTACGCAGCGAAGGACGCATCGGCAGACGCACCTGCTCGGCCACATGCGGGCCGGCCATGATGTCCATCGGATCGGGGATATTGCCCGGTTCCGGACCGAACAGCAGGATGTCGGTCGGCCTGTATTCGATGTCGGTGTACAGCTTGGTGGCGTGCGCGGTGAAGGCGATGATGCGCGAATCCGGCATCGATTCCACCAGATCCTCGAAATTCGGATGCAGCACCACATGCGCCATGTCATGGTAGTCGAGCCCAGCACGGCGCAGCTTGGTGTCCCGCAGATTGAAACCCAAAGGTTCCACCAGGTGCAGAATCGTTCCCGTCACGGCGCACAGGCGGATCGCGGAACCCGTGTTGCCCGGAATACGCGGGGAATAGTAGCACAGGTGCGGGGTGGAGGTCTCCGCCTTCGCCGCGTCCTTCGCGCTCAGCATCGCGTCCACCACGGAAATCGGATTGCCGTGCGCGTCGGTCACCAGTTCGTCCGGGCCGTAATTGGACTTGCGGTACCCGTATTCGAACATCTTCTCGACCTTGGCCTCGGCCGCCTGCGTCTCGGCGTCGCGCGTTGCGCCCTGCGCGTTATCGGTATGTTCTTCGTTCGTCATAAATGCTAAGAATAGGAACGATGAACGACACGAACACCACATACGACACCGCCGTACGTGACGCCGACTTTGACGACTTTGCCGATTCCGCCACCGCCGTCACCTCCGATGCTTCCGATGCTGACGAAATCGCAACGATGCTCGCGCAATGGTGGCAGACCAACGCGCGCGACCTGCCATGGCGATTCGGCCGCACCACACCGTGGGGCGTGCTCGTTTCCGAAGTGATGAGCCAGCAGACGCAGATGGGCCGCGTCGTGCCGTATTGGACCGCATGGATGGACCGATGGCCGGACGCAGCTGCGCTCGCCGACGCCCCGAAATCCGACGTGATCACCGCATGGGGGCGGCTTGGCTATCCGCGGCGCGCCCTGCGATTGCAGGAATGCGCGCACGTCATCGCATACGATTACGCCGACGAGCTGCCGCATACGTACGACGAATTGCTTGCTCTGCCCGGCATCGGTGATTACACGGCAAGCGCGGTGCTGTCGTTCGCTTTCGGCGAACGTATCGCGGTGGTCGACACGAACATCCGCCGTGTGCTGTCACGTGCGTTCGTCGGCGTCGAATCGCTCGGCGGCAGCGCAAGTCCCGCGGAACGCGCGCTGGCGAAACGGCTGCTGCCGGACGATGATTCCGCGAAATGCCGTCGTTTCGATCGCCCGTCCGTCGTGTGGAACCAGGCCGTCATGGAACTCGGCGCGACGGTGTGCACTGCGAAATCGCCATTATGCGAAGCCTGTCCGATCGCCGGAAAATGCGCGTTCCTACGCAACGGAAGACCGGGATTGGGGCAGTGGCGTACGCGACCACGCCAACTATTCCAAGGTACGGACCGGCAGGTGCGCGGGCTGGTGCTGAACGCGCTGCGCGGCCTGCCGGATGGCGAGACGGTGCTTGATCGCAAGAGCGTCGAACGGCTGTGGAAAGACCACGTGCAGCTGGACAAATGCATCGCGTCGCTTGACGAGGACGGTCTGATCGAAATCCTGCCCGGGGGAGGGGTGCGGCTGCCGGTGTAACGTACACGGCATGCGTGGTGCGTGCGGCCGCGGTGCCGCACGGAGGATGACACGCTAGACTGGGAGCCATGGCTTACAAGACCTCCCCGCGGACCGGTAAGAAACGTACGAAACAACAGCAGGCGATGTATCGCCGCCGCCGCATCGTTTTCGGTATCGCGACGGTGCTGGTGCTGAGCTTCATCGTATTCTGCCTGTATTCGCTGACGCAGGGCGTCGTCGCTGTCAACCGCGAAATCCACCATGCCGATGTTTACGCGATCTCCCGCAAGGAGGTGCCGTCGCCGACCCAACAGCAGAAAAGCAGCGTCCCCGATTGCGACGCATCCAACGTCGCGCTGTCGCTTACTCCGGCCGCATCGAGCTTCGGTGTGGGCGGCACGATGGACTTCACCGCTTCCGTGAAATACAACGGTTCCGGCAAGGCTGGCTGTCTGATCGACGTGTCCCAGGCGGGCATGGTGCTGACGATCAAGTCGGGCAAGGACGTGGTCTGGAAATCGAACGTATGCCCCGTGGACACGGATTACCGGCTGATAGCCAAGGGCGACGAGGTCAAGCAGACGATCACTTGGCCGGGCGTGCGTTCCGGCAGCGAATGCGCCGACGCGGCGGACCTGCCGAACGTGGACCGTGGCGTGTATTCGGCCCAACTGTCGGTCAAAGGACATGCGAAAACCAAGTCGGAACCGGTCGGCATCACAGTGGAATAAAATCTACAGGCTATGCTATTCTTATGACTTTGCGTAGATGCGTGTCATATAGCGGGCACGCTGACAAGGAAGAGGCGCCCGCGTATTAGGCATATGGTGGCCAATGAGAGCGCTTCCGGGGAAACATATCGATACGATTAGCGAGCGATAAGGAACGTCCATTGGCTGAGGCTACGACGAACACCACCACCATCATCGCACGCGCCGACCAGCATGATATTGATCTGCACAAGGCGTCGGACCGTGTGAACTTCGGCTCCATCCGCGAGCCCATTGATGTACCCTACCTGTTGGGTGTACAGACTGACAGCTTTGACTGGCTCATCGGCAACGAGCGCTGGCAGAAGCGAGTCCAGGAGGATCTGGAGAACGGCACCAACACCGTGCCCCACACCTCCGGTCTTGACGAGGTCTTCCAGGAGATCTCCCCGATCGAGAACTTCGCTCAGACCATGAGCCTGACCTTCTCCGATCCGTACTTCGAAGAACCGCGCCACACCGTGCAGGAATGCAAGGAGAAGGATTACACCTACTCCGCGCCGCTGTACGTGAACGCCGAATTCGAGAACGGCGACACCGGCGAAATCAAGTCCCAGACCGTGTTCATGGGCGATTTCCCGCTGCAGACCCCGCACGGCACCTTCATCATCGGTGGTACCGAGCGAGTGATCGTGTCCCAGCTCGTGCGTTCCCCGGGCGTGTACTTCGACCGTTCCCAGGACCGTACCTCCGATAAGGAGGTCTTCGGCGCGAAGATCATCCCGAGCCGTGGCGCATGGCTCGAGTTCGAGATCGACAAGCGCGACGTCCTCGGCGTGCGCGTGGACCGTAAGCGCAAGCAGTCCGCCATCGTGTTCCTCATGGCCATCGGCATGACCAAGGATGAAATTGCCGACGCCTTCAAGGACTACCCGCTGGTCATGGACGCTCTCGCCAAGGAGACCGTGCAGACCCAGGACGAGGCCCTGACCGACCTGTACCGCAAGATCCGTCCGGCCGACACCCCGACTCCGGAAGCCGGCAAGAACCTGCTGGACTCCTTCTACTTCAACACCAAGCGTTACGATCTGGCCCGCGTCGGCCGTTACAAGATCAACCGCAAGCTTGGTCTGGAAAAGGACGTCAACGACCGCAGCCTGTCCCGCGAGGACATCATCGCCACCATCAAGTACTTGGTCACCCTGCATGCGGGCGAGACCAAGTTCCCGGGCAAGCGCGACGGCCAGGACGTTGACCTGCGCGTGGACGTCGACGATATCGACCACTTCGGCAACCGTCGTATCCGCCAGGTCGGCGAGCTGATCCAGAACCAGCTGCGCACCGGTCTGAGCCGTATGGAGCGTGTGGTCCGCGAACGTATGACCACCCAGGATCCCGAGGCCATCACCCCGCAGTCCCTGATCAACATCCGTCCGGTGAACGCCACCATCAAGGAGTTCTTCGGAACTTCCCAGCTGTCGCAGTTCATGGATCAGAACAACCCGTTGGCAGGCGTCACCAACAAGCGTCGTCTGTCCGCTCTGGGCCCTGGCGGTCTGTCTCGTGACCGCGCATCCATGGAAGTGCGAGACGTGCACCCGTCCCACTTCGGCCGTATGTGCCCGATCGAATCTCCTGAAGGTCCGAACATCGGTCTTATCGGTTCTCTGGCAACCTTCGGCCGCATCAATCCGTTCGGCTTCATCGAGACCCCGTACCGCAAGGTCGTCAACGGCCACGTCACCGACGAAGTCGAGTACATGACCGCAGACCGCGATGCCGAGCACGTCATCGCCCAGGCCAACCAGGAGCTCGACGAGAACGGCAACTTCGTCAAGAAGCAGGCCCTTGCCCGAGTCGGCGAAGAGGAAGCGGTCGATGTGCCGGTCAGCTCCGTCGATTACATGGACGTCTCCCCGCGTCAGATGGTTTCCGTCGGCGCCTCCCTGATTCCGTTCCTGGAGCACGATGAGGGACACCGAGCGCTGATGGGCACCAACATGCAGCGTCAGGCCGTGCCGCTGATCGAATCCGAGCGCCCGCTGGTGGGCACCGGTGCCGAATGGCGTGCGGCCGTCGATTCCGGCGATGTCATTCTGGCTGAGAAGCCGGGTGTGGTGACGTATGTTTCCGCCGACATCATCCGTGTGATGAACGACGACGGCACCACCAGCTCCTACAAGCTGGCCAAGTTCCAGCGCTCCAACCAGACCACCTGCTACAACCAGGTCCCGCTCATCCACGACGGCGAACGCGTGGAAGCCGGCACCGTGCTGGCCGATGGTCCGGCAACCCAGAAGGGCGAGATGGCACTGGGCAAGAACCTGCTCATCGCCTTCATGCCGTGGAACGGCTACAACTACGAGGATGCTGTGATCATCTCCCAGCGCCTCGTGCAGGACGACACCCTGAGCTCCATCCACATCGAGGAGTACGAGATCGACGCCCGCGAAACCAAGCTGGGTGCCGAAGAGATCACCCGCGACCTGCCGAACGTCGGCGAGGACGCGGTGGCCAACCTCGACGAGCGTGGCATCATCCGCATCGGCGCCGAAGTCGAAGCCGGCGACATTCTGGTCGGCAAGGTCACCCCGAAGGGCGAGACCGAGCTGACTCCGGAAGAGCGTCTGCTCCGCGCCATCTTCGGCGAGAAGAGCCGCGAGGTGCGTGACACCTCGCTGCGCGTGCCTCACGGCGAGACCGGCACCGTCATCGCGGTCAAGGAAATCACCCGCGAGGATGCCGAGGAAGACGGCGACGAACTGCCGAACGGCGTGAACCAGATGATTCGCGTCTACATCGCACAGCACCGTAAGATCACCCAGGGCGACAAGCTCTCCGGCCGTCACGGCAACAAGGGCGTCATCTCCCGCATCCTGCCGGAAGAGGACATGCCGTTCCTCGCCGACGGTACTCCGGTCGACATCATGCTGAACCCGCTGGGCGTGCCTTCTCGAATGAACCTTGGCCAGGTGCTGGAACTGCACCTGGGCTGGATCGCGCACGCCGGCTGGGACATCTCCCTCGACCCGGATGCCGAGGCCGCTTGGAAGAAGTACGTGCCGCAGGGCGCCGAAAAGGGCGCTCCGGGCACTCCGGTGGCCACCCCGGTGTTCGACGGCGTCCGTCCGGAAACCATCAAGGGCCTGCTCAGCTGCACCCTTCCGGACCGCGACGGCAACAAGCTCGTCGGCCCCGACGGCAAGGCGACCCTGTTCGACGGCCGTACCGGCGAACCGTTCCCGAAGCCGATCTCCGTGGGCTACATGTACATGCTGAAGCTGCACCACTTGGTCGACGACAAGATCCACGCCCGCTCCACCGGCCCGTACTCCATGATCACCCAGCAGCCGCTGGGCGGCAAGGCTCAGTTCGGTGGCCAGCGCTTCGGCGAGATGGAAGTGTGGGCCCTCGAGGCCTACGGTGCCGCCTACACGCTGCACGAAATGATGACCACCAAGTCCGATGACGTCGACGGCCGCGTGCGCGTCTACGGCGCCATCGTGAAGGGTGAGAACCTGCCGCCGGCAGGCATCCCGGAGTCCTTCAAGGTGCTGCTTAAGGAAATGCAGTCCCTGTCCCTGAATGTCGAAGTGCTCAACGCCGAAGGCGTGGCCATCGACATGAAGGACGAGGATGACGATCCGTCCACTTCCTCCGATGACCTCGGCTTCAACATCGGTGCGCGTCCTGACGCCGCCGCCAAGGAAGACCAGGTTGCCGAGGAGCCCGAATTCCAGTGATTGAAAGGATTGGCCGCGCTGCAGCACAGCGTGCAGCGCGGCCAATCCCCGAACAACGTGATAAGCATTAAGAATCGATAGACAGGACAATAGAGTGCTGGACGTCAACGCATTTGACAAACTGAGGATTGGCCTGGCCACCGCCGACGACATCCGTAACTGGAGCCACGGCGAGGTCAAGAAGCCTGAAACCATCAACTACCGTACCCTGAAACCGGAGAAAGACGGCCTGTTCGGCGAGCAGATCTTCGGACCTACCCGCGACTGGGAATGCGCCTGCGGCAAGTACAAGCGCGTGCGCTTCAAGGGCATCGTCTGCGAACGCTGCGGCGTGGAAGTCACCAAGAGCCGTGTGCGTCGTGAGCGCATGGGCCACATCGAGCTCGCCGCTCCGGTGACCCACATCTGGTTCTTCAAGGGTGTGCCGTCCCGACTGGGCTACCTGCTGGACATCGCGCCGAAGGACCTCGAGAAGGTCATCTACTTCGCGGCCTACATGGTCACCAAGGTGGACGAAGAGCAGCGTCATCAGGACCTGCCGGACCTGCAGCAGGAGTTCGACAACGAGATCGCCAACCTCGAGAAGCGCCGCAACGCCGAAATCGAGGAGCGCGCCAAGAAGGTCGAAGCCGATTTGGCCGAGCTCGAAGCCGAAGGCGAAGCCAAGGGCTCCGCACGCGCCAAGCTGCGCAACAGCGCCGAGCGTGAAATGGCCGCCATCCGCGTTCGTTTCGACGAGCAGATCCAGCGTCTGAGCGCCGTGTTCGACCGCTTCAAGACCCTGAAGCCGGGAGACATGGAAGGCGACGTCGACCTGTGGCGTGAGATGGAAGACCGCTACGGCGATTACTTCGAAGGCTGCATGGGCGCCGAAGCCATCAAGAAGCGTCTGCAGGACTTCGACCTCGAGGCAGCCTCCAAGCAGCTGCGCGAAGAGATCGACACGGGCACCGGCCAGCGCAAGGCCCGCGCCCTGAAGCGTCTGAAGGTCGTCAACGCGTTCCTGACCACCGGCAACAAGCCGGAGGCCATGGTGCTCGACGTGATTCCGGTCATTCCGCCGGATCTGCGCCCGATGGTGCAGCTCGACGGTGGCCGTTTCGCCACTTCCGATCTCAACGACCTCTACCGTCGTGTGATCAACCGTAACAACCGTCTGAAGCGACTGATTGAACTCGGCGCTCCTGAAATCATGCTCAACAACGAAAAGCGCATGCTGCAGGAAGCCGTCGATTCCCTGTTCGACAACGGTCGTCGTGGCCGCCCGGTCACCGGCGCCTCCAACCGTCCGCTGAAGTCCCTGAGCGACATGCTCAAGGGTAAGCAGGGTCGTTTCCGTCAGAACCTGCTCGGTAAGCGTGTGGATTATTCCGGCCGTTCCGTGATCGTGGTCGGCCCGTCCCTGCGCATGCACCAGTGCGGTCTGCCGAAGCCGATGGCCCTCGAGCTGTTCAAGCCGTTCGTCATCAAGCGCCTCGTGGACCAGGGCTTCGCGCAGAACATGAAGAGCGCCAAGCGCCTCGTGGACCGCGCGGACTCCGAAGTGTGGGGCGTGCTCGAAGAGGTCATCTCCGAGCATCCGGTGCTCCTGAACCGTGCACCTACGCTGCACCGTCTGGGCATCCAGGCATTCGAGCCGATCCTGGTGGAAGGCAAGGCCATCCACCTGCCGCCGCTTGCCTGCGCCGCATTCAACGCCGACTTCGATGGCGATCAGATGGCAGTCCACCTGCCGCTGTCCGCCGAAGCCCAGGCTGAGGCCCGTTCCCTGATGATGGCTTCCGACAACATCCTGAAGCCGGCAGACGGCCACACCGTGACCATGCCGAGCCAGGACATGATCCTCGGTCTGTATTACCTGACCACCGTCATCGACGGCGCCAAGGGCCAGGGCCGCGTGTTCTCCTCGCTGGAAGAGGCCGAAATGGCGCTCGACAAGCACGAGATCGACATGCAGGCCAAGGTGCTCATCCGCCTTCCGCAGGACTTCGTGCTGCCGAAGGACTGGGAGCCGGGCGAGGTCAAGGTCGTCGATCCGGAACCGGGCAGCCCGGACGTGGTCAAGGAGGAGCGTTTCCATGACGGCTCCGTCCTGTTCGCCACCTCCTACGGCCGTATCCTGTTCAACGGCACCTTGCCGGTCGACTACCCGTTCGTCAACGAGCAGGCGCCGAAGAAGCGTCTGAGCAAGATCGTCGACGACATCGCGACCCGTTACTCCACCGCTCAGGTGGCCGTGACGCTGGACGCCCTGAAGGATCTGGGCTTCACCCGCGCACCGTGGTCCGGCGTGTCCTTCGCGTTCTCCGACGTTATCCAGCCGCCGGAACTGGACGAGTACATCGAAAAGTACGAAGGCGAAGCCGACAAGGTTAACGAGAACTACGAAATCGGTATGCTCACCGAAGAGGAGCGTCGTCAGGAACTGGTCGACCTGTGGACCAAGTGCACCAGCGAGGTCTCCGAGGCGGTTGAGGAACACTTCGATTCCAAGAACAACCTGGCCATCATCGTGCAGTCCGGTGCACGAGGAAACATGATGCAGATCAACCAGATCGCAGGTATGCGAGGCCTGGTGGCAAACCCGAAGGGCGAGATCATTCCTCGACCGGTCAAGTCCAACTACCGTAAGGGCCTGTCCGTGCTGGAATACTTCATCTCCCAGCACGGCGCGCGTAAGGGTCTGGCCGATACCGCACTGCGTACCGCAGAGTCTGGCTACCTGACCCGTCGTCTGGTGGACGTTTCCCAGGACGTAATCGTGCGCGAAGAGGATTGCGGCACCAAGCGTGGCCTGACGATGAAGGTCGGCGAGCGTGATGCTGAAGGCAACCTGCATCTGGTCAAGGCCGCCGATGGCGGTCCGTACTCCCGTCTGCTCGCAACCGACGTGATCGATCCCGCCGACGGCGAGACCGTGCTGTACAAGGCCGGTGACGCGCTGTCCATGGACGTGCTCAACGATCTTGTTGCCCACGACGTGGAAGAGGTCAAGGCCCGTTCCGTGCTGACCTGCGAATCCAAGCGTGGCGTGTGCGCCAAGTGCTACGGCTGGTCCTTGGCCACCAACAAGCTGGTGGATGTCGGCGAGGCCGTTGGCATCGTGGCCGCACAGTCCATCGGCGAGCCTGGTACCCAGCTGACGCTGCGTTCCTTCCACTCCGGCGGCGTCGCTTCCGCTTCCGATATCACCCAGGGTCTTCCGCGTGTCACCGAGCTTTTCGAAGCCCGTACCCCGAAGGGCGAGGCTCCGATCGCGGAGTTCGCCGGCGTGGTCAAGGTGGAAGACACCGAGCGCGGCCGTCAGGTCACCCTGAAGCCGGACGACGACTCCGTCGAGCCGATCGTCTACCCGGTGACCCGTCGTGCGCCGATGCTGGTCAAGGACGGCGACCATGTCGAAGCCGGCACCCAGCTCATCGAAGGCTCCGTCGACCCGAAGAAGATCCTGCGCATCCTCGGCCCGCGCGCCGCACAGGTGAACATCGTGGAGGAAGTGCACACCGTGTACCGCTCCCAGGGCGTGGATATCCACGACAAGCACATCGAGGTCATCGTGCACCAGATGCTGCGTCGCATCACCGTGATCGACTCCGGCGACACCGACCTGCTGCCGGGCGAACTCGTGGACAAGGCACGCTTCAAGGCCGCCAATATGAAGGCCGTGAAGGAAGGTGGCAAGCCTGCTGCCGGTCGTCCGGAGCTGATGGGCATCACCAAGGCTTCGCTGGCCACCGATTCCTGGCTGTCCGCGGCCTCCTTCCAGGAGACCACCCGCGTGCTCACCGAAGCCGCCCTGAACCAGAAGGTCGATGACCTGAAGGGCCTCAAGGAGAACGTCATCATCGGTAAGCTCATCCCGGCAGGTACCGGCCTCGCCCGTTACCGCAACGCCACGGTGGAGCCCGACAAGGCCATCCGCGACACCATCTACCCGAACTTCGGTTTGGGCGGCGAAGGCACCGACAGCTCCTTCGGCGACACCGACCTGTCCGATGTGGACTTCTCCAACATCGACTTCGGCGACCTGAAGCTGGGCGATGACTTCAACCCGGATGACTTCCTGGACGACAACGGCGGCCAGACCGATCTGGGCGACACCCTGTGAGATTCCCCTCACGATAGTCGACAGACGAATCATCTGACATAGCAAAAGGCGGAAGCGACCAATACCGGTCGGTTCCGCCTTTCGCTATATCTATATGTCGTGGGATTGCGAGGTTGTGGATTAATCGCGGGGGAGGGTTTCGCAGTCGTCTTTTGACGTTACTTGATCTTCTCCGAAAGCGTGGTTTCCAGATCCTTCAACGAACCGCTGAGATCGGCCTCCTTCGCGGCCTTTTGCAAATCGGACTGATCCAGGGTCGGCGAATCGATGTCGGACATCTTCGAATGAAGATCCTGAAGCTTTTCGTAATCGGCGGACCCATACTCGATATCGTTGAGATTCAGATCGGCCATCTGATCCACAATGTCCTTCTTCTTGCTGACGCTTTCCTGCATATCCGCGCCATACTCGGCATAGGACTTGACGGGAACCTTGGCCAGATCGCCGGCGTCGGCGGCACAGCTTTCGAGCGCCTTGGAAAGATCGCGATAGTACGAAGACATGTCGGCGGAGTCGAATTTCGGCAGCTTCGTGCAGGTATGCGTCATCTTCATGAGCGCGGGCATGGTCTGGGCCAGATCGTTCATGTACCTCTCGTATTTCACACGGTCCCGCTCGAACGTCTCGTACTTCTCCTTGACGTCCTTGTCTTTCTTCACGGCCTTCATGGCAGCCAGCTTGTCGCTGTCCTGCTTGAAGGTCTTCAACTTCTTCTTGCCCTCGTCATAAGCGGAGGATGAATCGTTGTCCGTTGCGCTCGCCGCCGAGCTGAATTCCTCATTGATGGCTGTATAGCTGCTTTCCAACGCCTGCGTTTGGACCAGCGCTTCCTCGTAATCGGAACGGCTGACACGATTCGTAAGGAAGAACACCGCTGCCAGCGCGATGACGACGACTGCGGCCACCGCGCCGATGATAATGGCGACCGGCGGCTTATTTTTGGCCGCGGCGCCGGCTTGCTGGGAAGGAAAGTTGCCGGGCATTGGCGGTTGTGGCTGTCCGTATTGAGGCCCGCCCGGCTGTGGCTGACTGTAGTTTGGCGCCTGCGGCTGCGGAGGCTGGTTATACTGCGGTTGCCCATTCTGCGGTTGACCATACGGAGGAGTGTTCGCCATGAGAAAAGTCCTTCTTAGCCTTTTCCCTTTTTTTGAATGTCGAATCCGTGAACACGGAGGGAAACATCGACGTGTCCGTCTCCTTTGACGAGTTACAGCATAATATTTTGAGATGGAATATGCGAGCATCGTATTGCAGAATGAGTATCGTCAGACGGCATGGACGCCACCTTCCTACAATGGGAATATGAGTTTTCTACCTTACCCGCCGCCGCCCGAACCAGGGTGGTATGACGATGACGTCACGGTGATGGCGCAACCCACAGCCGAACCCGTCGGCAATGCCGCCGATTCCTTGGAAACACGCGAACGGCTCGCCGCACAGAACGAATCGGACGACCACGATATGCAGGATGTTTCCGTTGCGAAGGGCGACGCTGCCGTTTCGGACGAGGACGATATCGACTGGGACGGCACCGTGCTTTCCGAAGCCTTCACCATGAAGCAGCCGAAGCACACGTACGTGCTGGACAACGAGCAGACCGGACAGCAGGTGATCGTGGATATGGGCGTGCTCCTTGGCCGCAAGCCTTCGGCCGAAGTGCCCGCCGGCGCCAAATCGGTCAAGCTGGAGGATCCGACGCGCACAATCTCACGCAACCATGCGGCGATCAGCTTCGACCAGGATGGCACGCTGTGGATAGAGGATTACGGTTCGCTCAACGGCACGTACATCATCCAAGACGATGTCGAAACCAAAGTGGAACACAAGCCGATGCAGCTGGAGGCGCCATGCACGGTGCGTATCGGCGACCAGTTCTTCCAATTCCGCAAACAGTGAGGGCGTTTGTCAGTGAAGACACGATTACGCTGACGGACTGCGTTGACGATTTGTGTTGACAGCGTCGGCGCGGACGGTTAGCGGTAAGACGATAAGGGGTTGTCACGGAGATTCCCGCGACAACCCCTTATGTTTCAAATAGTCTGATAATCGGCGTTAGCTCACTGCTGGCGCAGACGAATGGCCGCGTTGATGGCCGAATCGTTCAACTGGCCAAGCCAGGCAAGCAATTCCGGATAGATGTACGGATTGCGCGCAAGACACGGACGAAGCTCCGGCGCTTCGCTGGCGATACGGGCCATCAACATCTGATCGGTGGTGGTCATGGCCAGTTCCGCGGTGAACCCCGCGTCTGCCGGCGATTCCTGGGCCGCGGCATACTGCTGTTCGGCATACTGCTGTTCCGGTTCGTTCTGCGGCTGGCTCGATGAATAATCGGCCACTTCGGACAAATCGGCGGGATTCATGTATGGGTCGACATACTCGGTCGAAGCCTCGTTGGACGCCGCATAGGCAGCGTCCTGACCGTATTGCTGGTTCACCGGCTGTTCCGGCTGATACTGTTGTTCCTGCTGGAACTGTTCCACCACTGCCGGCTGATAATGCTGCTCCGGTTGGACCTGTTCGGCAACCGGTTCGGCCATTGGCTGGGCCGTCGGCTCGGCAATCAGATGCGGCTGCACGCCATTTTGCGGAACTGGCCAGCCCATCGCCACCAGCTGCTGGCGGGCGCGCTCATCGCCGAATTCGGCGACCCAACGCTTCAGACCCGGGTACGCTCGCGGATTGGCAACGACATTCGCACCGAATTCCGGATTCTCGTACGCGATTTTCGCCAGGAACACGGGATCGGCGTTCGGATCCTGCACGGCCGCCACCGCGGCATCGAAATCGACCATCATGATCTCCTTGTCTCGTGGTCTGTAACCATCTTATTGAATGACTCGTAACGTTTGCAACGTACCGTCCAGCGCATCGTCGATATCCTCGTCATCGCCGATCTTGCTGACGTTCCAATCCTCGTTGCACGGCATATCGGAACGCATGTCCACCACGATGACGGTGATGTTGTCGCGGCCGCCGGCGTTCAGCGCGGCGCGTACCAGCATGTCCGCGGCCATCTGCGGGTCGGCGTACGCCGCCGCGATCTCGGCAAGCTGCTCACGGCCGATCTGCGCATGCAGCCCATCGGAACAGATGATGAACCGTCCGTCCGCACGCGCGGCGTACCAGTCAGGCTGGATGCCGGCAGGCGCGCCGACACATTGCGTGATGATGTTGCGCGGAATGCAACGGCTCGCCTCATCAGGCAGCATCTGCCCCGAATCGATGGCGTTCTGCCGTTCCGAATGGTCGCGGGTGATGCACGTCAGCGAATCCGCCAGCCACGCGCCATTGCCGTCGGCGCGCATATGGTACGTGCGGGAATCGCCCACATTGACGATGTAACACCGTTCGTCGGAACATATCGCGTCATCGCCGACACGCGTCGGCAGCAGCACGCCGCTGATGGTAGTGCCCGCAACGCCGCCGAGCTGCTCACCCAGACGGAGCACCTCCTGCTGGGCAAGGATCAGCGTTTCGTCAATCGCGTCAAGATCGCGCGTCGGCAGTTCGGCCAAACGCGCGAACCGTTCCGCAACATCGGAACTGGCCTGCTTGCCGCCCTTGCCGCCACCCATGCCGTCGCACACCACATACACGCCGTTGCCTGCGCAGGCGCTGTCCTGGTTGTCTTTCCTACGCAAGCCGATATTGCTGTTCAGACCGACCTCAATATGTTTGACGTTCATGAGTCCCGCCCTTTCACACCGATTTTCCGCAAGCGGATTTTCCGGAAGTGGAACACGTCCGCAAGCGATAGTTTCGCCCGCCACCTGCGGAACGTCGGCAGCGAGCCGAGCATGAACTTTCGTTCTTCGGCGATGTCATGCCAGTAGCGTTCCGCATGCTCCTGCGTGACATCGCCTCCGGAGAAGGCCGCGTAATCAGCCTCCCTGCCCAGCGCGAGCAGTGTATCGGCTTCGAAGCCCATCTGTTCGGCGATGGCCTGCGCCTGCTCGTTTCTGGTGCCTTGGACGTCAAGGCCGCTTTGCCGGGCAAGCGCCGCGACCGCCTGCCATCCGGCAGCGACGCGTTGCGATGCGCTGCCATGCCTGCGCGCCCGAGCCAAGGCGATCGCCTTGATGGCGAGCAGCAGGCCGCAGACGATGAGCACCGTCCACAGAGGGCTGCCGTAGATGGCGACTTTTCTGACGATTCTGCCGAAACGCTGCCAGAACAGGCTCGTCGGCGTCTCGTCGGCCATGCTGCCGCCAAGCGACGTTTTGCCCTTGGCTTGGTTGTCGTCACGCAGCGGATCGGTAAGCGGCACCGGAGGCTGACGCACCAAGGTCTGCGGATTGGGCGGAGTGAGATTCTGGTTCTCGTCGGGAACCTTCGTTTCCTTCGGTGTCGGGTAGAACGCCACCCATCCGTAACCGTCCAGCTTGATCTCCACCCAAGCGGTCACATCGTTGCCGGTGAATTTCGTGGTGGTGGTTTTGCCATGCTTCTCGGTGCGGCTGTCACTGATCTCGCCCTCGTCGTTCTTCGGCAGGAAGCCCAGCACCACGCGGCTCGGCAAGCCGAGACTGCGGGCCATAAGCGCCATCGCGGAAGCGTATTGCTCGCTGTCTCCAACCATCGCACTGCCGGCGAGCAGCTGGTCGATACGATAGTTGCCGTGACCGGCTCTGGATGGGTAATCGCCATTCAAACCATGGGAGAACCAGCCGGATTCCCTGAGCTTGTCGGCAAGAGACTGCGCGGCCTCGCCGCCCTTGGACTGGCCGCCCGCAATCGCGGTGGCCAGCTTATCCACGCAATCGGGCACATCCTCCGCCTTGGGCTGGCTGATGGAGGAAGCATTCGCCTTGGCGATCTCCTTATCCGTCGGCGTCCGTGGAATGACGCCGGTTTCCGTATAGGACAATCCCGGAGAGGTGCGCGAAGGGTAGATCGCCGACATGGTGTCGGTGTTGTAGTAGAACGAATCGGCGTCCGACGATGTGGCGAACTTCACGCTGGAAGCCGCGCCGGCCATCGGCAGCCAATAGTCGCTCAAACCGTCATCGACCGTGAATTTCGCGGTGAACCGCTTGCCGGTGGCGTTGTTTGTGATGGAATCGCCCACACGATGGTAGTTGGAGGAATCCGAAGCCATGGTGGAATCGGACAGGTTCCACACATTGCCGTCGAAACGGTCCATAACCGCCAAACGCACCGTGGAACCGGCCGGCAGATCGTCGACGGTCAGCAGCACATCGTCCTTATGGTTCTTGATATACGAACGCATGCCGCTCAACGGGCTGGTGTAATCGTACGGGCTCAGCGGCGGATCATAATGGTCGCGCAGAATGGTGCGGTTTTGCCCGACCACCAAGCATCCGCCGATCGCCACAGCCGAAGCCAGCAGCACGATGACTACGGAACTGAGCCAACGGCCCAATTCCAACAGTTTCCAACGCGCGCTGACCCAAACCACCAGCACGACCGCCATAATCGTGCCGATCGCCATACGGTAGAAGCCGCTCGACGTGCCAAGCAGCGCGCAGATCGCAAGATTCGCCACGACGGGAACGACCGCGACCATCGTAAGCCGGCCATCCTCCGCAACCGCGAAGATACCGGCCAGCAGCGCGGCCCACAGGCAGATCGTCCACACGGCGAGCAGCGAGCCGTCGCCGGTGCCGGTCGGCGGGTCGATGGCCAGCAGGTATTTGAACGAGCCGAGCATCCGCATCCACCCCTGCGTCAACGTGCGCAATGTGGGAATGACATGGGCGATGGTGGTGCCATTCAGGAAGATGACCGGGCCGACCACCAGCTGCGCACACGCCATGAACAGCATCTGCCACCACAGGCGCAACGCGGGAACGAGACCGGCAAGCGCCACGAGCGAGCCGATGATGGTGGCGGGGATTGCGGCGCTCGTCCAAGACAGGGCGGAGCCGTATACGTCGATGAGGTTGCTGGCTGCGGCGATGGTCAGCAGGGCGGCGACCGTGAGGCTTGCGTATTGCGCGGCGTGTGGCTGGTTGGTGTTGGGCATGGCTGGGGACTTGCCGCTGCGGGACATCCAGATGACGGAGTGGGTGGAGTTCGCCCATGAGCCGGTGCCTGTGCCGGTCGCCATGCCAGTGTTGGTGTTGGCGGAGTTGGTGCCTGTGCCGGTGAGGTTGCCGGTGAAATTGCCGGTGTTGGTGAATGTGGTGCTCATGCCAGCACCCCCATGATCATGGGGAGGTCGTTGAGGTCTCCCACGGTTGCCAAGGTGAAGTCGGAGTAGCGTTTGATGGCGCGCGGTTGGCCGGTTGCGGCTTGAAGCACCACGCAGGTTGCGGAGCGGGGGAGTGCGAGGACCATGTGTTTGATGTCGTCGATGGTTTTGAGCCTGCCGACGGTGAAGAAGTAGAAGGATGCGTCGGGGGCATGTTCGAGAGTGGTTTGCGCGAGGTTGGGATTGTCGTCGATGTCAGGGTCGATGCCGCTGCAGCCATCGAGAAATTCCGTGGCGTTGCGCGGAATGGCGTGCGTGGAACCGGCATGCGCGGTGACTGGCCGGTTCTGCTGCAGGCATTGCACGCCGATGGAGGCGTGGACGGATACGGCCAGTTCGAATTCCTGGGAATCGATGTAATCATCCGGGTTCACGCTGATGGTCAGAGCGGTGTCGGTACGGCGGGTGGCTTCGTATTGGCGGATCATAAGCGATCCGGTTTTCGCGGAGCTGAGCCAATGCACGTTGCGTACGTCATCGCCGGGCTCGTATTCGCGCAGGCCGTAGAAGTCGAGGTCGTCGTCGACGATTTCGCCGCTTGGCTGACCTTCCAAATCGCGTGGAATGCCGGCGTTCAGGGTGCTGAGCAGCACGGTCTGCGGATGAATGAACACGTTGATCTGGTCCACGAGTTTCTTTTCGTGGCGGATCAGACCGAACGGGTCGCCTTTGCGGATGGATAGCGGGCCGATGGGCAGCACCGCGCGGCTGACGGCGGTGAATTCCACAGTCGTCTGGCGTGACTGGCCTGCGGCGAGCATGGGAATGGCGAACCGTTCGTGGTTGTCTCCGATGGGCAGGTCGCCGCGCGCCGACGTGGTGGGGGTGCGGCCCGGATTGTCCACGCAGACGTCGACTTTCACCGTGTCTGACACCGTGACGCGTCTGCTGGACACGTCGATGGTGGCTTGGAACGAGGTGTTGCCAAGGGAAAGCATGACCGCCGCGGCCAGCATGACCGCGAACACCACCGCCATGGCCAGCAGCTCATGCCACCCCAGCAGGACGAACGCCACCAGCGAGGCGACGGCGAGCGCCGCCACCGCCCAGCCAAGCGGCGACACGTATGAGGTGGCCAGTCGCTTGATGCGATGTTTGAGGCGGCGTAGGGATCGTTGGATGGTCCGTCTGCGCTGCACTGTGTGCGAATGCCGCATTCCTTGACCTTTCGGATTGTGTGGTGCGTATGCCGGGGGCGGATTGTGTTTCAGGCGTTGGCGCCCAGGGTCGGGGCCGGCACGTCTTCGAGGATCTGGCCGATCATCTGTTCGGGGGTGTTTCCGGCGAAGGTGGCTTCGGCGGTGAGGGTGATGCGGTGCGCGAGCACGGGTACGGCGAGGTTTTTGACGTCGTCGGGCACTACGTAGCCGCGGTTGTCGGAGGCGGCCCATACGCGCGCGCAGCGGGTCAAGGCGAGCGCGCCTCGCATGGAGGAGCCGACTTGGATGCGTTCGTTGTGGCGGGTGGCTTCCACCAGTCGCACGATGTATTCGAGGATCGCGTCGTCGAGATGCACGGTTTCGCTGATGTTGCGCATGCGCAGCACGTCTTCGCTGGTGAGCACCGGATGCACGGTGGCGGCGCGGTCGGTGACGTTGACCTGTTTCAGGATGTTGACGCTCACGTCGTGGCTTGGATAGCCGATGGTGGTTTTGATGAGGAAACGGTCCATCTGCGCTTCCGGCAGCTTGTAGGTGCCGAGCTGTTCGATCGGGTTCTGGGTGGCGATGACCATGAACGGCTGCGGCACTTCATGGGTGACGCCGTCGACGGTGACCTTCTGCTCCTCCATGACCTCGAGCAGCGCGGACTGAGTCTTCGGCGAGGCGCGGTTGATCTCGTCTGCGAGCACGATGGACGCGAAAATCGGTCCTTCGCGGTATTCGAATTCGCCCTTCTTCTGGTCGTAGAAGGTGACGCCGACCACGTCGGACGGGAGCAGATCCGGGGTGAACTGGATACGCTTGAAGGATATGGCGATGGAGTTGGCGAGGCCTCGGGCCAGCTGGGTTTTGCCGGTTCCCGGGTTGTCTTCGAGCAGGATGTGCCCGCCGACCACCATGGCTGTGGCGCATTGGCGGATGGGTGCTTCCTTGCCGACCACGACCTGGGAGACGTTGTCTACGAGCTTGGCGAACTTCTCATGGAATTCGGTGATGTCTTTGCTGGGTGCGGTCATCATGGACGTGTCGACGACCGGCTGGGATTGTTTGACGGGCTGTACAGGCTGGCTGGGCTGTACAGGCTGGCTGGGCTGTACAGGCTGGCTGGGCTGGACGGGTTGGGTTGGCTGGACGGGCTGCTGCGCGGGCATTGCGACTGCCGGATTGGCGGCCGGTTGGCGAAGGTTCTGCGGCATCGGCTGACGGAACCGCGGCTGGTTCGGCGTTGCCGGGGCGGACTGTTGCGGCAACGCCGGTTGGGTGGTGCCGTGCGCGCTCAGCAGCGTGCCCTCCGGATCCTCATCGGCTTGCGGCTGCTCCGGCAGATTCGGCGTGTGGAACGCCGGCTGCTGCTGGCCGGGTTGGCTGGGAACGTTTGGATTATGGCCGATGGAACCCAGCTGGGTGGCGTCATCGAAATCGTTGCTCATGGGTTGCTCCTTGCTTGTTGTGTTGCTCGTGTGGATGGTTCGTTGTGTTTGCGATTGCTGTGATCGTCCGTTTCACCATCTGGCGTAGTAGGCCAGGCCGCGGATCCAAGGCTTGGATGCGCCGTCGACGGTGGACAGGGCGACGGAGGATGCCACAGGCCGGTCATTCCGCGTGGCCGCTTCGCCTTCCGTGGACGCGTCAGAATCCGATGGCTCCGACGGTTTTGATGGTTCTGAAGGTTCCGACGGTTCGGGTTTCGGCGTGGGAGTCTTGTACCTGTCATGGTCCAGCAGTGTGCCGCCATTGTCCTCGTTGTTGAGCGCGGTGTCGGTGCCCACCACCTTCGCCTTCCACGCGTAATCGGCTCCGGTCGGCAGCACGTCCTTGACGTTCAGTTTGTCGGAGCCCAATGCCCAGGCGACGTCATAGGATTTGCCGTCCGCGGTGAAGGTGATCACGGTTTTGCCGGGCTGGCCGTACATGTTCACCGATCCGCCGCTGACCTTGATGATGTTCGGATCATTGGCGTCCCACGTCAGCATCGGCGCCTTGACGGCGGCCTTCACCTTGCGGACGTATGCCGGATCGGCCCTGCCGGACTTGGAGGTGCTTGCCGCGCCATTGAAATGCTGCGTGACGGAGCCCGAGGAACAGGACTGCCATTCCTTGAGCGGGAAATCGTGCGATCGTTCGGAAGCACCGGCATGGTAGGAGCCGAGTCCGTCCGCGCTCACCGTGAACCCGTCGGCGTGGCCGTTCTCCTTCCAATTGACTACGCACACGTCGTCATGCCCCTTGACGCTGACCGATTCGGGCGCCTTCACCGCGTATTTCGGTGTGAAACGCACGGTCGAATCGTCGCTGGTCGTTTTCTCCTTGCCGACCACCGCCGCCTTGATGGTGTATTCCCTGGTGTTGAGATCATGGTCCGGAATCTTGAAATCGTAGGATCCGGAACATCCGTCGATGCTTGCGCTGACATCTCCGGAAATCTCGACGGCCTTGCATCCCGCGTTGCGGGTGTTGCCCACGGATTCGACGGTGACGGTTCCCGTGGTGTCGTCGTTCGTCACGGAGATCTTCGGCGCATCGGGCTTGCCCCACGGCTTGACCGCGTCGGACGCCTTGGACGGTTGGCTCCAATTCACCTTGTTGTGGGCGCGTACCGTCGCCGTGTACGAGTCGCCGTCGGAAATCGCGTTGTTATCGAAAACAAAATCGATTCCGGTGGAATTTGTCGTCTGCTTGGACGGCGCGTTCCTGCCGGACAAAGTCACCTCGTAATTGTCCACCGACGAGAAATTGCCGTCCGGAGCCTTCCACGTGACGCTCACCGTGTTGCCCTTCACACTGGCCGTCACATCCGTCGGCGCATCAGGCAGCTTGTCTGGCGTGCCCTCGACGGCGTTGGAATCCTTGGACCAGCCGACCTCGTTCCTAGCCTGCACCTTGAACGAGTAGGTCTTGCCGTTCTTCAACCCGTCGATGAGACAGGAGGTTTTCTGCCCGCACGAGCGCTCGCCGGACGCGTCTCCGCCCCACATCACCTTGTATTCGGTGATCGGGCTGCCGTTGGCCGAACCGGCCGTCCAGCTCAGATTCACGGCGCCATCCTGCGGGTCGCCGGACACCGCGGAAAGCAGCGGCGCATCAGGTTTGTCCATCACCGAAACGCTGATGGTGCCGGTCACCTCACGTTCTTTTGTTTTGGTGGCGTCGCGCACGGTGACGACCACCTTGTTGGTGTTCGCGCCGATGTCGGAAGCCGCCCTGATGGACACCACGCCGTTGGATGGGCAATCCACCGTCAGCTTCGACGTGCCATCGGACGTGCATCCGGTCACCGTCAGCGGAGTGTCGGGGAACGGATTGTACGCGTCGGACAGCAGATTCACCTGCTCGCTGGAACCGGCCTTGATTTTCACGGTCTTCTCGGTGACACGGGCGAGTGGCCTGTTGGACGCGGTGACGCGCACGGTCATACCGGCGCTCACCGTACCCTTCGCATATTTGATCGAGACGGGCACGCTCACTGTGGTGCCCGGCGTGGCCGTCTTGTCCGCGGACACGGTCAACGTGCCGGAGGGAGACACTCTGGCATCCACACTGCCGGAATTCACGCCGCCGGAATACGAGTACTGCTTCTCATCCTCGTACAGGCCCGACGCCGAATGGGTCAGCGCCGTCAGATCGATGGTAGTGGCCTTCTCGCCGGCCACCACATCGACGGTGGAGGATGAGAACGTCGGCGGCGGAACCTCACGTCCGATCACCGTGATCGGAAGCGTGAGCACCGCCGAATTGACGATCTTCACCTTGTCGTTCTTGTCTCGCTTGCCGTCCACCGCGGTGAAGGTGATGGACGCGGGACCCGCGTAATCCTTCGGCGCGGTGAACCTCAACGTCTGGTCGTTGACGTACAGGTCGCCGTCCGCGGCCTTCGTGGCGCTCACCGAATCGGCGCCGTCCACATACGCGGTCTTGCCCGCGCCCACACGCACGTAGTCGGCGATGTTGATGGTGATGGTCTCACGCGCATTGACCTTCAACGCCGGCGCCTTCGGACGCAGAACCGGCGGAAACACGCCATATGCGGGCACTTGGATGAACGCGGTGGACGTGATGCCGTACGTCGTGTTCGTGACGGTGTACGGCACCGCGCGCGCCTCATCGGTCAGATCAACGGTGATGATGGTGGAATCCTTGCCGCCCTTGACATGCGCATGGTCGGTCGCGGAAGGATCCACGCCCACCTGAAGCTCGTCGGCGGTGCCGGACGGATTGGCAATCCACTGCGAAACGTCCACGTCCACGGATTTCTTGTCGATCGTGGCGGCGGCCGGAACACGGTAATCGTACGCGGTCGGCGGGTCGATGGCGGCGTTCTCGTCGACATTCACCGTCAACGTCGCCGAATCGGACAGGCCAGCCTTGTCCTTGACGGTGTAGACCACGTAATACGTGCCCGCCTGCTTCGGCGTGGTGAACGACAGCATGTTGTCAACGACCTGAATGCCGCCGATGCCTTGCGATTCCACGTCCTTGGCCACGGTCAGATCAGTATTGTCCCCGGAAATGTCGTTCTGCGCCACCGGCACGGTGGCCGCGGTGTTCGGACGCAGCGTGATCTCGTCGTCGCGCGCGTACACACCCGAATCGGCTCCGGATTTGAACACGCCCACACGCACCTGCGCGGTGGCCCTCTGACCGGTCCAATCCTCCACGGCGTAGGAGAACGTGTCCGTTCCGGACGAATCGGCATACGCCTCATACACCAGATACGTGGCGCCCACCTCGCTGATACGGCCCAGTTTCGGCGCTTTGTTGCCCAAGCCGAGCAGCTGCACGTCATCGCCGTCAGCGTCGATGCCGGTGAGCGTGATCGGAATCTGCACCTTCTGCCCGGCCGCCACCTGCGCCTCGACGTCGGACGGTGTCGGAGCCGCCTTGTTGGACGCGTCCTTCTGATGCACGTTGATGGTGATGGTGGCCGAGGCCGCGTTGCCGAGATTGTCCTTCACCGTGTAGGTGACGGGGAAGGAGCCGGTTTGTCTGGTGGCCTGATAGCGCACGGTGTCGCCGGACACGAACACCAGACCCTTGAACGTGTTCTTGTCATACTGCAAATCGTTCTGCAGGCTCACCGTGGTGCCGTCGGAATACGTGACATGGTCGAGCACGTCCACGGACACGATACCTTCGGTGCGCACCTGTGTGGTGATGTTCTCGGCCTTCGGCACGGAATTCGACGTGGTCAGCGCCGGCGGCTGCAGGACGATGACGCCGGTCGACGATCCGGCCGCGTTGGCCACGGTGTAGGAGATCCGCACCGGCTCGGTCGGCACCTGACGCGCGGTGATATAGACGCGCTTGTTGCTCACCACACCGGTTTTGATGCCGCTTTGCGCGTCCGCGGTGACGCTGGTCACCGACAGCACGCCGCCCATCGGGTCGACGTCGTTGGCAAGCGGCTCCACAATCGCGGTATTGTCCGCGCCTAGCAGCGCCACATCGTTCGCCGCGATCGGCTTGGCGGCGTCTCC
>OIDR01000131.1_pt1 | contig 25016 bp, 25 predicted proteins | sample 1581641 | NCBI WGS metagenome assembly OIDR01 (sample SAMEA3882550, study PRJEB24775) | human gut metagenome | biome: human-associated habitat; feature: intestine environment; material: feces | place: Netherlands | collected 2009/2010
TCTTGTTCTCAACTTCTACTATTGTACTAGGTCTAAGATTGCTCGTCAAGGGCTAATTTCACTTTCAGCCCGATTGCTTAAAGCTTAATTTTGCCAATCGCAACAGGAACGTATTCGCAAGAACTTTCACAACAATCTGCTTCATATTTCCGAATCATAAAACTTACTAAATCTTGATAATCACATCAATATTGGTAAGTTTTTCTGATATTCCTTTCTAGTTAAATCTATGAGTAGATTCAACTTGGCAAAAGAAATCAGATTTTTAACCTTTTGAAGTTAAGGTCAGTGAGTACGGTTGGCTGTCAAATAACGCCGGATAGCGTCATCCAATAGCTTTTTATCTGCCCCACTGAAAACTTTTAGCCTGGCAGTCGGAAAGGCATCTTGCCTACTAAAAAGCCGGCAAGCATATCGTGATGCATTCTCGAAGCAGTCAAGCCGCGATTTTAATACCCCGAACTGAGCTCGTTAAAGCTGACTGCTCTTACATGCTAGAGCCTTCAACTTTGTAGTATTACTTGCCTTATGCTTCTTTTATCCGACTGTCAAGAATCTCCTTAACTCGCTTGTAAGGCGTGTAAAGCGTGATTTCTTCGTCAGTTAATCTACTCAATATGTTTTTGGCTGCGGCGATATTCGCATTCATCTCGCCGCATTTCTTGCATTTAGTCAGTTCATGATGACTGCCGTATCTTTCCTCAAAATGCTGCCCGCAGATCGGACAGTACTGAGAAGTATATGCTGGATTGACATCATGAGTTTCAATCGAATTCTTGCTTGAAAGATATACAATGCGCTCATCCAGTTGGCCCTTAGTCCATGAATTCAAGCGTTTGCGCATCTTTCTTGCGAATCTGCTGTTATCTGATTTGCCGCCTTTTTCTTTTACGAACGTCAAGTCTTCCTTGGCAATGACCCCCGGATGCTCTGTCTCGATCATTCTGTTTATCGCATGGTTGATAAAGCTTCTGACAGTTTCTTGCGCTGACCGGTAGCTCTTGTCATACGACTTTCTGCCGATATTGTTCTGCTCCAGATTCTTGAGCTTGCCAAGCAGTTTTATTTTCTTCCTCAAAGCAGTCTTAGACAAAGGTTGGTTTGCCTTCTCCAGCTGCTCAAGCTGCTGATTGAGCTGCCAGCGCAAACTCATATATGGCTGGCGATTTGCGTTTCGCTTGCCGTATTTGTCAACGATGGCATTGGCAAGCTTGCTGAAGTTTTTACCATATTCATTGCCGCTGCTGCAGGAAAGCAGGGTGGCAAGCCCCTTGTCAATGCCAATTGCCTTCTTTGAATCATTGCTGTAACGCTTGCTAGAGATCAGCTTATGAACTTCAAGGCGCTGCTTGATGCGGTCAAGCACCACTGTGATATCGCCGGTGCGTGGATAACTCCACGGGCTGGTCATCTCCACAGAAAACTGCTTTCTAGGCACGTCTGAACTGAATGAAAAAGCATTTCCTTCAAATGCCCAATTCAAGTCACACTTCATGCTAGAGCCAAGCCTGCCCGACTTCCGTGCCCGGTAGTGGTAGCGGTACGTAATCCGGCGCAGGTAGCTGTGCGCTTGCTTGATTTGCTTATCCGTCAGTTTAGCTTCTATTTCAGTTAAAGCTTCAGTGTATTCTTCTGGCAGCTCAATTGGCTTGTGAAGAAGAACGGCTTGCCATGCGCTCTTAAATTTCAAAATAAAGAAAAGAAGGTGGCGCTGATCTGCAGAAAGATTTTCATTTCCTTGAATCAGCTTCTTCAAACGGTTAGCCAGATTCGACCACATGCTTTTTATGTTGGCACATGCCTCACGGAGAGCACCAACCCAGTGCTTGGTCTGAAAATTGTAGACTGTTTCCAGCTTGCCTTTTGAGCCTTTAACCGGCTTGTCCCACTTGCGAACTTGGTTACGCAGAGCCTGCCAGTTATTAACCGCTAGCATCGACTTGATGCCGCAGTAGCGGTTCAAAAAGAAATGCCGGCATCTGCCGTATCTTTCAAAAAAGTCGGACATTCTGGCAAATTCTTCATCGCTTATCTTTTTGGAGTAGACTCTAACTGTCTTGGGCTGAGTCTTTTTCACTGTCTGCTTGACTGAAGAGCTTTTTGCTTTCTTGGATGACTCTTGCATTCTGATGCGACCTCTTTCCATACAGCTTAGCTGAGAAAACAGTGATTATAGATAAAACATCTTCTACAAGTTCTGAATTTGGATCAACGTTGTCTGTCTGATTGATGACAACTAGCTCTACATCGTTTGCCTGGCAGATTGTCTCAATCATTTCAAAGCCAAAACGAACAAGCCGGTCTTGGTAATTTACAACGACTCGCTCACACTGCTTCTTGCAGATCATGTTGATCAGCTCTGTTAGGCCCTTTTTCTTATAGTCGAGACCAGATCCAACGTCTTGAATGATCTTAAACTGATAGCCATTGACTTCACAATATCTGGACACTACATCCTTCTGTCTTTGGAGGTCTTCTTTTTGATGGCCAGAAGAAACCCGGCAATAGCCGATGGTCAGCAGCTTCTTAGGCTTAGCTGCTTTCATATTGCCTTGCAGAAGCTCATCTAGCATTTCTTTAGTGTAGCGACGTTGATTGGAGGCAGTTCTAAGCGGAGTAATCAATCCCCCAGCTTCCCAATTGCGGAGAGTTGACTTAGCAACATTAAGATATTCAGCTGCTTTTGATATGGACATGTATTCGCTCATTATTTCTTCCTCCCAATCTTTTGATACCGAAATTATATCATGAATTGGTAAGAAAAATTACTATTTAGTACTGGATGAAATTAATACTTTTTAACAGTCACAACCTTTTCCCTCTCCTTTTCTCATCTCTTTAATTCGCTTTCTTTTGAAATTATCATATATAGCCATACTGATCAAGGAAACTCTCCATTTGCTTTTATCAATCATTCATCTGAAATATGTCCTTGTATACGCAAAAAATCTCGCCTCAGTGTTGAGACAGGGTGCATCCCTCAATTAACAATATCGTAAACTTGTAAAGTATAATATTGTAAACTGTATTATTGCTAACGAGGTGTTTCAATGTTTATCGGCAGAAATCAAGAGCTTACAGCTTTGAATAAGCTCTATCAAGAAGACAGCTTTCAATTTGCGGTCATCTATGGCCGCCGTCGTATCGGGAAAACTAGCTTGATCAACCAATTTCTTAAAGGCAAGCGGGCCATCTATTTTACTGGTCTTGAAGAAAACGCCTTGGAAAACCTGGCCCGTTTTTCTGACGCGATTCACGCCTACGAAGATCCCAGCTATCTGGATGGACCTAATTTTGTTTCCTTTGAGCAGGCCTTCAAATACCTCGTCCATCTCTCTGAGAAAAATGACCGCTTAATCTTAGTCATCGATGAATTTCCTTACCTGGCGAAAGCCTATCCGCCAATCAGTTCAATGCTGCAATCCTACATCGACCATTATTTTAAACAGAACAAACTCTTTCTTATCCTCTGCGGCAGCTCCATGCCCTTCATGGAAAAGCAGGTCCTTGGCTACAAGAGCCCGCTTTATGGCCGCAGAACTGCCCAGTTTAAGCTGAAACCCTTCAGCCTGCATGATGCCGAAGAATTTTTCCCGCAATTAAATAAGGAAGAAGTTTTTGAACTCAATGCCATCACCGGCGGAATTCCCCTCTACCTCTCCCTAATGTCTCCCAAAAAATCCCTTAGGGAGAACATCAAGGACAATTTCTTAACCACCAGCGCCATGCTCTATGCCGAGCCGATGAGTCTGCTCAATCAAGAACTCCGCGAGCCGGCAAGCTACAGCTCAATCATCAGTGCCATCGCGGCCGGGGCCAGCCGGCAGTCAGAGATCTCAACTAAAACTGGTATTGCCAGCGGAGCCCTTAGCCCTTACCTGGACAATTTGATCGACCTGGGCATTGTCGAAAAACGGTTGCCGGTTACGGAACTTGATAAAGCCAGAAGCCGAAAGACCATCTATGCCATCAAAGATGGCATGTTCCGCTTCTGGTATACTTTCGTCGGCAAACGGGTCAGCTTTATCGAACGGGGGATTACCGAGCCAATTTTAGACTACATCATTAAGCAGCTCCCCCACTTCATGGGACCAGAATTTGAAAAACTCTCCCAAGAATACCTCTGGTCCAAACTGTTTGATCCAGACCTGGTGCCAGAGCCTTTTGTCAACTTAGGCAACTGGTGGGGGCCGGATCCCAAGGAAAAGAAGCAAGTCGAAATGGACATTGTCGGTTTCGATGACCAAAAGCTGAACGGCTACTTTGGCGAATGCAAGTGGAAAAACGAACCGATCTCCGCGGATATCCTCGAAACTCTCATCTACCGAAGCCGCCTCTTCCCCACTCCTAAGAAAAATTACTACCTGTTCTCCAAGACCGGCTTTACTGATAAATGCCAGCAGCTTGCCCAGCAAGTCGACTGCCACTTAATTACCTTCGACATGATGTAAGTCCAAAAATAGAATCCCATACGCAAAAACATCCCGCCTCAGAGTTGAGACAGGATGTTTTTTATGTCAGAAAGGGTTCAATTTTATAAGGAAGGAATTAGTCTTCGCGGGAGTAGTTTGCTACGTCCTTGCTCAGCTTGTCCATGAACTCAGCTAGGCTTTCGGAGTTTTGTTCTTCAGTCCCGTAAGGACGAACGTTAACCGTGCCGGCGTTCATTTCATCATCCCCAAGCACCAGAGTGTAAGGTACCTTTTGGGTTTGTGATTCACGGATCTTGTAGCCCAGCTTTTCATTTCTGAAGTCGATTTCTGCTCTGAAGCCCTTGGCTACCAGTTCGTCGCGAACCTTCTTAGCGTAGTCTGAGTGAGCGTCCAGGTTAACTGGAATGATTTCAGCTTGAACAGGAGCCAGCCAAGTTGGGAAGGCACCCTTGTAGATTTCAGTCAGGTAAGCGATAAAGCGTTCCATAGTACCGACAATCCCGCGGTGGATCATAACTGGACGGTGTTCTTCGCCGTCAGCGCCGATGTATGACAGTTCAAAGCGTTCTGGCAGCATGAAGTCCAGTTGGATGGTTGACATGGTTTCGTCGTTGCCCAAAGCAGTCTTGGTTTGGATGTCCAACTTTGGACCGTAGAAGGCAGCTTCACCTTCAGCTTCAACGTAGTCCAGGCCCATGTCGTCCATGGCTGCCTTCAGCATGCTTTGGCTTCTTTCCCACATTTCATCGTTGGCAAAGTACTTGTCAGTGTTCTTTGGATCCCGGTATGAAAGACGGAAGTAGTAGTCATTGATGTCGAAGTCGTGGTAAACGTCCATGATGATTTGCAAAGTTCTGGCAAATTCTTCTTGAACTTGGTCCAGAGCTACAAAAGTGTGACCGTCGTTCAGAGTCATTTCCCGGACACGTTGCAGACCTGACAAGGCACCAGACTTTTCGTAGCGGTGCATCATCCCCAGTTCAGCAATCCGGATTGGTAGTTCCCGGTAGGACCGGATGTGGTGCTTGTAGATTTGGATGTGGGATGGGCAGTTCATTGGCCGCAATTCCAGCATTTCGCCTTCACCCATGTCCATTGGCGGGAACATGTCTTCCCGGTAGTGAGCCCAGTGGCCGGAAGTCTTGTAGGCGTCCAGGTTCATCAAAACTGGCGTGTAAACGTGTTGGTAGCCGGCTGCGACTTCCTTGTCCACGATGTAGCGTTCAATGATCCGGCGGATAGTGGCACCCTTTGGCATCCAGTATGGCAAACCTGCCCCAGCCTTAGGGTCAACGAAGAAGAGATCCAGGTCCCGGCCGATAGTCCGGTGATCTCTTTCCTTGATTTCTGCCCGCCGCTTAAGGTCAGCTTCCAGGTCAGCTTCCTTGAAGAAGGCAGTCCCGAAGATTCTTTGCAGCATTGGGTTTGAGCTCTTGCCCTTCCAGTAGGCACCAGCTACTGACAAGAGCTTGAACTTCTTGATCTTGCCAGTGTTTGGCAAAAGCGCGCTAAAGCCAAAGTCAACGAAGTCGCCCAGCTTGTAAGCGTCAACCACGTCGCCTTCCTTGGCCAAAAGTTCGCTCTTGTATGGATCGTCCTTGAAAGCTTCAGCCAGTTCGCTCTTAGCTACTTGTACGTGTTCAATGGCTTCGCCGTTCTTGATAGCCTTTTGCAGGGCCTTTTCCAAGTCTGGCAATTCAGTGACCTTGATTTGGTCTTCCTTGTCAGTTTCGATGAAGAAGCCGTCTTCTGAAACTTCAGCCTGGCCCAGCTTGATTTCCGGATACTTGTCCTTAACCAAGGCTTCCAAAACGAAGGCAACAGTTGCCCGCAAGACGCTCAAACCTTCAGCGTCCTTGTTGGTCAAAATGGCAACTTCGTGGTCAGTGTCCAGCTGAAAGTCAAGGGGCTTGATTTCCCCGTCAACCTTGCCGGCAACGGCGTTCTTAGCCAGGGAAGTTGAGATGCTGGAAGCAAGGTCAGCAACGGAAACAGCTGCGTCAAATTCTTTCTTTGAGCCATCTGGCAGAATCAAAGCAAAACTCATTGGTTTAAATCCTCCAAAAACAAAAAAGACCCGAGCACATATACATGCTCGGGACGATTAATTATCGTGGTTCCACCCAAAATTCAGGCCTAAAGCAGCCTCTCTTATTGGACTGATAACGGCGTCCAACCTTGTCATTTATCTTTTGGGGTCATAGAAGGTGGGGTTCCTCCCAAATGGGGGCTTTCAGAACTGGGCCCCTCTCTCTGAAGCGGGAGGAATCATGTCTTCTATTTACTTTTCGATTATACCCCCTTGCCCAAATAAGACAAGGCTTTTTTGCCATTTTTTTCAAAAAATCTAAGGCAGGCGGCGGTTGTTCCCGTAAACCACCACTTCTTTAGCCAAATAGCGGACCCTTTGCATCAGCCGGGCCGCCTTGACCGGGTCATCCGCGTTCTTGGTCGCGCTAAAGTGGCTCTCCAGGGTCTTCATGTCAAAGTTGGAGCTGAAGAAGGTCGGCAGGTCATTGTCCATCCGGGCCTGGAGAATCACTCCTAAAACGTCGTCTCTTGACCAGGGACTGAGGGTCTCGGCCCCGATATCGTCCAAAATCAAGACATCGCAAGCCGCCAGGCGCTGGATTTCCGTCTGCAGGCTGTTGTCGCCGAAGTGACTGGACAAACCAGCGATAAAGGTCGGCATGTGCAAAAAGATCACCCTGCCGCCCATTTCCGCTACCCGGTTGGCCAGGCCCGCTAAAATGTAGGTCTTCCCGACTCCGAAGTCCCCGCTTAAATAGAGGCCCTTGGCATGGGGATTGCTCTGGTAAGCCTGCAAAAAGGCCCCCACTTCAAACAAGGCCTGCTTGCGGTCATCGGCCATGTCCAAGTCAGCCAGCTTGACCCGGCGCAATTTCTCCGGCAGGTCAATCAACTCAATCCGCCGCTTGGCTGCTGCTTCTTTGTCCCGGCGCTGCTTGTCCTGGCTGGCCCGGTAACGAATCCCGATTAAAGGACCCTCCATGAAAAGCTGGGGCAAATAGCCGCTGATCACCTTGTCGTGGCTGTCTTTTTGCCGGCAGTATTCATAGAGGCTGGCAAAGCTGGCGTCCACGCTCTCCTTAGTCAGCTGATCCTGGTGGGCCGTCAGAAAGGCCCGTACGTCGGGGTCAGCGAAGACCTGTCTTTTCATCTTTTCAAATGATTCCGCCGAAAAATCCTGCCCGTTCTTGGCTGCCGCGGCCTTAGCCGCGTCACTCAACATGTCGCCAATTGCTCTCATCTAATCACCCTTACTTGTCTTTCTTGTCCGGCCCCTGCAGCATCTTCCGCAGGTCTTCATCAGAAATATTGACCGGCTGGACAAACTGCTTCTTGTTCCAGTCAGTCCCCTGTTCAAGCCGCCGGCTGCCTGAATATGCCGGGTAGTTCTTCTTTTGCCCTGACTGGGCCTGTTTCTTCCCAGCGCGCAGGTGCTTGATGGCGGCTTCCGGGGTCGTGATTCCCTTTTGCAGCCAGTCGTTGGCAATCCGGTAGGCCAAATCCTGGGTCAAAACCGGCTGGTAGTTGAGGCAGGTGTAGACCAGAACATTGATCAAGTCCATTTCCAGGCCGACATTTTCCCGCAAATCATAAACGATCTGCCGCTCTCTGGCCGTGGTAAAGCCGCCCTTTTCCCGCTTCATGTCATCCAGGAAGTTGACCGGGGACTTGCTCTTCACCAGGTCTAAAAGCTGCTGGTCTTGCTGGTCCACGCTCGGCCGGTCCTGCTTCTTGGCGCTTGATTACCTGCTTGCGGCGGTGGTTAGCCTTGTAGTTGTAGTTGAGGCTATTTCTGATCGCCGCGGCGTCCAGCTGGTAGCTGCCATGCAGGGTCGGCAGGGTTTCGTTGATAAACTCTTCCTCGCTTAAACCGTAAAGTTCCATGATGGACCGGATTTCGTCTTTCTGCAGGTCGATCTCGCTTTCCGGGATCTGGTAAGTCGCGAAGCGGTCTTTCAAATACTGCCAGTCGATCTGCTTTAAGTTGACCTGGGCTTCTTCCGTCTTCTGGCCGGTATTTTCCTCAGCCGCCTTTTGGACGTCTTCAGAAGGATTGATGGCCTCATTTTCCGGCAGGCGGAAGACTTCAAAAAAGGAAGCGGAAACTTCTTCTAGGTTGTCCAACTGCCGCTCCTTGACCTGGGCCTGCTTGGCAAATTCCCGGGACAGCTGGCTGAAGCGGACCCCGCCAACTTTTTCTTTTAAGAGGCTGGCTAACAGCGAAGTGTTGAAAAACTCACTGGCCTCCGGCACGGCGTGCAGCTTAAAAGCCAGGATATCCCCCAAGCGGAGATTGTGGCTGACATAGGTCTTGAGTAGCCCCACAGCTTCCAGCTTATGCAGGGCCTGCCAGAGCTGGCGGAGGCTGCAGTCCAGGTCTTCTTGCAGGCTGTACAGGGCATTTGAAGCCGACAAAGACCGGTAAGGATCAAAGTCCTGGACCAGGGTCTGGTAGAGGGCAACCCCTAAAGCCCCGATCAAGGGCTGGTAGAGCTTGATTAAGACCTGCCCTTGCCCTAACTGGTCGGCCAGCTCATTTAAAACGACGTACCTAAGGCGGGGATTGGAATTTTCGTACATGGACTACTTGGCCTTGCTGTGCCGGTCCATCATGTCCTCCATGGTCTTCATGAAGCTGGACATGTCAGTGAACTGGCGGTAGATGGAGGCAAAGCGGATGTAGGCCACGTCGTCGATGTCGGCTAATTGGTCCATGACCAGTTCCCCGATTTCCTTGGAGTAGATTTCGCTGACTCCTTTAGCCCGGATCCGGTTTTCAACATTGTCGACCAGCTTGTTGAGCTGCTCGCTGGTTACCGGCCGCTTCTGGCAGGCAGCCGCCACCCCGTTCAGGATCTTTTCCCGGCTGAAGGCCTCTCTGGTGCCGTCGTTCTTGATCACCAAAAGGGGTGACTGTTCCACCCGTTCAAAAGTCGTAAAGCGGTAGCCGCAGTTTTCGCATTCCCGCCGCCGGCGGATGGTCCGCCCTTCGTCAGTTGGCCGGGAGTCAATAACCCGGGAGGCGTTTTGATGGCAATTTGGACAAAGCATTGTAAAGCTCCTTTCACGCGATAGTTTTCAGCAGATTGCTCAATTTGTCTCTTAATTCTTCTATTGTACCAGTATTTTCAAGGACATAGCTAGCCAACAGGCGTTTTTCCCCTAAAGGCAGCTGGGCCTGCATCCGCCTTTTAGCTTCTGCTTGGCTTAAAGAGTCCCGCTTCATCAAGCGGTCCAGTTCCACTTCTTCCGGGGCCACGATCAAGAGGACAGCGTCAAAGTAGTCCTGCCAGCCAGCCTCAAAGAGCAGGGGAACATCGATGACGCAAACAGAAGCCTGGCTGTCTTTCATCTGCTTTTGAACTTCTTTTAAGACCTCGCCTTGGGTAATTTCAGACAATTTGGCCAAAGCCTTAGGATTGGCAAAGACATACTGGCCCAGCTTCTTGCGGTTAAGACTCTTATCTTCATTGAAGAAGTCCGGCCCGAATTCTTCTAAGATCCTTTGCCAGGAGACCTGGCCCACTTCGGCCTGCTGGTGGGCAATCAAGTCGCTGTCAATGACCTGGCAACCCAGATCTTTTAATATCCGGCTGGCGGTCGACTTGCCCGTGGCAATCCCGCCGGTCAGTCCCAGATAAAAAGTCATCTAATCTTTTACCTCTTTTGACAATGCAGGCAGTAGGTGGTTCCCCGCCCGCTGATCTTGATCTTGACAAAGTCTTCTCCGCAGCGGGGGCATGGCTGCCCCTCCTTGCCATAGACCTTGAGCTTTTCCTGGTAGTGGCCGGCCCCCCCTTCCGCGTTTAAGAAGCTGTGGACGGTGGTGCCGCCGTATTTAGTAGCTTCTTCTATGGTTTCATTGATGGCTGAATGGAGCTGTTTGACCTGGTCCTTGGTTAATTCGTTAGCTGGCGTTAAGGGGTTAATCCGGCTTTGCCAGAGGACTTCATCAACATAGATGTTGCCCAGGCCGGCCACCAGGGTCTGACTCATGAGCAGGCTCTTGATGTTCATGCTCCTCTTCTTCAAGCCTTTTTCAAAGTAGTCCAATCTAAATTCTGGACTATTTGCTTCAACGCCCAAATTCTTCAAGCCGGTGACCTGAAATTCAGTTCCAGTTTCCACCAATTGCAGGCGGCCGAATTTGCGGACATCCGCGTAGCGGAGGCTGCTTCCATCGGTAAAAGCAAACTGCAGGTGCTCATGCTTGTCTACCGGTGCATCCCAGGTCGTTAGATGGTACTTGCCTTCCATCCGCAAGTGGGAAACGACCGTCAAGTCGCCTAAACGGAAGAGCAGGAATTTGGCATAGCGGTCAACGGCGGTAAAGGTCTTGCCCTTTAACTCCCTTTTAAAAGTTTCCGGGTCGCCGGTGATGACCTTGTCGTACCAAATATCGACATGGTCGATCGTTTTGCCCACGACCAAGGGCCGCAGGGTCCGGCGGACCGTTTCAACTTCTGGCATTTCTGGCATTTTCTACCTCCTACTTTGCTTCATACCAGTCATGGCCCCAGCTGGCGTCAGCGACTAAAGGCACGTCCAACTTAACAGCTGCCTGCATGACTGACGGGACAATCTTCTGGATCGTTTCCAGTTCATCAGCTGGTACGTCAAAGATCAATTCGTCGTGGACCTGGACGACCATCTTGGTCTTTAATCCCAGTTCATCCAGCTTCTTTTGCATGTTGATCATGGCAATCTTCATAATGTCCGCGGCTGACCCTTGGATTGGGGAGTTGATCGCCGTTCTTTCCGCGAAAGAGCGGACATTAAAGTTCTTAGCGTGGATATCTGGCAGGTAGCGGCGGCGGTGCATGATGGTTTCCGCGTAGCCCTTTTCTCTGGCGTCTTTAACAGCCCAGTCCATGTAGGCCTGAATGCCTGGGTATTGGTCAAAGTATTCGTTGATGAATTCCTTGGCCTGCTTGCGGGAGATGTCCAGGTTCTTGGAGAGGCCGTAGTCAGAGATCCCGTAGACGATCCCAAAGTTGACCGCCTTGGCCCGCCGTCTTTGCAAAGACGTTACTTCGTCAACGCTGCTTAAATGGAAGATCTTCATGGCCGTGTGGGCGTGGATGTCGTAGCCGGTCTTGAAGGCTTCCTGCATGTTCGGGTCGGCTGAGACATGGGCCAGGACCCGGAGCTCGATTTGGGAGTAGTCGCAGGAGTAGATATAGCCATCCGGACTTGATGGGACAAAAGCCTTTCTGATCTGCTTACCTTCTTCCGTTCTGGTTGGGATGTTCTGCAAGTTAGGGTCAACTGAAGACAGGCGGCCAGTTGCCGTCAAAGTCTGCAGGTAGCGGGTGTGGATGCGGCCGTCACGCTCATCGATGACGTCTAAGAGGCCCTTAACGTAGGTTGATTGGATCTTGGAAATCTGCCGGTATTCCAGGATGTCACTGACAACCGGGCTTTGTTCTTTCAATTGGTTCAAGACTTCAACTGAAGTGGAGTAACCGGTCTTGGTCTTCTTGATGACTGGCAAGCCCAGCTTTTCAAAGAGGATGACCCCCAGCTGCTTTGGTGAATTCAGGTTGAATTCTTCCCCGGCTTCCTTGTAGATCTTCTCTTCCAGTTCCTTTAAACGGACAGCAAAGTCGTTTTCTAGTTCCTTCAAGCGGGAAGGCTGGACCTTGATCCCGTTCATCTCCATCTTGGCCAGGACTCTGGCCGTTGGCAGTTCGATTGAATCGTAGAGGTCATCTTGCTCATGGTCTTTTAACTGCTTTAAAAGACTGTCCTTCAAAGCCGCGATCGCCGCGGTCTTGCCAGCCAGGTGGTTGAAGAAGACCGCGTCATCTGCCGGAATCTTGGCATTCTTCCCCTTCCCGTAGACTTCCAGGTCGGTCTTTAAGTCATAGTAGTCGTAGCCTTGGACCAGTTCACCCAGGTCGTTGGAATTTTTCTCATTGTCAACCAGGTAAGAAGCCAGGAGCAGGTCAAAGGACAAGCCTTCAGCCTTAATCCCCAGCCGATAGAGGCCGTAAGTGGTCCGTTTTAAGTCAAAGACGTTCTTTTGAACGGCAGAATCTTCCAACATTTCTTTTAAGGGACTTTCCTGCAAGAGGAAGACATCCCGGCTGACGAAAGTTTCCCCGCCGATTTTCAAGGCAAAGCCGGCGAAGTCAGCCAGGTGGTAGTTGTCGCCAAACATGGCCAGGTAGAAAGTAACTTCAGCAGCCTTTGGCAGCTGGTCTAAGTTATCAGCACTGAGCACGACATAGTCCTGCTTTTTAACTTCCGTCTTGTTTTCAGTCAACTCCCCTTTTTGGGCCAAGTCGGCCAGAAAGCGGCGGAAGTTCATCTTTTCGTAGAAGCGACGGAGGTCGTCGACATTGCTGCCCTCATAGCTAAGGTCATCAAGGGTCACTTCCACCGGGCTGTCGCACTTGATGGTGGCCAGCTTTTTACCCAAAAGGGCATTGTCCTTGCCGGCGATCAGGTTTTCCTTCAGCTTGGACTTCTTCATTTCATCAACGTGGTCATACAAGTTCTCCACGCTGCCGTATTCCTGGATCAATTTAGAGGCAGTCTTGGGGCCGACCTTGGCCACGCCTGGGTAGTTGTCGGACGGGTCACCCATCAAAGCCTTCATGTCGATGAACTCAGTCGGGGTCACCCCGTTGACTTCTTTCATGTGGTCTGGAGTGAAGGCTTCCAGTTTAGTTACCCCGGACTTGGTCACGTAGACGGTGACATGGTCACTGGCCAATTGGGTCAAGTCCTTGTCCCCGGAAACAACGGCCACTTCATAGCCGGCTTCGGCTCCTTTTTTAGCCATGGTGCCGATGATGTCGTCGGCTTCATAGTTGGCCAGTTCGTAGCTCTTGATTCCCATGTCCTTGAGCATTTCCCGCAGGTAAGGGAGCTGTTCTGAAAGTTCTGCCGGAGTCTTGTCCCGGCCGCCCTTGTAGTCTTTGTACATGGCGGTTCTGAAGGTGGTCTTGCCAGCGTCAAAGGCCACCAGGATATGACTTGGGTCTTCCTGCTTCAAGACCACGTCCAGCATGTTCTTAAAGGCATAGAGGGCGTTGGTGTGGAGACCTTCTGGATTCTTAAACTTGTCCAGCTGCTGGTACATGGCGAAAAAAGCCCGGAAGGCCACGGAATTGCCATCGATTAAAAGTAACTTCTTGTTCATTGTCATTCCTTGCAAAATAAAAACTGTCAAAATACCTATATGTATTTTAACAGTTTTTGCTAGTTCGTTAATTATTTAGATCCACCTTCTGTTTTCACGTTCTTGTAGAACATGAGCCAGAGGAAGACTACGATTACGGCCAGGAAAATAAAGGCGTGCTGGGTGCCGATTGCTGTCGGCCGCGGGGCCCTTTGACCCGTATTGGGCTTGGCTCAGGCCCACAATAGCTGAAGTCAGAGAAGTCCCAATGGCGCCGGCAAATTGCTGAATGGTATTTAAGAAGGCATTGCCTTGCGCGGAGAATTCCGGCTTAAGGCTGGCCAAAGCATTGGTCATAATGACGCCAATGCTCATCCCCATCCCGGTCATGTAGATGATATAGACCAGTGAAATTACAAGATCGGACATCTGCTGGGACAAGCAGACAAAGGCGATCAACTCGGCAGCCATCAGACTGGCCCCGGTAATGATTGGGAAGCGGCCCCCTTTGTCGTCATAGAGGCGGCCTCCAACCACGCTCATCAAGGCCCCGACAATGCCAGCCGGCATGGTAACCAGACCAGCAACAGTAGCCGTAGACTGGTTGACCAGCTGTAGTTAGGCAACAAGAAGGCGCGTTGCCCAAGGAGCAAAGCTGGATCATGAGAAAGCCCAGCAAGTGCACGCTGAAGGACTTGTTCTTGAGAATTTCAAAGTGCAGGATCGGTTGAGCCAGCTTTTTGGACCGGCCCAGCAAGAAACCAAAAGAGCAGAGGCCGATAAAGATTGGAAAGAGATTGGTCAGCAATTTACCTGATGAAAGGTTGCTGAAGTCATAGATAACGCCGGCAAAAAGAGAACAGCGATAAAGACAATGCTCAAGAAGTCCGGCTTGATCTTGACGATATTGGACTTCTGCTGGATGTCATAAAGACCCAGGAAGAGAGACAAAATGATCAAAGGCATCAAGAAAAAGAAGACGTAGCGCCAGCCCAGGTTGTTAATGACAAGGCCCCCGAAGGTCGGCCCCAAGGCAGGAGCAACACCCGTGATCAAATTGCCAAAGCCCACCATGAGGCCGATTTTGTCAGCTGGTACCTGCTCTAAAATGATGTTGAACATGAGTGGCAAGGCGATCCCGGTACCCAGGCCTTGGATGGCCCGGCCCAGGAGCAGAATCACGAAATTTGGCGCTAAGGCGTCCAGCAAGAGGCGGCAAAGAAGAGCAAATTGGCGGTAACAAAGAGCTGCTTAGTCTTAAAAGAGCTTTTCAAAACAGCAGAAAGCGGCATGATAACGGAAATGACCAGGAGGTAGATTGAAGTTGGTCGCCAGGCCAAACTGTTTCATCAACGTTGGGAAGGCAACGTTCATCGCGGTTTCCACCAAGACGCCGCTGAAGGACATTAAACCCGTGGCTAAGATGACCGCGTAGACTTTTTTAGAAATTTTCGAACTCATGTGTATTCTATTACCCCTCTTCTGTAATATATTTTAATAAACGGCGGACAGTATTGATCTCCTCCTGGCTGAAATGCTGGAGAAGCTCCAGGTCATCATCTTTAATTTCTTCCTAGATTCCAGGCAGCAGATCCTTAGCTTCATCAGTCAGCTTGACCAGCTTCTGCCGCTTGTCAGTTGAATCTGGAAGGCGGCTCACCAGCCCCCTCTTTCCCAAGCGCTGAAGCATGATGGTGGTCGTTGACCGCTTGATGGCAAACTCTTCTTCAATCACCCGCTGCTTGACAATTTGTCCGGGCTGCTTGACAAGGAAGTCGATCGTCGCCATCTGTCCCCGGGTCAGTTTCATCTCCTTGGCAAAGTCGCTGGAGTGCTGATCGATCCCCTTGGCTGCCTGTTTGATCATTTTACGGATTGGTTCCATCCTGTCCTCCCTCCTCTTTCTTCTTTCATTTCTACATTCTTTTATCTTTTTGTTATTTTTTAGTTGTCTAGCATTTTTAAACAATACAATTAAACAATACAATGATAATAAGAAACAGCGCCAAGGCTGGGGGACCTTGACGCTGTTTGCGTGCTTAGAAGAGATAGTTAATTAAGCTGAATTTTGGATTGATGCTTGCGCTTCTTGCCGCCCAGGAGGCCGAAGAGGAAAGTCAGGGTTCCCAGGCCCAGACCTAAAGCACTAAGCAGGCTGGCCTTTTCTTCATCGGCACCGGTTTGCGGCAACTGGTTAGCAGTTACAGTCTTGCTTGGAGCAGGAGTCTGCTATGGCATAAAAACAAGCCGCTGACCTAGTCAACGGCTTGTCTGCTGCTTATCTTACTTTCCCAGCATTTCTTCAAATGCTACTTCATATTTAGGAATATCGCCGGCACCCATGAAGACAATGCAGTCACCCTTGTAAGCCAAAAGATCCTTCAGATTGTCGAAGTCAATGACTTCAGCGCCTGGAATCTGGCTGGCGATGTCTTCACTCTTGATGTCGCCCGCTGCTTCTCTGGCTGACCCGTAAATTGGCGTCAAGAAGGCCTTGTCGACCCCCTTCAGAATTTCCACGTATTCTTCTTCGAATTCCTTGGTTCTGGAGTAAGTGTGCGGCTGGAAGATGGTAACCAGCTTCCGGTCCGGGAACTTCTGCCGGGCAGCTTGAATCGTAGCCCGCAGTTCAGTTGGGTGGTGGGCGTAGTCATCGATGACCACCGTGTCACCGAAGTCCTTTTCGCTGAAGCGGCGCTTGGCCCCGGTGTACTTAACCAGACCCTTTCTGACTACATCAAGGTCAATGCCTTCAGTAAAGGCAATAGCAATAACCGCCGTAGCGTTCATCACATTGTGGTCACCGAAAAGGTGGATAGTAAATTCGCCTAAGTCTTCCTCATTAGCCCGGACATGGAACTTGGCCCCTTCAGTGGTCTTAACCACGTCAAAGGCCTGGAAGTCATCGCTGTCTTTCAAACCGTAAGTGTACTTCTTGGCCGTCTTTGGCTGGATCTTCTGCAGGCGTTCGTCATCGCCCCAGACAAAAAGCCCCTTCTTAGTCTGGTCAGCCGCCGTCTGGAAGGCTGAGGCATAGTCGTCTCTGTCCTTGAAGTAGTCAGGGTGGTCAAAGTCGACATTGGTCATGATCTGGTAATCCGGGTGGTAGGCCAGGAAGTGCCGCCGGTATTCGTCAGCTTCGTAGACGAAGAAGCGGGAGTCCTTGACCCCCTTCCCCATCCCGTCACCGATCAGGAAAGAAGTCGGAGCGGCTTCGCCCAAAACCGTTGCCAAAAGGCCGGTGGTTGAAGTCTTGCCGTGGGAACCCGCAACCCCGATACTGGTGTACTGCTGGACGATTTCTTCAACCGTGTCCGGGTAGCTTTGCCACTTGACGCCCTTTTCCTCGCAGGCGGCAACTTCGATGTTGTCGCTCTTAAAAGCGTTACCCTTGACGATCACCTGTCCGCTTTCCTTGATGTTGTCCTTGGAGAAGGAAGCAACTTCAATCCCAGCGGCTTCCAGCGGGTCCTGGGTGAAGGTGTACTTGTCGATGTCGCTGCCGGCAACCTTGTAGCCCAGGTCGTGCAAAATCAAGGCCAAGGACGCCATCCCGGTCCCCTTGATCCCAATAAACCAAATTTGTTTAGTCTTGTCTAACATTTTTTCGCTCCATATTGTTTCAAACGTTCGACCCTTATTTTATCATTCTTGGGCCAAGAAAAAAGAGCTCCGGGCCATAATCAGCCGAAAGCTCTTTATTTTTTGCCGTTTTTTAACAATTACAGGGTGATAGCGCCGCTGGCCAGCAGTTCGTCACACTTGGTCGGTTCAAATTCGTCACCGATCTTGAAGCTGTCCGGAACAACCATGATCCCCCGCTTTTGCGGAGCATGAGCCAAGCCCAGTTCTCTGGCTGAGCAGATCATCCCGTCTGATTCAACCCCGCGCAAGGCGCCTGGCCAAATCTGGGCCCCAGTTGGCATCAAAGTACCAGGCAGAGCCACAACGACCTTTTGCCCTTGGGCGATGTTTGGTGCCCCGCAGACGATTTGGTGGTCCTGACCATCGCCAACGTCAATTTGCGTTACGTGTAAGTGGTCAGAGTCCGGGTGTGCAGCGCATTCCTTAACGTAGCCGTAAACCAAAGTTGGCTTGGCCACAGTCAGCTTGTCGGAAAAACCAACGCTGGCCAGTTTTTCGTTCAAGGCTGCGACTTGGTCTTCGTCCAGCTTGACTTCGCCGTTTGGCAGCTTGTCGTAGTCCAAAACTTCGTTTACGTTAAAGAAGTTGAAGCCGGTCAATTCGCCCTTGCCGTCCGTAACCCGGGTTACGTCGGCCTTTTCTTCGAAATTGCTTTCGCCATCGCCTTGCGCCAAGATGACGATCAAAGTGTTGGGATAGCTTACTTTGTTAATACTAGTGATCATTTGATCTCAAGTCCCCTCTTATCTAGTCAAGCGACCGCAAAAATGCTTCTACTTCCTGCTTGGTCTTGCGGTCTCCATTAACTAGTCTACCAATTTCTTGCCCATCTTGGTAGACAACAAATGAAGGAATTCCCATAATGTTCATTTCCTTGCACAAGTCGATGGAGCCGTCCCGGTCGATCTTGATGAACTTGCTGTCTGCGAAGTCAGCTTCGATTGCTGGCATGGCAGGTTCCAAAAAGCGGCAGTCTGAGCACCAGTCAGCAGAAAATTCGACAACCGTCCGCCCGCTCTTGACTAAGTCCGCCAGCTTTGCCTGGTCAACTACTTTATATTCTTCCATGTTTGCCTCCTGCTTACTTTTAATAAGAGAAATATTTACTAGCTATTTTAACCGATTTTCCCGGCAAAGGGAATTTTTTTACTTGGCCAGAAAGCCCGCGTGCAGGCAGTAGATCGGCTGCCCCTTGCTGGCAAACTTGTGCTCATACTCAGTTTCCACGTTCTTTTCCACGATTTCTTCGCTTTCGTGGTGGAGGTCAACTGACATGAAGTCAAAGTGCATCCCGTAATTGTTCATGCTCTTGACACTGTACGCAAACAGGCCGGAGTTGTCGGTCTTGAATTCGATCAACCCGTCGCCGGTCAAGACTGCCTGGTACTTGGCTAAAAAGTCCTTGTAGGTCAAGCGGCGCTTTTCATGCCGGCTCTTTGGCCAGGGATCGCTGAAGTTGAGGTAGATCTTGCTGGTGGAGTTTTCCCCGAAATAGGCTACCAGGTTGGCCGCGTCGGCGCAGAGGATCTGCAGGTTGTCTAGCCCCTCGTCCAGCTTCTTTTTCAAGATGATGCCGGCTGCCGTCTTCTGGATTTCCATGGCCACGAAGTTGCGGTCAGGGTGCTGCTTAGCCAAAGTAGTAATAAACTGCCCCTTGCCTGAGCCTACTTCGATTTCAATTGGCTTGTCGTTGCCAAAGCGGGCTGCCCAGTCGATCTTTTCCGCTGGATCCGGCCGGTCCAAGGCGCTTTCCGGGTGCTCTTCTACCAGTTCGTTTGCCCAAGGCTTGTTCTTTAAACGCATGTCTTTCTCTCTGTTCTTTCTAATTCTTAGTTTTATCTATATCTTATTTTACCGTTTGCTTTTTTACCCTTTTGCCCTATTTTTTCCGCTTCTTGTAACGGGATTTTTTCACCAGCTGCTGGGTCTTGTAAGGCAGGTAGCCTTTGGCCAAAAGGCCGCACCAGACCAAGAGCAAGAGGCTCCAGGCAAACTGGCCCGACATAATGGCCAGCCAGAAAATTATAATCAGCCCCGTCTGCAAAAGCAAGGCCCAGGCCAAGACCCGGCTGACTTCCTGCCCCCGCTCTTTTTGGGCAATCGGGTAGACCCGGTACATGATGTTCTGGTCATATTTTTGCCCTAAAGGCAGGAGCTGCCAGACGGTTAAGTACATGACCAAGGCGGACAGGAGCAGAGACCAGACCGGATCCTGGATCATGGCTGTTAACAAAACGGCAAAGGCCGTCATCCGGGCCAAAAGGTTCAAGTATTCCGGGTTCCGCAAAAGAGTCCGCCGGTACAAGAAGCTGTTTGGGCTTTCCTTGCCAAAAGGCGGCAATAAAAAGTCCAGGTACTTCCGCCGCTTGATATTGACCTGTCTTTCCTTGACGTCAGTAAACAGGGCAAAGCCGGCGTAAACCGTCTCTTTCCGCCTTGCTTCATAGTCAATGGCGTACTGCCAGTCAAAGGCGGAATTTTTCCAGGCCCGTAAGGCCAAAACTGCGATAACGGCAAGAGCCAAAAGCAGGTACAAGGCATTTGGCAAGAAATACAAACTCGCCAAAAGCAGGGCTAATAGGACTAGCCTGATCAGCCAGGTCACCTGCTTGACCCTGTGGTCAAAAGTCAGGCTGCGGCTGACCGCCCCTTGCTCAAAGACCTTGGCGAAAAAGAGGGCCAAGACCAAGCTAAAGTAGTTGAGATTGGACAGGCCCATTTTTAAACTGGCGAAGGGATACATGATCCCGCCAGCTAAGGCCAAAAGCAGGGCCGGCAGAACTAAGCTGTAGCGGCGCATGGGAGCCAGGTAATCATCCAGCCGGTCGTCAGTGGCCAGCAGGAATTGCCGGTCAGCCGTCTGCAATAGGGTCACCAGTTTGCCCGGCAAGTAGGCCAGCCAAAGCAAGGCGGATAATACCAGGGGATAGTACCAGGCCTTTACCGGCAGGACCTTCATCACCTGGGCATACCAGAACATGACTGCCCCAAAGATGAAGATCAGAGCCAGGACAAAGAAATCGTTGAAAACCAGGGCCAAATACTTGGCTGACTGCTGGAAGTTACCCTGCAGTCTCTTCTTTGCCAACTCACGCATTTTTCTGCTCCTGGTACAAGAGCTGATAGAGCTTGTCAAAAGAGTCGCTGGCCTCTAAGCCATAGTGGTCCCTGATTTCATCCAGGCTGCCGGTGAACTCGATCGTGCCCTGGTTTAAGATCGCGTAGGTCTTGATGGCCTTCTGGGCATCGGCTAATACGTGGGTGGTCATCAGAATTTCCTTGCCAGACTCTTGCGCTTCTTTGATGAGGCCGATGAAGTTGGCGACAGCCAGAGGGTCCAGGCCGGTAAATGGCTCATCGATCACTAAAAGCTGGGCGTCAGTCAAGAAGGCGGCCACGATCATCACCTTCTGCTGCATCCCTTTTGAAAAGTGCACCGGCAGCCAGTCCAATTTGTCTGCCAGGCGGAACATGGTCAAAAGCTCTTTAGCCTTTTCCCAGGCTTTATCCGGATCCAGCTGGTAGGCCAGGATGGTCAGTTCCAGGTGCTCTTTCAAGGTCAGTTCCGGGTAGATGACTGGCGTTTCCGGGATGTAGGCCACCAGCTTTTTAAATTCAGCTGGCTTCTCAGCCAGGTTGATCCCGTTTAAAGTAATTTTGCCGGCTTGCGGGCGCAAAAGGCCCAGCAGGTGCTTGATGGTGGTCGACTTGCCGGCCCCGTTCAAGCCAATCAAGCCGATCGCCTCACCGGAAGCGATGGTCAGATTGACGTCTTTGATTACCGGGATGCTGCTGTAGCCCCCGGTCAAATGCGATATTTCTAGAGTCATATTTTCCCTATCTTTCTTCATGTTTTTATCTGCCTCTTATGATAGCATGGAGACATAGAGAAACTGAAAAAATAACTCATTAAAATTGATCAGAGGTAACACAATGACTAAGGCTGAATTAATTGACGACTGTTTATTCTGTAAGATTATCCGCGGCGAAATTCCCAGCTACACCGTTTTTGAAAATGACGACGTGAAGGCCTTTTTGGACATTTCCCAGGCCAACGAAGGCCACGTATTGATGGTGCCAAAGAAGCACTTGACCAACTTCTTTGACTACAGCGCTGAAGATGCCAGCCGCTTTATGCAATACGTGCCGGAAATCGCCAAGGCCATCAAGGCTTCTGACCCGCGGATCCAGGCGATGAACATCACCAGCAACAACGGTGAAATTGCCGGCCAGGTGGTCATGCACTCTCATATCCACTTTATCCCTCGCTGGGAAGGCGACGGCATCAAGTTCTTCACCAGAAACAATGCCGACCAGTACGACGAAAAGAAGTACCAGGAAGTCTGCGACCGGATCAAGGACCAGTTTTAACTGAGGGGGAAGAAAAATGCGGAATTTCAAGCACTTTGGCCTGGGCTTTTTGCTCGGGGCAGCAGCAGGGGCGGTCTTTGCCTTTTTGCCAGATGAAAACGGCAAGAGCACCAGGGAATATCTCAAAGAAGACGCTGAAGACTTCAAGGAAAGCCACAAGGAACTGCAAGACGGCCTCTCCCGGGCCCAGGAAGCCGGCAGCCGCTTAGCCAGTGAACTGCCAGCAGCTGAGCAGATGGTCAGCGACCTCAACACCGACGTTGAACGCTTCAAGCAGGAAGCCGACGAGGAAATCGCCCGCCTGCAGGCCAAGATTGACAGACTAAGCAGCGAGCTCAACCAGGACCTGAACGAGAGCGAAAATTAATCAGAACATAAAAAAGTGTTGAATGATTACTCTTACCATGAAGTAATTACTCAACACTTTTTTCTTGCTCTAAATTTTTCTATTGTTTATTTGACTGCCACTGGCCAACCAGGCTGGTAACGTCACTTGTGCCCATGCCAGCCAAAACTGCTGGCAGACCGTCAATCACGTGTTTGATGGCCAATTTGTCATAGAAGGACATGCTGCCGATCTGGACAGCGCTGGCCCCAGCCAAGATAAATTCAGCCGCGTCTTCCGGGCTGTTGATCCCGCCGACCCCGATGATCGGCAGACTAGTTGCCTGCTTGACCTGGGCCACCATGCGGACAGCCACTGGCTTAACTGCTTGACCGTACAAGCCGCCAAAGTCATTGCCTAAAACCGGCCGCCGGGTCTTTAAATCAAGGTGCAGGACCAGCAAGGTGTTAATCAAGGTCAAGCCATCAGCCCCGCCTCCTTCAGCGGCCTGGGCTATTTCCACGATGCTGGTAACGTTTGGCGTCAATTTCACGTATACCGGAAGGTCCACTTTTTCCTTAACCAGGCGGGTGATCTTTTCCACCATTTCCGGCACGATGCCAAAAGTCATCCCGCCTTCAGACACGTTCGGGCAGGACAAGTTAAGCTCTAAAGCGTCCGGCTTGGCCGCGGCCAGAATTTCCGCGACTTCCACGTAGTCTTCCACGCTTTCCCCGCCCACGCTGGCCAAGATCGGCAGGTCCGGGTGCTTTTCTCTTAAAGCCGGGATCTTCTCGCTAGCCACGACCTCAGCGCCTGGGTTGGTCAAGCCTACGGCGTTCATGACCCCGTCAGCGAGCAAGTCAATCTGCGGCTGAGGGTTGCCGGTCCGGGCATGCCGGGTGGCAGTCTTTAAAACGATCGCCCCCATCTCGTCCCAGTTGAAATTCTCTGGCAAGTCGCCAAAGGCAAAGTTCCCACTCGCCGGCATTACCGGATTCTTCAGCTTCAAGCCTGGCAGTTCAACAGCCAAATTAACTTCTGCTGTCATTTTTCCTCCCGTGTGACTTCATGTGACTTATTTAACTTTTCAATTCGCCAAAATTATCCTACAAAAAAATAAAAAAGGCAAGCTGGCCTGGCCCTTGATTTTTCAGAAAGTTCGTGATAGTCTTTTGTTAACTGAGCTTTAATTGGTACAGAGAGACCACAAGCAGCACAATCTTTTTGGTATGCACGCATTCTGCCCGCCTGGGGTCTCTGTAGACTCTGGCGGGCTTTTCTTATGCGGTCATACGCGCTTTGTAAATTTAAGGAGTCGCAATGAACAAACCGTTATTTATCGCTTTGGACTATGATGATCAAGAAAAAATGTGGCTGTTCCTCAACCAGCTGAAGGACAAGCAGGGCCTGCACGTCAAGCTGGGGATGGAAATGTTCTACCAGTACGGGCCGGAAATTGTCCGTGATCTGTCCGCCAAGGGCTACCAGATCTTCCTTGACCTCAAGCTGCACGACATTCCCAACACCGTCAAGCGGACTGCCCACCAGCTGGCTGCTTTGGGCGTTTACTGCACGACTGTCCACGCCCTGGGCGGCAAGCAGATGATCCAGGCCGCTAAAGAAGGCCTGATCGAAGGTACCCCGGCCGGCAAGCCGGTGCCAAAGCTTTTGGCCGTGACTGAACTGACTTCGATCTCTGAAGAAGTCTTGAAGAATGAACAGCACTGCTCACTCAACCTGGCTGACGAAGTAAAGAGCCTGGCCCACCAGGCCCAGGAAGCCGAGGCTGACGGGATCATCTGCTCACCTTTGGAAGTCAAGGCGATGAAGAGCGAATTCAGCGACGACTTCATGTTCGTCACTCCGGGCATCCGGCCAAAGAGCTACCAAAAAGACGACCAGGCCCGGGTGGCCACCCCAGGCCAGGCGCGGGAAAACGGGTCAACCGCTATTGTTGTCGGCCGGCCAATCACCCAGGCCGCTGACCCGCAAAAAGCATATGAAGAGATTTTGAAGGATTGGAGCAAGAACGATGCAAAATAACGAAATTATCCGCCAGCTGATCGACAAGAAGATTGTGACTATTTCCCCAGACAAGGACTTTGTCTACGCCAGCGGGATGCACTCCCCGATCTACACTGACCTGCGGCAAACCATTTCCTTCCCAAAACTGCGGCAGGCAATCGCTGAAAACCTGGCAGCCTTGATCAAGCAGGAATTCCCGGAAGTTACGGTGATCGGCGGTGTCGCTACGGCCGGCATCCCGCACGCTGCCTGGGTTGCCCAAGTCATGAACCTGCCAATGGTTTACGTCCGCTCCAAGCCAAAGGACCACGGCCAAGGCCGGCAAATCGAAGGCCGCCTGTCCATGGACGACCACATCGTTTTGATCGACGACCTCATTTCAACTGGCGGCAGCGTTTTGTCTGCCGTGCAAGCAGTCAAGGAAACAGGCGCCCACGTTGACGGGGTCAGCTCAATCTTTACCTACCTTTTGCCAGACGCTGACGAAAACTTCAAGAAGGCCGACACCAAGTTTGCCCCGCTCTTGAACTACCGGGAACTGATTGAACAGGAAATTGCTGAAACGGTCAGCGAAGAACAATATAAGGAATTGTTGGCTTGGCACCAGGATCCTTGGAACTGGAAGCGGTAAGAGCTAGTAAAGAAATTCCTAAGAAAGGCGAATTTTTTCATGAACTTTGCCTCCAGGAACTCTATAGCTGGAAAAATATGTTATATTAGTAACCAGTACGTATGAAGGATGTGGAGACTTAATTTTATGAAAAATCATTTGAAGAAAATTGCCGTTTTGGCAGGTGCCGCAGCTATCGGTCTGTCCACTGCCGCTTGCTCAAGCAGCTCAGCTACTGTAGTTAACTACAAGGGTGGCAAGATCACTCAGGACGAATACTACGAAGCTATGAAGGACACTTCAGCCGGCCAATCAACTTTGGTCAGCTTGATCATCTACCGCACGCTGAAGGCCCAATACGGTGACAAGGTATCTTCAAAGAAGATCAACGCCGAATACAACAAGTACAAGAAGCAATACGGCTCAAGCTTCAGCACTGTTTTG
>OIDR01000133.1_pt1 | contig 24952 bp, 28 predicted proteins | sample 1581641 | NCBI WGS metagenome assembly OIDR01 (sample SAMEA3882550, study PRJEB24775) | human gut metagenome | biome: human-associated habitat; feature: intestine environment; material: feces | place: Netherlands | collected 2009/2010
ATACTCCACTGCTTGTGCGGGCCCCCGTCAATTCCTTTGAGTTTCAACCTTGCGGTCGTACTCCCCAGGCGGAGCGCTTAATGCGTTTGCTGCGGCACTGAGAACCGGAAAGTCCCCAACACCTAGCGCTCATCGTTTACGGCATGGACTACCAGGGTATCTAATCCTGTTCGCTACCCATGCTTTCGAGCCTCAGCGTCAGTTGCAGACCAGAGAGCCGCCTTCGCCACTGGTGTTCTTCCATATATCTACGCATTCCACCGCTACACATGGAATTCCACTCTCCTCTTCTGCACTCAAGAATGACAGTTTCCGATGCAGTTCCACGGTTGAGCCGTGGGCTTTCACATCAGACTTATCATTCCGCCTGCGCTCGCTTTACGCCCAATAAATCCGGACAACGCTTGCCACCTACGTATTACCGCGGCTGCTGGCACGTAGTTAGCCGTGACTTTCTGGTTGATTACCGTCAAATAAAGACCAGTTACTGCCTCTATCCTTCTTCACCAACAACAGAGCTTTACGATCCGAAAACCTTCTTCACTCACGCGGCGTTGCTCCATCAGACTTGCGTCCATTGTGGAAGATTCCCTACTGCTGCCTCCCGTAGGAGTTTGGGCCGTGTCTCAGTCCCAATGTGGCCGATCAGTCTCTCAACTCGGCTACGCATCATTGCCTTGGTAGGCCTTTACCCCACCAACTAGCTAATGCGCCGCGGGCTCATCCTAAAGTGACAGCTTACGCCGCCTTTCAAACTTGAATCATGCGATTCATGTTGTTATCCGGTATTAGCACCTGTTTCCAAGTGGTATCCCAGTCTTTAGGGCAGATTGCCCACGTGTTACTCACCCATCCGCCGCTAGCGTCCAACAAATCATCCCGAAGGAATCTTTGAATTCAGCTCGCTCGACTTGCATGTATTAGGCACGCCGCCAGCGTTCGTCCTGAGCCAGGATCAAACTCTCAATTTGAAAATTGAGTCTTTTTAATCTGCTCCAGATTATTTGCTTGCGAATTGACTTCGCTTATTTGTTTGGATCAAACAATGTTTGACCCGCACACTGCGAAACTTTGTTCAGTTTTCAAAGTACCAACTTGCGTCTTAGTGACGCAACGTTTTATATCTTACTCGCTTGTTTGATTCTTGTCAACAAGTTTTTTGATATTTTCTTTTGCGTGTCTCCGGCAAATTCCTTCTTCGCCGCGACAACAAATATTAGTATACTCGTTATTTTTGAAAGGTCAAATCAGCCTTTTCATTCGCTTTATCATAGATACAGCCGGCAGAGTTGTGATAGGGCGGGGCCTGGTCTCGTTCGGGAATATCAAGGCTAGTAGTCATTTTCACTTTATTTCTGCTTTCTTTGTTCGGAAAAGATAGATTTTTAACTGATATTTTTTCTAAAAGTTTTTTTCTTTTTGAATTACAAAAGCGCTTTCTTACTTGTTTGCTCCTCGACAATCTCAATCGCCAATTGGCAGCGGTCATAAACATCCCGCGCACTTAGCTGTAGGCCTTCAGCCAGCCACTCGTACAGGATCGCGTAGATGATGTGGGCAGCATTGTTCAAGGTCTTAATCGAATAATCCCCGCTTAAGGAATGAGCATCAACATAGCAAACTGTCTTCTTTCGCAGCAGCCATTCAACCTTCTGCGGAAACCGGGCCGCAAACTCTTTGCCCTTGATTTTCCCCTTCTCCGCATCAATCAAGGCCAGCAGGTTCAAAATGAAACAGCGGTCTTTTTCCATATAAGTCAATAGCCTCTTAAGGCCATTGCTATAATCACTGGTGGCAAAGTGCAAGTGCTGGTCTAGCTTCTTTAATAGTAATTCCGCACTGAGCTGCCGCATGCTGCCATAGTGGGCGTAAAAGGTTGGCCGTGAGCAGGCAGCTAGCTTGCAGAACTTCTTGACGTTGATCTCACTGCCCCTCTCGCTGTCCAAGACCTGGGCCAGGATCTGATTAGCTTCCAAAAGTTTGATACTTGTAATCATTTTTACTACCTCCGTTCGTGACACATTATCTGTGCCAGGAACTTTTTTTGCAGCCGGCAGCGGTAAAAGCATGGTCTGGCGCGATTTCGACTTTATTACGATTTATTCATAATGAAAAAACGGCAGCGCAGCAGCCGCCAGCCCCCTTTTCTTTCCGAAAACAAAAGCCAGCCCTGACCCTTCCTTGTCAGTGCTGGCTTTCTAGTGCTGTGTTGTTGCGTTTTATCTTCCGCTTTCGCCTCAGTCGCTGTGTTCTACTCACTTTTCACCTATTATCTTATCATAAAATTTATACAAAGCTTAGCAAATTCCTATGCTAATTTTGCTAAGATTTTTTCTTTTAAGAAAGCCACCTCATCCTTTGCTTCTCTAGCCCTCCTTCCCTTTTGATTCACTTTGAACATTATTTCCCACCTGTTATTTTCCCGAAAAAAAGACCCACCCGCCTTGGGTGAGTCAAAATCTTTAAGCTTGTGGTTCTCTCCATTCGCCGCCTTGAGCTAGCTGCTGCTTGCCAAGTTCATTAATGATCACGGAGATGTGTTCCTTTGGTGCGCCAGTGTCTTCTGAGATCACCCGGGTCACGTCCTTCATCATCTTTTCCAGTTGTTCTGGCGTCCGGCCAGCCAAGAGTTCAATGTGTACAAATGGCATTGTTTTGCTCCTTTTTTTAAAAACAAGTAACTTTTCCTACATTATACCTGCTTTTTTAGAAAAAAGTACCTGCCAAAGCTATTTTGCCAAAAGTTCCTTAATTGCCTGGTCCAGCGGGGCCAAGCCGCCCAGAACTTCTTCCAGGTCACTGCTTTCTTCCGTCAATGAACCATCATCAATTGGCTGTTGGAAGGCAGCGTACATTGCCGCCGTGTCATGATCCAAGCCCAGGCCTTACAAGACCTTCACATATTCGTCCTGGCTGACCTGCTTGGCTGCTGCTTCTTCACCAGTTGCCACGTTCAAAGCCGCTGCCAGGTCCTGGTAGCTCCGCTTCGGGCCGGCAAATTCGTAAACTTCCTTTGGATCATCACTGGTCAAAACCTTAACCGCTGCCGCGGCATATTCACTTTTCGGTGCCCAGCCGGCAAAGTTGTTAGCCCAGTAGATCCGGTTGGCCGGACCTGGAGCCAGGAAAGTCATTTCGTTTTCCAGGTACCAGTTGTTGCGCAGGAAGGAGTGCTTGAGGCCGCTCTCCTTAAGCAGCTTTTCCGTCAGCTTGTGGTAAGCTGCCAGCCAGTTGTCGCTTTCACTGGCCTTCGGGAAACTGGTGTAAGCCACGTAGCCAACGCCGGCATTCTTAGCAGCTTCAACCACATTCTTGTGCTGGTCAGCTCTAGTTACTGCCCCGCCTGGCGCAACTTGTCTACGCCAGCCAGGGCCTTTTCTACAGCTGCTTCATCGCCGTAGTCAGCCTGGCGGATTTCAATTCCAGCTGGCAAAAGCTGCTTCCCCTTTTCTTTGTTGCGGACGATCGACACTACATTTTCTGCCCCAACTGCATCAACCAAATTCTTGACCGCGGTCTGGCCGAAGTTGCCAGTAGCCGCTGAAATAGCGTACTTCATAATTGCCTCCGTTAGTTTCTTTTTCTCTTTTTCTATTTCATTCGCTTGTTATTTTTAAATCTACACCAATTCCAGCACGTGTATTTTTAAAGTCAACATCTATTTCCATAAAAAAACGCCAGCTTTCGCTGACGTAATTAGGCAAGCTGCCCTTCTTCTTTTATCTGATCGACAATTTCCCGCAGGCTGATCTCCCGCATCTTGGCAAAAGCCGCCTCTTCCACTTCCGCGTAGGCCTTGGCCAGCGGCCCTTGAATGTTGCCGCCAACCGGACACTTTTGCTCCGTGTCTTCATCAACGTGCAGCAAGTGGTGCTCCATACCGACTGCCGCGAAGATATCGTAGAGGCTGATCTCTTCCGGCTTCTTGGCCAGTTCCGGCTCAGCGCTCCCCTGCTTGGTCTTCAAAAACCCTGCCTTGCGCAGGTCCATCATCAGACTCCGCACCATGCTGGGATTGGTCACGATGCTACGTGCGATCGCCCGGCTGGACAGGTCATCATCGGGAAAAATCTCGATGTAGGCCAGCAGGTGGACCGCGTCACTCAATTTATGGGAAAATTTCATTTTTTACCAGATCATTTTTAAAAAAGCCTGTTTCCTTAATCTTAACAGCTTTTCCGGTAATTTGCCACTTCCGCTGCGTTCCACGTGAAACTACCGCTGGCATTTCTCCCGTAAAAACTTGATCAAGTCCGGGCTGCAGTTTTTCTTCAAAAGCAGCATGCCCTGGTCCGGAGCCGGCATCATGATGATTTCCTCGTCAGTTTCAACATAGCGGGTGATCTGGTCATAGTGGTATTCCCCGTCCCCCCGGTTGGTCAAAACCAGGAAGTGATCCGGGTAGAATTCGTAGCGCACGTAGTCATCCTTGATGGCTGGCATGCCCGCGTAAATCTTCTTCAGCCGCCGCTTGTAGAGGTAGACGATTGCCGCCGGGTAAAAAGCAATCACCAGGGCAAACATGACAGTGAAGTCATACTGCTTCAAGGCGAAAGCCACCGCTCCAGCCGCGATCCAGATTGCTTCCGCGATCATGATGATCCGCCGCCGGCTCTTTTCCGTCACCTTCATGGCCATCCTGGTGTACTCGTTCAAGTCCATGTGAATCTCGCTGATATATAAGGCATGTGCCATCTGCCTCACGTCCTTTCTATTAAAAATTATAAGCTATTCTTCCCTGCCCGTAAAAAAGACGCGCCATCGCGCGTCTAATAATACTAATACTTGTCTTCCTTGCTCTTTTCATAAGTTTCGGCGATTGCCAAATTGTAGTATGGCATCAGCCAGATACCCAAAATTCCCAGGGTAAAGGCGGTCAAAATGTACCAGCCTAAGAAGGATAAATTAAGGCAAAGCAGCTTCCAGACCCGGCCCTTGGTCAGCTTCCAGCCAGCCCCGATTTCTGCCCAGACTGACCGCTTCTGCCCGGTCCGCACATCATCGTCGATCACGTAAACGACATAGGTCAGCCGCAGCTCAATCCAGACCAGCAAAACGACCAGCAAGATCAAAAGAATGATGCTTACAGCTACCGATACTTGCGGAATGGCTGACCCAACCACCGCGGCCGCGATCGCCACGGCCACGGTCCCGATGATCAAGGCTTCAATCACCCCATAAATGAGCAAGCGGGCAATGTGCTGGCCGGTTAGGCCGCACCAGGCATTTGGCTCTTCCCCGCCCTTTTGGATCTTATTCCGCCAGCGATCAAAGAAGATGTAGCCGTTAGCCGTCAAAAGCGCGGCCGCGATTTCCAAGAGAAACGCGATTTCCAAGAGAAAGAAGATGATATTAGCTCCAACCCCCGACTTGGAATCAGTGGCCTGGTCAACGACATTCGGTATGATATTTGCCAAGACCAAGAGCAGGCCCATCGGAATGTAGAACTTCTTCGGGATCTGCTTCAGGTTTTCCCGGGCCAGGGCCCGGATTTCCTTCGCTTTCATTGTTCTCTCCTCTGTAAAAAAGTTTTTATTATTTTTGCCATTATTATAGCACTGATTGTTTCACATGTAACATAATTCTTTTCCTATCTTCCCCGCTGCTCCCTTGTGTTATGATGGTAAAAAATCTTTCCACAGTGAGGTAAAATCCATGGAACTTTCCCCATTGAGCCCGCCCCGGCTCGTCAGCAATCAGCAAGAAAACATCTGGCAAACCCTGCGCCGGCAGCTTCTGACCTGCCAGTCCTTTACCTGGGCCGTGGCCTTCATCACCGCCGACATGCTGCCCCCTTTCAAGCTGGTCATGGAAGACCTGCAAGCCAGCGGGATCCGCGGGACCATCATCACCGGAACCTACCTGGCCTTCAACCAGCCCCGGGTTTTCGCCGAACTCTTAAAAATTTCCAATCTTACCGTCCGGATCGCGGACGGTCCCTTCCATGCCAAGGGCTATCTTTTTGACCATGGGGACTGGCAGACCGCCGTTATCGGCAGCGCCAACTTCACCCGGTCCGCCCTCCTGGCCAACCAGGAATGGTGCCTCAAGGTCGATTCCCAAACCGATTCGACCTTGCCCCGGCAACTAGCCGCGGCTTTAGCGGACTTGACGGGCAAAAGCCAGCCCCTGACTTACACCTGGCTGGCTGACTATGAAAAAAGCTGGGAGCCGCCAGCCAAGCCTGTGTTACACGTGAAACAAGAAAAGATCGTTCCCAACCAGATGCAGGCAGCCGCCCTGGAAAATCTCCAAGCCTTAGTCAAAAGCGGCGCCCGCCGGGCCCTTGTCGTTTCTGCTACCGGGACGGGGAAAACCTACCTGGCGGCTTTGGCGGTCAAAGACTTTGCCCCCCGCCGCTTCCTCTACCTAGTCCACCGGGAAGAGATCGCCCGCAAGGCCCTTGAGACCTTCAAAAAGGTTATCGGCGGCAAGGACAGCGACTTCGCCCTTTTGACCGGGACCAGCCACCAGCAGGCCCGCTACACCTTCGCGACCATCCAGACCGTTTCCCAGGACCAGTTCCTGGCCAGCCAGGCAGCTGATTTTTATGACTACATCTTGATCGATGAAGCCCACCGGTCCGCCGCGCCCAGCTATCAAAAAGTCCTCAACCACTTCAGCCCGGCCTTTTGCCTGGGTCTGACAGCCACGCCAGAGCGGATGGACCAGCAGGATATTTTTGCCCTCTTTGACTACAATTTAGCCTACGAGATCCGCCTGGCCGATGCCCTGGAAAGCAAAATGCTCACGCCCTTCCACTATATCGGTATCCGCGACTATGAAATTGACGGCCAGACTTCTGATGACTTCAGCGACCTCCGCTGGCTGGGCGCGAAAAAGCGGGTCAGCTACCTCCTTAAAGAACTAGATTATTACGGCTACAGCGGTCCCCGCCCCTGTGGCCTGGTCTTCTGCAGCCGGCAGGAAGAAGCCCGGCAATTGGCGGAAGCTTTTACTCAACAGGGCCAGCCGGCCCAGTCCTTGACCAACCAGGATTCCCCAGCTGTCCGCCGGCAGGCGGTCAAGGATCTGGAAAGCGGCCGCCTTCACTACTTGGTGACGGTCGACCTTTTCAACGAAGGCGTGGACATTCCCGCCCTCAACCAGATCGTCATGCTCCGGGCCACCCAGTCAGCCACGGTCTTTATCCAGCAACTGGGCCGGGGCCTGCGCCTCTACCCGGGCCAGGACTTCGTCACCGTCCTGGACTTCATCGGCAACTACCAGAACAACTACCTGATCCCCCTGGCCTTAGCCGGGAAAAAGCTCTCCCGCGACCAGCTGAAGTACCAGCTGCAAACCGTCAGCTTTGCCGGCCTGTCCACCATCAACTTCAGCCGGATCGCCAGCCAGGAAATCCTGGCCTCCCTGGACAAGGTCAAGCTGGACTCGCTCAAGCAGCTGCGGGAAGCCTACGCGGACCTGGCCCAGCAGCTGGGCCGGGCGCCCCTTTTGCTGGATTTCGCCCAAAAAGGCCAGGTCTCACCCCGCCTCTGGCTGGACAACAAGTCCCTGCCCCACTACGGAACCTTCCTGGAAAAAATGGGCCAGCCCTACCAGCTGTCCTCTTACGAAAGCCAGGTCCTCTCCTTCGTTACTAAGGAACTGGCCCCAGGCCAGCGGCCACATGAACTTTTGCTTTTGCAGGCCCTTTTGCCAAAAGGCCAAATCAGTCAGACAGACTTCCAAGCTCTGTTAAAAAATTACGGGGCCTACGACTCACCCGCCTTGGAAAAATCTCTGGAAGCCATCCTCTCCTTGGACTTCTATGATGTCAAAAGCGGATCAACTAGCCAAAAGGCCAAGTACGGCGGCGAGCCTGTCGCCTGCTTAAAGGACGGCTGCTGGTCCTTAAATCCTCAGATCGTCCAAGCTAGTCCCGACTTCCTACGTCTGTTTAAAGACGCGGTCGAAACCGGCCTCTTCCTCGCCAAAGAAAAAGACCCAGCGCAAGACTTCACCCTCTACGCGGCTTACGACCGCAAGGAGGTCTGCCGCCTGCTCAACTGGCCACTAGACGTCAGCCGGCCCATGTATGGCTACCGGCTGAGTGGCAATGTCTGCCCGGTTTTTATCACTTATCAAAAAACTGACCAGGAGCAAAGAAATGCCCGCTATGACAACCAGGCACGCGGCCAGCGCCTGGCCTGGTATACCAGAACTCCCCGCCACCTGTCTTCCCCGGAAGTCCAGCAGCTTTTGCGGGGGACGGAATCTGGCCAGCAAGTCACCCGGATTCCGGTCTTCGTCAAGCGGGCGGATGCCTACGGCCCAAAGTTTTACTACCTGGGCTCAGCGAAAATCGACCCTGCCACGGTCCGCGAGGTAAATCTCAAGGGCAAGAGCGCGGTCGGCCTGGATTTGGTTCTGCCTGATCCCCTGCCAGCCAAAATCGCCGACCAACTTTTCAGCAATTAAAAAAGGCTTCCCAGCCGGGAAGCCTTTTAATGTGCCCGCTTCATGACGCGTACGGTAATATCTTTCAAGGCAAAGTAGAGGATCGGCGTGCAGACCGCGGTTGAAGAGGAGTTGATCACCGTGGCCAGCAGGCTCAGGAAGGCCGCGACCAGGGCTGGCTGCAATGCCGTCCCGGCCATCAAGGCAGCCACGACCATCGTCGCGTAAGAGGTAAAAATCTTGGTTACCCCGGCGATGACCGCCAAAATAATGATGTTCTTCTTGCTGTCGTTGTACTTCATGCCCTTGTAGACCGCGGACAAAATGGCAGCCACGACTACGACTTCCAGCATAGTCAGCCAGCTGGTAGCCGCGTAGCCGTTGAGGATGTCAAAGCCGCCCAGGCCGATGATCCCCGCCAGGGCCCCGTTACGGAAGCCCAGGTAAAGAATGGCCACGGCCGTCAAGGTGTTGCCGAAGTGGATGAAAGGCCGGCCAACGACTGCCGGCAGCGGGATCCGCAAGACCCAGATGCCGATATAAATCATGGCCGCGAACAAGCCGGTCATCACGACTGCTCTTAAAGAATTCTGTTCATCGCGCATTATTTCTCCTCCTTAAGATAGATGATCAATGCACTAATTGTGCAATTGCTGCAAAAGCCAAGGCAGGGCCGCCGCGTAATTAGGGCCAAAGCGCTGGTCCTGGTCCAAATCAGTTGCCAGGATTGCCTTGGCCACGAAGTCCCCGGCCACGCCAGCCGCCTGTTCCAAGTCCAGCCCGTGAAGCAGGCCGGCCAAGAGGCTGCTGGCAAAAAGGTCCCCCGTGCCAAAATAGCTGTGCGGAATCCGGTCCTGGGTCCTTTCCCAAACCCGGCCACCCCGGCTGAGCCCGTAAACCCCGATCCGGTTGTCGGCTAGGGGCACCCCGGTCAAAACTACCTGGGACAGGGCAAACTTCTGGGCCAGGCGCTGGGTGATCACGCAGGCCCGGTGGCTGTCAACTTCAGTAAAGTCCACCGGCTCATTCAAGAGCAGCAGGGCTTCGGTCAAGTTGGGCGTCAAAATCGTCGCCTGCCGGGCCAAGAGCTGCATCTGGACAACATAGCTGTCATCAAAGCCGCGGTAGAGACGGCCGTGGTCAGCCATAGCCGGGTCCAGCAGGATGAGTTTCCCCTGCCGGCTGTATTCTTCCAGCCCCTTCTCCCAGACCCGGCTGGCCGCCTGGCCCAGGTAGCCCAAATAGATGGCGTCAAAAGAGATATTTTCCTTATCCCAGTGCGCCCAAATATCTGGCAGACTGGCCGACAGGTCCAGGAAGGTGTTCTCCCCGAACCCGCCCGTATGCGTTGACAAAATTGCCGTTGGCAAAGCCGCGGTCTGCAAGCCGCTGGCCCCTAACACGGGCAAGGCGACCGCCAGCGAGACTTGACCAACACAGGATAGATCTTGACTGATCAAGACTGATTTCACTTTGGCCCCTCCTTATTGCTCAGTAGCTCTATTATATACTTGCTTAAAAAATATGAAAGTGATTGCTACGAAACTTTTTTCTAATCTGGTAATAACTAGTATAACACGGGCATTTTCATTTTCAGAGCACAAGAAAAGCCAGTTGCTTAGAAGAACAACTGACTTTGGTTAGGAATGTGTTGTGTATGTATAAAATTCAATGCAATGTTACATTGAGGAAAGAAAAATAAAAGAAATTTGGATGTTGCAACTTGCGGCTCTCCACAACCTCAAGCTACGAATCTAATATACAAGATAGTTGTGATGAAAATATGATCTTTTCCTTGCGAATTTCAAAAAAGCTATTTTTTAATTATTTACTTATACACTTACTTATTACTTAGTAAGCATAATTTAAGCAGTCAGAAGTTCGTAAACGTAGCTGGTCTCGTTTTCCCGGTAGACCCCGTGCAGGGTGCCGACCCACTTAAAGCCGCTCTTTTCGATCAAGTGCTGCATGAGCAGGTTATCCTCATGGGCGTCGACTCTGACGGACTTGATGTCATTGAAGCCACTGGTGAAGTAGTTGATCACTGCCTGGTAGAGTTGAGAAGCATAGCCGTTGACCAGTGTGGTCGGAGTGGATGGCCACCCGGTGGATGGTAACGTAGTCATTGGTATCTACCTGCCAGTGCCCGTCCAATTGATCATAAGCGTGGTCCGGCGCTGGAATAATGGTCAAGGTCCCGACGTTTTCCCCGTCGTCGGCCTTGGCCAGGTAGGCATAGCCATTCTCGATGTCCTGGCGGACGTGGTCAGGGTTCGGGTAGTCCCCCCTGCCACTGGTCAATCCCGCTTTCTGCCAGCTGGTTGCGCCCGTCCTGCAGGATCGCCATCACCTGGTCAAAATCTTTCAATTCTGCTTTTCTAATCTGCATTTCCTATTCGCTTCCTTATTTATATTACTGGTTCAATGACAACGACAAAGGGTATTTTACATAAGTCGGCAGGCAAGCTCAAACGATCTGCTTAAAGGGAAAGTGCTAAAAACTGTAATATTATTTAAGAATTAGAAAAGGTTGTGTCAAGGTTTTGTAACATTGCAGTTATATAATGAGGATTGTCGCAAAACAAACCACTTATTTTGAGCATTTTCAATCACACACTTTTTTAATGGGAGTACCAGATACATGAAGTTTAAACGCCTTAAACTGCTTGCCTTAGTCTCCACATTGACGGCAGCTGTAAGCATGAGCTTCGCCGGCCTAACACAGGCCAGCACGACCAGCGCCAGCAGCCGTTCTTATGGGGTCGACGTGTCAAGCTACCAGCCAACCAGCACAACCGAGTACAGCAAGGCGGGCGCTCAGTTCGTCATTGTCAAGGTCAGCGAAGGCACCAGCTACCGGAATCCAAACGCCAAGGCACAAGTAGCCAGCGCCAAGGCCAACAAACTGTTGCCAATGGCCTACCACTTCGCCAACTTCGGTTCCAGCTCATCCAGAGCGAAGAGCGAAGCGGACTACGCTATCGCCAGCGCCAAGGCAGTCAGCCTGCCAGCAGGCTCATACCTGGCTTGTGACTGGGAAACCAGCAGCGGCAACTCAACCAGCGGGAGCAGAAGTGCTAATACCAGCGCCATCATGGCCTTCATGAAGAAGGTTAAGGCAGCTGGCTACCAGCCATTGCTCTACTCTGGTTCTTACCTTTTGAACAACGCGATCAACATGAGCACGGTTACGTCAACCTACCCTAACTCATTGTGGGTAGCCTACTACACCAGCTCAGGCCGGATCGACGCGCCAGACTTTTCATACTTCCCGTCAATGAACGGGGTCATCATCTGGCAGTTCACTGAAAACTGGAAGGGGCTGAATGTTGACGGGAACATCTCAGTTCTGCCTCTGTCAATCAGCTCCAGCTTATCATCCAGTTCTTCATCAAGCCCATCTAAGACGCCAGCCAGTCAAGCTCCTGTAAGCAAGACTAAGAAGAAGATCATGTCTAAGTCTTACGTCTACACTTCCGCCGGCAAGAAAACCGGTGCTTACAAGAGCGCGTACACTTACGTTTACGTGATCGGCGGGATTGTCAAGATCGGCAGCAGCAACTACTACAAGATCGGGACCAACCAGTACATCAAGGTCAACAACGTTGACGGTACTGCCCGCAAGCTGGTTCACAATGCTTTGACTTACAATAGCAAGGGCAAGCGGGTGAAGTCAGTTGCTAGCTTAAAGAAGGGCAATCAGGTCTTCACTTACGGCGGCAAGCGGAAGATCGGTAAGAAGACTTACTACCGGATCAACGTCGGCCGTTACATCAAGGCAGGCAACGTTAAGTAAGCCGGATCGCGAATTAATTTTAGAAACAAACAAAGCTCTAATTGCTACAGAGGCAGTTAGAGCTTTTTTCATAAAAAAATTAGCAGTAATACTTGGTCAGCAAAAGGAGGAATAATTCGACAATCGCATTGCTTCGATTGCATCACTTTCTGATAATCATCGCGCTTCGATTGTATCAAGCAATGCACTCATCGCTACTCATAACTTAGGCATCCTCCAGTTACTTCTTACTCCTTTTAAAAGATCTGACGATTTGCGTGCTTACAGCAATGACTATCACCGCGACAGTGTAAATGCTACTCCAAAGCTTTTCACTTTCCCAAAACATTTCAGTTGCTGCCGCGGAATGCTCACCAAAAATCATCATGCCATAACTATAGTAGAGCGAATGGAGAGTTATGAAGACCAAGCCTACGCCTACTACTATGATTAACAGTACTTCTGCCAGCCAGGTAAAATATTTTTCTAACATCGCTACTGCTCTTCCCGCAGCTGGCTCCGCTTGTTGAAGTAGTTGCGGTAAGACAGGTAGCCCGCGATCACGGCGCCCAGGCCAGTCGCTGACAAAAGCATGAAAGTGACCATGATCTGGTACTTGATTGCATAAACTGGATCCACGCCGGCAAAAATCAACCCGGACATCATCCCCGGCAGGTTGACCAGCCCCACCGTCTTAGCTGAGTCGATCGTCGGCTGCATGGCAGTCTTGATGCTCCGCCGCAGGATGGTCATGCTGGCCGTCTTCACGTCAGCCCCGAGGGCGATTTTTTCCAAAACCTGCTGGCGCTGGTCATGGAAACCCGTGGCTAAAACCTTATAGCACAGACCCATAGCCACCATCTCATTGCCGGCGATCATCCCCGTAATCGGAATGATCTGCATCGGCTTCAGCTTCACCGTCTGAGTCAGCAGCAATACGCCCAAGGTGATGTAAGTCCCGATCAAAAGGGCCATGATTGACTGCCAGAGCTGGCGGTTCGGGTTGGGATCCCGCTTATTGGCGTTCCAAGCCGCGTTAAAAATGATAAATAAGGTCATCAAGAGGGTCAAAAGGGCATTGTTGACCTGCATGATGAACTTCAAGACGTAGCCGACAATGACCAGCTGGACGATAGCCCGGCCCACGCTGTAAAAAATGTCCCTGGTCAAGCCCAGCTTTTCCTTCCAGGAAATCGCCACGGGTACCAGGACCAGGGCAAAAGACAAGATTAATGACAGATCGCTGACAGCTATTGCTTTCATTTCAAAACTCCTCCTTTTTCCATGTGCAGGAGCTGCTTGGAAGCGGCCAGCTCCTCTTGGTCATGGGTCACCTGCACGATCGTGGTTCCCTCCTGGTGCACCCGGGCGATCAGCTGATAGACGATTTGCTTGCTCTCTTCATCCAGCCCGGTCGTCACTTCGTCCAACAGGAGGAGCTCCGGCCGGAAAAGCAGATTACGGATCAAAGCCACCCGCTGCTTCTCCCCGCCAGACAGGGTGGTAATCTTTTTATCCAAATAGTCAGCTGGCAAATCTACCTGCTTCAAAGCTTCCTGGGCCCGCTTTTCAGCAAAGTCCTGCTTGCGGATGGCAAAAGGCAAGGCCAGGTTGTCCTTAACCGTTTCGTCGAACAAGGTTGGCTGCTGGAAGCAGTAGGACACCTGCCGGCGGTACTGGACCAGATCCAGGCTATCAAGATTTTGCCCCTTGTAAAAAATCTCCCCCTTATTAGGTGAGATCAAGCCCGCGATTAGCTTCAAAGTCGTGCTTTTCCCGCTGCCCGATGGTCCGGTCAAGGTGAGGTATTCCCCCTCCTCCACGGCAAAGGAGACGTCTTGCAGGATTTCCTGGTCACCTGCCCGGTAGGACACCTGCTTGAGTTCAATGAGTGCCATTTTCTTCCTCCTGATTTCTGTAATTTTTATACTGCAGTTACATTATAGTCCAAACCGGATGAAGCAAATTTTATAAAAGATCGAAGAATTTTGGGCAAGAAAAAACCGCCACCCTGCAGGTGACGGTTAAAATATGCTGACTAGAGGATTCGAACCTCCGACCCCTTCATTACTAGTGAAGTGCTCTGCCAACTGAGCTAAGTCAGCGACTCTTGTGCCTTAACACAGTTATTAATTAAACCATAAAAACGTGTCCTTGACAAGAGCTTTCGCGAAAAAAGTTGATTTTTTTAGTCGGACAACTACTTAAACAGTTTGAAAAGCAGACTGCCGATCCCAAAACTGCTGACGTCATGCCCCGTGCAAAGAATGCTGAGACTGCTGGCCGGCGTAATCTCCTTACGGGACAATTGCTCAGCCTTTCTTTCAACCATTTTTTCAAAATCTAAAATTACATTGTTCATGCTTCTCCCTCCTTGCCTGTCAAAGCGGCAGCCAGCTGAACTCATCGCGCTGCCGCAGGTCTTTCAGCAGGGTCAACAATCCCGCGCTCCCGGTTGAAAAGTCCAAGCTCAGCTTGTAGCCGTATTTTCCAGGCGCCAAAATTTCGTCATTGTTAGCGACCAAATACTGGCTCAAAGCAGCTAAAGCGTAATCCAGCAGCGCATAGTCACCATCACCAGCCAGACTCTTAGCCAGCGGAAGTACCCCGCTGTAGCCCGATACCAGCGTCTCCATGTAAGTGCAATAAGTCAAACAGGACTTTTTCAGCTTATCGAACGGGAGCTGATATCTCTGCTTAAAGGCCGGGTCCTCCCTCATGAATTTATGCATCAGCAGGGCCAGGCCGAAGTTCCCGTTTTCCAAATATGGAAGCAGCCTTTCAAAGCCGCGCGATTGATCGCTAATGGTCAAAGTCTCTGCTTCTTCAGCATGGTCCCGCAAAATCCGCGAAACGATTTCTTCCGCCACTTCTTTTTGCCCTAATTGCCAAAAAAGCCAGCTCACGCCGCCCCATCCTGTCAGCAGGCCAACATCCGCATCCGCGAAATTGGCAAAATCCACCTGTTTCCATCTGCCGGCCAGCTCTTCCGCGATTTTTTCGCTTACTTCCGGCTTCTCTTCCCGCAAGGCCAGGGCAATCCCAGTCAAACCCGTGGCCAGCGAATTGTCCGCCATATTCAGATCAACTTTTTGCCGCAGGATTTGCCGAAGTTGCTTGGCCAAGGCCGGAAAATCCCGCTTTTCCAAGACACTTGCCAGTCCAGCCAGACCGTTGAACAAGCCGGTTGCCTCAGACTCTTCCGCAATCTTGATTATCTTCCCTTGATTTCTTGCTACCCAGGCCTGCAAGTCCGCATTCTGGCCAACTGCCCATAAAATGCCCGCGGCACCGCGAGCTAAGTTCAGCAGTTCCATAGGATCAGCATTTTTCTCATGCAAATTTGGCACTAATCCTACCTGGTCAAAGCGCGAATGCCGCAAGATCCCCCTAGTTAAGCCATCTGTAAAAAAGTCCACGGTCTGCCGGCTCAGATCTTTCTCGGGGATAGCCAGGGGCTTTTTCAGAAAAATCGGTTCGGACGCCTGCATGTTTCCTGCAATTTTCCGTAAAAACTGGACCAGGTCCTGGCCAAAATAGCCCCCAATCCATTTTTCCTGCTTGGCAATTATATCCGGCGCCAAATCAGCGACTGGAATGACCGGCAGGAAAAGATAGTAGGCAATCCGCGCCAAGGCAAAATCGTCAGCTTCCGCGTAAGTCTTGGCCGCCCGCGAAACAAAGCCAACCGTCGTCAAACCCGGGACATACTTCTCCGTAGCCTTGCCCGCGTTTTCAAGGTCAATCAAACGGACATCCCCGTCTTCTGTAACCAGGATATTGCTTAAGGACAGGTCGCCAACGGCGAGACCGCGGGCGTGAATCTGCTTTAGCAGCTCCTTCAGCTGCTCTAAAATTTTGATCGCCTTGGCCTTATAGCGAGCCTTTTTTTCAAGATCCCCAACGACAAAGGGAAATTCCGTGGCCAGAAGCTCTTCCAGGCTTTGTCCAGCAATATATTCCTCTACCAAAAAGTGGTGCCGCCATGAGGTAAAATCGTCCAGATAATTCACCACGCCTGTCAGGTCCGCCAACTGCCGCAAGATTTCCGCTTCATTTTCAACTCTGGCAAAGCCGTCCTTCAGATTGGCATCCAGTCCTGCCTGCTGGCGTCCTTCCTTTAAAACTACTTTTTTCCCCTCATGCAAGGCCAAATACACCCCGCCAGCATTGCTGAAGTGCAGGGCTTCTTTGACTTGATACTCCTCTAAAGGAGCGAAAGCCTCCTGCTTTGGAAAAGTGTTTTTACCAAAAATTGGCAGGTCTTTGACAAAATCGGCTTGCTGGTAATAAGGCAGCCGCTGGTCTGCTACTTTGTTTCCAGCCGGGTCATATATTGCCGGAACCCGCTCGCCAGCCGCGTTGACCAGATAAAGCGGCTTAAAACCGCCGTAACGGAAATAAACGTTGCTTTCCTGCCAATTTTGGTCGCTCAAAATATACGGTCCCAGAGCAAAAGTTTCCGTTAGCTTTTGCAATTCTGCCAGCAGGCAAGCAAATTCCTCCTCGCCGCGTGGGTAAACCGTGATAAACTTCCCGCTTTCGCCGCGGTCAGCGTACTTGGAATTCGATTCAACGTATTGCTCCAGGCTGCTTTGAAACTTGAAAGAAACTTTCTGCTTGATCAGGCACGGCGCCACCGCATCCAGCATCCCCTGGGCCTGCTTAACAGTGGCACTCAAGTGAATCTTCCAGCCCTGGACCGGCAATTCATCTGGCTCATACAGGACGTAATGCCAATTAGCAGTCTTTTTCTCCAGCCAGGCCGCATCCGGCCGGTCTTTAAGCGTAAAAAAGTGCTCTTCCTCTCCTTTTTGCCGGGTGTAAAAGAGGCTGCCGCTGTTCCTGGCCGCCTCCAAATACTTTATCTGCTCCTCCAGCATGCATGCCTACCTCTTTTCCTTGAGCTGCTGTTCATGAACATAGCGGCGATAGTCGGGAACTTTTTCCAGCAGTTCCTCATGACTGCCGCTGGCAACAACTGTTTTATTCTTGATGAAATAGATCCGGTCGCTGTTGGCGATCGTGGCCAGCCGGTGCGCGATCGTGATCTGGCCGCAGTTCTTGGTCCGCTTCAACCGGTCCAAGGCGGTCATGATGATTTTTTCAGTATCCGCGTCTAAATTTGACGTTGCTTCATCTAAAAGCAAAAATTTAAAGTCGCGCAGGCAGGCCCGGGCAATCTGCATCCTCTGCCTTTGCCCGCCTGACAGCTGCTTTCCGCTCTCTCCCAGCAGACTGTCTAACCCTTTCGGCAATTTTTTCGCGTATTCCTCCAAACGCACCAGAGCCAAAGCATCCCAAAGCTCCTGGTCTGTCACTTTTCTGTTTAAGCCCAGGGTCAAATTATCACGAATGCTCCCCGAGATAATCGTGTTTTCCTGCAGCACGACGCTGAAAAAGCCCCGCCATTGCTCTAGGGAAAAATCCGTGCTGGCCTGGCCGTTTAAACTGATCCGGCCCGCGGCAACTGGATACAAGCGGGTGATGACGTTGGCCAAGGTGGTCTTCCCAGCCCCCGTCGCCCCAACCAGGGCGATTTTTTCACCACTCCTGGCTTCCAAATCGACCTTTTCCAAGACTGGCAGATCCTGGTAGGCAAAACTGACCTGGTCAAGCCTCAGCAGACTGCTGCCTGGCGCGACGGCCAGCTGCTCCTTGCCAGCCGTTTCTTCAGCGGTTTCGTTAATGATTTCGCTGATCTTGCGCGTGGCACCCAGCATTTGCTTTCTGTCAGAATAAAAAAGCGCGACATTGTTGATTGGGCCAATAATTTGAAAGAAGTACATCATAAAGGCCCCCAGGGTTCCAGTCGATAGAGAGCCGCTTTTTACCCTCAGTGTCCCATAAAGAACGACGGCCATAATCAGACAAAAAGACAGCATTGACTGCAAGGGCCCAATCATCGCCGCGATCCGGTCACCTTTCAGGGACAGGCGGTAGAGCTTGTTGATCTCCCTGGCATTTTTGGCAAAAACGTCCTCTTCCGCCTTATTCAATTTAACAGTCTTGATCTGCTTGATGCTCTCACTGGTGACCCCGGTCAGAGCAGCCAAGCTGCTTTGGGTTTGGTCAGCGATCACTTCGCTGATTTTTCCTAAAGGAACGGTCACTAGTCCGTCAATGGGAAAGACCAGCAGCATGAGCAGAGTCAGCTTCCAGTCCAAAGAGAAGGTGATAAGCATCGTGCCCAAGATAGTCAAGCTGCCGGTAACCACCGCCGGGATCGTTTCGGTCAAAAAGCTTCTCAGCACGTTGACATCATTGATGATCCGGCTAGTCAAATTGCCGCTGATCTGCTGGTCAAAATATTTCTGCGGCAGGCGCAGGACCTGCTTTTGAAGACGCAGGCGCAGCTGGCGGACTTGGCGGTCGCCTTCACTGCTGATCAAGTAGTCGCTTAGGCTGCTGACCAGGAGGTTGCCGATCAGGATCAGCCCGCCCAGCAGCAAGACTTTTTTAGAAAGGCCGGACCAGGCGAACTGCTTAAGGTTGATAAAATGGCGAACCAGCAGGGGCAAATACAAGTTCAGCAAACTGGCAATCATGCTCAGCAGGATCCCCCACAGCAAGCGGGGCGTGATCTTTAGCAGCTTCATGGCTTAACGGATTTTAATCGAAAAGATCGAAAAGTGGCTGTCGCTGTTTGGGCACATGATGCTGATATGGCTATGGGCATTTCGCCAATTCCAATGCTTGCTTCTTGGCTGCTCCAATTCCTTGAAGGCTTGGCTCAGTTCTTTTTCAATCATCAAAATGTAATTTCCCATGAGATTGCCTCCCTTAAAGAATTAGCCCAAAATGTTAAAGTTGATGTGATTGCACAGAATGCTGATATTGCTGTTGCTTACTCTCGTTTTTCTTCTATGCTTTTTAGCCCGGATACTTGTAGCAATTCCTTGTAAGTTCTTCAATGCTGGATTATTTTCTGTTTGAAAATTTTGAGTATCTGTATTCATAGTTATTTCCTCCCTTAAGATCTATGCTTCCTGTTATATGCCTTTCCAGCCTCCCGCGAAAAAATAATTTTTGAACGTTGAATTTCTGGCCTTGAGCGTTGCTGGCGTTGCACTTTGCCGGGCACTGCTTTAACATAAATAACAACTATTCTGTAGCACGTGTATTTTCAAGGAAATAAAAAAATGATCAACAGCCTGTTCAACAATCTAGCTTTCAACCCTTACCTTTTCTCGGTCCTCCTGGCCTTTACCCTTGCCGGTGTAAAACGGTCTGACCTGCTCCTCTATCCTCTCTTGTTGCTCCCGGTACTCTTTGGCTACCAATATGTCCTGGCGGCCATCATCGCTTTGCAATTAATCTCCCAGCTTTTCGCGCGCGGGGAGGCAAAAAGCTTAAGCAGGCTCTTTTTCTACTATTTAGTCTTGATCCTTTACCCTATCCTGGGTGAGCTCTTCGGCTGGATCGTCCAGCTGCTCTTCTACTTTTTTACTCACCACCTGCTTGATCACGTGGCCATTAATTTAGTTTGTTTCCTTCCGGAAATCTTGATCTGCCTGCTCTTTTGCTTTTTGAAAAAGCACTTTGCCATAAATCTGGAAAAAATTGCCGCTGACGTCAAGGGCAACCCCCAGTTTTTAAACTTGCTGGTTTGGATCGTTTGGTCCTTCCTGCTGGTCACCCACGTGATTTGGTCCATGATCGAGGTCTTCAGCATCGCCCCCTTGGTGGAACTGGGCTTGATGACTATCGTGCTTTTGCTGATCACGGTCCTCTTTTTCAATCTCTACCAGGCGATTCAAAAAAACCAGGAAATTATGGCCACACGGATTCAAAAAGCGGAAATCCAGCAGATCCAGGAGTATTCCTCCCGCTTGGAAGAGGCAAATATCTCCCTGCGCAAGGCGCGGCATGATTACAAAAACAGCCTCCTGGCGCTAAACGGCTACCTGCTGACCGCCGATGTCGCCGGGGCCAGCAAGTACCTTGAAGAACTGGTCGCTGACAGCAACCGCCTGCAAGAAGCGGCCAACTCAATGACTTTGGAACTGGCCAATTTGCAGATCAAAGAACTGAAGTACTTGATCATCGACAAGCTGCAGCAGGCCCAAGACCAAGGCATCAAGACCAAGGTTGAGATCAACAAGCCAATTGCTACTCTGCCCGTAAATATCGTAAGCATCATCCGCTGCGTTGGCATTTTTTTGGACAACGCGATTGAAGCCTGCCAGTCACAGGCAGATGGGCAGATCAGCGTTCTTCTGACCAAATACTCGGGCAATAACTATTCCCTGATCGTGCAAAATACGATTTCCCAGCCAGTCAATCTTGCCCAAGTTCTGAAACCAAGGGTAACGAGCAAGCAGAATCATGATGGACTGGGGCTTGATAACGTCAACGAAATCGTTAACAGCGACCCATATTTGTCCTTGGAAATTGAGCAAAGCGTCAGCGAAATTTCATTTGAATTAGTTATTCAGAAGGGATAGAAAAAATGCTAGCCATCATCATTTTGGAAGACAATACTGCTGAACGTGAAATCATTCAGCAAATGATTGAAAACAGAATTCAGATCAACGAGACGCCTGCTGCTTATGATGCCCGTGTCGTCTTGAGTACCGGCGATCCTCACAGCGTATTGGCTTATATCGCGGAGCATCAAGATTTGAACTACCTGGCTTTTTTGGATATTGACCTGAAGACCAGTCTGGACGGCATTGAAGTCGCCAGCCGGATCAAAAACATCGGCATTTTGAGCCAAATTGTCTTTGTCACCGCCGACGCGACGGCCTTACGGCTAACCATTGAGCGGCACGTTGAGCCATTGGACTATATCACCAAAGACGCGGCTCCCTTAGAAATCCAGCACAGAATCTATGAAACAGTTGATACCGCGTATAAGCGCTACCGGCTGACCATGACTTCGGCAAAGCAGACAAGCTATTTTACCTACAGCAAGATCCGCAATTTTGTTGAGAAGATTCCACTTGCTGACCTCTATTACATCAGCATTCAGCCGAAGAAGTACAAGACTTTACGCGTTTACGCCAAAAACAAGGTCTTCGATTGCCTGGGCACCCTCAAGGATTATGAAAAAAGGTATCCTAGCTTGGTCCCAGCTGACCGGCAAAGCTTGATAAACCTGGATGCAGTACAAAATTACGACGAAAAAAAGGGCATCGCCTATTTTGATCAAGGCATTGCCCATTCCGTTGCCGTCCGTCGCCGGCGGTCTGTCATGTTGAAACTGAATGCAACAAAAAATGACCTTGTTTAAACAAGGTCATTTTCTTTATGTATGCTGATCTATGCTCGCAAGGCTACTTCCCGGTCAAACAGGTCCCGCTCTTCTTTAGTCAGATTGTGCGCGATCAAAACCACCGTCTGTTTAGACTGGAGCAATTTGTCCAGGATTTTCCGGCCAGCTTCTTGGTCGATCGCGCTGGTCCCTTCATCAACCAAGAGAAGCTGGCTGTCACGAACTTCCGCGCGGGCCAACACTACTTTCTGCCCGCCAGATAAATTGTCCCCTGCCAAGTCAACCGGCGTTTCCAGGCCTTGAGGCCAACTATCAACTGCCTCAGACAGCTGGGCGTCGGCCGCGCTGGCCTTCGCCTTTGACTCAAGCTCTGGATCAAACATGGTGATATTGTTCATGACGCTGCTTGGCAATAAGACCGCCTGCTGAGGCAGATAGCCGATTTTGGTCCGGTCAGGCTTCACCTTTTTTCCAGCTTGGTCAAAAATGTCCTCCGCTAGCCGCTGCTTCCCCTACCAGGAGCTTAAACAGAGTCGACTTGCCAGTCCCGTTGGCCCCGGTCAAGAGTACTTTTTCCCCCGGCTTGACTTGGATGTCTGGGTACTTGATTTCATGTCCATTGGCAAAAGCCAGCCGCAGATCCTTTACAGAGAAGGCAGCTGGCGCTGTCCCCCCTTCTTCTGCTTTAGTCAGTGGCTGCCGCAAGTCCAGAATCTTTTCCTGCAAGCCGCGGCTGACAACCAGCTGTCCCCGGTAATTGGCAATATTCATCAGAGAGCCAAACAGGTACAAGCTGAAGTCATTTACCGAGGCAATCAAGCCGAATTCGAGCTGCCCACGCGCTACCAGATAAGCAGTCAGCAGGAAAATCAGCATGTTCCCCAAAGAATAAATAGCTTGATTAAGGTATTCCAGTTCCTGGTCAGCTTTCTGCTGCTTTACATAAGCAGACTCTAACTCGCGGGCATCAGCATGAATAATGCTTAGGAATTTTTCCCCGACCGCGTAGCGGCGCAAAGTATCAATGCCATTGAGCCAATCGGCCAGAGTCTGCAGATATTTCCGGTTGCTGGCCGAAATTTTGTCAGTAGCTTTTTGCAGTGGCTCATCAAGTACGCGTGGCAAGTACATCTGCAAGGCGCTTACGGCAATAACCAGTAAGAGCAGGCTCCAGCGGAAAGAGGCCAAAGAACCGGCAACCAAGGCCAGCAAGACTGCCGAGTGAACGATGCCGCCAATAGAATCAGCGTACTGTTCCTTCAGCATTTCCAAGTCATTAGTCAATTCATTTTGAAGATTTTCCTTTGTCCCAGCCGCTTCAGCATAAGCGTGGGCAAGAACCTCCTGCCGGATCTGGTGAAAATACTTTTCAAGGTGAAGTTCCCAAAAATAATCGGTCACTTGATCCAGCAGGCTGCCAAGCAAGAGCAAGAAAAGCTGCAGAACCGCAAACAGCAGAAATTGCTGAAAATGCCGGTCTTTTATCGCGCTGAACTCCCAGGTCAAGGCAAAAGCTGCCCACGCCGTCAGCAGGGCCGTCAATGCCCGGGCCAGCAGTAATGCCAGAAAGCGGCCGGGGTTTAGCCGAAACAAATCCTTAATTTGCAAAATTTTCCCCTTCTTTCAAATTGATCACTTGATCAAATCGCTCCCGCTCTTCGAGCGGTAAATTATGCCCAACAAAAATCAAAGTCTGTTTCAGCCCCAGCAGAAGTGGCAAAATTTTCTGCCGGCTGGCCTGGTCAAGCGCGCTCAGCGGTTCATCCATCAAGGAGAACTTTTTATGACGCAAGAGACCGCGGGGCAGGAAAATCTTCTGCTTCTGCCCGCCAGACAGGTCTGCCTGCTGGGGACTGACCTCACGGTCGAGGTCAACTGCCTTAGAGAAGTCCCGGTCTAAGCCAACCTTTTTCAGTACCTCCGCCAATTTGGTCTGCTTTTTGGCATCATACATGGTGATATTGTCAGCGACTGTTCCGGGGAAAATCCAGCCAGCCTGCGGCAGATATTCAAAGGACCGGGCCGGATTTTGGATTTCCTTCCCTTCAGAATCCAAATATGTCAGCTGGCCTTTGCTCGGCTCAATTTGGCCAAGCAGAAGTTTAAACAAGCTGCTTTTCCCGCAGCCACTTGGCCCGGTAAGTAAGACCTTCTCTCCTGCCTTGATCGTAAAATCTAAATCTGGATATTTAATCACTTGCCCGCCCAAGTTCACTTCTGTCCCCCGGCCGATAATCGTTTGGGGATCTTCAGTCTTCGCGGCCGCTTGAACTTGCAAATGCTGGAGCATGGTTTCGTTCAACTTAGTCGTTGATTTTGCCGAAATGTAAGCCGAAAAAGACTCTTGCAGGGAACTGAAAACGCCATTGGCTAAATAGCCAGCAGCGATGATTGCCCCGAAAGCCACCTGGCCCCTGAAGTACAGTATTCCCGCCAGAAAAGGGACTCCCACAATCCCGATATTGTCGACTATTTCTTGCGTGAATTCCGCGACTGACAGGCAAGCTTGCCGCTTGATCCGGGCGTCCTCCAATTTTTGGCTTTCCTCACCAAGCTGCCGGCACAATACCTTTTTTAAAGAAAAACGCCGCAGTTCCTATATATCATCAGCTGAAAGGGCGCCGTAACGCTAATGATGTATTTGATCACTTCATCAACGCGATTTTTTTGATACTCTTTTCCATCTGCTTTCCGTTCATAGCAAATAACCAAATAATTTTCAAACAGTCTGAGATATCTTTCGAGTATTAAATCTGAAACTGCTTCTTTTTTGGCTTTCTTAAGCAGATCGCCAATCCAATAGTTCAAGTCATCTTGGTCCCATAAAAGCATGGTATTCGCAAGCAATCCCAGCAATTCTGGCCGTTTGGTCCAATTGCGCCCCTCATCGAATTTTTCTTTTATTTTCACGCGAATTTCCTTGCTAAGGCCTCCCAATTCACCTTTAAAGTAAGCCAAAGCTACCAAAGCACGCAATTGTAAGATTTCATCATTCGACGACTCAATTATGTCCTGACAGTATTTTTCCATTAATTTAAGATCTTTGGTACTTACTGCCACGTTCATCTGGCTTTGATACCGCTTCTCAGCCTTATTTTCTGCCGAATCGTACGTTCCTTGAACCAGCTTGCCAAATTCGACAAGGTCGATTTGCCGCGCGAATAATATTTTGAACAAGCTTTCCGCGTTAATTCGATTTTTTCCACTTTCAACCTTTGCATAAAAAAGTCGGCTAAGGATGCCTTCGCACATTTCTTGCTGGGTCAACCCTAGTTCCAATCTTTTTTTACGCAGTGCTTCGCCAATTTTCATCAAATCTTCCCTTTCGTCAAAAAAGGACTGTTAGCTAGCTAGTTAACAGTCCCTTTATTAAACGATTCCATATTTTCTGCTGCTGACTTATCATTCTGATAAACTGTCAATAGATCGATATTACAAAAAAAACTTTATTCATCTTTGCAAAACGCTGATAAATAAAGTTTAATCGTAAACAAGAATCTGTATAATGCTGACTAGAGGATTCGAACCTCCGACCCCTTCATTACTAGTGAAGTGCTCTG
>OIDR01000134.1_pt1 | contig 24695 bp, 18 predicted proteins | sample 1581641 | NCBI WGS metagenome assembly OIDR01 (sample SAMEA3882550, study PRJEB24775) | human gut metagenome | biome: human-associated habitat; feature: intestine environment; material: feces | place: Netherlands | collected 2009/2010
TGACCTGTTGTGCGGACGATACGACTTTCCTCGGCTATGTATGCAAGAGTGCTTATGCACCGAAGCTCACAGCCGGACAGTGGGTAGAAGTCACTGCAAAAGTCGGTATTGAGAAGCGTAACGAATACCAGGGCGAAGAGGGCATTGTTTTGGATGCAGAATACGTGGAGACTTGTGAGCCGCTGGCAGATGAGATGGTTTACTTTAATTAACACAGTGAGGAAATAACAATGTATCTGATCGTAGGTTTGGGAAATCCCGGAAGGCAGTATGAAGCGACACGCCATAATATGGGATTTGATGTAATAGACAAGCTTGTGGAAGAATATCAGGTTCCGCAGGCAGGCGTGAAATTTAATGCCATGTACGGAAAGGGAAGAATCGGCGGACAGCCGGTGATCCTGATGAAACCGCTTTCCTATATGAATTTAAGCGGCGGTCCGATCCAGGAGATGTCCGGCTATTTCAAGATCGATCCGGAGACAGAGCTGATCGTGATCTACGATGATATCGATCTGGAACCTGGGCAGCTTCGTATCCGCAAAAAGGGCAGTGCAGGCGGACATAACGGGATCAAGGATATCATCCGCCGCCTTGGAACTGAAAAATTTATCCGCATCCGTGTTGGTGTCGGTGCAAAACCGAAAGACTGGGATCTGGCAGATTTTGTGCTGGGTCATTTTTCGGACAGTGACCGCAAGCTTGTGGACGAAGGGATCAATGATGCGGCAGAGGCTGTGGAGATGATCCTGTCCGAGGGCGTAGATGCGGCGATGAATAAATATAACAGGAAAAAGCCTAAGAATTGAGGTTTGTATGGAAGCATTTTTGCATCCTCTGCAGGGTCTTGCAGAGTTTGGGGAAATAAAAAAGCGCTGTGGCGCAAACTGCGGAATTCTTAATGTTTCCGGATGCATGGAGTCCCAGAAGGTCCATCTGATGTATGGACTTTCCGGGCTTTTTCCATATCATCTGATTCTTGCGGATGATGAGCGCAACGCAAAGGAAATCTATGAGGATTACCGCTTCTATGACAAAAATGTATATTTTTATCCGGCAAAGGATCTTCTGTTTTTTCAGGCAGATATTCACGGAAATCTTCTGATCCGGCAGCGGATGCGTGTGATCCGGGCACTTCTGGAACAGGAAGAAGTGACCGTTGTTACCAGCATTGACGGATGTATGGATTTCCTGATGCCGCTGGAAAAGATCAGAAGCAGACTTCTTCATTTTAAAAGTGACAGTGTGATCGATCTGGATCAGCTGAAGGAAGAGCTGGTAGAGCTGGGGTATGAACGCACTGGTCAGGTAGAGCTTCCGGGGCAGTTTTCTGTGCGTGGAGGAATCATTGATATCTATCCGCTGACAGAGGATAATCCCTGGCGTATCGAACTGTGGGATGATGAGGTGGATTCTATCCGGAGCTTTGATGCGGAAAGTCAGAGATCTCTGGAAAATGTAGATGAAATTACGATTTATCCGGCCGCAGAAAAGATGGACGGAGAAGATATGGTATCCTTTCTGGAGTATTTTCCGGAAGAAAAAACACTGGTATTTCTGGATGAACTGAACCACCTGGCAGAAAACGGCGAGGGTGTGGAGGAAGAGTACCGTCAGAGTCGTATGCACAGAGAGGAAAAAGGCGAGGCAAATCTTCCGGAGCAGTGGCTATGTGGCTTTCAGGAACTGCAGAAGAAGCTGAACAGACGGAATTGTGTGGCTGTATCCGCACTTTCTCCCAGACGTTCCGGATGGAAGATCAATGAGGAATTTGATCTTACGGTGAAGTCTGTAGATTCTTATAACAGCAGCTTTGAACTTCTGGTAAAGGATCTCCTTCAGTATAAGAGTCAGGGATACCGGATCGCATTGCTCTCCGGTTCCAGGACCAGGGCGGAGCGTCTGGCAAAGGATCTTTCAGAGGAAGGACTGAATGCTTTTTACAGCCAGGACATGGATCGTATCATCAGTCCCGGGGAGATCATGGTTGTCTATGGTCACGCAAGACGTGGCTTCCAGTATCCGCTAATCAAATTTGCAGTGATGACGGAAACCGATATTTTCGGCAAAGAGCAGAAAAAGCGTAAAAAAAAGAAAAAGTACAGCGGAAACAGGATCCAGGATTTTGCAGAGCTTTCCGTTGGTGATCTTGTTGTTCATGAAAAGCACGGACTGGGTATTTACCGTGGAATCGAAAAGGTAGAGGTTGACCGTGTTGTGAAGGATTACATCAAGATCGAATACCGGGGCGGCAGTAATCTCTATATCCTGGCAACCCAGCTGGATGCTTTGCAGAAATATTCAGGATCCTCCGAAAATGCAAAAACGCCCAAGCTGAACAAGCTTGGCGGTCAGGAGTGGAATAAGACCAAGAGCCGTGTTAAGGGTGCGGTAAAAAATATCGCAAAAGAGCTGGTAGAGCTTTATGCAGTCCGCCAGGAGAAAGAGGGGTATGTCTGCGGACCGGATACCGTATGGCAGAAGGAATTTGAGGAGATGTTTCCCTATGAGGAGACAGAGGATCAGCTGGCAGCCATTGAGGATACCAAGAGAGATATGGAAAGCACCAGGATCATGGACCGTCTTGTGTGTGGTGACGTTGGTTACGGAAAGACGGAGGTGGCTTTAAGAGCTGCGTTTAAGGCAGTACAGGAAAGCCGGCAGGTGGTTTATCTGGTCCCTACTACCATTCTTGCCCAGCAGCATTACAATACCTTTGTACAGCGTATGAAAGAATTTCCGGTGAAGGTGGAGCTTCTCTGCCGTTTTCGGACATCTGCCCAGCAGAAAAAGACCATCGAAGGGATCAAAAAGGGGCAGGTAGATATTGTGATCGGCACCCACAGAGTTCTTTCAAAAGATGTGGAATTTAAAAATCTTGGACTTCTGATCATTGATGAGGAGCAGCGCTTCGGTGTTACTCACAAGGAGAAGATCAAGCAGATGAAAAAAGATGTGGATGTACTGACGCTGACGGCAACGCCGATTCCGAGAACTCTTCATATGAGTCTCATCGGTATCCGTGATATGAGCGTTCTGGAAGAGCCGCCGATGGATCGTGTGCCGATCCAGACATACGTTATGGAGTACGATGAGGAGACTGTTCGGGAAGCCATCCGCAGGGAGCTTCGCCGGGGTGGACAGGTGTATTACGTGTATAATCGAGTCAATGACATTGCCGAAGTAGCCCTTCGGATATCCAGACTTGTGCCGGAGGCCAGAGTGGATTTTGCACATGGACAGATGAGTCAGAGGGAACTGGAGCAGGTAATGTATGATTTTATCAACGGAGATGTGGATGTACTGGTTTCCACCACTATTATTGAGACAGGACTGGATATTTCCAACGTAAACACCATGATCATCCATGATTCGGATAGATATGGTCTTTCCCAGCTTTATCAGCTCCGTGGGCGTGTAGGACGTTCCAACAGGACTGCTTATGCATTTCTGATGTATACCAAAAACAAGATGCTCCAGGAGACCGCGGAGAAACGGCTCAGCGCCATGCGGGAGTATTCAGACCTTGGAAGCGGTTTTAAAATAGCTATGAAGGATCTGGAGCTTCGTGGAGCAGGAAATCTTCTCGGTGCTCAGCAGCACGGGCATATGAACGCAGTTGGTTATGACCTTTACTGCAAGATGCTCAGTGAGGCTGTCAAGGAGGCAAAGGGAATCCGGACTATGGATGATTTTGAGACGACCATTGATCTCAACATTGATGCATTTATCCCGGATTCCTATATCGGCAACGAGTTCCAGAAGCTGGATATTTATAAGCGTATTGCCGGTATTGAAAGCCAGCAGGAGTATGATGACATGCTGGAGGAGCTGATCGACCGTTTTGGTGAGCCGACAAAAGCTGTGTTGAATCTTCTTGCCATTGCAAGGCTGAAGGCTCTTGCCCATCAGGGATATGTGACGGAGATCAAGCAGCTTGGAAAAGATGTCCGGATCACGCTCTATGAAAAGGCCAAGCTGGATCCCGCAGGTATTCCAGCTATTATGGCGCAGTACCGGAGAGGTTTGCAGTTTAAGGCTGATCATGAGCCGAAATTTATCCTGACACCACAGGGAAGGCTGATCGAAGAGCTGATGAAGTTTGCGGGGGAGCTGGCAAAACTGGCAGAGCCACTGGAGTAAAGGGAAGAATCAGCTAAGCTTAGGGTTATCCACGGGAAAAAACATCCGGTTTGTGGATACCGGATATTTTCCCGGAAAGACTTGTGGATAATTTGTGAAATGTCGTGTAAGTTCGTGAAATTCCTTGCTCTTAAAGGTGAAAACGTTTATAATCAAGTATTATGGAATAAGAGCCGGACCGTGATTCTTATGGACGGATAGATGGAGGATGAAATGAGAAATTCAGTAAAGAAAGCGGCAGTTACTGCTCTTGTCTGCGTTACAGCGGCAGGAATGATGGCAGGCTGCGGAAATAAAAAACTCGATGGTACAAAGATCGCAGTGACAGTCAATAAGCAGGAAATCCCGCTTGGCGTTGTAAGTCTGGCAGCACGTATGCAGCAGGCACAGGCTGAGGCAATGTACAAGATGTATCTTGGCGGCAGAAGCGATATGTCTATCTGGAGTACCAAAATGGATGATGATTCCGATGAGACTTACGGTGAAAATGCGGTAACAACTTCTGTTGAAACTGTTGAAAAGATGTGTCTGGAGAAAGAACACGCTTCCGAGTATGATGTTGAAATCACAGATGATGAGCAGAAGGCTCTTGAGGAAGCTGCCAAGAACTTTATGGCTGCCAATTCCGATGAGACAATTGCAGAGCTTGCGGTTGATGAAGATATGGTGAAGACTTTCCTCGAACTTGAAACATACGATGTGAAGATGAAGGATGCCATTGAAGCCAAAGCGGACGTGAAGCTGGATGAGAAAGAATATCAGCAGATGTCCTTCAGCTATGCAAGTGCAAAGGTCAGCGGAGATGATCTTTCCGATGATGATATCAAGAAGAATAAAGAGAATCTTCAGAAGTTCTATGACAAGGTTAAAGAGGATCCGGTTGCAGATTTCAATACTCTTGGAGATGAGATCTCCAAGGATATGACCGCAACAACCGGAACATGCCCTACCTATGAGGAAGGTGATGACAGTGCTGCCAACGGAACTACTTATCCGGATGAGGTTCGTACCGTTTTAAGAAAGCTGGATGAGGGTGCACTGAACGAGGAGATCATAAAGACAGATTCCGTATGGTATGTTGTGAGACTGGATTCCAAGAATGATAAAACTGCAACGGAGAGTAAGAAAGAGTCTCTGACAAACACCAAGAAGGATGATTTCTATAATGATACAACAGATGGCTGGAAGAAGAAAGCAGATATCAAAGAAGAGAAAAAACTGATCAAGAAGATCAAGATCACAGATAATCACAGCTTTACGATCCAGACTCCAACTCCGACACCGGACCCGAATGTAACTGAGACACCGACAGCAGATTCTGCAGCGGCTGAGGCAACTGAGACACCGGCAGCTGAGGAGCAGACCGATGTGACCGAGACACCGGAGACAGAGGGAGATTCTGCAAAGGCTGATGGGGAGACTGCAGACAGTACAGAATCTGAGGCAGCTGCTACACCGGAAGCTGAGAAATAAGATACAATGTTTACAATGGAATGATAAGAGAAAAGATAACGAGCCGTGTACGGGTTTATCGTACACGGCTCGTTTTTTGTAATGCTCATGCCTGCTTTACGGATCATCAGATCAGATTGAGATGCTCCAGTGCGTGAAGAATCCCGTCCCTGTCGACTGCGCTTGTCTGGTATGTGCAGTGCTTTTCGATGCCTCCGTAAGCATTTCCCATAGCAACGCTGACTCCGGCAGCTTTCAGCATGGGAAGGTCGTTGGGACTGTCTCCGAATGCATAGCAGTTTTCCTTGGGGATGGAAAGGCGGTCCAGGAGAAATTCCATGCCTGTGGCTTTGCTGGTACCCTTTTGTGTGACTTCCCAGATTCCGTCTCCGTGATTAAAATAGGTGTAATGATCATTACAGAAGCTGCGGAATTTTTCGACATCGGAATCCGGCAGCATATGTACCAGGAATTTGTCATAGGAGTAAGTGCAGGCATCCTCCCGATTGAATTTCGTGATGTCGACCATTGGAATTTCTTTTCGCATTTTGACTCCGAATTCGGACTGGACCGGAGATGCGCCATCATACAGGATCTCAGTGTTGGATTCAAAAATTGCCTCGATCTTGCATTTGCGGAGAAGGTCTACGGTTTCCTTGCACAGAAGATTTGGGACTGTACGGAAAAAAAGCAATTTGTTGTCCATGTAAATGTGGGTTCCACAGCCGTATATATAGCCATCGAAATGAAGCTCTGAGAGTGCAGAGGGCATCATTACTTTGGTGCGGCCGGTGTTGATGAAAAGAAGATGACCGTTTTCATGGGCTTTTGTGAGGGCGCGGCTGGTGCTCTCCGGAACCTTGAAAGGGTGAGGCGTAAGCAGTGTGCCGTCTATGTCGAAGAACAGGATTTTTTTATCGTTCATAAGGTCTCCTTTAAAATGGGATTTCTTCTTCGGTGTTACTGTTATCAATGTCAGTAATATCATTAACAGGAAGCGGTTCTGCTGATGTATCTTCAACAGAGTTCAATGTGCTGACACGGATGCCGTTGAGTTCTATTTCACTTTCCATGGGGATCACAAGGCATTTTCGACCATCGATGATGCGGGTTTCTACCAGTTCTGCCCGGTCCGGTGCTACGTGGATCACCACGTCAGGGGTTTTGATCTCGAATTTCCGGGTGTTGGTGATGTTGGATGCTACCAGAGCTGATTTTTCTCCTGCGGCAAGCTCATACTGTTCATCGAAGTTCTGGAGCTTTTCGTCTTCTACGCCGCATTCTTCGAAGAGACGTTTGACTTCGGATTTGGTGAGGACAACAGGTTCCGGTTCGTCCTTCTGGGATTCGATGAGATCGTTGAGCTTTTCGTGGATCTCAAGGACTGTGTCGTAGGCACAGTCATCACCAAGGGTTTCTTCCACCAGAGCATTGAAGGAGTCACGCTGGGTTCCGGCAGATAGTGGTGTGGTGCAGCCGAAGACTTCTTCCATCATGGTGGAGCGGAGATTTTCGGCGTTTTTGGTGTAGTAGAGAAGTCCGTGGATATCGGTACTGCGGTCGTTGAACTGTGGGAAAAGGAAGCCCCAGTCAGGCATTTCTACCAGCCAGTCCCGGATACGGTCTTCAATATTGTTTGTCTCTGCATTGTAATGCAGGCCTGCTTTGGAGAGCTTGACCGGGCAGATACTGCAGAGGATGTGATCGTAGATCTCATCGGAAGCGTCGAACATTTCGGCACCGTCGGAGGATTTGCCGGGGATGTCGTAGACTGCGTGGATGAGGATGATGTAGTAGTTTTCACCGTAGTCGTAGTTTTCTATGATTCTGTCGTAGAAGGCTTCGGTGAGGGTGTCGTCGGTGAGTTTGCTTTTGCGGAGTTTCATGAGGAAGTTTTGGGTTCCGCCTTCGGTTTCCTGATCCAGAGGAAATTCCATGTTGATGAGGTTTTTTCCGATGGTGCCGGTGAGGGTTTTTCGGAAGATGTCGAAGTATTTGAAGGTTTCTTCCTCTGATAAGGATAAGAAGGCTTCTTTGAGTTCGGTTTTTTTGTTTTTTTCACCGTCTACGTAGCAGCCGCAGATGCGGGTGATGGAGCAGCGGTCAGGGGTGAATTGTTTTTTTATTTCTGCGATTTCTTTTTTGTTCATGTGTGGTTTACCTCGGTTTTTTAATTAGTTTGATTATAGCACAGGTGTTTGGTGGGGGCAAGATGACGCGGACGGACGTGTGAGATTTGCAGCAGAAGTCCGGGTGCCGTCGTTTCGCCTGGTCATACTAAGCGTCTGAGGTGTCTCACGAAGCGGCCGGCCCATAACTCGCCATGTACGCTGATGCGTACCTGGCTCAGACAGATGGGCCTTACCCTGCGGCTTGTGGCCGCCGGGTACCTCTCCGTGAACCACCTCAGACGCTAAGTATGGACCAAGACTCACTCCAAAGCACCCGGACTTCTGCTGCAAACCTCACACTGTGCGGTCATGTTGGGAGGGATAGAGTGGTCTGACGGGAGTTGGATGAGCCATCAGCGCTGCGCTGGATGGTTGGGAGGAAAGGCTGAGTTTCCTTGTGGTTTGCCGGGGAGGTTGTGAGCGTCGGCGCGTTGCTGGACGCCTGTAGTTTGGAAGATTGAGATTCTATGTGTTTGTCAGGGAGGTTGTGAGCGTCGGCGCGTTGCTGGACGCTTGTAGTTTGGAAGCTTGAGATTCTTTGTGGTTTGGAGGGAGGTTGTGAATGTCGGTGCGTTGCTGGACGTTGGAAGGTGGTGTCGAAATTTGGAGATGGGTTTTTGTGGTGTTGTGGTGGGATGTGTGATATGATTTGTATATCTTATAAGATCTATCCATTTATTTGGTTCCTTTTTGCTTCAATGTCTGAAGCGTTTTTTCAAAAATATTTATAAAAACTGTATACAGGGTTTCTGAAGTGTTTAGTTGATGGTATAATTGTATATACCAGAAGGAGTATTGTTTGAGAGATAATACGATTTTTGATGATGTTTTTCGTACTATGATGGAGAAAATGACGTTTCTGGTCGTGCCTTTGATCAATGATGTTTTTCATACATCATACCCGGCTGATGTGGAGATTGTGCAGCTGCGTAATGAGTATCAGCGGGTGGATGGTGAGATTATTACGGATTCGCGGCTGTTGATCGGAAACAGGATTTATCATATAGAATGTCAGAGTACGGATGACACGACAATGGCTGTACGGATGATAGAGTATGATTTTGCAACTGCTGTTGAGTTTGCCAGAAAGCAGGGACGGAGGTATCGGATGGAGTTTCCACGTTCTTGTGTGTTGTATCTGAGGAATAGTAGGAATACGCCGGATTTTCTGGAAGTGGATGTGGTTTTTCCGGATGGAGGATGTCATTTGTACAGAGTGCCTGCCATTAAAGTAGAGAATTATACAAAAGATAAGATATTTGAAAAGAGTCTTCTTATGCTGCTTCCTTTTTATATCATGCGATATGAAAAAAGAGGGCATGAGATGAGTGAGAATCCACAACTTTTTCAGGAATTACTGAATGAATATGAAGTGATCCGGAGTAAACTGGAGGTAGAGATCACTGAATCTGGAAGGTCTGAACTGTTCAGTGATCTGATTGGACTGATAACTCGGATATCTGATCATATTTTCAGAAATGAGGAGAAAGTCCGGAAAGGAATAGGTGAGATTATGGGTGGACATGTTCTGGAACTGGAATCTGAGAAAAGGGCAAGACTGATGGCGGAAGCTAAAGAACAGGCTGAAGCACTGGGGCGAGAACAGGGAATGGCTCAGGGAATGGCCCAGGGGGAAGAACGACTTAGTGTTCTGATCAACAGGCTTATACTTGATGATCGTGGTAATGAGATCCAGAAGGTTGTTACAGATAAAGAAATGCGTGAAGCCATGTACAGAGAATATCAATTATAATAAGAAAAGATAAAGAGAATCCCCCACTGGTTTTGCTATCCATGGGGGATTCGTTGATTGATATGAATCTTATAATACAGAATATCCGTAACTGCTGACAATAGCATCGATCTTCTGGCGGTTTTTGCACAGTGGGCAGTTGTCAGAGCGGTAGGAGTGATAGTCCGGGATGTCTCTGGCCTGAAAGATAGAGTGGACAGGGAGTGTGGCTACACTGTCTACACTGCTGTAGATGGCTGCCACGCCGCGGATCTTACCGCCATAGTACAGAACGCTTTCGATAGCTCGGTTCAATGTGGATCCGGTGGTGATGGAACCATTTAGGATGAGGATGTTTTTTCCATTGATCATTGGTTCATAGTTGTCGCGGAAGATCATCTGCCCGGTGCTGTTGAACTCAGGGGTGATGACGTAGATGGTCTGGTGTGCGTTCATGGAAAGGACGCCGGCTTTGGTCAGTTCTTCGGCGAGATAAGCACCGATCACTTCAAGTCCGTCCATGCAGACGATGGTGTCTACCGGAATGGATGCTTCGTAATTTGCTGCGAGAGCGGATGCAATACGCTGTGCTTCAGCGCATCTGGATTTCATAGTAGTGAGATCCAGGTAGTGTGTGATATGGGATTGGGATGTTACGAAGTGTCCCGGAATCATTTTAAGCTGTATGCGGTTGTCAGTGCGTGCATAAATTTTTATGATGTTGTCCTGATCCATAATAAAAACCTCCTGTCGTGATCGTGTTTTACGTGGTTGTTCAGGAGAATTATCCTGAAGGATTACGAAACAGATTTATTTAACCGAATGCGGATTGCAAATATCCGATTAGCTGTGCATATTATACCATTAATTTCAAAAAAATGAAATAATATAATGCAAAATATATAAAAAATATTCAAAAAATCAAGCGTATTTGTTAAAAAATATCCAATATCATGAAAACTTTGACAAAAGGATCATTACTATAGAGTGAAAGTACTTGTGAGTACGTAGCAAATTGGAAAGAGAGTGTCATATGTATTATTGCGTATAAAAAAGAGGAGGAGAATCCCTATGGATCCTCCCCCTGTGAGAGTGAGTCAATGTCAGCCTTCAATAGATACATATTTATCAGCTTCAATCTCTTCAGCTGCTTTTTTCGGAATAGAAAGTCTCAGAACACCGTTCTCAAATTTTGCATGGACATCTTCGTTTTTTACACCATTACCAACATAGAAGCTTCTGCTTGTGCTGCCGGCATAACGTTCACGGCGGATATAATTGCCTTTCTTGTCTTCCTCGTCTTTGTCAAGACCCTTGGCAGCGGAGATGGTAAGATAACCATCCTTCAGCTGTACCTGTACTTCATCTTTCTTAAATCCTGGAAGATCTACATCCAGCTCATAGCCTTTATCTGTTTCACGTACATCAGTTTTCATGATATTTTTTGCATGTTTGCCATAAAGAGGGTTCTTTCCGCTAAAGAAATTATCTCTGAATCCAAAATCATCCATCCAGTCATCAAATAAGTTTTCTCCAAATACACTCGGGAACATCATAAGTCATTTCTCCTTTCAAATTGAAAAGCCGTTCCGGTGGATCAAGAAATCCAACTGTTGCCGGTATATAGTTACCACTTCGGGTTATTCCGCAGTGGTGATCGTTTGGTTTTATTCTGAACATCTGGAAGTTCTTTTTTATCTCCTTCCTTGTTCTATATGTAATATAACACCTGTTGCTAGCAAAGTCAAGAGGTGAGTGCTAAAAAATTGTGAAGAATTTGTGTTCCGTAAAATGAAAAACTAATTTCCACCTTTAGCCCTTTATGTTCTTATATTAAAAAGCGAATCGGACAAGGTCTGAAAAGCTTATGCAGATTGAACATTCTGCAATGTTATAATAACTTTAAAGCATAGAAAAAACCAAAAAAATCAATATAATAAGGCATATAGACAAAATGTATTAAAAAAATTTTTCGTACATTCTTCTGAGTTGAACAGACGATAGAAAGACAGTATTCATGAGTATGTAGGTAAAGCAAAATGTAAATGAAAAAGTACAGGAGGAGAGAATAATGCAGAAAAAATATGCAGATTTTAAGCTTGGGGTACCGGATTATGTAACAGTGGAAACAGAAGAGGAGAGACTTGTGTGCCAGGGAGGGCAGACGACAGTAGCTGCCGGTGCAACTACTGTGGAATTTCAGGACGCAGGTGAACATGAGGATATATTTGTCACATCCGAGGATGCAGTGAGATGTGTGAAGCTGAGATGGAACTATAAGATCCCGAAATCAGCCAGATTTCTGGGAGATGCCTGGGAACGTACCTATGGTGATGCGGAATGGCATGGAATGAGCGGAAACCGTTATCTGCCATGGTATTTTCTGGCGAAGCTTTCTGAGAAGGTTCTCTGCTTTGGCGTAAAGGTCCGTCCTTCTGCTATGTGCTGCTGGCAGGTGGATACCAAAGGAATTACTTTGTTTCTGGATGTTCGCTGCGGAAATACAGGAGTACAGCTGAAAGGAAGAAAGCTGTGTGCCGCACAGATCGTCTGCATGGAAGCAGAAGGAGCAGATACTTTTGAAACTGCACAGAAATTCTGTGAAAAAATGTGTACAGATCCGATCTTCCCGGAGTTTCCGGTATATGGAAGCAATAACTGGTACTATGCTTACGGTGACAGCTCCGAAGAGGAGATCTTAAGTGATACCGATTATATCCTGAAACTGACCGAAGGTGTAAAAAATCCTCCGTTCATGGTCATTGATGACTGTTGGCAGGAGCATCACCGCCTGGATGAATACAACGGTGGACCATGGACAAAAGGCAATGACAGATTTCCGGATATGAAAGGTCTTGCAGACAAGCTGGAGAAAAAAGGTGTCCGCCCGGGTATCTGGGTCCGTCTGCTTCTTAATGAAGATGAGAATATCCCGGATGAGTGGAGGATTTCCTATAATGACTGTCTCGATCCGTCCCACCCGGATGCACTGGAATATATCCGTAAAGATATCGAGAGGATCTGTGATTGGGGATACACGCTGATCAAGCATGATTTTTCTACCTTTGATCTCTTTGGGAAATGGGGATTTGAGGCGAATTTAAGAGACAATTCCATGGAGAAATGGCATTTTTATGATCAGACCAAAACCAGCGCAGAAATCGTAAAAATGCTTTATCAGGAGATTTATGATGCTTCCCGGAGCAACAACGCAGTGATCATCGGCTGCAATACCATCGGACATCTCGGCGCAGGCCTGATGCATCTGAACCGGACCGGTGACGATACCAGCGGACGTATCTGGGAGCGTACCAGACGAATGGGCGTAAATACGCTGGCATTCCGTCTTCCGCAGCACAATACGTTTTATCATATTGATGCAGACTGTGTCGGTATTTTCGGAATGATCCCATGGGAGAAAAATCGTCAGTGGGCAGACGTTCTTGCAAAGAGCGGTACACCACTGTTTGTATCCGCAAAACCTGGAGTTTTGAATCCGGAGGAATTTGAGGAGCTGCATCAGATCATGCTGCGTGCATCAGAACAGGAAGAGCATTTTGTTCCGCTTGACTGGGAAGAAATCGACTGCCCGGAGGTATGGGGAGAAAACGGCGAAACTATCACTTATGACTGGTTTGACAACGAAGGTCCGACCATGGATGCTACGGTGGAATACTATAATGCCAAGGTAGTTGTTCCGTAAATCAGGAAAAGTGGTTCAGCAATCCAGAAGATCCTCGGCATGATGATATTTTTCCCGGTATTCCCGTGGCGTCATGCCGGTTTCTTTTTTGAAGGCACGGGAAAAGGCAAATGGATTTTGATATCCGCAGGAGAACGCCACGCTGGAGACAGGGATATCCGTGATGGTCAGAAGCTCCCGGGCGTTGATGATCTTGGCTGAAGTCAGGAATGCTTGGGGTGTGGTTCCAAGATGTTTTTTAAAAAGTCCGTAAAGGTGGCTGCGGCTGATATGGAGATAGTCAGCAACATCTGTCACAGTGATATTCTGTAGCGGACTTTTTTTGATGTAATCAACAGCCTGTGTGATGTAAAAATTCTCATTGGATTCCATGGTGGTGTAGGAAGCATGAAATTCTTCCTCCAGCAGGGCAATGATCCGGTAAAGACCGCTCTGGATATAGGCCTCACCGGAAGGCGTCAGTTGTGGATGAGCCATCATTTCAAGAATAGTTTCCTGATATGGAAGAACCGAATTCAGCTGCTGGACCGGAGTTTCCCCGGTAAGATGGCAGTGTTCGCAAAGCGTTGGAGCGTTTTCCCCGTTGAAACAGATCCAGATATAAGTCCAGGGATCAGAAGGTTCCGCTTTGTAGAGAGAGCTGGTCACAGGAGGAATGAAAAAGCACTGTCCGGCTTTCAAGGTATATTTCCGGTTGTTCATATAGAAATATCCCTGTCCGCTCAGCACAAAATGGATGGTGTAATATCGCCGGACACCAGGGCCGTAGGACTGTTCCGGTGTACATTTTTCCCAGCCGCAGGAAATAAGATGAAGTTCTTTTGATGAAGTCTGGCGGTTCATGACCTGCTTGTTTTTCATGAGAGTTTTCTGCCTTTCGATATATGGTTATTATAAGTAATATCAGTTTAAAATATTTGATCTGAGGTGTAAAGAACAAAGATGAACTGATAGGACAAAAGACAGTTGCCGTGCAATAAACGTGCGGCAGCTGTTTTTTATATCCTGGCATTGTCTTGACACTTGTAAAAGAAAAAGGTTTACCACCAGGAAAAATATCGTTATAATAGGAGAAACGCAGTTTCTCTGCGGCAAAAATATAACGGTCCGGGAGATATCTGTGTCAGAAATATTGCTTATCCGGTGATATATCAGATGATATGAGGAATTTTCCGGTATGTAATAAGAAGGGAGAAAGATATGGCATATTTAGGTGAAGAAATCAAAAAACTTGGTTTTGGCCTTATGAGACTTCCGCAGAAATCAGAAGGTGTGATCGATGTGGAGCAGACCAAAGTCATGGTGGACAAATTTATGGAAGCCGGATTTACATATTTTGATACAGCATGGGCTTATGCAGGAAGCGAAGATGCTATCCGCGAAGCGCTGGTAGAGCGTTATCCGAGAGAAAAATATCAGCTAGCCACCAAGATGGCAGCCTGGATCAACTGTAAGACAAGAGATGAAGCTCTTGCACAGTTTAAAACATCTCTGGAGAGAACAAAGGCAGGATATTTCGACTTTTATCTTCTTCACAATCTTGGAGAGCACAGAACAAAATATTTTGATGAGTACGGTTTATGGGACTGGATCCGTGAACAGAAGGAAGCCGGTCTGATCAGACATGCAGGATTTTCGTTCCACTCCACACCGGAGGAGCTGGATGCACTTCTCACTGCACATCCGGAAATGGAATTTGTACAGCTGCAGATCAATTACGCAGACTGGGAAAATCCGGCGATCCAGTCAAGAGCCTGCTACGAGGTAGCCAGAAAACATGGAAAACCGGTCATTATCATGGAACCTGTAAAAGGCGGCATGCTTGTAACTCCGCCGGAAGCAGTGGAAAAGCTTCTGAAGGAAGCAGAGCCGGAAGCATCCACAGCATCCTGGGCGATCCGTTTTGCGGCAAATCTGGAAGGCGTGATCACCGTACTTTCCGGAATGAGCAATGTTGCACAGATGGAGGATAACCTTTCCTTTATGAAGGATTTCAATGGCCTTACTGACAGTGAGAAGGAGACTCTTGATAAGGCAAGAGAGGCTATGAGCAAAATTCCTCTGATCCCATGCACAACCTGTAACTACTGTGCAAAGGTCTGTCCGATGGAAATCGGAATTTCCGGTTCTTTTACAGCAATGAATTATCTGACATTGTACGGAAATAAAGCCGCCGCAGCGCATCAGGAAGACTGGCTGGTAGTCAGTCATGGCAGAAAGCGTGCAGATGAATGTGTAAAATGCGGACAGTGTGAGGAAGTATGTCCGCAGCATATTTCCATCCGCGAGGAACTTGAGAAAGTAAGCGAGGCTTTTTGCAAATAAAAGAACTGATCCGGCAGGAAGCGGATCAGGGTAAGGAGAGAGTTTAAAAATGGAAAAATTCAAAGCATTTCTGAAACGGAAGGATATTGAGATCTCTCTGAAGAGATATGGTATCGATGCACTGGGAGCTATGGCACAGGGACTTTTCTGTTCCCTTCTGATCGGTACGATCATCAACACCATTGGCACACAGTTTCACATTCCGTTTCTGACTATGGCAGTTGCCACAGTCAATGATACCCAGTATACAGTAGGTTCTCTGGCATCTGCCATGAGCGGCCCTGCCATGGCAGTAGCCATCGGTTACGCCTTGCATTGCCCGCCGCTGGTATTGTTTTCGCTGATCACCGTTGGATTTGCCTCCAACGCACTTGGCGGAGCAGGCGGTCCTCTGGCTGTACTGTTTGTTGCCATTGTTGCAGCTGAGATCGGTAAGGCAGTTTCAAAGGAAACAAAGATCGATATCCTTGTAACGCCTCTTGTAACCATCGGTGTGGGCGTAGGTCTTTCCGCATGGTGGGCACCGGCTCTTGGAAAAGCTGCCATGAAGGTAGGAAGCGTGATCATGTGGGCAACAGATCTGCAGCCATTCTTTATGGGAATCTTGGTTTCTGTATTTGTTGGAATCGCACTAACGCTGCCGATCTCTTCTGCTGCGATCTGCGCGGCTCTGGGACTTACCGGACTGGCAGGCGGCGCTGCAGTAGCGGGCTGCTGTGCGCAGATGGTAGGTTTTGCGGTCATGTCCTTCAGGGAAAACAAATGGGGTGGCCTTGTCTCTCAGGGAATTGGAACTTCCATGCTTCAGATGGGAAATATCGTCAGAAATCCAAGGATCTGGATCGCTCCGATCGTAACATCTGCTATCACAGGACCTATTGCAACCTGCTTGTTCAGGCTTCAGATGAACGGAACTGCTGTATCCTCAGGAATGGGTACTTGCGGTTTTGTAGGTCAGATCGGTGTGTATACAGGATGGATGAATGATATTGCAGAAGGAACCAAGACAGCTGTTACAGCTATGGACTGGGCAGGACTTTTCCTGATCTCTTTTATTCTCCCGGCAGTTCTCTGCCCGTTGATCAATATGTTTGTACGTAAGCTCGGATGGGTGAAAGATGGAGATATGACGCTGTCATAAGCTATATCAGATCTTACTTTAAAATCAAAAAAGAGTATCACAGGAACTCATTGATAGTGATGAGCTTTGTGATACTCTTTTATTTTAACTTTTATGCTACATGTGATCCGGTGGCATTACTCCGTTCCAGTCCACAGGCCTTTGCATATTCATGGAGTTTCTCTTTTGCGGAATAATTCAGATTCTGAGGAACTTGGATCTGAATGGTTACATACTGATCACCGCGGACGGAAGGGTTCTTCATGGAAACAATGCCTTTTCCTCTCAGGCGGATCTTGGAACCGGACTGCATACCTTCCCTGATCTTACAGATAACATTTCCGTAAAGGGTGGGAACGGTGGCTTCACCGCCGAAAACAGCGGTTGTGTAAGGAATAGAAATGGTGGTATAAACATCCGATCCCTTTCGTTCATAGCCAGGACGTGTTCCTACGGTAACCTTCAGAAGAAGGTCACCAGGCTCACCGCCGCCGGTTCCGGGCATGCCTTTTCCTTTCAGACGGATACTCTTGCCGGTATCAATACCTGCCGGAATATGAATCTGAAGTGTCTGCGGTGCACCGGATCTTCCGTCCGGACCGGACAGAGAGATCCTTTTATCTGCACCAAAAGCTGCCTCATCAAAGGTAACGTTGATGCTGGCCTTCACATCAGAGCCTTTTTGCGGAAAATCCTGTTGATGGAATCCGCCGAAGCCGTTGCCACTGTGAAAGCCACTTCCGCCAAATCCACTGTGAAAGCCGCCACCGTTACCGGTGAAATGCTCATATGTGCCATTGCTGCCGAAACCGCGGCTTTCGCCGTGACTGCCGTGGAACATATTTCCGAAGATATCACCAAAAATATCGTCCATATTTTCACCGTTAAAATGAAATTCCTGATAGCTGCCATTGCCGCCACCCTGGAATCCGCCGAATCCACCGGCACCTGCGCCGGCTCCAGGATCAGCTCCTGCTTCAAATGCGGCATGACCAAACTGATCATACATTTTTTTCTTCTTTGGATCACTTAAGACATCGTAGGCTTCGTTTACTTCTTTAAATTTATCTGCGGCATCTGCATTACCGGCGTTTGTATCCGGATGATATTTTTTAGCCAGTTTACGATAGGCTTTTTTTATTGTTTTTTCATCTGCGTTCCGGTCAATGCCCAGAACATCGTAATAATCTCTTTTTACTGCCATGGTATTCACCTTCCCTTATATTATAGTCTGTAGCGTCCCGGATGATCGATCTGTCCTCTCAGAGGACAGATCTCCCGGACTGTCATATATTGAACGTATGCGTATAAAATTCCCCGGGAAAAATCCCGGGGGCATTACTTTTATATTGTTCTACATGTAATATAACACTACTAATTAAAAGTGTCAATACCTGCATTGTGGAAAAGAACATTTTGGACTGCAATGAGAGATATGATTCTTACAGCTATCAGCTGAAAATATGATATAATACTACCATAAATTCCGGTGCGGTCTGCTCAGTAAATAAAAAACAGAGAGAGCCGCAGATCAGAGAAAGATCCAAAAAAGAAAAGGAGGCGTATAATATGAGAAAAAGAACTCTTCTGTCCCATATAAAGGCAGTAAAAAGGCTGGTACTTCTGACACTTATACTGGCAGCAGCTTTTCCGGCGACGATCCGGGAGGCAAAGGCAGCAGCAGGAACCACTTTTAAAGTCAAAGTCACAGATGGATACCTGGCTCTCCGGAGTGAGAAGGCTTTTGACAAAGGCAATGAGATCGGACAGCTGAATACAGGAGATCTTGTGGAAGTTACAAATCGGAAGGACGCTACCTACTGGTATGCATACGTGCCAAGACTGGATAAATCCGGATATCTGGACAAAAACTATATCCAGATAGCAGAGAACGCCACAGCTTCCAACGATTCCTGGACAGTAAAGGTAAAAAAAGGCTATCTGGCTCTTCGAAGTACCGCAGCTTACAATGACAGTAACGAGATCGGACGTCTGAATACCGGAGATGTCGTTCTTGTAAAGGACAGCAGTGATTCTACTTACTGGTACGTATATGCTCCGGGGCTTGATAAATCCGGATATGTGGATAACCGGTATATTTACAATAGTGGTCTGTGGACAGTCAAAGTAGAAACTGGTTATCTTGCCCTTCGCAATAAGGCAGCCTATAATGAAAGCAATGAGATCGGACAGCTGAATACCGGTGACACGGTTCAGGTGAAGGACACCAGCAACGATCAGTACTGGTATGTATATGTTCCGCAGCTGGATAAGACCGGTTATGTTGACAGGAACTATCTTACCGGAGGCTCAGGTACGACAACTCCATCCATGACTGTTAAAGTGGAAAGCGGCTATCTGGCTCTGCGCAGTACAAAGGCGTATGACAAGGACAATGAGATCGCCCAGCTGAATAACGGAGATACGGTAGAAGTCATTGAGAAGAAAGACAGTACTTACTGGTATGTATATGTTCCGAAGCTTGGAAAAGAAGGATATGTAGATAAGAACTACCTTAAATAAAAAGATAAAGGATGCTTGTTGCCGGATCTGCCTGAAGAGGAACAGAAAGCCGGAACAAGAAACGGGGAGGCAGAAAGATGACTCTGGCACAGCTCAGATATACCATAGCAATTGCAAAAGCCGGATCTATGAACGAGGCAGCAAAAAGCCTTTATATTTCTCAGCCCAGTCTTTCCACGGCAATCCGGGAGCTGGAAGCAGAAACCGGTGTTGAGATCTTCCGAAGAACGAACCGAGGAATCGCCGTAACGCCTGCAGGCGAAGAATTTCTGGGGTATGCAAGGCAGGTGGTGGAACAGTACGAACTGATGGAAGCCAAATATATTTCCAAGGAACAGTCACGCAAAAAATTCAGTGTTTCCATGCAGCATTATACCTTTGCAGTTAATGCCTTTGTGGAGCTGGTAAAGCAATTCGGCATGGATGAGTACGAATTTGCGGTTCACGAGACCAAGACGCATCAGGTCATCGAGGATGTCCGTAATTTCAAGAGTGAGATCGGGATCCTCTACGTAAATGATTTTAACCGTAAGGTACTTACAAAAATGTTTCACGAGTATGGTCTGGAGTTTCACGAACTTCTCAACTGTCGGATCTATGTTTATATGTGGAAGGGGCATCCTCTGGCGAAGCGTGAGAAGATCACGCTGGAAGAACTGAAGGAATATCCGTGTCTGTCCTTTGAACAGGGAGGAAATAACTCTTTTTATTTTGCTGAGGAGGTTTTGAGCACCTATGAATACAAACGGCTGATCAAAGCCGATGACAGGGCTACTATGCTGAACCTGATGGTAGGACTGAATGGATATACCTTATGCTCCGGTATTATCTGTGAGGATCTTAATGGTTCCGATTATTGTGCTGTGAAGCTGGATTCCGATGAGATCATGACAATCGGTTATGTTGCCAGAAAGGGTGTTAACATCAGTGCCCTTGGGAAAAAATATCTGGAGGAGATTTCCAGATATAAGGATAAAGCACTGAAATAAGAGAAAAAAATCTGACAGATCACTGCCGGAGAAGACGGGAAAAGCTTCTGGTATTTATGATACCGGAGGGTTGTTTCCCTGTGTATTCTCAGATACGTAGCGATGCGTATCATGCAGGAATCTGTCAGATCTTTATTTACATTAAAAGTTTTTGGCAGTGGAAATTTTATTCTGCAAGCCGATCACACACGGATCACAAAACCATCCTTACGCGGTTTGGCTGTTGGATACTCACAGTCACGGTATCCAAGAACACAGTGGCCCACGCCGATATATTCCTCTGGAACACCCCACTGCTTCTTCAGCTCTTTTCCTTCCTCGGAGTCAAAAACTTCTCTTGCACGGTGAATCCAGCAGGAGTCCACGCCGAGAGCATGTGCGGCATTCATGAGATTTCCCATCACAAGACTTCCGTTTTCCACACAGGTGCCCATTTTGCTGTCGGAAAAGACAATGATCACAGTTGGGGCGCCGTAGAACGGATCTGAGGTGCTGCCCATAACAGCTGCGTTCATTTTGGAAAGCCTTGCAACCAGCTCCGGATCCTGTGTCACTACCATAAGAGTGCTCTGCTGTCCCATGCCGCTGGGGGAATATTCTCCCGCCTCCAGGATCGTATCCAGAGTTTCTTTCGGAACAAGCTCTTTTTTGTAGGCGCGGATGCTTCTGCGTTCTAACAGGTTTTTGATGCTTTCATTCATGATCATTACCTCCTGATGTTAAATTTTGTTGAAAATATTTTCTGCAAAAGAAAGTAAATTTCTTTTTATTCTGATAAAAACCATTATAACGCAGATGATTATAGTTTCCAATAGATAGAAGGATATAACTTTACAATTTATAAAGAAATATTATATAATCTGGTTATGATATTCCTGCGGCGGATGCGGGAGAATTTCGGGTGGAGATACAGAGACAGAATAGTTAAGACAGAAAATATGAGGTGCCAGATGGAAAAGATTCGGAAACATTTTTATTTTTCAGGAAGAGTACAGGGAGTAGGCTTTCGTTACCGCTCCTATTATATTGCACAGTCCATGGGACTGACCGGCTGGGTACGGAATCTCTGGGATGATCGTGTGGAAATGGAAGTACAGGGAACCAGAGAAGAAATCCGGGAGATGGTAGAACGCCTTTCTCAGCAGAGCTTTGTGGAGATTGAGGGGATTGAAGCGAGGGAAATTCCACTGGAGGAGGAGTTTGGCTTTCATGTGAGAGGATAGTGAAATGGCCGGTTCATTCCAGCTCCAGTGCCAGATACAACAGAACAGCGTCCCGGAATTTTCGGGGATTGAGACCACATTTTTTATAAATGTGGTTTAATTTATATTGAAGAGTATTTTTGTGGAGAAAAAGCTTCTCTGCGGCATCAGCCAGAGACATTTCCAGGGAAAAATAAGTTCGCAGAAGGTTCTTTTCATCCGGGGACAGCTGATAACCAAACAGCAGAACAGTTATTTGGCTGCAGAGCTGCGCAGAAAATATCCGCCTGACACGTAAATGAACATTTCACGTTTCCTGTACACGGAATGATAGAACGGAGAGTACGGATATCAGCTTTACATAAAAATCATACAGGAGGAAAATAAAATGAAGGTAGTAACAGCGATCGATTCTTTTAAGGGCAGCATGACATCCATGGAGGCAGGCTTTGCAGCTGCTGAAGGTATCCATCGTGTGGATGCGGACGCAGAAGTTCAGGTAAGACCACTGGCAGACGGTGGAGAGGGAACCGTGGAAGCCCTTGTCGCAGGAATGAACGGAAAAACAGAGCACGTAAAGGTTACGGGGCCTCTTGGCGAGCCGGTGATCTGTGAGTATGGCATCATCGAAAGCACAAAGACCGCAGTGATCGAAATGGCTGGTGCAGCAGGGATCACGCAGGTGCCGGACGAAAAAAGAAATCCTCTTTATACCACAACCTACGGTGTCGGTGAGGTGATCAAGGACGCCATCGAAAAAGGCTGCCGCAGATTTATTGTGGGTATCGGCGGAAGCGCCACCAATGACGGTGGTGTGGGAATGCTTCAGGCACTTGGCTATGCATTTCTGGATAAAGACGGAAAGCAGGTCCTTCCGGGAGCAAGGGGCCTGAAAGACATCACAGAGATCACAGCTGCCTATGTGATCCCGGAGCTTGCAGAATGTAAATTCCGTGTTGCCTGTGATGTCACAAATCCTCTCTGCGGAGAGCTTGGATGCAGTTCCATCTACGGACCGCAGAAGGGTGCTACGCCGGAGATGATCCAGGACATGGATCAGTGGCTGGGTGCTTACGCAGAGCTTGCAAAGGAGCGTTTTCCGAAAGCAGATGCAAAGTATCCGGGAACAGGTGCTGCCGGCGGAATGGGATTTGCATTCCTGACCTTTACCGATGCAGTTCTGGAATCCGGGATCAACATCGTGCTGGATGAGACAAAACTTGAGGACTACATCAAAGACGCGGATCTTGTGATCACAGGTGAGGGACGTATGGATGGACAGACAGCCATGGGAAAAGCGCCGGTAGGTGTTGCAAAGCTTGCAAAGAAATATGGCAAAAAAGTGATCGCCTTTGCAGGTGCCGTACAGCGTGACGCAAGAGCCTGCAACGATGCAGGGATCGATGCCTTTTTCCCGATCCTCCGCGGAGTGGTAACTCTGGAGGAGGCCATGAAAAATGAGAATGCCAAGCAGAATCTGGCAGATACTGCAGAGCAGGTTATCAGACTGATGAAATAAATAAAAGGCATATGATCCGTAAACTTCAGGATTCCTGCAGAAATACAGAGCGTGAGTGTCTGATCTGCTGTAAGAATAAATTTGGTGAAAGACGCTGAGAAGACATTGGATGATAATACAAAAAAGACAGGCCACTTCAGAAGCCTGTCTTTTTTGTGGTTTATAATTTGTAAAAATAAGGGAGCTGTAACCGGATTAAATCAATTTATGGGGATTTCAGTCTTATCCTTCGATCGGCTCAAAATCCACAGCGCCATGCTTGCACAGCGGGCAGATGATATCTTCCGGAAGTTCATCGCCTTCATAGATGTATCCGCAGACTTTGCATACCCAGCCTTTTTTGCCCTCGGTCTGTGGCTTTGGCTTTACATGTTTCTGGTAGTAGGTGTAAGTCATGGTATCCTGATCGCTCATGACACGGGCCTCTGTGACGCTGCAGATGAACATTCCGTGAGTGCCGAGATCCACATAGTTTTCTACCTTCAGGGACATGAAAGCATTGATATATTTGTCCAGGAATACCAGGCCGTTGTCGGAGTGGTTTACTTTCTGTCCGGCAAATTTATCGGTGCTTCTGCCGGACTGGAAGCCGAACTGCTCAAAAACAGAGAACGGAGCATCTGTGGACAGGCAGTTTACGTTCATGATACCGGTCTGCTGGATCACGTGGTGAGAGTAGTTTGCCTTGTTGATGTTGACAGCCACGCGATATGGGTTGTCGGTAAGCTGTGTAACGGTATTGACGATCAGACCGTTGTCCTTTTTGCCATCGTTGGAGGTTACCACATAGAGGCCGTAACCGATGCGGAACAGAGCAGTCATATCATTCTTGTTGGCAAGATCATCGCTTTTTGCAATGTATTCCTGGCAGAGCTCATCAGCCATAGCTTCCATCTGCCTGCGGTTTTCTTCATTTACTGCAGACATGATCTTAACTGTGGTATTCAGCCAGCTGATCTTTTTGCATTTGGAAAGCATTTCTTTCATAACCTTCGCTGCCAGCGGTGCCCAGGTTCCGTTTTCAATCAGTCCTACCGTGCGGTTCTGGAAGTTATGCTCTGTCAGACGGGTAATAAAGTCGTTCATAAACGGATAGATGCCTGCATTATATGTGGTGGTTGCGAGAACCAGCTTGGAGTAACGGAAAGCATCGCTCAGTGCCTGGGATATATCGTCTCTTGCAAGATCATAGACAACAACGTTTGGACATCCTTTGCTGCGGAATTTATCAGCCAGCTGCTGAACGGCCATTTTTGTATGACCGTATACAGAAGTGTAGGCGATCACGATTCCGTCATCCTCCGGTGTGTAGGAAGACCAGGTATCATAGAGGCTAATATAATGTCCAAGATCTTCAGTAAGAACCGGTCCGTGGAGCGGGCAGATGGTCTGGATATCCAGAGCTGCGGCTGCTTTCAGAAGGTTCTGCACCTGCACACCATATTTTCCAACGATGCCGATATAGTATCTTCTTGCCTCATCGTCCCATGGTTCCTCTGCATCCAGGGCACCGAATTTTCCGAAGCCGTCTGCGGAAAAAAGAACCTTTTCTGTGCTGTCATAAGTGACCATAACCTCCGGCCAGTGAACCATCGGTGCAAATACAAAAGTCAGATCGTGTTTTCCAAGGGAAAGGGTTCCGCCGTTATCTACGATAATCTGATGACCTTCCAGATCCAGGTCAAAGAAGTTCTGCATCATGGCGAAGGCTTTTTTGTTGGAAACAACGATGGTGTCCGGATAAGCCTTCAGGAAGTTTGCGATGTTGGCTGCGTGATCCGGTTCCATATGCTGTACGATCAGATAATCCGGTTTC
>OIDR01000148.1_pt1 | contig 22981 bp, 13 predicted proteins | sample 1581641 | NCBI WGS metagenome assembly OIDR01 (sample SAMEA3882550, study PRJEB24775) | human gut metagenome | biome: human-associated habitat; feature: intestine environment; material: feces | place: Netherlands | collected 2009/2010
GATGAGGTGCGCCACGCCGATGCACAGCACCGCGCCACCAGCGATCCAAGTGAAGGTCACACCGTTGAGACCGGTCAGCGGGAGACCAGAGCCCTTCTTGTTCTGGATGGTGACGGGGATCTCGGTCGAATCAACTTTTTCATCGAGATCAGTGGTAACCATATCAGAGGTGTCAGTTACCTTGAGATTCGTCAGTTTACCGGTTGTCGGATTGTACGTAGGCGTCACCGTAATTTCGAAGTCTGCGATGGTGTTGTAGCCCGCAGGCGTCTTGCTCTCAGAAATCAGATATGTGCCTGCAACAAGGCCAGGAATAGAGACCGTGTTATTCGTTCCTTTGGTTTCAAACGTATAAGCTTGCTTCTCGTCATCGGTGAAGCTGCCGTCTTGCTTCAGCCATTTAGCGACTTCATTAGTTGCCCCTTCCTTGATCATTTTGACCTTAAAGCCAGCAACGAGATTTGCGCTCGAATCATTCGGATCGGTCTTGGTGATATTGAAGCCGAAGACATAGTCGGTGACTTCCTTTGATTCGGAAGTGCCGGTACCCTTAGGCGACATGGGATCGTTGGAATAGACAAGTTTGACCTCATTGGTGTTGCCGGTGGCCGTGTATTCGGCATCGCTGGTGAGCTTAGCTCGATAGGTCACAACGACCTTGGAGGTTCCATCAAGAGTCTCACCCACGGAATTTGCAGCAGCCTTGAGATCCTCGAAGTAGACCTTCAAATCTTGACCTGTCTTATTGTTTGAGTCGTCCGTAGTATCCGTAACCGTCACAGTGTAATTGCCAGATGCGTCAATCTTTTTGCCGTTGATAGCAACAACAACAGAGCTCTGATCTGCCTTCAGTCCAACAGAGAGATGGTCCTGGAACTCATACTGGTACTTAGCATACGTGGCAATATTGGCCGCAACAGTACCAGTCAACTTGTAGTCGATTACCTGACCAATCCAGGCGTCGCCCACGTTCTTCCAGTCATCCGTTGTAGCGTTATCGGCCGTCTTGTCCTTAGTGTCATCGAGAATCTGCTTATCGACGGTAGGAATGCTGGTCTTCTCGGTAACGGTCACGCTGCTACCGCCGACAACGGCGAAGATGGGCGAGGTACCCGTGTTCTTCTTTGCCGCTTCGGAAGTGCTAAGGGAAGACTCATCGGTCAGGAACAGGTAGTAACCCGTCTTGGGGGAATTTTTATCATCTTTAGGCACAGTAAAACTATCGCCTGCCGAGAACGAATTGCCCGTAGCTTTAACGTTCTTTTTAACAATAGCAGCAATCTTGTTGAGAAGGTGATTCTTATTAACAACAGTCTCAGCAGTAATGCCGGTAACGTTCTTAGTCAACCAATCGGCCACGTCCTGGGCGGTAACAATACTAGGTTTGGGATTAGAAGTCTTATACGTTGAGTCCTCTTTAATAGCATTGATGATGGCCTCCTGGGTCGCAGAGTCATCAAATGCCCACTTGACGTTGGAGACGATCTTATCAGTCGCCCCCTCCCCAGTCGGATCCACGACATCGGCCTCGAAAATCTGGTAGGCCTTGTACTTCACACTGCCATTATCTTTGTTCTTATTGATCGTGATGCTATTGGTCGTAGCCGCCGGATCCGCAGCAAACGCCATGGTCACCGGGGCCATCACACCGCCGAAGCTCAGCGCTGCTGTGAGGCCGGCGGTTACCGCCAGGCGTGCGATGTTCTTGTTCATGCTCATCTTCTTTTCCTCCGTTTTCCGGTTGATTTCCATTCGATCGGTCATCGTGTGTCTGTTTCTAAGCATCTGCTTCGTTTCGTCTAGCCCCGCTCTCGGTGGGGCTGCCAGCTACTCTTTATGGCTGCCACCTCCCCGCTTGACCAGGAGCGCGACCACGATGAGCGCGGCTCCGGCGACCGCAACGGCGGCCGCGGTGAACATTGCCATATCGCCAGTCAAGGGCATAAAGCCTTCGGTGAAGATACTAGGGGGCGTGCCGGCGGGCGTGTTGATGAGCGACGCCTCCAGGCTGCCCGTCGACCCGTCCGCGTTGTCGGCGCGCAGGGGCGACTCGGCGGTGATGGTGAGCTTGGGCTTGGCGGCGGCCACCTGGTCGACGTCCAGGCCCTCGGCCTTGACTGTCACGGAGCGCGTGCCCCCAAAGGCAGTGTAGCCCTTGGGTGCCTTGAGCTCGCGGACCTCCAGCTTGCCCGAGTCCACGCCCGAGACGGCCACACGGCCGTCCTCGCCCGTGGTGACGGTGGCCTTGCCCTCCGCATCCCACGTGCTGTCGGCCGCTAGCGTACGACCGCGGTCGTCGACGATGCTCAGGACCGCTCCGGGCAGCGGCTTGTCGCCGTCGCTGCCGCGCTTAGTGAGCGCGAGATCCCAGGTGTAGGCGCACGCATCGTCGCTCGGCGTGCGGGTGAAGCCGGTGTCGCCGGACTGGTCGGCAAAGGGAGAGCGCGGGTAGCGCAGGTAGACCTCGTTGGGGTTGCCCTTCGCGATGCCGTGGTTGCACGCGCTGTTGAGCGGCGCGTTGTACACGGCGACCACGCGGGCGCCGGCGGTGAAGGCGTCGACCCCGCCGAGCGCGGCGATCAGGTCGCCGGTGCGCACGGTGAAGGTCTTACCGTCGGCCGAGACCCTGCACTGGGCTGTGATATCGGTCCAGCCCTTCGCGGGCTCGGTGCCGGTGCGGCCGTCCTTATTGGTCGAGACAGCGTCGAAGCCGCCCTCGGCCCCCGACGCCACGTACACGCGCACACTCGCGGCCACCTTGGAGGGGTCGAGTCCCGCGCTCATGGTATCGACGAACTGCACCGTATAGGTGTCGTAGGCGGTAAGACCCGCCGGGACCGTGGCCGAGAGGCGCCAGTACAGGTCGTCGGCGACCGTGGCGTCGGCGGCCTTCTGCCAGGCGACGGTGCTGTCCTCCAGCACGTGCTTAGCGACCTTGGGGGTCGCGGCCTTGGGCTTGACGGTGACGGCGCTGCCGCCCACAAGAGTCATGATCGGCGCGGTGCCGGCCTCGCCCTCGGCGATGGCGTCGTCGTCGGCGACGATGAGCCAGTAGCCGCAGGGCAGCTCGGCCGTCGTGCCCGCATTAAGGGCCTTGAACACGGCGCCAGAGCTCTGGAGGGAACGAGCGAGCTGTGCGCTCAGCGCGCTCGTAAGGTGGGAATCGGTGTTGAGCCACTCGGCAGCTTCCTGCGCGGTGGTCTGGGATTTGGACATGCCGGCGCTGTGCAGCACAGGCAGCGCGGCGTCGTGCACGGCATCGCTTGCCCAGGCGAGGTCGGTGGCGATTTTAACGTCTTTGTCGCCATCGATGACGTTGGCGCTAAAGATCTGGTAGGCGTCGTAGCTGCTCGCCACGGTGCCGCTCACCGTGATGGAACCGATCGAGGTCGGCGCAGCCTGCGCGGATGCGGGGAACACAACCGCGCAGGTGCCGATCAAGAGGGCAAGCAGCGCAAACAAGATCGGGAAGGAGCAAGCTTTCTTATTCACGACGCTCACCTCCCTTCGCATTCGTCTTGCGACGAATGTGCATCCAGGCCACAGCAGCGCAAAGCACCGCCGCGCCGGCAAGGTACGTCAGAGTGACGCCCGACATACCAGAAAGGGGCAAAGAGGTGGAGTAGGTGTTGGTGAAGGTGGGGGGTGGAGGTGTCGGTGGTGGTGGGGGCGGAGGTGTCGATGAACGTCCGTTCTTCGGCTTTGGGGTCTGCTGTCCAATTGCCTGCGGAGTCAACGGTTCCCTTCTTGTAGGTCACCTTACAGTTGATCTCTCCTTTTTCGGTGTCATACGTTGGCTCAACCGTGAACTTATAGACCGAGTGGTCGTACGTGTAGTGCGAGAACTGCGAACCGTCGGTTTTCTCGCGCACATAGTACGTAAAGGTCTTGAAAGAGCCACCCGTGGAGCCACCCAGGTCGTCGGGATTATTCCTGATATCAGAAAGCGAGTACTTGAGCTCAACCGTCTCATTGTTTTCGTCCATGAACGGAAGCGTCTGCGTTTTCTCAGAACCAGAGGTCACGGCAGTACCGATCATGTTGTTAAATTTGCTGTCTTCCGCAAGCTGAAGTGTAAACTCCTTCATCTCGCCACCCTCAACGACCTTAGTCGCCTCAGGAGTCCAAGAAACCTCAGGGTCGTACTTGTTGGTGAAGGTTGCCTTGTTGGTGGAGGTTGCGCTGCTGGAGTCGACGATCGAATAATACCCATTAGCATCTACTGACGCAGTCCTCGACGAGCCAGCTGAATCCCCAGATATCTTAGTCACGTACACACCATCAATCGTGTAGTTATGGACATTAAGATTTCTAGTCGCACTCGAATTTCCCTGTATCGGAACAGACATAAGTACAGTCTTGTTGTATTTGACTGTCACCTTAATCTCATATACAGCACGATCGTATATGACACCAGGAAGATTGCCCGCATTTTCGACCAAGTAGTATGTAATTTCGCCAGTACCATTCTTTAAGAGCTGCTCGCTAAGCTGTTTACCGTCATGAAGCTGCTCGCTAAGCTTCTCGCTAAGGTCAAAGGCGATGTTGCCAGCGATATTCTTGGCATATTTGACAAACCCGCAGCCACCATGGCTGAAATTACCATTATTGTCCCAAGAAGGCGCCTTCGCAGTATCCGAGTCCTTGCGATAAACCGTAAAGGTGAACTCCCCATCTTTGAGGTCGCGGCCGGCCAACTCCTTGGTCGCCTTCAGCTTAAGGCTCGGGTAGACGTACGCATCCGCAGGCTCGCCTAGGTACAAGTCGCCATTCGACATGATGCCGCCACCATGGTCCCAGGAATAGTTGCCCGTGATGAAAGTTGTCGCTTCATTCTGCGCATCATTCCGCGCTTGAATCGCCGCCTCATCCTTGGCCATAACACCCGACATAACACCCGAGGTCAGGCCGATGCTATTTTTTACCCCAACAGCACCGTTGGCGGGGATGTTGATAGCTTTTTCAAGTTCGATGCTTCCCGAGTACCGGGCGTCTCCACCACCAAGCATCTTACCGGTTACCACTGCGATCGGCGCATTGTGACCCCGCGCTGCGAGGAAGAAATCGGCATGACCGTTCTCGCGGAACTTGTCCGAGTTGTATGCATCTTGATCTTCAGTCTTATTAGTATCATCAGCACCACCAGCTGAAAGATGGGGCGTACCATCATTACCCGTGTTTTCTGCCGATTTGAACCCGTTGGCTTTTTGCTCACTGTTAGCAGACGAATTGCCAAAGATTGCCGTGCCCTTAGTGTTCGTTACCAACGTCTTGCCCGTCGGGCAGACTGCAACGCCGCCACCATAGCCGCCAGCGGTATTGCTGCTTATATACGAGTTGTATACAAACAGCCTGCCTGCGTTCTCCGCGATTTTCGAATCACCCTGAACAAAGATGCCGCCGCCGCCCCAGTCAAAGCGAGACAGGCAAGTGTTGTTGGTAATGTAGACTTTACTTTTAGTGCCGTTACTTTTTTTAGGTCCGTTAATAAACGCGTCAACCTTCTGGCCCACTCGGATGCCGGCACCTTCAGATCGGTAGCTCACGTTAGAGGCAATAATTCCTCCCGTAATGTTGAGCCATGCCATAGAACCGTTTCCCCACTGATCGGAAACGTAAACGCCGCCACCGGCTTCCTTGGAGTAGTTGCCGGTAATCTGGCCATCGGAAATGGTGACATGGGCGCCGTTTATGGCAGCAAGCCCAGCGCCACCATGGCAACCATAGCCATCATTACCGCAGAAATTGGCATAGCGATTGTTCGTAATGTAACCGCCGGAAACAGTAACGCTGCCGTCATGTTCGGCCATGATGCCGCCACCATATCCGTTACTGTTAGTGCTATTACCGGAGATTACGCCGCCGGTCACCTTGACTGCAGATCTATTGGCATATACACCGCCGCCACTAGGAGCGCAGTTGCCAGCAATTACGCCGTTAGAAATGCTAAGAGTCGAATTATTATTGACAGATATTCCTGCGCCGGCACCATTGTACCGACAATAACCTCCACAAACGTAACCACCGTTCATATTGACGGTCGACTCATTCTCCGCGTACACCAGGTTTCGGACATAGAAGTCTTTCTCTTGTGTGAGCACGCCGTTCTCAAGACTGAAATGACCGCCATTGATGTAGATGAGCTTCAGGTTTTCATTGCCACCGCATGCCACGATGGCGCCTTTAATATCGACGCTATGTTCGTAAAGCGTCTCAGTTGTCTTGGTTGTGTCTGTTGCACTCGGGGACGATTGGGTCACATAGTAGGTAAGGTTAGACGGAATGCCATTGTCGTAAGACAACACTGCTTTTTTTACCATAATTGTTGGGATTTAAATCCTGACCCTGATCATTTAGCTGCTTGCCGCTGTCGACACTTTCACTCGGTTTATTAGGATCAGTATCCTTAATTGTAAGTGTCGCGCCACCGGTGATATTGAACAAAGACTGACCTTGACTCGTATGCTTAATCTTATGGCCGTTTAGATCCAGCGTGATTTTGCTGCCGTCCTTGCTAAGCGTGATTATCTCGCCGGTCTCGACATCATTCATAAGCTTGAAGCTAGCAACACCGCTTGCATTCGCCAACTTGGTTTTTAATTCGTCAACGTTTTTTATCTCGTCGGGCGCCGCTTCGGTTTGCTCGCCTTCCGTGGCCGCCATCACAGCGTTGCCATCTGCCGGCTCGTTATCTTCGACCTGCAGCTTACCCTCAGGTTGATCCCCAGACTGACCCTGCTCAACACCATTTGAGGGGTCGGCTTCGCCACCCTCTGCGTCGTCACTATTCTGGTTCTCGGTATCCCCGTTGTTGGTGTTGCCTACATCAGTAGACTCACTTGAGGAACCCTCCCCCATCACAGTTTCCTCGGCAGAAACCGTCTGGGCATCGTTGGCAATGGCCTGCGAGATCGGAGGCATGACGAGCGACAGTACCAGGCTCAACACGGAGGCTCCGCACAAAACGCCTGCCAGTACACGGCGCGTCGCTTTTTTACTCTGCTTAGTTTTTTCTGAATTCGCTTTCATCGATGTCTCCTCCCCAAGAGACTGCGATCTTGCTCTTTCACTATCAAACGTATCTGCGCAACCTGTAATTGTGCACGCTTAGACTGCATATTGTAACGATTGTTTAGACATTCAAGCAACAAAAACCGAAAGTTTTGTAGCAAGTTCTCAATTCTCTTGACATTTACTCAGATTTGCCTTCGTTTATTCGCTATCTATTCTTTGTTTCTACTGGTAATTAAGTTAGTTATCAGTTTTTTAATAGCATTTTATTTATTTGCACAACATTTTGCTCAAGAGCAAACATCCTGCGAACGGTCGAAATCAACCGTGAGCAGTAGGTCATTTACCGGGAGGAATACCCTTCCAAACTGATGAGAATATCTTTAACCCATCGGTGGTTAGAAGCATGATGTTCAGACAACTAAATTTGAATTTTCGCGCAGATTTTAGGCATCAATTCGCCCAAATCGCCTGAGGCCACCGCAAAAGGAGCCTGTCCCCTTTTGCGGTCTCTCTCCACCGGCGCTACAGCAGATGTTCCTCGATAAAGATCGCGATGCCGTCTTTGTCGTTGCTGGCGGTTACAAAGTCGGCGGCGGCACGGGTGGCATCGCTGCCATTTGCCATGGCCACACCCACGCCGGCGTCGGCCACCATGCAGGTGTCGTTATCGGCATCGCCAAACACGCAGATGTTCTGAAGCTCCATGCCGTTGAGCTCCGCCACGCACACAAGGCCGCGCGTCTTGGACACGCGCGGATCCATGAATTCGTAGAGTCGCTGCGTGGTTTGCAGAGCCGCCGCTTTAACGGTGTCATCGGCAAATGTCGACGCCCGCTCAATCACCCGCGGCATTACCTCGGGCGCCATGGTAAACATCACCTTGGTCTGCGGCTCGCGCAAAAACTCGGCAAAGTCGACCACCTTGTAGGGCACGCCGTCGACACGCGACAGGTGCTCGACGCATGCATTGCTCTCGGGCACATAGAGCACGCCGTCCCGAGGGCAAACAGGCGTTGCCGGCAGGTCCGCCATGTGCTTGCAGATGCGCGCGATGGTCTCGCCCGGCAGCGGATAGCTCAGCTCGTTGATGTCGTGCGCGCGGTCGATGACCTCGGCACCACCGCAGCCCACGAGCACGTCCACCAGGCCTTCGATACCCCAGAGCCCAAACATGGCCTCGGTCGCCTGGGCGTCGCGCCCGGTGCACAGACCAAACAGCACGCCGCGCCCGCGCAGGGCACGGATCGCCGCCACGGTGCGCGGGGACACCGTGTGCTGGCTCGTGAGCAGCGTGCCGTCGATATCGCAGAACACGGCTTTGATGTGGCTGAAGGTGGTGTCCATGGGGGCCTTTCTGGGTAGCGCGGCGGTGTGGGGTGTATTCGTGAACGGCGTACATGGTATACCAAGGCGCAGGCGCGGCCCCTCAAAGCAAAAACCACCACAAAGGTGCCTGGCCCCTTTGTGGTGGCCGAACCCGAAGGGCGGCCTGGCCGGAGCGCAAACCATCACAACATTCGACGTTTTTCGGCAAAATCACGATTTTCATCGAATGTTGTGATGGTTTTTACTGCTTTGCGGCACGATCCAAATGCTTACGCCCAAACAGCAGCAACGCCGCAGGGACAGCCGTCACGACCATGCCCGCCCCTATGAGCGTCTGCTGCACGCCAAACGTCACCGCCAGCCACGGGGCAATCGCCAACGGGGCCACGCCAGCGAACATATTGCCAAAGCCCATGACCGAGTTCACGCGACCGAGTTGCTCGAGCGGTGCCGTCGTTTGCACGATGGTGTTGTGGAGCGGGTTGACGACGCCCCAAGCCACGCCCAGGGCAATCTGGCCGACAAGGGCCACGCCCACGTACGGCGTTCCCACATAGAGCAAACTTCCCAGGCCCACGGACATAAGCGCCACGAGCAGCGTTTTAAGGTTGACCAGGTGCGGTGGCAAGCGGAGCGCGAGGACGGCGCCCAGCACCGCGCCTACACCGCTGGCCGACGAGAGCCAGCCCATCCACTCAACACCGACGCGCAGGACATCGCGGTAGAAGAACGACTCCAGCGGATCGAAGGCACCGTAGCCAAAGTTCGAGAGGAAGATGATGCAGAACAGCAAGGCGAGGATACTGTTGGTGAAGACTGTCTTGATGCTTGTCGCGAAGGTGACGCGGGCGAACGTGCTGGGGTTGGAGCTATGGCTGGCAGTGATTGCCGTTGTACTGCTGTCCGCGGGAGTACTTTCACGCGCGGCGACGCGAACTGCTTGCGGTCTAAAGCCCCAGCCGGCAATGAACGCCAGTACGGTAAAAATCATCATGAGCACGAACACCGCGCGTGACGATGTAGCCGCCGCGACAAAGCCGCCCATCATGGGGCCGACGATGATACTCACGTTAGAGAACATGGCGATGGCAGAGTTGATGTCTTTGAGCTCGACAGGATCGTCGGTGAGGTAGGCTGGATAGGATGTGGTGATTGGCTGGGCAAACCCCATCACAAAGCCCAGGAGCACCGCGCCGAGCAGGACGATGCCGGTCGCGCTGCCAAAGGCGATGATTGCCGCACCCGTCGCCAGCGTGCCGACGATACTCAACAAGAAATGGCGACGTGGGCCCCAGGCGTCGAGCGCAGCGCCGCCCGCAAAGGACCCCAAGATTACGAAGACGTTCATAAAGAGGACGGCCAGCGATGTCGCCACGACCGAGGCATCGTCCGCATAGGTGAGCGTTCCGATGACGCCGATAAAGTAGCTGGTCTGAAAACCGGTGTAGATGAGAAAGCGCATCGCCACCAGGCGCTTGGCCTGCACGGACAGCGATGACTGAGACTTTGAGAAAAGAGAGACGAGCATGGAGACTCCTTGTTTCATACGAATGCGGACGGCGGGCATTCGCCACCGTCTGTCGAATCAATCTATCCGCATGAAACATTAAGGACGCATCAAGCCCCTTCTCTCCGTTTCTCGCCCGTCATGAACTACTTGGTAGATTGTAAGGCATGTCCCACACATCTACTTAAACAAAAACCACCACAAAGGTGCCTGGCCCCTTTGTGGTGGAAGTGACGTTTGCCCAGATAAAACCTGCCAAAACAAACCTGTCCCTATTTGGCAGGTTATGGCAGCGCAGCGAGCCAGCCCTTAAAGGTGATCTTGGATAAGATCGCAGATGGCTCGGGCGTCGTTGATGTTGATGGCTCGGGTCGCAAAGCCGGCGTCGAAGGCCTGACGCGCCAAGGCCTCATTGCAGGCAAGGGCCAGCGTGTGGCCATCGACCAGGTCGAGCGAGCTCTTGCCGCGCAGACGGTCGACACCGGAGCGCGCGACCACGATATTGTCGAAGCCCTCGGTCTTGTAGCCCTCGATGATCACCACGTCGACATCGTTGTAGCGCGACAGCAGCTCGCGCGCGGGCATCTCGTCCTCCTCGCGCGTGTCGGCGTACTCCGCCCAGCGCGTGGCGCAGATGAGGCCCACGTGTTTGGATCCGGCCTGATGATGGCGCCACGTATCCTTAGCGGGCACATCGATATCAAAGCCGTGGTGCCCATGATGCTTGAGCGAGCCCACGTGCAGGCCGCGGCGGGTGAGCTCGGCGATAACCTTCTCGACGAGCGTGGTCTTGCCCGAGTTTTGGTAGCCGATAAACGCGATCGCGGGGACGGCCGGAGTGGGAGCTGCAGGCGCGACGGCGACGGGTGCGCCCGCGGGCGCGTTGCCCGCGGCCCCCACGGCCTCAACAGCAGCAACCTGACGCTCGGCACGATCCCACACGCCCGAGCGACCGCCTTCCTTGTGCAACAGACGAACGTCGACGATCTCCATGCCGCGGTCAACTGCCTTGCACATGTCATAAATCGTTAGGCACGCGGCACTCGCGCCGGTCAGAGCCTCCATCTCGATACCCGTCTTGCCCGTCACGCCAGCCGTAACCAGCACGTGAAAGCCAACCTGCCCGTCCGCGCGCGCCGGCGCCCAGCCCTCGGGCACGTCCTCGGTCGGCGTCCCCGCCGGAGCGATGGGCGCAATATCGCACTTGCTCTTGGTAATGAGCAGCGGATGGCACATGGGAATGATGTCGCTCGTGCGCTTGATGGCCATGATGCCCGCCACGCGTGCGCAGGCAAGCACGTCGCCCTTTTTTGCGCGGTCCTGCAGCACCATGGCCTGCGTCTCGGGATGCATGAGGATGGTGCCCTCGGCGATGGCGATGCGGTGGGTCTCGGCCTTGTCGGACACGTCGACCATGCGTACCTCGCCCTTGGCGTCCACGTGCGTCAGCTCGTCGCGACGGGCGTCACGGGCGGGCTCGGTGGCAGCGCTGACAGTCGGCCGCGCAGACCCGTCGGCGTTGCCAGCATTCGCCGCAGCCGTGACTTTGTGGGCAGACATCGCGGCCCTGCGAGCGGCCTTGGTGGCATCGGCGTACCTGCTCTTGGCCATATGATCATCCTCCGATTTGGGACATAAATCGTTGCGTGCCCTCAATTATCGCGTGTTCCTGCGGTTTGTGGGCCACGGCATCGCGCCAAATCGAAAGTACCTGCATATCATCACCACGGCGCAGGGCGTCGCGCACCGAATACTCGGCATCGCTGAACAGGCACGGACGCACGTTGCCATCGGCCGTCAGGCGCAGACGGTTGCAATTCGCACAAAAATGATTGGACATGGCGCTGATGAAGCCGACCGTTCCCGCCGCGCCCGGAAAGTGCCAATAGCGCGCAGGGCCCGCGCCGGCAGGAGCGTCGTTGATGTCGAGCGGCTCGAGCTCGCCCAGTCCCGTCGCGGCGGCCCCGGCATTGATGCGCGCCCGCAGCTCGTCGCTCGGCACGGTATCGCTCGCGTCCCACAGCTCGGGATTGAGCGCGGGCGCATGCGGGTCCACAGCGCAATGCGAGCTCGTGTGTTCGTCGCCAATGGGCATGTATTCGATAAAGCGCAGGTGGATGGGGCGGTCGACGGTCAGCCGTGCGAGGGCCGCCACATCCTGGTTGAGCCGGCGCACTACAACGCAGTTGACCTTAACGGGCTCAAAGCCCCAAGCCAGCGCCGCGTCGATGCCAGCCATGGTCTGCTCGAGTCGACCCAGGCGCGTGATCTTTCCAAACAGCGTAGGGTCGAGCGTGTCGAGCGAGATGTTGACGCGGTTAAGCCCGGCATCTTTGAGCTGCGGCGCCAGCTTGGGCAGCAGGGCGCCGTTGGTGGTGAGCGAGATGTCCTCGATCTGCGGAATCGCGCGGATGTCGCGAATGAGCGGAATGATACGGCGGCTGACCAGCGGCTCGCCGCCCGTCAGGCGCACGCGGCGAATGCCCTCTCCCGCCACCAAGCGCACAAAGCGGGCGATTTCCTCGGCGCTGAGCAGCTCGTCGTGTGCACGGGGCGCCACGCCATCGGCCGGCATGCAGTAAATGCAGCGGAAATTGCACTTGTCGGTAACGGCAATGCGCAGGTAGTTGATGTCGCGGCCAAAGCCGTCATGTTGCACGTGCCCGTCCACGCAGCCCTCCCCTCACGCGGCGTTTTATTCTTCGGAAAACATAATACCCCACGAGAGAATCATGCCGACACCCGTACGACAGGACAGGTCGCTTCGATCAAAACGGACTTTCCAAGCCCATCCTCAGCATACAAACCATCACAACATTCGTCGCTTTTCCCGTTTTTGGCAAAAAACGTCGAATGTTGTGATGGTTTGCCTGCCCACGGCACCCCGCAGAAGAACCAAAGCGTCCCTAAAGGCCGCCGTCCCAGTGCCGGATCACGAACTCTCGCAGGTCGTTCTGACGTTTTTGAAACACCTCGCTTCGGTCGCACTTAAGGCCCATAGCGAGCGCGATAGCGTTCATCGCCCGATGCAATTGCAGCTGATGGGCAAACTGAGTCCCGGTGAGGACGATCATCCTAAAGCCCAGCGCGCTCAGCACGGTCATACGCTCCGCATCCGACGCGCTGCGCTGTTTATCAAGATGGTCCGAGCCGTTGTATTCAATCCCCGCATTGCTCGCAGGCGCATATACGTCGATCTCGAAATACCCGGCCTTTGCGAGATACTTGAACTCGTTGGGAACATCAACCCGATGGTTGAGCTCGATCTTGGCGTATCCCAGCCCTCCCTGGGAACGTTTTGCTACGACCATGATTGCGGTGGCCGTCTCCATGGGCGACCGCGCGCCATCGTGCACGCGCTTGAGCGCGGCGGCCGCGCGCATAGCCCCCTGACGAGATCGGTTCTCATTGCAATAAGCGATCAAGTCGGCAACGGTATACCTCTGCCCCATCTCGATATAATCGCCTGTCGACAGATGATTCAAATGGTATCGAGCGCAGATTTCGTAGCCATATTCCAGCTGCTCGGGCTCACTCATCCACGAACCCGCTTGGACAAAGCACATGGCCTCATCAACCACCAGAAGGCCCTCTGCCACCTCGATAAGATGGTCTGAAGGTACCGGCGCCCCAAACACGTGGCACCTAAATCCAGCCGGCGTCGAGCGCTCAAAATCAAAGTTGACGAGCGTGTCGATATGATCGAGCTCTTCTCGTGGAATACCGAGCGAAACCAGATAGTCGGTAACAATCCCGACGGCCGTTGAAGCCCTCAGTCCCTTGGCATCGAGTCCCAACTTGGGCAGGCTCGCGGTCGGCTCTGCCTCGTTAGCAAGCGAGTCCTCATCGTATAGGCTGCTTGCTCGCGAGAGCGGCTCGGACGGGCGCGCCACGTTGTGGTACAGCCAGGCAGTCTTATGGGACAGGACGATCGGCAGGTCCATGAGCCCTCCAATGGAGTCGGATAACCAACCTTATTCCCCCGCCCGCGGGTCCGCACACCTTCGCGCGCAAGAAAGCGATTCCACCCGGTCGAGTGGCAGAAAAACCATCACAACATTCGATGCTTTTCCCGATTTTGGCAAAAAACGCCGAATGTTGTGATGGTTTGAGGCGAGGTGAGAGGCACGGAGGGGTCAAAGCATCGTGCTCGAACGGGTTAATCCAACTCTTTTAAGCCATGCGCCAGCTGCCAGTACTCGCCGTGCTGGGCGAGCAACTCTTCGTGCGTGCCGCGCTCGATGATGCGGCCGTGTTCGAGGACCATGATGGCGTCGGCGTCGCGGACGGTGGACAGGCGGTGCGCAATCATAAACGTGGTGCGTCCGCGCATGATGCGGTCCATACCGCGCTCGATGAGCTTTTCGGTACGCGTGTCAATGGAGCTCGTGGCCTCGTCCAGGATGAGCACCGGCGGGTCGGCAACGGCCACGCGCGCGATGGCGAGCAGCTGACGCTGGCCCTGCGACAGGTTGGCGCCATCGGCCGTGACCGGTGTGTCGTACCCTCTAGGCAGGCGGCGGATAAACGAGTCGGCGCAGGCGGCCTCGGCAGCGGCGCGCACTTCCTCGTCGGTCGCGTCGAGCTTGCCAAAGCGGATGTTCTGCGCAATGGTGCCGCTAAACAGGTGCGTATCCTGCAGCACAATGCCGAGCGATCCGCGCAGGCTGGCCTTGGCAATGTGCTTGACGTCGATGCCGTCGTACGTGATCTCGCCGTCATCGACCTCGTAGAAGCGGTTGATGAGGTTGGTGATGGTCGTCTTTCCGGCACCCGTCGAGCCCACAAACGCGATCTTTTGCCCCGGCTTGGCAAACAGGTTGAGATCCGTGAGCACACGGGTGCCCGGCACGTAGGAAAAGTCAACGGCATGGAAGCGCACGTCGCCGGCAAGCGGGACCAAGCCGCACGTGAGCTCGGTGCCGTCGGCAGCCACCGCGCGGCCCGACCCATCAACGGCAACCACATCATGCAAGTGCCCGTACGCGCCCACGCCCTGACCCTCGGGAATCTTCCACGCCCATGCGGCGTCGCCCGTCTGCACCAGCTCCACGCAGCCCTCGTCCACCTCGGGCTTAAGGTCCATAGCCGCAAACAGGCGCTCGGCACCGGCCAACGCATTGAGCAAGAAGTTGCCCAGCTGCGTAAACTGGTTGATGGGCATGGCCGCCTGGCGAACGAAGACCAGGTAGCTTGCAAGCGCGCCCACGTCGGCCAGGCCCTTGATGCAGAGCATGCCGCCCGCCACGGCGACGATGGCATAGTTGACGTAGCCAATCACGACGGTCATGGGCACCATGGAGTTAGCATAGCTCACGGCGGCGGTGCCGGTGCGGCGAAGCTCGTCGTTGCGGCAGGTGAAGCCGGCGACATTCGCTGCCTCGCGGTTAAAGACTTTGATGACCTTTTGGCCCGAGACCATCTCTTCGATATATCCGTCCAGGTCGCCAAGCGATGCCTGCTGGGCGGCAAAGAAACGCTTAGAGCGCGCACCCGAGTAGCGCGCATACAGCACAATGGCCGCATCGCACACGAGCGTGATAATCGTGAGCTGCCAGTTAAGGATGATGAGCATGGCCGTGGTGCCCACAACCTGAATGGCGGCCTGAATCACGTTGGCAAAGCTGTTGTTGAGCGCCTCGGAGACGGTATCGACGTCGTTGGTGAAAAAGCTCATGATGTCGCCCGAGCGCGTGCTGTCAAAATAACTGAGCGGCAGCGTCTGGATGTGCGCGAACAGGTCGCGGCGAATATCGGACACCACGCGTTGGGCCGCGCGCACCATAATCTGAGAGTAGCCCAGGGCCGAGAGCACGCCCGCGGCGTAGATGATCGCCGTCAGGATGACCTGCTTGGCGAGCAGTTCATCCCCGCCCGTGGCCAAACCGTTAACGATGGGGCGCACCATGTAGGTGCCGGCGAGGCTCGCGATGGCGGCGACGGAGGCGAGCACGCCCACCGCGAGCAACGAGAACTTGGCATGCCCCATGTAGGAGAACAGGCGGCGCACCGTGCGCTTGAGGTCGGCCGGGCGTGCTTGGGCTGCGGTCTTAGGCATGGCGCTCACCCCCTTCCAAGGGCGATCCGCTGGGAACGGAGGAAAACGGATCATTCGCGCAGCCATCGTCGCTGCCGTCGCTGGCGTCCGTGTTCCCCGCAAACTCCATCTGCGAGGCGTAAATCTCCTGGTAGATGTTGTCGCCCGCCAGCAGTTCCTCGTGCGTGCCCACGCCGTGGACACGACCGTCGTCCAACACCACAATGTGATCGGCATCCATGACGCTCGCGATGCGCTGAGCGATGATGAGCACGGTCGTATCGGGAATCCGAGCGATGTGCTCGCGAATCTTAGCGTCGGTCGCCATATCGACCGCGCTGGTGGAGTCATCAAAAATGAGCACGCGCGGATGCTTGAGCAGCGTGCGCGCGATGCACAGGCGTTGCTTCTGGCCACCCGAAACACCAGCGCCGCCTTGGCCCAACTCGCCGTCCAGCCCGCCGATGCGATCAAGGAACTCGTCCACGCACGCCGCGCGGCAAGCCGCGAGGAGCTCATCGTCCGACGCCTGCGGATTGCCCCACTGCAGGTTCTCGCGCACGGTGCCCGTGAACAGCACATTCTTTTGCAGCACAATGCCCACAGCGTCGCGCAAGGCGACCAGGTCGTAGTCGCGCACGTCGTGTCCGCCCACAAGTACGACGCCCTCGGTGGCGTCGTACAGGCGCGCAATCAGCTGCACAAGCGAGCTCTTGCCCGAGCCCGTGCCGCCGAGGATGCCCACCGTCGAGCCGCTCTCGATGCGAAGGTCGATATGCTCGAGCACATCCTCGGCTGCATCCGCGCGGTATTTAAAGGAAACGTCGCGGAACTCGATACTGCCGTCCGCTGGCGCCGCAGTCGCGAGGTCTCCCGCGGGGTTGGCGATAAAGGGCTCCTCATCGAGCACCTCTGCGATACGGCCCACACTCGTGAGAGCGCGCGTGAGCAGCAAAAACACGTTGGAAATCATCATGAGTGAGTTCATGATCAGCAGCACGTAGCTCATAAAGCCCGTGAGCGAGCCCACGCCCAGCTTGCCGGCGAGAATCATGCGGCCGCCAATCCACAGGATGGAGAGCGCAGCCACGTACATCGACAGCTGAAACACCGGCAGGTTGAGCACCGCGTTGCCAAAGGTCTTCGTCGCAGTGCGCGCGAGCTCGGTATTGACGGTGTCGAACTTGTCGCACTCGTACTCGGCGCGCACGTAAGCCTTCACGGCGCGTACGGCGGTAAGGTCCTCTTGCACCACGCCGTTAAGGTGGTCCATCGAGGTCTGGAGTTGGCGGTAGAGCGGGCTCACGCGCACGGTAATGATACCGAGCACGATGGCGAGCATCGGCAGAATGACGGCAAAGACCGCCGCGAGCTCGCGCGAGAGCGCAAAAGCGTAGACGAGGCCCATGACCAAATTTACCGGCCCGCGCACCATGGGGCGGAAGCCGTTACCTACGGCGTTTTGAATCACGGTGATGTCGGTGGTCATGCGAGTAACAAGCGAGCTCGTCTCGTATTCATCGAGATTGCCGAAGGCGAGGGTCTGGATCTTGCGGTACTCCGCGGCGCGCAGGTTGGCGCCGAGGCCCACCGCCACACGTGCCGAATAACGCGCATAGCCGAGACCGAGTACAAGCGACACGGCCGCGCACCCCAGCATGAGTGCTCCCTGGAACAGGATGTAGCCGGTGTCGCGCGCGGGCACGCCCACGTCGATGATGTTAGCCATGATCACGGGGATAAAGAGCTCAAGCGTAGTCTCGACGGCGATGAACAGCACGCCGAGGATAAAATCGCGCTTGAATTCGCCGAGATAGGACATCAGCAGTTTGAGATTACGCACCCGTATCATCATCTCCGTCATACGTCATTCGCAAATGCACGTATTATTGCGCGACAGGCGACGGTGTCAAGTAATGCGAAACCGATTTCTTTAAGGCCAGCGCAGGCACCACGCTTGTACGGTTTATGTCTGTATTCGACGGAAATGATTACGAGCGTGACTTTTTTTCGCCCCACTGCCAACATAAACCTTGACTCTACAATCGTTATAGGGTTTTCACTACACTGGTAGCTAAACGAACCAAGCCAGAAAGCCCCGCCCATGGAACACGACCTCACACGCGGCAATGTCCTTAAGACCATCGCGGTCTTTGCCCTGCCCTACATGCTCTCGTACTTTTTGCAGATGCTCTACGGCATGGCCGACCTGTACATGATGGGGCAGTTTAGCGGCGCCGCCGGCATCACCGCCGTGGGCAATGGCGCGCAGACGCTCTATATCATCACTGTGACGCTCGTGGGCCTGGCCATGGGAACGACGGTTATCGTCGGCCACGCCGTGGGCTCACGCCGCTTCGACCGCGCCGAGACCGCCATCGGCAACACCATCACGCTCTTTATGGGTGTCTCGGTGGTGCTGGCCGTTGTCCTGCTTGCGCTGTGCCCGCAGGTTGTGGCGCTCATTGGCACGCCGGCCGAGGCGGTCGAAGGAACCGCCGCCTACCTGCGTATCTGCTTTGTCGGCATTCCGTTTATCGCCGCGTACAACATTCTTTCGGCCATCTTTCGCGGGCTGGGCGATTCGCGCTCGCCCATGTACGTGATTGGCGTGGCATGCATCATCAACATCGCGCTCGACTTTCTGTTTATCGGACACATGGGGCTCGGCCCCGTGGGTGCGGCGCTCGGCACGGTAACCGCCCAGACGGCCAGCGTTGTCCTCGCGCTCGTGTGGCTCAAGAGCCGCCGCACGAACATCCACGTTAAGCGCAGCGACCTGCGCCCCCAGCCCGAGGTGCTCGGCAGCATTCTTAAGATCGGCGTGCCCGTGGCCGTGCAGGACGGCTGTATTCAGGTGGCGTTTATGTTTATCACCGTCATCGCCAACCACCGAGGGCTCGTCGACGCCGCTGCCGTGGGCCTGGTCGAAAAGATGATCAGCTTTTTATTCATTGTGCCGAGCTCCATGGGCGCCACCGTCAGCGCGCTCACGGCGCAAAATGCCGGCGCGGGCAAGGGCGATCGCGCGCGTCAGGTGCTCAAGGACGCCATGACGATCTCGGTGGTGTACGGCTGCCTGATCACGGTGCTGATGTGGCTGGTGGCGCCGGCGTTTATTGGCTTTTTTGCCAAGGACCCCGCGGTGGTCGCGGCCGGTACCGGCTATATACACAGTTATATTTTCGATGCAATCTTTGCCGGCATCCACATTTGCTTTAGCGGCTTTTTCGCTGCATACGGCAAGAGCTACATCGGCTTTGCGCACAACGTGCTGGCCGTGGCACTCATTCGCGTGCCCGGTGCGTGGCTGTTGTCGAACGCCTATTCCGATACGTTGTTTCCCATGGGCATCGCGTCGCCGTGCGGATCGATTTTGTCGGCAGTCATCTGTGTTGTCGCGTTTACCGTGCTCAACCGCCGCGGAGCTTTTGACAAGCTAGTGGCGTAGCGAGGCGACGCGAGCCTGGCGCCCCTCCCCTGCTTTTTGCCGAAAGGAGCGGTCCTGTGACCGACATGCCAAGTGAACATACTGAGGGCCTGCTCCGTATTGGCGAGGTGGCGCGCCTGTTTAACCTGAGCGTGGGCACGCTGCGCCATTACGAGCAGATGGGCTTGCTGGACCCGGCGCACATCGATCCGGCGAGTGGGTACCGCTACTACGGATCGCGGCAGCTCTCAACTCTCAACACCATCAGCCACCTGCGTGTTCTCGACTTACCGCTCGCGCAAATCCGTGAGTTTGTGACCACGCGCGATGTGAACCTTATGCAGCGGCAGCTGGCTCAGCAGCAAAAGCTCATCGAGCGCAAGCGACGTGAGCTGGAGCGTGTGTCGCGCAAGATCGATAACCGGCTTGCTCTGCTGCACAATGCCTTGAACATCGAGCTCGATACCATTTGCACAATCGATGCGCCCGAGCTTCGCTGCGCCGTGTTGCGCGAACGCGTCAACCCCACCGATGCCTATGCGCTGGAGTGGCAGATTCGTCAGCTGCAGAAGGGCCAGCACGAGACCTTTGTCTTTCTGGGCAACTTGGGCGTCGGGATTAGCGCCGAGCGCCTCGCAGCCGGCGACTTTGATGGCTACGACGAGGTCTTTTTGCTGCTCGATGACACCGATGATTACGTGGGCGACGTCGAGACGCGAACCGCCGCGCGCTGCCTGACCATAAGCTTCCGCGGCACGCACGGGCAAGCGGGCCCGCGCTATGAGCAGCTGCTCGGCTATATGCGCGAACATAACCTGACACCTGCCGGTCCATCGCGCGAGATTGCCCTGATCGATGACATCATCAGCGACGACCCCGCGACCTACGTGACGCAGATCACGGTGCCGGTCGCCCCGTCCAAATAAGAACCACCCGGAAGGCAGTTCAATCATGCTTTCCGGGCTGTTCTTCAATTTGACTATTGATGCACTAAGCCTGGGGCACCTCACCAGTCGCAAGGATCTGTTCGAGTGCATCCTCATCCAGCACGGGTACGCCCAGCTGCTCGGCTTTGGTGAGCTTGGAGCCCGCTTTGGGACCGGCGACCAGATAGCTCGTCTTCTTCGACACGCTGCCCGAAACCTTGGCGCCGAGCACCTTGAGCGCCGCGCCCGCCTCATCGCGCGTGCGGTTGACGAGCGTGCCGGTGAGCACGAAGGTCAGACCCGCGAGTGGCTGTGCGTCGGCGAGCTCGCCTGCCACGCCAGCGTCGGCTGCGGCCTGCGCGTGCGCGGCGCCCAAGTCGACCTCGAGCGAAAGGCCCGCTTGGCGCAGGCGCTCCAGCACGGCAAGGTTCTCGGGCACGGCCAGGAACTGCTTGACGCTCGCCGCAATCTTGGGACCGATGCCCCCGCACTCGGCGATGTCCTCTTCGCTCGCCAAGATGAGCTTGTCAATCGACAGGAATCGCTCGGCGATGACCTCGCCCACGCTCTTGCCCACGTGGCGGATGCCCAGGGCAAACAGCACGCGACCGAGCGGCTGGCTCTTGGACTTGTTGAGCTCGGCGATGATTTTCTCGGCCGTCTTGAGGCCCACCGGGATGGGGTCGCCCTTCTTGACACCCTTTTTGCTGTTGGAGCTGGCATAGGTGCGCCCCGTGTCCAGGCCTGCGATGTCGTCGACCGTGAGCTGGTAGAAGTCCGCGACGTCGTGAATCAGCCCGGCGGCGATCATCTTGTCGACGATCTCGTCGCCCAGGCCGTCGACGTCCATGCAGCCGCGGCTCACCCAGTGGAGCAAACGCTCCTTGAGCTGCGCGGGACAGTCGATGGAGACGCAGCGGTAGGCGACCTCGCCGTCCTCGTGGACCACGGGGCTACCGCACACGGGGCAGACCTCGGGCATGTGCCAGTCGACCGAATCGGCCGGGCGCTTATCGAGCACCGGGCCCACGACCTCGGGGATCACGTCACCCGCCTTGTGCACGATGATGGTGTCGCCCTCGCGCACGTTTTTACGACGGATCTCGTCGATGTTGTGCAGCGTGGCGCGCGCGATGGTGGAGCCGGCGACTGTCACCGGGTCGAACTCGGCGACCGGCGTGAGCACACCGGTGCGGCCCACCTGGATGCGAATTTCGCGCAGGACGGTCTGCTTTTCCTCGGGCGGGAACTTAAAGGCAATGGCCCAGCGTGGCGCGCGGGCGGTAAAGCCCAGGTCGAGCTGCTGCTGGAAGCTGTCCACCTTTACGACCACGCCGTCGATGTCGTAGTTCAGGTCACCGCGATGTTCGAGCGCCTGGGCGCAGAACTCGTGAACCTCGGCCGGCGTGGCGCAACGGGCCACGTTGGGGTTGACGCTAAAGCCGGCGTTGCGCAGCCAGTCGAGAAATTCGCGCTGGCTGTGAACGTGCAGCGGATCGGTATCGGCGATGGCGTAGATAAAGGTGGCCAGGTCGCGGCGCGCCGTGACCTTGGGATCCTTTTGGCGCAGGCTGCCGGCGGCGGCGTTGCGCGGGTTGGCAAAGGGGTCGCGGCCCTCGACATCGGCCTCTTCATTCAGGCGCACAAAGCTGCCCTTGGGCATGTAGACCTCGCCGCGTACCTCGATGGTACGCTCGCGGTCGGCGCCCATGTGGGCGAGCGCCGGCTCGGACAGGTGCATGGGCACATCCTTGATGGTGCGCACGTTGAGCGACACGTCCTCGCCCGTGGTGCCATCGCCGCGCGTGGCCGCGCGCACGAAGGTGCCGTTTTGGTAGGTAAGCGCCACGCCCAGACCGTCAATCTTAAGCTCGCAGGTATAGGTGACGCTACCTGCGCCGAGCGCATCCTCGGTTCGTTGGAGCCACGCGTCAAGTTCGTCCAAATCCATGGCATCGTCCATGGAATACATGCGCGCCATATGCGTGACCGGCGTAAACTGCTCGCTCACGTACCCGCCCACGCGTTGGGTGTAGCTGTCGGGCGTCACCAGGTCGGGGTAGGTCGCCTCGATTTCCTGCAGCTCAACGAGCATTTTGTCGAAGGCGGCGTCCGTGATCTCGGGCGCATCGAGCATGTAGTAGCGATAGGCGTGGTAATCGAGCTCGTGGCGCAGCTCGGCCGCGCGCGCTGCCGCCTGGGCACGGGCATCGGCCGGTGCAGCGGTATCCGCGCTCGCGGGCGTTTCGGTATCGATGTCCACGCCGTCACCAAACAGGCTCGATTGCTCCATAGCGGCACTCCTTCGCTCGATTTCAAACGGATACTAGAGTACCACCGGTCGCAACGGGGCCGAATAGCCCTTTCGAACCGCACCGAATCGGCAGCCACCAGACCGGGGCGGATCGCGCGATCAAACCATGCTCTTATCAGCTCTAAATGATCCGTTTTCCTCCGTCCCCAACGGATCAATAAGTAGAGAGGGGCTGTCCCGCGTTGATGGGACACCCCCTCTGGCATCGGTATGTGCGATACAGCTCGCTAGTAGCCCTGACCGTAGCCTTGACCCTGGCCCTGCTGGCCCAGCAGCTCCTCCAGATACTGGCGCAGCTGCTCGTCGGTAATACCGCCGTTGCCGGTGTCAGTCGCGCTGTCGTCCTGCTGCTGGTTCTGCAGCTCCTCGTCGGAGCCCAGCTCAACCGTGACCTTCTTCTCGTCCTTGCCGCGCATGAGCGTGATCT
>OIDR01000150.1_pt1 | contig 22808 bp, 19 predicted proteins | sample 1581641 | NCBI WGS metagenome assembly OIDR01 (sample SAMEA3882550, study PRJEB24775) | human gut metagenome | biome: human-associated habitat; feature: intestine environment; material: feces | place: Netherlands | collected 2009/2010
CGGAGCAAAATGCGCCTTATTGGAAAGCTTGGTGTAAATACGTTCTACATCATGGTTGTCCACGAAATTATAAAGATCAAGGTCGCCCATGTTCTGCAGATATTTTACAGTGTGCGCGATCTCAAAATAGTTATGGTCATTGTGTCCGCTGTAAAGAGCCTTGTGAAGTGCATAATTTGTAACACTGTGAAGGGTGCTGCCATTTACCCAGCGACTGTAATCGCCGTGGATGACTTCGCCCATCAGCCAGAAATCCGGTTTGACTTCTTCAGCAGTACGGCGGAGCGCACGCATGAAATCAAAATCCAGGACATCAGCGGCGTCCAGACGGATTCCGTCAATATCAAACTCGGAAACCCAGAAACGGATCACATCACAGATATAGTTCTGTACTTCCGGATTGCGCTGGTTCAGCTTTACAAGAAGATTGTATCCACCCCAGTTTTCATAGGAAAAACCGTCATTATATTCGGTATTTCCGCCGAAATTTACATTACAGTACCAGTTAACGTAAGGGGAATGCTCACGGTTTTTCTGGATATCCTTAAAAGCGAAGAAATCACGGCCTGTATGGTTGAATACACCATCAAAGATCACGCGGATGCCTTTTTCATGGCAGGCTTTTACAAAATTGGTGAGATCTTTATTGGTTCCAAGACGGGAATCCAGTTTTTTGTAATCGGTTGTCTCATAGCCATGTCCGACACTTTCAAAAAGCGGCCCTATATATAAGGCAGTACATCCGATCTCTTTGATGTGGTTGATCCACGGCAGCAGTGTGTTCAGTCGATGTACAGGAGTTCCGTAATCATTTTCTTTTGGAGCGCCTGTAAGTCCAAGTGGATAAATATGGTAGAAGATTGCTTCGTTGTACCAGCTCATAATATTACACCTCTGTTCTAAAAATTTGCAATTTCCTGATAATTAGAGAAATTACACAAATATCTTCTCTATAATACCAGATTCCTATAATATAATCCAGAATAAATCAGCCAGTTTTTCAGCGAAAAATCCGGCATATTGCTAATTGCCGGATCTTATCGGATGGACATATGTTTATTCGTCAAATTCTGCAGTAACTATAAAGCCGCGTGGCGTATGCTCAATGCTTTTGATGATGCCCTCTTTGGATCTGATGCGGTCTGCGTTTCTGTAGCAGCCAGACATGGCTACTGCAGGCTCAATGATATAGCTGTAGTTCGTGGCAGAGAGAAATTCGGAGATCTTTACTTTATCGCCCACCTGTATCAGCCCCTGTCTTTCCATTTTAAATTTTTCTTCTCGCATAAACATGCCTTCTTTCTGTATAAATACGCAATGTGAATATATCTGTAAATACAATTAATTACATGTTTAAGATCTTTAAGAACCGGATGGGATCCGTACCAGAAGCTTCTGTCCGTCTTTTTCTACTGCTGTAAGAACGGGAATATGTTTTTTCCGCAGAGCATGAACGATGGGATACAGGGAAAACATGGCATTATCTGCAAAAACTGCTTCCGGTTTGTAGCGGAGGATTTCTTTAATTCTGTCTTTTATAAAGCTTTTCCATTCTGTCTTTTCCATGGAGAGTTCTCCGTAGATTCCGTTCAGAGTCAGCTCCGGTAATTGGGGAACCGGCAAATGTATGATCCTGGCAGAAGAAAGATCCGGAAGCTTTTGAAGTAGCATGTCTGTTTCTTTATTTCCGCCAAGGCTTACGATCACAGCTTCTTCATGGAAGGCGGCAAGACTGCTCCTGCAGGCAAGAACAGAATCCTCAAGGGTTCCGCAGGTCATGAGAAATCCTCCTTTATGACAAAAGGCTGCACTTTTAAGACCGGTTACCAAAGATAACTCCTCGCCTTCCAGGCCAAGCCAGGAAGAAGGAAAACTGCATTTGTAATTCATGGAATATTCTTTTTTCTGTGGCTGGATACAGTAACCGCCCCGGTTGGACGGAAAGATCACAAAAGCAATGTTGGTTTCCGAAAGGCGTTTTTGGCAGGGAATAAATTCCGGAAGTATAAGGATATTGGTATTTTCTGCCGGGGTATCACCCGAAGCGAGGGAAGCAGCATGTTCTGTAAGAACTTCTTCCACCCGTCTGTCTGCACGTTCATTTCCAAGGTAACGCTCGAATTTATTTTCCAGGATCATGCCTGCCACACTGACTGCCTGGAAAAAGGCTTCGTCATTACTGCTTTTGGAATCCCATCCCGGATTAAAATTGCCGATCAGTGTGGCAAGTTCATTTTTTTCACCGGTATTATCATTGATATCCAGAGGCTGGACAAAGGATTCATCGAATTTTAGTGCCAGTTCCTCACCTAGGATTTCCGGTCCAAGCTTCTCCCAGAGAAGGCCGAAGGCCGCATATGGGACGCCATTATCGCGGATACGGCTGTTTTTCTGATGATGATCATACTGTCCTCTGCCAATATCAAAAACAAGACCTTCATAGTTTTCAGGAACCTGGTTTCCACGTGTGATGGTAATCTCGGGATTCAGATATAAAAGCAGAGCGGCAGAAAAAACATCGTCTGCGTGAAATTTCCCGCTGTGGGTGAATGCGGATGCATTTTTTTGTTTGATTTTTTCCAGTAAATGATTCATATGAAACGCTCCTGTGTGTTTATTCTGCTCTTCAGTATACCACAGAAATGAAGAATAAACAAAGTTTCCTACAGTTAAAAAGGAATCCGTCCTGAAGACAGATCCCTTTAAAAATTTACGTTCTTTTATGTTTTATGTACAAAATAGGACGTTCATATTCAATTTTATTATAATGCGCAGATAATTTTATCCTGATATGCTTCCGGAACTTCTTCTTTATCCAGAGACATACTGATAATAAAGGAAACTTTGAAGGTTTCACCGATGGCACTTAACTGATCCAGTGTTCCGGTTGCGTCCTTTCCTTCAAGCTTGGCTGTTGTAAGGAAGCTGTCCAGATATACCTGCTCCAGATCATGATCCTGAGAGAGGATACCACAGATAAATCCTACAAATTCGTCCGCATTTTTAACCGGAAATCCGGAAACATCGATAAGGCGGACCTTGTTGTTCAGCTCATACATGTGCTTGGTGCTCTTGTCTAAGTAAACAATACTGCCGTTGGCGTCCTTAACAGCTCCGTTTACTTTGTCTAACAGTACTTTTGTTTTTCCTTTGCCTTTCTTTCCTACGATCAGTTCAACCATCCTGTTTTCCTCCTTAGACACATATAATAATTTTGAATAAAATTGCTATTGATATGCTTCAAATTATAGTGCATTGTGAATAAAATTGCAAGGGCTTTTTGAAAAAAACTGGTAATTTTAATCAAGCTTTACTGCTCTCTTTCATTTTCCATTTGTGCTTTTGCTTTCCTTCCGATCCGGGCAGTGCTGTTCATGATACTGGCCCGGGTAACCTTGTCGTTTCCGTACTTCAGACGGATGGAATCCAGTGCTGCATCCAGTTTCTGCTGGCGTTCCTTCTTGTGAGTATCCTCAAAAAAGGACAGTTGTTCAAAGGAATCATCCGTAAGACCGGTCAATGATACTCCCAAGAGCCGGAGTGGCTGTCTCATCCAGGACTCCTGAAAGAGGTTTTGGGCATTTCTGTAAATCTCTTCTGTGATATCGGTGGCATTTGGCAGTTTAGTCTGATGAGATTTGTTTCGAAAATCCAGGGTACGGAAGGTTACAGAAATGCAGGTGCATTTTTTCTTTTTGCGGCGCATGCGGGCGGCCAGAATATCGCATTGTTCCAGCAGAATCGAAAGTGCCTGCTCCAGTGAGACCAGATCATCGTTAAATGTAGTTTCCAGACTGAATCCTTTTGCTTCATCAGGTTTTGCTTTCACAGGGGAGTCATCAAGGCCACGGGCATACTGATATAACTGCTGTCCTGCTTTTTCACCGAGAAGTGCCTGTATCTTTGCTTTTTTTTCATGAGCCAGATCTCCGATGGTTCTGATCCCTGCGTCCTGCAGTTTTTTTTCAGAGGATCTGCCAAGAAAAAGAAGCTCTCTCACTGGAAGAGGCCACATTTTTACAGGGATTTCTTCCGGAAATAAAGTATGCACCTTATCTGGCTTTTCGAAATCAGAGGCCATTTTTGCAAGAAGTTTATTGGTGGAGATGCCGATATTTACGGTAAAGCCGAGTTCTGTACGGATCTTATCCTTCAGCTCATGGGCAGTTGCCACTGGATCCGGGTAAATATAGGAGGTTCCGGTCATATCCAGAAAAACCTCATCAATGGAAAAGGATTCCATTACCGGTGCATAGGACCCACAGATTTTTTTGAAGGCTCTGGAACATTTATCGTATAATTCAAAGTCAGATGGAACGGCCACAAGATTCGGACATTTGCGAAAAGCCATAGCCATAGGCTCTCCTGTCTGGATTCCGTATTTTTTTGCAGGAATGGACTTGGCGATAACGATGCCGGTACGTTTACTGGGGTCTCCGCCAATACAGGAAGGGATGTCTCTCAGATCCGGAAGTCCCATCTTTACTCTTTTTGCTGCTTCCCAGGAAAGAAAAGCACTGTTTACATCAACATGAAAAATCAATCGTTCCATATAGAGTTCTTCTTTCAATTGTATAAAGTGTGTCTATTATATCTATTTACAGATTTTTGCAGACAGCTGATCAAAAAGGTTCCGATATTCCTCTTCTACCTGTGAAAAAGGGTATTGCCGGTATTGGATCGGAACATGGACAATCGGTTTTGGAGTGTCCGGTGTTTCATTCAGAAGATATTTCAGGTCATACCAGAGCAGGTCATTGTCGATCTCCTTCAGCTTCTGCTCTTCTATGGCAGAAAGTCCGGATCCCAGATATTTCTGATAGATAATGTTTAAAAGAGCTTCCTCCTGTTTCCGATACGCAGGAAGACTTTTCTTAAATGGTCTTGGAACATCGGACATATAACATTCGCTGGCATCGTGAAGAAGGGACGCCAGTATAAGACGGCCGGAATAGCCACGTGCTTCGGCTTCTTTGGCACAAAGGATGCAGTGTTGCCCTACAGAGAAAAAAGTCCTTACATGACCATTTCCGCGGCATAGAAGAGAAAGTGCGTGTGCAATGTCCTCAATGCAGATCAGCTCTTCGTCTGGATGTGTCGGATCAAAATGTTTTCCAGTGTATGTGGTAATGCAGTCGCCCATAAAGTGTTACGCCTTTCTTTAAGCTTATGAATAAATATGATTATTTATTATAAACACCCAGAGAAAGTGTGTCTATATGATCGCGAAATAAATTTCGGGAACTGTTACAGAAAAACAAAAGAAATACATGGCTGTTTTACAAATATGAGTGATTCTGTGCTATAATACAAAAAAACGACAGGGAGATCATCAGCGATGAAACATATGGAAGAAATGAAGATTGCCGGATTAGCCATGGCATTATGTATCGTGATGCTGGGAATCTATATCGTCGTCCCAAAGGATGGAACGGTTTCTCATCTTACTGCTATTCCGGATAATAATGCGGCGGAGCCTGTTACAGATTCTACATCAGAGGGAACTGCTGATGCGGATTTTCCAATCTATACAGAGGACAGCTACAGCAGTGAGCCCGAGAGTTCGTATTCTTATGACGATACTGGGGACGGAGATTCCTATACGGAAGAGCCGACTTATGATCCAGGTGATAATTCTTACGACGGCAATACGGATAGTGAAGCCAATGGAGCAGATACCTCGGATACTTCAGATACATCTTCAGATGGAACCGGTGAAGACGCAGGCAATTATGAAGATCCGGACAGTGGCTCCGGTGAAGTGGTCGATGACAATGATTACAGTGGTACTTCGGATACGGATCTTGATAGCAGTGAGACCGAAGATACCGGCAGTGATGGCACCGATGATATAGTAGAAATTAACTGAATGTAAAAAAAAGAATAAAAAAGCAGATCTGCGAAATAAAATTTCAAACAGATCTGCTTTTTTGTTTTTGGTATGGAATCCTGTCAGTTGATGTTCTGGAGCAAGGATGTCATTTCCTGATAAAGAACATCCTTTGAGGACGCACCCATGACGATGGAAATAAATGGCTTCCCATAACCATTCTGGCTTAAAAGTGCCAGACAGTTACCGGCTTTATCGGTTGTTCCTGTTTTTCCTCCAAGGATAGTGACATCCTTAGGAGTTGCTGCCTCTCCGGTAAGATAATGATCTGTAGCGGGTAAGGTAGCACTTGCATCGGAGCCATCGGAATGCTTATAGCTAACTGTATAAGATGCCATTTGTGTGATGTCTGTAAACTCCGGATAATTCAAGGCTTCTTTCAGCATCAGATAAATGTCATAAGGCGTTGTATAATGATTTTCGTCCTGAAGACCATGGGGATTGGTAAAGTGAGTTCCTGTACAGCCAAGTTCTGCAGCAAAGCTGTTCATCATCTCTACAAATTTATCTGTTGATCCACCTATATGTTCCGCAATGGCAGATGCTGCATCATTGGCAGAATAAACAAGAAGACAATGAAGAAGCTGATCCATGGTAACCTGATCTCCCGCCTGGAAACCAGCTACCTGAGAACCGGATTCCAGGGTAACATTCTCCTGTGAGATCGTTACTGTATCGTCCATGTTTCCATATTTCAGTGCAAGCATAGCTGTCATGATCTTTGTGATGCTGGCAGGATAAACCTTGTTGTAGGCACCTTTTGCATAGAGTACCTTTTTATCACTGAGATTCAGAAGCACACCGGACTGGCTGTCATCCAGACTGACAGAATCCAGAGCAACATCTTTTGTAACAACACAGAGATCATGGGCGAAACCTGCCGCGCGCTGCTCTTCTTTGGAAGTCAGAGTATTATCAAACTCGGAGAATGCATTGAAAGAATTTGCAGGAGTGGAAAAATCTCCGCCCTTCAGCATGTAAACACCAAAACCGCCAGCTGTGCATAGTACGATCAGCAGAAGAAGGAGAAAAATGGTGTTGCGAATCCTTTTGCGACGCATCCGTTTCATCCGGGTATTCTGAGCTTTACGTCTGGCAGAAACAGTTCTGTCAGACGGCATGGAAGTTGTTTTTGTCCCCTTGGAAGCTGTATGTGCAGCCCGGGAAGCCTGACCTCTGGAAGGATTGCCAGAACGTATATGATTTTTTACAGGTTCTTTACGTGTCATAAGTATTCCTCTTTCCGAAAGTAGGTATCCGATTTCTGACCTTTTTTCTGTAATTCTTTATTATATGCACTGCTCTGCAGTCCTACATTGAGAACAAGTCCCATACCCATAAACAGACTGATCAGAGAAGTAAGACCATAGCTTACAAAAGGAAGCGGAGTACCTGTGTTTGGTGCAAGGCCGGTAGCAACACAGATGTTGATGAAGCTCTGTATGGAAACAATGCTTCCAACACCGCAGCATATGATCTTACCGGCAAGATCCTTGGCCCGCAGGCTCATACGGATACATTCAAAGGTGATCAGAAACAGCAGCAGTACGATCAGAGTACAGCCGATAAATCCGTACTGCTCTCCAGCCACCGCAAAAATAAAGTCGGTCTGATTCTCAGAAACAAAGTTTCCATCATTTACGGATGTAACACTGGTGTCATTACTGAAAGCACGTCCCACAAGCTCTCCGGAGGCGATGGCTGTTTTTGAGTTGTTCTGCTGTTCAATATCATCTGCGTATTCTTCGTTCTCCGGATACAGGAATGACATGATACGGTTTCTCTGGTAATCCTGTATCAGTTTCTGATCCGGCTGCACGATAATGGACAGAAAGATGATGGCTAGAGGAATCGCGATCAAGGCTACACCTCCGATGATCTTATAACTAAGTCCTGCGATGTAGATCAGAATACAGAACAGGACTGTTACGGTGATGGTGTTTTTCATATCCGGCTGTACATAGATCAGCATCAGTGGGATGACCAGAAGGACAGCTGATTGTATCAGAGTCTTTAAGGTATTCAGATCTTCCTCATGATCCATAAAAAATTTGGCAAAAAACAGGATAATGATGATCTTTGAAAGCTCGGTAGGCTGGAAACGGATAAAACCTAAATCCACCCATCTGGCAGCACCATTGGCGCTGGATCCGAAGAACCGGACAGCCAGAAGCATAACGATATTAAATCCATACATGATCCATTGAAAATTCAGCAGCCAGGAATAATCCATCAGTGAAAGGATCAGCATAAAGACTACACCGATGATCACACCCAGAAGCTGACGTGTGCGAAGGTAGTCGGCAGCTGTTCCTACAAGCTGAATTCCAATAAAGCTGATCGCCAGGAGAAAGATCACCAGTCGAAAATTGTAAAACCGCAGCTTATACTGTTTAATCATAAATTATGCATCTCTTTTCTTAAGTACGGGTATGACTGCATGCAGAACAGGTGGTTCCTGTGTGATCTGTATGGTCACCCCTGGTTCATCAATTACAACGTATTTTTTTACGGCATGTATCAGATCGTTCCGTAAAAGCTTCATCATCTGTGGAGAACAGTCTATGCGTTCCGATACAAGAAGAAGCTTCATCCTGTCGCGTGCATAGCCTGCAGAGTGGTTTTTCCCGGAGAAAAATCCCATAATCATTCCTCCTGTGATGAAAAATGTCAGACAGCAAAGCGTCTGTTATTTTCGAAAAATGCTGCCAAGACGGTGGAATACACCATTTTTTCGACGCACAGTAACATAAGGGACCTCTTCGCCCATAAGCCTCCGGCAGATATTGCGATACTCTTCTTCTGCCTGGGAATTTTTTCCGGATAAAGGTTCTCCCTGATTTGTGGAAATCACGATCTGTTCATCATCCAGGATCACACCGATCAGATCTACAGCCAGGATTTCCAACACATCTTCTACGGACATCATATCACCTCTGGCGATCATTTCCGGTCGAAGCCGGTTGATGATCAGCCGGATATCCCGGAGCCCTCCGGACTCCAGCAACCCGATGATACGGTCTGCATCCCGGATCGCGGAAACTTCCGGTGTGGTTACGACCAGTGCACGGTCCGCTCCGGCTACTGCATTTTTGAATCCCTGTTCAATTCCTGCCGGACAATCCAGAAGGACATAATCGAATTCTTCCCGGAGATCATCGGTAAGCTTGATCATCTGTTCCGGAGATACGGCAGTTTTGTCCTTGGTCTGGGCAGACGGAAGAAGATACAGTTCTGAATGCCGACGATCCCGGATCAGTGCCTGTTTCAGGCGGCAGCTCCCATTGATCACATCAACCAGATTATAAACAATACGGTTCTCCAGTCCCATGACAACATCCAGATTTCGGAGTCCGATATCGGTATCTACAACTGCAACCCTTTTTCCCATGGCAGCCAGTCCGGTCCCGATATTTGCCACGGTGGTGGTTTTTCCAACACCGCCTTTTCCAGATGTAATGACAATGACTTCACTCATGTTTTCTGATTCCTCCTATAAAATGTTCCACACTTCTGGTATCCTCATAAAGTTTGTTTAGTCATTCGATACATTACTGGTATCGCTTGCTGCATAGCCAGTGAGAATGGTGCTTTCATCTGCAAGTCCGAAAATGTATTTAAAGATATCATTAGCTGCAAGGCAGGCATTACCGGATGCATATCCGTTTGCGATTCGTACAGATATTGCGTACTTGGGATCAGAAACAGGCGCATATCCGATAAAAAGTGCATTGTTCGGATGAAAATAGTCAATCTCGGCAGTACCGGTTTTTCCTGCTACTTCAACTCCAAGTCCGTTAAACTGATCATGAGTCTGCACTACACGATACATACCGTCATGGATGGCATCCCAGATATTGCTGGAAAGATCCAACTGTCCAGCTGTTTCGGAAGGATATTCCTTTATAAGTTTTCCTTTGGAATCCGTCACACGGTCCAGAAGGGAAAGCTTGTAGATCGTACCGGAAGTGGCGATCGTTGACGCATAGCGTGCAAGCTGGCTGGTCGTAAACGTATTAGTACCCTGTCCAATATAGGAAGGAACCGCGTTTTTGTCAGAAACCTGCGGAGAAGCCTCGGAAATTTCAATGCCGGTTTTCTGATCCAATCCCATGAGGGAAGCATATTTCTGAAGCATTCCAAGACTTCTGGCTTCAGAAAAATTACCTTCGGAATCTTTACCAAGTTCGAAACCGATCGTAGTGAAAAATACGTTACAGGACTGCTCAATGGCCTCACGGATATCAAGAGAACCGTGGCCCTGTTTATTCCAGCAGTTGATCGGAGGTGTTACAAGGTCAAAGCTTCCTGTACATTCAATATATGTGCCATCATCTATTACGCCCTCGGACATGCCGGCAACAGTAGATAAGATCTTTAAGGTAGATCCTGGAGCCGTCTTCTGCTGTGTTGCCTTGTTGAAGAACGGGCTGGAAAGATCTGTGGAAAGCTTTGCATAATAATCGGTGTCCATATTGTTGGTCAGACGATTATTATCATATCCCGGATAGGAAACACATGCGAGAACATTTCCGGTTGTAGTATCTGTGATCACCGCAGATGCAGAGCACGGAGCCAACGCAAGCTGGGCCGGTGTGATCTCAAGATTTGCGATCTTGCGATACATGAAGGTGTAGGCATCAAGACCACCGGAGGCCATTGTCTGATACAGTTCGTCTTCTTTTGAAAGAACGCCCTGTTCATAGAGAACAAGACACAGATCTTCTCCACTGATGGTGTCTTCCTGAAGCATATATTTATACAGAAGCTTTGAAAAGCCTGTATCTGTCTTCAGGTAATCAATGATATAGGCGGTAAGAGCCTGATAGATCTCTTCAGAATCCAGATATTCTCCGGAGGTTGAGATCTGGGAAATATCGATCCAGTTCTGACTGGCAGCATAGTTCAGATAATCCTTCAGACTGATACTCTGGTCATTTTTCCAGGCTTTGTATGTTTCATCTGAGGTATCAATGGAATCACTTTTCAGTACCTTCAGGGTATTGGTAAGAAGATCATCACAGATATAGGTAAGATATTCCTGCATCTGCGTATCTTCATCCTTATAGGCTGGAGGATTGTCACCTGTCAGCCTGTTACTTATTGTATCAAAAACCTGTTGCTGTTTTTGCTGAAATTTGGCGTATAAATTTTTTTCTGTATCGGAAGCATCTGCATCGCTGAATTTATTGATATCGATCACACTGTTTGCAATCAGTGCATTGTATACATCATAGATTGGGATGGTGATCTTACTTGCATCTTTCTCTGCTTCATAATCAAAGCTTTTATTTGGTGTCAGTTTAGAGAGGACAATACCGGCAACACGCTGTTCCAGGATCTGGTAAATACTCTTCTGCCAGTCGGAATCAATGGTCAGATAAACATCGTTTCCGGCCACAGGATCAACAGTTTTGGAATTGTCGATATCAAGGACTTTACCAAGATTATCAACTGTGACCGTTTCTTCTCCATCTTTTCCCTGAAGTTCAAGCTCCATATACTGTTCGATCCCGGCTTTTCCAACAACCGCATCATTGGAATAATCAGGATTATCCTTACGAAGGGTTTCCAGCTCTTCAGAAGAGGCCTGGCCTGTGTAACCGAGGATCGGCGCCATACTCTCATCGTCCACATATTTTCTGGTGGAATCTTCTACAATGTCAATACCCTGGAGAGCGGCCTGATTTTCTTTTATGGCTGCCACAGATTTTTCACTGACATTTGTTGCAATGGTCACCGGCATATATTTCTTGAAACTGTTGGTGTTCAGCTGATAGCGCATGATCGCAATTTCGAGGATTTCCTGTTTGGTAAGCTCTTCCGGAAGAGAATGTGCGGTAAGTTCTTCCGGGGTGTAGGCATCTTTTCCGTAAAGAACGATAGAAAATCCGCTACTTCCTGTAAGATGATCCATGATCTGGGTTGCGGTTGCGTTTTTCTGCTCATCACTGAGATCATCAATCTGTGCTTCTCCGTAAATATCCGCACGGAAACGGTTAAGAGTAAATCCTTCATCTACATCAAAAGCATAGTCGCCATGATCATTGACGGTAATATGAAAATTATCAGATAAGCTGTCCCCGTTTTTGGAAAGGATCTGTAATACCTGGTAGGCGATACCGTTCAGAGTCAGATTCTTTTCTCTGGTGCTGTTGTATGTACCGCTATCTTCGAATGTGACAGAATATGCAAGTACATTGGAGGCGACAACTGTGCCGTTACGGTCATAAATATTACCACGGGTGCTTTTGATCACGCGTGTTTTGGTGGTACGTGTCTGAAATTTACTGATGTAATCCTCTCCCTGTATGATCTGCAGACTGAAAAGCTGCCGGACCAGGACAGATGACAGAAAAATAAATACGATCACAAGAACTGTAGTACGTTTCAGACGGATTTTTTTGATGATTTTTTTTATTTTAATTCCCAAATAGACTCACTTTCTTTCCTTACAGTATCCATTAAGTGGTAGTTGATCCAGTAAAATACCCGGTATACGATGATGGTGAGAAAAACCGTATATACAATCTCGGGGATAATGATCCTGTATATGTAGGTCCAGAATCCAAGACGGCCTCTGAGCAGAAACTGGAGGCCATACACAGCCAGATTATAAAGAAGATCTGTTCCTGCTACAAGAAAAAGCGGAACTTTCAGATCATCATCATAAAAACTGCGGAATGCATAGCCGCTGATAAAACCTATATACATATAGATCAGTGCATAAAATCCAAACAATGATCCATAAAAGAGATCGACAAAAAGCCCGGAAAAAAATCCAGTCCACAGACCGACTTTTCTTCCACGCATAAGTCCCATGGATACACACAGGATCAAAAGCAGATTTGGAGTGATGGACCCAATGGAAATACGGTCCATTACTGTGCACTGAAGGAGAAAACAGACAATGATAGTGATAAATAATATAATCCTATTTTTCATTGGACGCATCCTCCGATTTGTCTATCGCGTCCTGTTTATTGGTGGTGATCACAAATACATCTTTCAGATGACCGAAATCAACCGGTGTAACGATCGTACCTGTTTTTGTCAGGTTATTGGGATCCTGCTGGATCTCACTGACATAACCAATAAACAGTCCTTCCACATATTTTTCACTGATGTTCGAGGTGACAATACGTTCTCCGACTGTTACCTTGTTATCCTGATCGTAAAGCTGCTCAAAGCTTAATTTGCCTTCATCGATCAGTTTCAGATCTCCAGTGACAACGCAGTTGTCGGAAGTACTGACTGCCATGGCACTGACATTGCTGCTGTCATCGATGATGGAACGGACAGTAGCCCAGGAAGGTCCCACTTCTGTAACGATACCCACAAGACCCTTTCCGGCGATCACGTTGTTATCAACCCGGATCCCGTTATTACTGCCTTTGTTGATCATAAAGGTATCATACCAGTTTCCGGGATCTTTGGAGATTATCCTTGCGGCAACCTTGGGATAGTCGGTATATTCCTGATCAAGATCGTAAAGTTCCTTCAGGCGTGTGAGCTCTGTTTGGTCCTGGATCAGGATGTTATTCTGTTCCGTAAGACTGTTGATCTGACTTTTCAGCTCTTCGTTTTCCTGAAGCACGTCCTGTTTATCACGAAGATTGTTTTTTACATTTCCAAATATATCGCTGACACCGGCGATCCCCTTTTCAAAGGGAACGATAAGAAAACCGGCTGCCTCCTGAAGTGGTGCGGAAGAGGTTCCGGAGGCTGCTGTAGCTACAATGCAGCTTCCACAGAAAAGTGTCATGATTACCAGAAGATGTTTACTTTTTAAATTAAAATGAAAACGCACTTTTTTTCGGATGTTTTTCATTATATATGCCCCTTTACAGTTTTTTCTGCTTTACCGGCTGGGCCCATTTGCGCAGGTTTCTGTCGCGGATGATCTTTTCCAGGCCGTATGCTGCAGAAGTTTCATACAGATCAGAAAGATTAAAAGCAAATCCTGTATAGCTAGCCAGATAGTTATCTATATAAGGAAGCCGTGTACTGCCGCCGGTCAGATAAATGCCCTCTTTTGCGATATGATAAGCGATCTGTGGCGGGGTACGTTCCAGAAAAGATTTCATCTCTGCTGCGATCTGGTTCACACAGTTGGCGATCCCTTCATTAACAACGTAGGCAGAAATAACTTCTTCTCGTGGAAGTCCGGAAATACTGTCGATCCCGACTACTTTTCGGGCTTCTTTTTTCTGATCGTTCAGTCTTCCCATAACTACTTTCAGACGTTTTGCAGTTCGTGTTCCAATCTGAAGATTATAATGTTTTCGGATCTCGCTGCAGATAGATTCGTTCATCTGTCTGCCTCCGATGGGGATCTTACGGCTGATGATGATCTTGCCGTCGGTTATGATGGAAAACTCTGTACTCTGTGCACCGATGTTTACGATCATGCTGCCCTGATTCTTTTCAGGGTCGATTCCCATGGCAATGGCATCTGCAATAGGGGACTCCACCATAAAAACACGGTTTTTCCGCAGCCAGTGACCATTGACCAGATGATAGTATGCCCTCTTTTCGATAGCAGTCATATCAAGTGGTACGGAGAAATACATGTCTGCTCCGAGACCGGATGTATGATCGATTTTTTTTATCATGCTGTAAAGGACGATCTCCTGCAATTCCAGATTTGCCAGCATACCGAAAGCCATAGGAGAATTTACGGAAATATCTGCAGGTGATTTTTCAAACATTTCATAAGCTTCGTTCCCTATGGCAAGGATCCGACGTCCTCTGTAGGCTACCATGTTCTTTTCTATGTAACTTTTGTTTCTGAAAAATGAATAGACTTTTACAGAGCTGCTTCCAAGGTCTACTCCGTAATTATTTCTAAAAAGCATAAATCTGTCCCTTCACTTAAGTATATTCATCAAAAATCCCTTTTTCGCGGAAACTGACATACCTGTGATCACCGATGATGACATGATCCAGAAGATGGATGCCGAGGAGTTCACCGCAATGATAGATCCGTTCCGTAACATCCAGATCAGCCTGACTGGGGGAGGGATCACCACCCGGATGATTGTGGACCAGGATCAGGTTCACCGCCCGATACTTTACAGCTTCTACAAAGACTTCTCTTGGTGTGATCAGTGTGGCATTGACAGTACCGCGGCTTAAAAGCTGTTCCCCCGACAAATGGTTATGTCCGTCCAGCATCATGCAGTAAAGCAATTCCTGCTCTTCATGCCGGAGCCGCTCCATATAATATTTCGCAATGGTTACCGGATGGTGAAAAGACAATTCCGGTTTTGCAGCTGCGGTTGCCATACGCTTGGAAAGTTCCCCGATACATTTCAGCTGTATGGCTTTTACCTTACCGATCCCATGGATCTTTATCAGTTCCTGCATGGAAATATGAAACAGTCCAAGCAGGCCACTGTATCCGGTCTGTTTCGATAAATTCAGGATTTTATCTGCCAGAGTCAGGGAACTGGATCCCTGTACGCCACAGCGCAGGATCACGGCAAGAAGCTCTCGATCGCTCAAGGACTGTTCTCCTTCCCGCAGACATTTTTCATACGGACGCTGATAATCTGGCATTTCCATTATAGTATCTTTCATATGATTTCCCTTTTCGCTCTCGAAGAAGGGGATGCAAAATTGCAGAAGTTATTTTAGCATAAAAAAGCAGGGATGTACACTCTATCCCGGAAATTTCCACTTTTTTCACATTTTGTTTACAGGCAGGGCATAAACAGAAGCGACTGCTTCTGCCACCTTGATCCCGTCCATCGCTGCGGATGTAATGCCTCCGGCGTAACCGGCGCCCTCTCCGCAGGGGTAGATCCCTTCTATATTGGAAGTGAGCTTTTTCGGTTCCCGAACGATCCGTACAGGAGAAGAGGTACGGCTTTCTACTCCTTCCAGCAATGCATCCGGTCGGTCAAAACCGGAAAGCTTTTTTCCAAAAGCATGGATTCCTGCTTCAATGGAATCGCCGATCTCTTTCGGGAAAATACTGCGGACATCGGTAAGTGTATAAGCTCCTTTGATACAGGGGATCACATCTCCAAGCCTGGTACTTTTCTGATGGGTACAGTAATCTTTGAAAAGCTGTACCGGAATTTTTCCGTTTCCGGCTTCCCAGGCTGCGCGCTCCAGTTTTCGCTGCAGAGCGATTCCGCCGAGAACTCCCTCTTCAGGAAAATCAGAAGGGTTTACCGTAACGATGATAGCACTGTTGGCATTATGGCTGTCACGTGCCTGATAGCTCATACCATTCACTGCAAGCATACCTTCTTCAGAAGATGCATTTACAACATATCCGCCGGGACACATACAGAAAGAATAAACGCCACGTCCGTTTTCCAGTGTATGGGTAACCTTGTAGCTGGCTGCACCCAGACGGTCGTTTTCCGGTTCTCCGTAAAGATCCTGGTTGATCATGGTCTGTGGATGCTCCACGCGTACTCCCACTGCAAAAGATTTCGGCTCCATATTAATATTGTGTTTATCCAGCATGGCAAACGTATCTCTGGCGCTGTGGCCGGGAGCAAGAATGCAGATTTCTGCCGGTATTTCCTCTTTTTCATTGACAATGACTGCATTAAGTTTCCGGTCACGGATTATCAGATCAGTTACTGTGGAACGAAAACGGAATTCTCCGCCCATTTCTTCAATCTGATGACGCATAAACTGAACGATACCTACAAGCTGATCTGTGCCAAGATGAGGCTTTTGCTGGTAAAGGATCTCAGAGGGAGCTCCTGCCTCCACAAATCGGGAAAGAACTTCCTTTCCTCTTCCAAAAGTATCTTTTACCAGAGTATTCAGCTTTCCATCGGAAAAAGTCCCTGCACCGCCCTCTCCGAACTGTACATTGGAATCCGGATCCAGGATACCGTTTTTCCAGAAATTTTCCACGGTTTCTTGGCGTTTGTCTGCTTCTTCTCCCCGTTCCAGTACCAGTGGACAGTACCCGGCTTTGGCCAGGTACCAGGCACAGAATAATCCTGCAGGTCCGCTTCCGATCACTACAGGACGATGGGACAGAGTTTCAGAACCAGAGGAGGGGAAATGATATTTCCTCTCCGAGGTTAACATAATATTTTTATCGTGAACTTTTTTGAGAACACGGGATTCGTTATCCAGTTTAATATCTACAGTGTAGACAAATTTTTTGTCCTCTTTATGCCGGGCATCCAGAGATTGTTTTCGGATCTCATAGGTGAACGGCTGATTTCCAAGACGAAGCATTTTTGCTATTTTTCGGTGAAGCTGCTCTTCTGTATGAGTGATGGGAAGCTTCAGCTGTGTGATCCGGATCATTTTTCTTCCTCCTTTGCTGCCCAGATACCGGCGGCAGCTCCGCTTGACCACGCCCACTGCAGGTTATAACCTCCGCAGGTACCGTCAATGTCAAGGAGCTCTCCGGCAAAATAAAGACCTTTATGAAGTCTGGACTCCATGGTTTTGCTGTGAACTTCAGACGTATCCACTCCACCGGAACAAACCTGTGCCTGTTCAAAGGAAAGGCCGTTTTTTACCGGGAGACGAAAATCGGTGATCCCGCGGATAAGATCCTTCTGTGCACATAAAACACGGATCAGTTTTTCAGGAAAAAGTCCGATGAGAAGTTCTTTTTCTGTTTTGTAAGGGCAGGCTGCTTTTCTGTGCTCCAGGTATTCTTCCAGCTCTTTCCGGTTCAGTTCCGGAAAAAAATTTATGGAAAGCTCCACATTTTTGTTTTCATGGACGGCACGGATAGCATAGCGGGAAATCTGGAATACCGGGATCCCGGATACACCGTAATCGGTAAGCTGCAGTTCTCCCTGCTGGGAGACTGTCGGTGTGCCGTCTATATAAAGTGTTATCTTCCCTTCTGTCCGTACACCACTCCAGCCGGAAAAAGAATTTCCCTTACATTTCAGAGCTGTCAGTGCTGGAAGGGGTTCGATCAGATGATGTCCGAGACTTTTTGCAATTTCATATCCGCTTTCGCAGGAACCTGCAACGGAAGACGCACGGGAACCATTTGCAAGGATCACGGCATCACCACTGTAGGTCCATCCGTCCGTATGGATCTTCCACTGTCCGTCTGTGAAAGACACGCCGGTAACAGTCTGATTGGTTTTCAGTTTTACTTTCAGGCTGCGTGCTTTCATGGTAAGAACATCTACCACACTCTGTGCCTGGTTGCTTCGGGGATAGATCCATCCGTCGCGGTCTGTGGTACAGATTCCCAGTTCCTGAAAGAATTTCAGAGTTTTTTCCACAGGAAACTGTGCCAGGGCATCTTTGGCAAATTCAGGATGAGATCCCCGGTAAGCGTTTTCATCCTGATTCAGGTTCGTCATATTACAACGGCCGTTTCCCGTAGCACAGATTTTTCTGCCGGGACGGTCATTTTGTTCCAGAACCGTAACCGCTGCTCCGTTTATGGCAGCCTGAATAGCCGCCATAAGGCCGGAAGCACCTGCTCCTACGACAAAGACCTGCTTTTTTAAGTCCTGTCCTTCGGATTTTTTCATAATTTCACAAGTTCCTTATCAACCATATACTGAAGAGATTTCAGGATTCCAAGTTTAGCATGCTCCCAGGTAAGACCACCCTGGAAATAAACAGCATAAGGTGGTTTCATAGGACCATCGGCAGAAAGCTCGATGGAAGAACCCTGGATGAAAGCACCTGCAGCCATGATGACCTGACTGTCATACCCTGGCATATCCCACGGTTCCGGTGTCACAAAACTGTCTACCGGTGCTGCAGCCTGGATACCCTGGCAGAATGCTACAAGACCTTCCGGTGTTCCAAGGGTGACTGCCTGGATGATATCCTGACGTGGTTCTGTGCTGTTCGGTACCACCGGGAAACCAAGTTTTTCGTAAATGTTTGCTGCAAAAACGGCGCCTTTTAAAGCTCCTTTGGTAACCATCGGTGCAAGGAAAAATCCCTGGTACAGAGAACGGTTTACACCAAGAGTTGCACCGACTTCCATACCCAGTCCCGGACAGGTCATACGGTAGGAGGCATTTTCCACACAGTCTTTTCTTCCTGCGATATAACCACCGATAGGAGCAAGGCCGCCACCTGGATTTTTGATCAGGGAGCCGACCATGATATCTGCACCTACATCACTGGGCTCGATGGTATCTACGAATTCTCCGTAGCAGTTATCTACCATGCAGATCACATCCGGCTTGATCTTTTTTACAAAAGAGATCAGCTCACCGATCTGTTTTACGGAGAAAGAAGGACGGGTCTGATAGCCTTTGGAACGCTGGATGGTTACCAGCTTTGTTTTTTCATTGACTGCTTTTCTGATGTTTTCATAATCAAAGGTACCATCCTCGAGAAGATCCACCTGACGGTATTTTACACCATATTCTGTAAGAGAACCGTTGGACGGACGGATCCCGATGACTTCTTCCAGAGTATCATATGGTTTGCCTACAGGGGAAAGAAGCTCATCGCCCGGGCGCAGGTTTCCGAAGAGAGCAATGGCAAGTGCATGAGTTCCACAGGTGATCTGCGGGCGTACCAGGCAGGCTTCTGTGTGGAAGGTATCGGCATAAACCTGCTCCAGAGTTTCGCGGCCAAGGTCGTTGTAGCCATAACCGGAAGAAGCTCCGAAACAAGCCTCACTGACACGGTTCTTCTGCATGGCGCGGATAACCTTCATCTGGTTGTATTCTGCAGTCTTATCAAATTTCTCAAAACGTTCTTTCAGGGAATCTTCCACAGATTTACCGAAATCGTAAACTGCGGAAGAGATTCCAAGCTGTGCATATAATTCTTTCATGATCATTTTTCCTTTTTTATTTTATTTGGCAGGGAGGATTCCCTTTTCACTGCATACAGAAAGCATGTAGGAAAGGATCCTGCTGTCATCGTAATCAAAGTTATCTTTATCTACCCAGGTTACTTCGCATTCCCTGCGGAACCAGGTAAGCTGACGTTTGGCAAAGTGTCTGGTGTCACGTTTCAGGACCCTTACGGCTTCCTCATAAGAATAGTTTCCGTCCATCCAGTCCAGGATTTCCTTATAGCCAAGCCCCTGCATGGAAACCATTCCCCTGTGGCAGCCCATTTCCCGGAGCTTTTTTACTTCTTCTACAAGCCCGTTTTTCAACATCTCATCCACTCTTGTGTCTATGCGTTCGTAGAGAAGGGGACGGGGTGCGTTCAGGACAAAGTATGCCAGGGCATAGGGGCTGGTATGTTCTTTCTGCTCTTCATTATGTTCGGAGATCCTGGTACCGTTCTGTTTATAAAATTCCAGGGCGCGTATCACTCGCTTGACATTGTTCTCATGGATGTCCTGGGCTGACTTGGGATCAACCTGTGCAAGCATATCATGAAGAAATGAAGGGCCTTTTTGTTCTGCCAGCTCTTCCAGCTCCCTGCGGTAATGGTCATCCTGGTTGGAACTAGTAAAATCAATATCTCTGGTTACGGCCTGAATATAAAATCCCGTGCCGCCTACCAGGATCGGGATCCGGCCTTTATCATAAATTTTTTCCATGGCTTCTTTTGCCATCTGCTGGAAAAGGACAATATTAAAATCTTCTGTGGGCTCCAACACATCCACCAGATGATGAGGGACGCCATCCATTTCTTCCGGTGTGATCTTGGCGGAACCAATATCCATATGGCGGTAAACCTGCATGGAATCTGCGGAGATGATCTCTCCGTTTACTGCTTTTGCAAGGGCAATGGAAAGTTTTGTTTTTCCCACGGCAGTAGGTCCGGTAAGGACGATAAGAGGTTTTTTCATAGATTTTCTCCGTTTATGATAGGTATCTTACACGATACGTTTAAATTTTTTTTCAATCTCTGTCTTACTCATGGCAATGATGGTTGGCCTTCCATGAGGACAGTTATAAGGATTTTCCAGTGTCAGAAGTTCATCGATCAGCTTGTCGGCTTCCTGGGGTGACATGGAATGATTGCCTTTTACAGCAGCTTTGCAGGCCATAGTTGCAAGCCTTGCGGTAAACAGTTCAAATGCATCTTTGGAGCCGTCTGCAGTGAGATGGTCCAGCATTTCCAGAAACAGCTCTTCTTCTGTCATTCCCAGAAGGCTGGAGGGAACCGCACTGATACTGTACTCCCTTCCGCCAAAGGGTTCGATCTCAAAGCCGAAATCCCGGAAATACTTTTTGTTTGCCTTCAGCAGATTCTCCTCCTCAAGGCTGAGTGAAACGATCAGTGGGGGACTTACATACTGGGACTGGATGTTCTGGGACTGAAACTGCTTTACAAATCGCTCATAATATACTTTTTCATGGGCAGCATGCTGGTCAATGATATAAAAATTATCCTCAAACTGTACCAGCCAGTAGGTATCAAACAGCTGTCCGATCAGTCTGTGGCGGCTTCTGGATTCAGGAGCAAGAAGCCGTTCTTCGAACAGTTCCAGCTGTTTTGGCGGTTCCTGTTCCAGCGATTTGATCGGATCGTTGTCTACCTCAGGAGGTGCCGATTCAGCAGGCTTTTCAGAAATCACTTCATAATCTGCGGTTTCTGCAGCGGAATTTTCATTTCTTCCGTCTTTTAATGTTCCGGAAAACATTTCCTCTTCTTCTTTTGTGAAAGGCTGCGATCCATATACGGGATTTTCCCGCAGAGAATCCACACGTTTGTATTTATCTGCAGAAGAAGCTGAAGAATTGTGAGCTGTTTCAGCTGAACCATAGGAGGCGGTACCATTTGTTGGCTTATTATAAGGTATCGATGGAACCGGCGCTGTACTACGTACTTCAGAAGCTGTCGGTGCAGCATGGGAAGCTATATTTGCCGTCCGATTCGGGTGACCGTACATCTCCTGCCGCCGTTTTACTTCAAAAGGCTCCGGAATATTTCCTGGCTTTATCTGTTCTGTGCGGGGTGTCGGTTCGTCTTTGCCCACAGATACCTGCGGGATCAGTTCTCTGTGGGTCAATACCTTGCGGACAGTTTCATAAATGGCCGTATAAACTTCGGTTTCTCTGGCAAAACGCACTTCTCTCTTTGCGGGATGCACATTAACATCCAGGTCATTGCCGTCCATTTCGATCCGAAGTGAGACAAACGGAAATTTATGCTGCATGACAAGTCCTTTATATCCGTCCTCAATGGCCTTGGTAATGATCTTGTTTTTTACATATCGGCCATTGATATAATAATTCTCAAAAGTACGGTTTCCTCTGGAAATCTCCGGTTTCCCCACAAAGCCCTCGATCTTCATGAAATCATTTTCGTAGGAAACATCCAGAAGCGCCTTGGCAATCTCCCGTCCGTAGACACTGTAGATCACATCTTTTACGCTGTAGTTTCCGGAACTGGAAAGCTTCACCTGACGGTTCTGGATATATTTAAAGGAGATTTCCGGATGGGAAAGCGCCAGTTGCTCCATCAGAGTATTGATGTAACCGGCTTCTGTCATATCGGATTTTAGGAATTTGCTCCTTGCAGGTGTATTGTAAAAGAGGTTTCGGATCAGAAATGTTGTTCCCTCTGGTGCCCCCATTTCCTCCAGAGACTGTTCTTTTCCGCCTTCGATCACATAACGGGTACCACTGATCCCGGAAGGAGTCTTTGTGATCAGCTCCACCTGGGAGACGGCGGCAATACTGGAAAGTGCTTCACCACGGAAGCCAAGAGAGGCAATGTGGGTCAGATCTTCTACTTTTTCAATTTTACTTGTGGCATGGCGGAGAAAAGCAAGCGGAACCTGCTCTGCATCCATTCCGGAGCCATTGTCCGTGATACGGATCAGCTTTTTTCCGCCGTCTGTGATCTCTACAGTAATAGCGGTAGCACCTGCGTCAATGGCATTTTCCACAAGCTCTTTTACAACAGAGGAGGGGCGCTCTACGACCTCTCCTGCTGCGATCTTATCAATGGTATTCTGGTCTAAAACTGCAATTTTTTTCAAGGGTATCACCACCGGTTCTTAATTTTGTTCTGCAGGTTA
>OIDR01000169.1_pt1 | contig 21998 bp, 20 predicted proteins | sample 1581641 | NCBI WGS metagenome assembly OIDR01 (sample SAMEA3882550, study PRJEB24775) | human gut metagenome | biome: human-associated habitat; feature: intestine environment; material: feces | place: Netherlands | collected 2009/2010
TTTAACCATCTGTGTATGCTTCTTATTGCCTTTGTCACCATTATGATCTGCGGATTTTTCCCAAAGGCGTCATAGGAGACCGAGTAGGTTGCGGGAATTCGTGCACCAATACCAAAAATGTTGGTGTCTTTAACGCAGGTGATGCTGTTGGTCATGATGTTAGATGTTCCGAACACGAGACCGAGCACTGGGTCGTGGCCGAGGGTCGCGAACCGGTGGTTTGCGCCCTTGAAGAGTCCGATGTTTTCTGCCTCGTAGCGTGTCGCGTCGTAGGGCACTCCACGTGAATTAAGAATATGATGTTTTGAAGCGAACAGATGGTTCGATTCCCGCGGCATCCTGTCATCGAAACCAGAGAAGACACGACCTTGGAAGTCGTGCAAAGCGTGTTCTTTTGCGTTGCCCGCTCCGGCACATTCGACCTTTGTCAGTGAGTTGATGATAAGAATGCGGGCGACTTGGAGCATAGTTGCGGCGACGACGAAGGCCGCGTCGGCATCCTGCAGTCGTGTCCGCTCCTTGAACTCCCGGTCGATGCGCTGAAGGTTCTCGCCGTACTCGCGGACGGACTTTTCGACTGCCCGCTCGGCCCGGCTCTCGTCAACGGCCATGCATGCCGCCCTCGCCGCCATATAGTCGGCAAAGAGCCTGCAGGCATGCTCCTCTTCTTCTGTCACCTGACCGTCCGCCGCCGCGGCGACATGCAACTGCTCGGCTATGGAGTCCAGCGACACGATGCTAACGTTGTCCAAGAAGTCCTTGACTTGGTCGAAGGACAAACCCTCGTCATCCGCGATGGCCTGCACCTTCGTCTTGACGTTATTTGGGAGGCCGCCGTCCAGCTTGAGGTAATTGAGACCCTCCTCGAGCCACTTCTGCTCCTCTTGGGAGAAGTCACCGTCGCAGCGCATCAGGAAGCAAAGCGTCGCCACGTACGCGTAGATGAAATTGTGTCGCTTCTCTCCCGCAAGGTAGGCGCCCTGCTTGATTCCGTCACGGAAACCCTTGATGCGTGCCCTGCGGAGTCGCGCGGAGAATGAGTTCTCCTTGATGGCATTGATTCCGCCCTCCACGGTCGATGCCGCGTCGGACGCAAGGGACGATGCTCCTTGGGCCAGATCTACGGCGGCACCGATGACAATTCCGCCTACCGTGTTCGCGGCTCCTGCAATCGTTTTTCCTGCATCAGACGACGCAATTTGCTCGCCGGCACTCGACATACCTTCCGCAACCGAGCACATGGCGCTGCCGATGGCCTCGGATGCCGAGGTGGCCGTATCGACGATAACGTTTCCCGCGCCCTCAGCTGCATTCGTGGCGTCTTCGGCGGCGGACTCGATGACCGCCGATGCGTCTTTTGCCGCCTCACCGGCGGCTCGGGCGGCTTGGGATAGAGCTTTCCCGAGATTAAGTTCTACTGCCAATTTGTTCTCCTGACATACGCGGGTTGCGCAGTGACCTCCTTCATACTACTGCGCGGTGCGGAGCATTGGGCTCGTCGGTGGATTGATGATTTCGGAAAGCGGGATACTGCATCTCCATTCCGTTTCCCTACCATAAATTACCCTTGGCATACTTGCGCAAAAGCCTGCTGGTGCTACACTTGCAATTGCTGTTTCAGGGCGGGGTGGAATTCCCCACTGGCGGTAAATTGGGCGGTGCCAAAGGGGTGCCGTGGCGCAGGCGAGGACCTGCGTCGAGCCGATGAGTCCGCGACCCGTGCGTGTGTTGGTTCGCATGCAGGCTGAACTGGTGAAATCCCAGTACCAACGGTTAGAGTCCGGATGAAAGAGGCAGGTGATCTTATGTCTGAACAGTCGCAGCATATCCATTTTGAGAACACGAATAGGTGGAGCACCAAACAGCTCGTAACCATGGCGCTTATGTGTGCCCTGGGCGCGCTCTTTATGTATGTGCAGCTGCCCATTCTTCCTTCGGCGCCGTTTTTGACGTATGACCCGTCGCTGGTGCCGGCGATGGTGTGTGGATTTGCGTATGGTCCTGGTGCCGGCACCGCTGTTGCCGCCATGGCGATCGTTATCCATGCGCTTACCACGGGCGATTGGGTCGGTGCGCTTATGAACTTGGTTGCCACGCTGGGCTACATTCTGCCCGCGGCTATTGTCTACCAGAAGATGCATACCTATAAGGGTGCCGTGATTGGCCTAGTGCTCGGCGTTATTGCCGCTACGGCGTTGTCTATGGTCGCAAATCTTACCATTGGCGTATGGTTCTGGTATGGCTCGGTCGATGTGATTGCCCCGCTCATGATTCCTGCGGTGCTGCCGTTCAACCTTATCAAGACCGTGCTCAACTCGGTGCTGACGCTTGCGGTGTACAAGGCGGTCTCCAACCTCATCACGCCCAAGAAGGACCAGGTCAAAGGCCGCGCATGATTGAGTGTCGGGGCGTTTCCTTTAGCTATGACGGTGCTGCACCGGCGCTCGATGGCATCGATCTGAACATCGAGGATGGCGAGTTTTTCTGTATCCTCGGTGGCAATGGGTCGGGCAAGTCGACGTTTGCCAAGCATCTGAATGCGCTGCTGCAGCCCGATGCGGGCACGGTACGTATCAACGGCATGGATGCGTCCGACCCCGAGCTGGTCTACGACATTCGCTCGACCGCGGGCATGGTATTCCAGAATCCCGATGATCAGCTGGTGGCAACGCTTGTCGAAGATGACGTTGCGTTTGGTCCCGAAAACCTTGGCGTGCCATCGGCGCAAATTGCGCAGCGCGTACGCGAGGCGCTGAAGGGCGTGGGGCTGGTGGGCTTTGAGCGCCACGAGACCCATGCGCTTTCGGGTGGCCAAAAGCAACGCGTGGCGCTTGCCGGCGTGCTCGCCATGGAGCCGCGCGTTCTCATTTTGGATGAGGCTTCCTCGATGCTCGATCCGCGTGGACGTCAGGGCCTTATGAAGGCTTGCCGCGCGTTGCACGATCGCGGCATGACCATCGTGATGATTACGCACTTTATGGAAGAGGCCGCCGAGGCCGATCGTGTCGCGGTGTTTCGGGCAGGGCGCGTTGCCATGATCGGTACGCCCGAGGAAATCTTGACGCGGGCGGACGAACTTGCGCAGCTCAACCTGGATATGCCGGCGTCGTGCTGTCTGGGCAGAGCACTTCGTAAGAAGGGCGTGCCCGTTTGCGCGCAGGTGCGTGAGGTGGATATGGTCGCCGAGATTGCGCAGGTTTATGCCGAGCGGAGCGGGGCGGACATCGCGGGGCAGCCTTCCGCATCCGATTCTCATGTGCTTGACAATGGATCCTCTGCAGCCGACGGGATAGCTGCGTCGGAGCCCGTTATCGAGATTTCGCACCTCTCGCATAGTTACTCGCTGAGCGCCCGCGAGCGCCGTCGCTGGCGTAAGCGCTCGGCCACTGCGGACGCATTGAGCAAACAGGCCCTTTGGGGCAACGATCCAAACAGCCCCTGGGCACTGCGCGACGTTTCGCTGACGGTGTGTCGCGGTGAGTTTCTGGGCCTGGCGGGTCATACCGGCTCGGGTAAATCAACGCTGGTTCAGCATCTCAACGGGTTGATTCGTCCGCAGGAGGGAAGCGTTTGCGCGCTGGGGCTCGACCTGTCAAACAAGAAAGACGCCGCCGCGGTTAAGGCCAAGGTCGGCGTGGTGTTTCAGTATCCCGAGCGCCAGTTATTTGCTGAGACCGTGGCGCAGGACGTGGCGTTTGGCCCGCGTAACCTTGGTCTGCCGCAAGACGAGGTTGCGCGCCGTGTCGCATCATCGCTTGCACGCGTGGGCCTCGACCTTGCCGCGATAGGCGACAAGAGCCCCTTTGAGCTTTCGGGTGGCCAGCAGCGGCGTGTGGCGTTTGCTGGCGTGCTTGCTATGGAGCCCGAGGTCCTAGTACTCGATGAGCCCATGGCAGGGCTCGATCCGGCGGCGCGCAGGGATTTCCTAGGGCTCATCGGTCGACTCCATCGCGAGGGTCTGACCGTTGTTATGGTTTCACACAGCATGGATGACCTGGCAAATTGTTGTGACCGTATCGTTGTGATGAACGAGGGCGCGGTGTTTGTCGAGGGAACGCCCTCGCAGGTTTTTGCGCACGCGAACGAGCTCAAGTCGATTGGCCTGGGCGTTCCTGCCGCCCAGCGTATGGCGCTGGCGCTCGCACAGGCCGGCGTGCCGCTCCGCTGCGACAGGCTTTATACGGTTGGGGCGCTGGCCGACGAGCTGGCCGGCTTGCTGCTGGGCTGCGCGGACGGACCTTTGAGGGCTCCGTGTCAGGCCGGTTCCAAGATAGCCGCGCGAGAGGAGAAATGCTAATGGAGGCGTTCTCATTTGGCAGCTATTATCCCGGGGATAGCGCGGTGCATCGTCTGGATCCGCGCACTAAGTTGCTCCTAGGTTTCGCATTTCTGATCACCGTGCTCACCGTCGGAAGCTTCCGCGGGCTGGTTCCGGTTGCAATGTTTGTGGTTCTGGTCTATGTCGTGGCCCGGGTGCCGCTTCGCCGCGCCCTGTCATCGATGGCGCCGCTGCTGGCGATCGTCGTGGTGGTCGCGGTACTCAATCTGTTTTCCGACCAGAGTGGCCGCACCCTGTGGCAGCTTGGCTTTTTGCAGGTGAGTGAGGGCTCGCTGCGTTCTGCGGCGTTTATGGCATGCCGTCTGACCCTGATGATGGCCGGCATGAGCGCCATTACACTCACCACGCCGACGCTCGACCTCACCGCGGGTTTTGAGCGCCTGCTCGCACCATTTGCGCGCGTGGGGCTTCCGGCGCACGAGCTCGGCATGATTATGGGTATCGCGCTGCGGTTTATGCCGCAATTTGCCACCGAGATGAAACAGACGGCCGATGCACAGGCAAGTCGCGGCGCGCGCGTGACGGGTGGTCCGCTCGGCGGTGTACGCATGCTCGGCAGCGTGGCGATTCCGCTGTTCACCGGCGTGTTCCGTCATGCCGAGACGCTTTCGGCCGCCATGGATGCGCGCTGTTATCACGGCGAGCGGGGACGTACGCGTTTACATGCGCTTACGTTTGGCCGCGGGGATGCACTGGCAGCGGTGGCGATGGCGCTGCTGGTGACATGCGTTGTCGTTATCAATCTTCAACTCGTCTAAGCTCGATTCGAGTGCAAGAAAGGGGTCTCTATGACCGACATCGATCGCACGGCTCAGCTCGAGCGCGTCTGCTCGTATCTCCGGCGCATTCCGGCGTGGTATCTTGCCACGACCGATGCAAGCGACGGGCATCAGCCCCGCGTGAGGCCGTTTTCGTTTGTCATGGTTGATGATGGCAAACTGTGGTTTTGCACGTCGCGTGACAAGGACGTGTGGGCGGAGTTGAGCGCGAATCCCAAGTTTGAGGTATCGGGTTGGAAGCCGGGGGAGTGCTGGATCGTGTTAACTGGCGAGGCTGCGCTCGAGGATGATGCATTCGTGAGCGACAAGGTGCGCCAGGCGGGCTTTAAGCACATGGTGGGCATTGGCGAGCAACACGATAGCGCCAACGACGGCCGCCTTGCGTTCTTCTCGGTCCGCAACATCGCCGCGCGGTTCTGCGATATTGACGGCAGCGAAGAGCGCCTCGAGCTCTAATTTCCCAAATTGACTACCCCTTCCAAAAAACGGGTCAGGCGACAGGAGGAAACGTGGACGGATTGAATACGGTGCTGGAGTATCTGACGTCGGTACCGGCGTGGTATCTGGCGACGAGCGTGGACGGGCAGCCGCATGTGCGTCCGTTCTCGTTTGCACAGATTCAGGACGGCAAGCTGTGGTTTGTGACGGCGCGCACCAAAGATGTGTGGCAGGAGCTTCTGCAAAACCAGCGCTTTGAGGCCACAAGTTGGTGGCCGGGCCATGGTTGGTTGATTCTGCGCGGGCGTGCGGGTCTGGACGACCGGGCTTCGAGCGAGATGCGCGAGGCCGGATGGAAACATCTTGAGCGCTTGAGCGAGCACTATGAGGGGCCTAACGACCCCGCGCTCGTCTTCTTTAGCGTCGAGGATCCCAAGGCTTTTATCTGCAATCACGACGAATGGATGCCGGTCGAGCTCTAGCCAGCTGGCTCATCCTAACAACTTAGTTTTCGCATGGGCGGGCCCCGTGTTGCCCGGCACCGTAAGGAGTGCCGGTCAATACGGAGCCCGCTCTATTTGTCAATTCCTTCAAGCGAATGTGTCGGGAATGTTTCAATGCATGAACGTGCAAGCTATTTACGTATTCATGCATCTTTTGGTGCTAAAGTTTCAACCCACTTCATAACGACCGCTGCGAAATGCGCATCGGTGCATAAATCGCAGACAAGGAGTCTGATATGTCTTTGAAGGTTGGAATCGTCGGCGCGGCCGGATATGCCGGAGCCGAGCTCATTCGCCTCGTGCTCGGTCATCCCGAGTTTGAACTTGTTGCCATTACGTCTAACGCCGATGCCGGCCAGCCGCTGTCCGCGGTGTATCCGAGCTTTGCTGGCGTGAGCGATCTGGTTTTCACCACGCATGACGCCCCCGAGCTTAAGAGCTGCGATGCGGTTTTTCTTGCCGTGCCGCACACGGCTGCCATGGCACAGGTGCCCGCGCTCCTTGCCGCGGGCGTTTCCTGCTTTGATCTTTCGGCCGATTACCGTCTGAGCGACCCGTCCGTCTTTGAGGCATGGTATGCCGCCGAGCACACGAGCCCCGAGCTGCTCAAGACTCGCGCTTTTGGCCTGCCCGAGCTGTTCTGCCAGGACTTAGAGACCGCTGCTTCCAGCCATGCCGCCGGAAAGCCCATTTTGGTCGCCTGCGCCGGCTGCTATCCCACCGCAACGAGCCTTGCTGCCGTTCCTGCCGTGCGTGCGGGCTGGGTGGCAGAGAACGGCCCCGTGATTGTCGATGCCATTAGCGGCGTGACGGGCGCCGGTAAGTCCTGCAACGCCCGCACCCACTTTTGCAGCGCGGACGAGAACCTGGAAGCCTATGGCGTGGGCAAACATCGCCACACGCCCGAGATTGAGCAGATCCTGGGCCTGACCGATCGCGTCGTCTTTACTCCGCACTTGGCACCGCTCAAGCGCGGCCTGCTTTCCACGGTGACGCTGCCGCTCGCGCCGCAGGCCCTCGACACGCTGACTCTTGAGGATGTCGTCGACCATTACAAGAAGTTTTACGCCGGTCGCACCTTTGTGCGCATGCTCGATGCCGGCCAGCAGCCCAAGACGGCTTCGGTCGTCGGTACCAATGCCGCCCAGATCGGCCTTGCGCTCAACAAGCGTGTGGGCGTGCTGGTGGCGACGGGTGCTATCGACAATTTGTGCAAGGGTGCTGCGGGCCAGGCGGTCCAGTGCGCCAACATCGTTTTTGGCTTTGACGAGCGACGAGGCTTGCCCACAGTGGCGTGCCCGGTGTAGCACATTCGATTGTTAACGATTTGGTAGTCGGGTATCGAGTTGGGCGCCACTTTTAAGCTGGTCTAGTAGTTGCGACCGGTATGGCGTGCCAGCCGATGCCCGCTTTTTTATTTGATATAAGGAGTCGTAGGGACGATGAATACCGACCTGATTGATATCAAGATTCGCGCCGTCGAGGGCGGCGTTACGGCAGCTGCTGGCTTTAAGGCCGCAGGCATCCATGCGGGATTCCGGAAGAATCCCGAGCGCTTGGACTATGCGCTCGTGGTGCCTGATAAGCCCTGTCCCGGCGCCGGCGTGTTTACGACCAACCGTTTTTGCGCGGCGCCCGTGCAGGTGAGCCGTGCCAACCTGGGCGGTTCGGACAAAGGCTATGGCATCGTCGCTGGTGTTTCAATCAACTCCGGCAACGCGAATGCCGCTACGGGCGAGACCGGCCTTGCCTGCGCACGCGAGACATGCAACATCGCGTCGCAGGTCATCGGCTGTGAACCCCAGCAGATCCTAGTTGCATCCACAGGCGTGATCGGACAGATTCTGCCGATCGACACGTTTGAGACGGCCGTTCCGTCCGCCTTCGAGGCGCTCTCCGCTCATGGTGGCGCCGATGCCGCCCGTGCCATCATGACGACTGATACACATTCCAAGGAGTATGCCGTTCGCTATCGCAGTGAGGCTGCGGGCCATACAGGCAACGCCTATACGGTGGGCGGCATGTGCAAGGGGTCGGGCATGATCATGCCCAATATGGCCACCATGATCGCGGTCATTACTACCGATGCCCCCGTCGAGCCGGCGACGCTCCACGCCCTGTTGCTCTCGATCGTTAAGCAGACCTTTAATAAAGTGACGGTCGATTCCGATACCTCGACCAACGACACTTGTATCATGCTTGCTTCTGGCGCTGCTGCCGCAGATGTCGAGGCCATCGTCGAGGGCACTGACGCCTTTGACGAGTTGGCCTTTGCCGTGCACGAGGTGTGCGAGAGCCTGGCGCGCAACATCGCCGCCGACGGCGAGGGCGCATCCAAGCTCGTGACGGTTAATGTTACCGGCGCCGCTAACGACGAGGAAGCCGATATCGCCGCCCGTGCCGTTGCCAATTCGCCGCTCGTCAAGACCTGCATTGCTGGCCACGACTGCAACTGGGGCCGCGTCGCTATGGCGCTTGGCAAGTGCGGCGTGCAGTTTAATCAGGAAGACGTTTCCATCGACATGATGGGCATGCCGGTCTGCCGCGATGGCCTGACCGTTCCCTTTGACGAGGACGAGGCTCTGCGACGTTTTGAGGCGCCCGAGATCGTGATCTCGGCCGACCTGGGCGCAGGCGACGCGGCAACGACCGTGTGGACCTGCGATCTCACGCACGAGTACATCTCCATCAACGGCGACTACCGTTCCTAGATTCCAGGCACGCTGCGCATCTCGCCGCAATTGCGGACAGCGGAGCACGGCGCGATAACGATACGAAAGACGAGGCAGATTATGAAATTCGCACGCGATTGTCGTTCGAGCGAATCCAACGAAGCAACCGCGCAGCTGCTGTTCGAAGCGCTGCCGTGGATTAAAAACCTGACCGGCAAGACGGTCGTTATCAAGTATGGCGGAGCCGCCATGGTCGATGAGCAACTGCGCCGCGACGTGATGAGCGACATCGTTTTGCTCAAGATCATCGGCATGCGCCCCGTTATCGTGCATGGCGGCGGCAAGGCCATCAACGAGGCGCTGAGCCATTACGATATTCCCGTCGAATTTAAGAATGGCCAGCGCGTGACCACGCCGGCGACTATGGATATCGTGCGCGAGGTGCTGGGCGGCAAGGTTAACCAGGAGCTGGTCGCCGCCATCAACCACCACGGCAACCTGGCCGTGGGCGTGTCGGGCAGCGATGCCGGCACGCTCATCGCCGAGCCGCTCGACCCCGAACTCGGTCGCGTGGGCAAAGTGACGCACGTCAACACCGACTATATCGAGCGCTTGCTCGATAGCGAGTACATCCCCGTCATCGCTACCGTCGCGGCGGGGGAGGACGGCGGATTCTTCAACATCAACGCCGATACCGCCGCCGGCGCCGTTGCCGCGGCGCTCCACGCGCATAAGGCGATCTTTTTGACCGACGTCGACGGCCTGTACAAGGACTTTAGCGACAAGGACTCACTCATCTCTAACCTAACGCTCGACGAGGTTAACGAGATGCTCTATGGCGGGGAGGTCGATAAGGGCATGATTCCCAAGCTGCGCGCGGCCGTCGATGCGCTTGCCGGCGGTGTATTTCGCGCCCACATCATTAACGGTACCACGCCGCATTCGCTGCTCCTGGAGCTGCTGACCGATGCCGGCGTCGGCACTGTGATCCACTCTACCGAGACGGCCTACGAGTTCGATACGCACCCGCACCCGCTTTCGACCTTTGCGGCGCGCCTGACCGAGAACCTCGACGAGGTCGAGAAGCTCCAGACAGTCTAGCCGGCTCAAAATTGCTACGCCATTACGCCCAGACTCCGCGCTACCTGGCGCTTAACGAAAGGTATCTCATGTCACTTGCAGCACAACAATCGCTCGAATCCCACTACGTTATGCACACCTTCGGTCGCTCTCCGGTCGAGTTCGTCGAAGGCCACGGCATGAAGCTCACCGGCGACGATGGTCGCGAATACCTCGATTTTCTTGCCGGCATCGGCGTGTGCAGCCTGGGCCACGGCAATCCGGCAGTGCTGTCGGCGCTCGAGGCTCAGACCAAAAAGCTCCTGCATGTCTCCAACTATTTCTACATCGAGCAGCGTGGCCAGGTCGCGGCGCTGCTGTCCAAACTCGCTAACGATGATGTGGACGGTGCTTGCGTGCTTGCCGACGCGATTGCCGCTGGCGACGAGACCACGGCGGCGGCACTTGGCGCTCCGGCTGCGGGCGAGCAGGTGTGGGAGACGTTCTTTGCCAATTCCGGTGCCGAGGCCAACGAGGGCTCGATGAAGCTTGCGCGTCTGTACGCCAAGCGTGCCGGCAACGGAGGCAACACCATCGTGTGCATGCGCGGAGGCTTTCACGGTCGTACGCTCGAGACCATTGCCGCGACCATGCAGGATTGGCTGCAGGACAGCTTCCGTCCACTGCCGGGCGGCTTTGTGGCCTGCACTCCCAACGATATGGATGAGCTGCGTGCAATCTTTAAGCAGTTGGGCAGTGAAATTTGCGCCGTGATGCTCGAGCCGATCCAGGGCGAGAGCGGTGTGCATCCCATGACCGAGGAGTTTATGGCCGCGGCGCGCGACTTGTCGCACGAGGTGGGTGCCGTGCTTATCGCCGATGAGGTCCAGTGCGGTATCTTCCGCACGGGTAAGCCATTTGCATTCCAGACCTATGGCGTGGAGCCCGACATTATGAGCCTTGCCAAGGGCATTGCCGACGGCGTGCCTATGGGTGCCGTGGTGGCAAAGAAGGAAATCGCTGACGTCTTTAAGCCTGGCGATCATGGTTCGACCTTCGGCGGCAGCTGCTTGGCCATCGCGGCGTGTGCCGCAACGCTCTCCGTGCTTGTGCGCGGCGATTATGCCGAGCATGCTGCCAAGGTGGGTGCCTATATGGAGCAGGCGCTGGCCAAGCTTCCGCATGTGGAAGAGGTGCGCGGCCGTGGTCTGATGCTCGGCTGCGATTTGGATGATGCTGCGGGTGATGCGCACGATGTTGTGGCCCGTGCATTGGGGGCTGGTGCCGTGATCAACGCTACGGGTGCTCATACGCTGCGCTTCCTTCCGCCGCTCGTGTGCGAGGAAGCCGACGTGGATGGTCTGATCGAGATTCTGTCGGACGTTTTGGCGTAGCGAGAGCAAAACATAGCTAGTTTGAACGGGTTCCAGATCGTCAGTGCGTCATTTGATGCATGATTGGACGGTCTGGAGCCCTTTTTGCCATAAATCTGCAAAGGCCACGGCCTTTGCGACAGACATGTTGACGGGTTCGAATCCCATGCACCGGGCGCAAACAAAAAACGGTCCCCTTGCGAGGACCGTTTCCAATTCAGTGGTGGGCGATGAGGGATGTCCGCGTGCGGCTTCGCCGCCCGCTTCCGCTTCGGGCCTACGGCCCTCGCGTGCTGCGCTGGAAAACGCTTCGCGTTTCCTCAGCTCCGCACCCTGTCGGGTTCGAATCCCTCTGCGATGGACCCAAAAAAGAAAGGCTCCCATTGCTGGGAGCCTATCAAATCAATGGTGGGCGATGAGGGATTCGAACCCCCAGCCTTGTGCGTGTAAAGCACCTGCGCTAACCGTTGCGCCAATCGCCCGCGGTCATAGAGTATAGCCGATATCGGGCTCGGTACACTGGTAATCCATAACGCAATATCGATGGGTCCCGTGAGTGTGATGCCGACGCGGACCTACCTTGCTAATCGATGCTGTGTCTTTACGGTTTCCCGGGAAGCCGCATCCTTGCGGGTGCGTTAAAGTTGTTACGAGATGTAAACCGTTAACAGCGGATAATCCAGAAAGGTTCAAGATGCACCAATCTGACCGTATGACCACGACTACTGTCGCCGCTCTTGCCGACCTGCTCAATAAGAGCGGCGAGCTGCGCGGATCTGAGCGCCTCGACGGCCGAGCCGTGACCGGCTGCTCATTTGATTCCCGTGCGGTCGCGGTGGGAGATGTGTTCTTTTGCAAGGGCGCTTCCTTTAAGTCATCGTTTCTATCGATGGCGCTCGACGCCGGTGCCGTTGCCTTTGTGTGCGAGGAGTCTTTGGTAGACGAGCTTGCTCCGCTGGGCAAAGAGCGCGGTGCGGCCATGCTGGTCGTTCGTAGCGTACGCACGGCGATGGCGCTATTGCCGCCGGAGGTCTACGACCGTCCTGATCGCGACGTTAAGATCGTGGGCATTACCGGCACCAAGGGCAAGACCACGGCGGCCTTCATGCTCCAGTCCATCATCAAGGCGGCGGGCAAGTCCTGCGGCATGATTGGTTCGGTGAGCACCGACGATGGTATCGAGTGCTACGAGAGTACCAACACCACGCCCGAGGCTCCCGAGGTCTGGCGCCATATCGCCAATTGCCGTACGTCCGGCCGTCAGTTTATGGTTATGGAAGTCTCGAGCCAAGCGCTCAAGTACCAGCGCGTCGAGAACCTGCCCTTTGACGTTGCGTGTTTCCTCAATATCGGTCGCGATCACATTTCGCCTGTCGAGCACCCTACGTTCGAGGATTATTTTGAGAGCAAGCTCGGGATTTTCGACCAGGCAAAAACGGCCGTGGTCAATCTTGGCACCGACGAGGTCAATCGCGTGCTCGAGGCGGCATCGACGGCCGAGCGCCTCGTGACCGTTGGCGTTGAGCATCCTGAGGCTAGCCTGTGGGTAAGCGACGTGCGCATGGTTGGCTTTAACATCGAGTTTAACTTGCATGGCCTGAGCGCCGATGAGCCCGCGGCGGGGGAGAAGATTCTGCTGGGTATCGCGGGCGATTTTAACGTGGAAAACGCGCTGGTGGCAATTGCCGCCGCGCGCGAGATTGGCATTGGCATCGACGCCATCAAAAAGGGCCTTTCCAAATTCCGCGTGCCCGGTCGCATGGAGGTTGTGGAGTCGAAGGACGGTCGTGTGGTCTGCGTCGTGGACTACGCGCACAACCAGCTTTCATTCCGTTCGCTGTTCTCGTCGGTCAGACGCGCCTTTCCCGCCAGCCCCGTTATTGCGCTGTTTGGCGCCGCCGGCGGCAAGGCTCAGGAGCGCCGCGAGCAATTGCCGCGCGAGGCCGCGCCGTATTCCGATCTGATGATTTTTGCCAACGAGGACCCCGCTCGCGAAGACCCGATGAAGGTCTGTCGCGAGCTCGCGGAGAATGTCCCCGACGACACACCGAACAAGATTATTCTTGATCGCGAGGCGGCGGTGCACGCGGCCTTTAAGGCGGCACGCGAGGAGTACATCAACCCCGATGCGCCCACGATTGTATTGCTGCTCGCCAAGGGCGACGAGGAGCTCATGCATGTGGGCGACGAATTTGTGCCCATCGAGAGTGACCTTTCGCTGGCGCATCGCTTGATCGATGTTACTCAGTTTGACTGATACATTGTGTTGACGACGGTGCGTTGAGGGCGCCGTCGTTCCAAGTGCGACTCGCTTAAGCGAGCCTCACTACTCAAGACCAGCCCCTTCTATGTAAACGGAGTGACCATGTCCCACAACATCCTGCCGACCGTTGCCGAGCTTTCGGGCGAGATGCGCGAGCGTCTTGCCAAGGTCAAGTATGTCTTTACCGATCTGGACGCCACGATGCTCGCCCCCGGCTCGTGCGTGCTGCGCGATAACGACGGCAATCCCTCGACCAAGCTCGTCGAGGCGGTTGTCGCGCTCGCTCGTGCCGGCATCCAGGTGGTCCCCACCTCGGGTCGCAATCGCACCATGATCCACGAGGACGCCCGCGTGCTCGGCCTCAACTCCTACATCGGCGAGATGGGCGGCCTGGTCATGTACGACCTCAAGGCCAACGATTGGGAGTACCTGACGGGCGACATGCCCTACGACCCCGCCTGCGGTCTCACGCCGCACCAGGTGATCGAGCAGACCGGCGTGTGCGAGAAGATCCTTGCCCGCTGGCCGCACAAAATCGAGTACCACAACGACATGTCGACCGGCTACAAGTACCGTGAGGTCACCGTCGGCATGCGCGGCGATGTGCCCGACGACGAGGTCCAGGCCATCCTGGACGAGGCCGGCTGCGGTCTGATCTGGGCTTGCAACGGCCATCTGACTCACCTGTCCAAGCCGACGACGCTCGAGCTTAATCGCGTCGAGGACGGCCGCGCCTTCAATATCAATCCGGCGGGTCTCAACAAGGGCGTTGCCATTGCGCGCTTCTGCGAGCACCTGGGGATCGAGCACGAGGAGACGCTCGCGCTCGGCGACTCCGAGTCCGACTTCTACATGGCCGACCACGTGGGCATGTTCTGCCTGGTCGAGAACGGTCTGACGAGCGCCGGTGCCCCGGAGTTCTTGGACGCCAGCGACAATGCCTATGTTACGCGCGGCAAGATTGTCGACGGTTGGGTGGCAACGGCCGAGTTGCTGGTCGCAGCCCGTTCGTAGTGCGGCACGTCACGCGTGGTCGCATTTTTCGAGAGAGAATCTGGTGAGGTAATGTCCGATATCGAGAATCTGGCCGGGGACACGCGTCCGATCGGCGTGTTCGACTCGGGTCTGGGCGGCTTGACGGTCGCGCGCGCGATCGCAACGGCCCTTCCGCATGAATCTGTTTACTACTTTGGCGACACTAAGCGCTGTCCCTATGGCGTGAGGGATGAGGACGAGGTGCGCTCGTTTGCCCTGCAGGTGGGCCGCTGGCTCTCGCACCACGATGTCAAGATCATGGTCATCGCTTGCAATACGGCAACGGCCGCTGCCCTGCGCGTCGCGCAACAGGTGCTCGATGTTCCGGTTATCGGCGTGATCGCACCGGGCGCACGTGCCGCCATTAACAGCACGCGCACGCGCCGCGTGGGCGTGCTGGCCACCAACCTTACGATTCGGTCTGGCGCGTACACGCGCGCTATCCAGGACCTGGATGCGGGCGTCGATGTGTACGGCTGCCCTGCCTCAAGCTTTGTCGAGGTGGTCGAGAGCGAGCTTGCCTCGGGCGCGCATCTGCAGGAGCAGTGGCTCGAAAATGACGACATCTTCGACACCCCACAGGTGCGCTCGTTAGTCGGTGCGACGGTCGAGCCCCTGCTGGGGCACGGCATTGACACCGTGGTACTTGGATGCACGCATTTTCCGCTGCTTGTGGGCCCCATTCGCCATGCGCTGGGATCTCATGTGCGCGTGGTGAGTTCTGCCGAGGAGACCACGCGCGAGCTTGCCGATATCCTTACGCGCCGCGAGCAGCTTGCGGCGGATGGCGCGGAGCCCCTGCATCGCTTTGCCACGACATCCGATAACATCGCCGAGTTCGCGGTGGCTGGTAGCTTTATCTTTGGTCAGTCGCTCAAGAGCGTCGAACATGTCGACTTGGAGGAGCTGCGCTAGCGCGCTCGCTTTTGACAGTCTTTGGTCGAGAAGGGTCTTCTTATGGAATATATGCAGGTCAACCGCGCCAATGGCCGCGCCGCCAACGAGCTGCGCCCCGTTAAGCTCACCCGCGGGGTCATGAAGCACGCCCACGGCTCGTGCCTGGCCGAGTTCGGCGACACGCGCGTACTGTGCGCAGCCACCATCGAAGAGGGCGTGCCGGGCTGGCGCAAGGGCGCCAAGGCCGGCTGGGTAACGGCGGAATATGCGATGCTGCCGGCCTCGACCGGCAAACGTTGCAAACGCGAGCATGCCAACCGCAAGGGCCGCTCCATGGAGATCGAGCGGCTCATCGGCCGCAGCCTGCGCACTGTCGTCAACATGAAGGCGCTCGGCGAGTACACCGTTACCGTCGACTGCGATGTGATTCAGGCCGATGGCGGCACACGCACGGCGAGCATTACCGGCGCCTGGGTGGCGCTGCACGACGCCCTTGCCATGTGGGTCGAGGCGGGCAAACTCGAGCGCATCCCGCTCACGGGCCAGGTTGCCGCGATATCTATGGGTGTCGTCGACGGCAACACTCTGCTCGACTTGGATTATTCCGAGGACAGCCACGCCGAGGTCGACATGAATCTCGTCGCTACCGACACCGGCGAGATGATCGAGCTCCAGGGTACCGGCGAGCAGGCGCCCTTCGATCGCAAGCGTCTCAACGTCCTGCTCGACCTGGGCGACAAGGGTATCGCCGAGCTCATCGAGCTTCAGCGCCAGGCCCTCGCCTGACCTGCCAAAAAGGGACAGGTTTATTTTGGCAGGTTTTATCTGCGAAAACGCCGAAGTATAAGACTGCCGTTGATTGAGAGGGGGAGAGGCCGAGGTCCTCGTCGTCCTCAACATGGCATTGCTATAGAGACAAGGAGGCCAGCTATGGCACTTGAGAAGATTGACATCGACACCCTCGACCCGGCGGCGACCATCGTCGTGGCAACCGGCAACGCCCATAAGCTCACCGAGATCGAGGCCATTTTGGGCAAGGTTATGCCCGAGGTTCGCTTTGTGGCGCTCGGCCAGCTGGGCGATTTTGAGGACCCCGAGGAAAACGGCACGACGTTTTTGGAGAACGCCATCATCAAGGCGCAGGCTGCCGTTGAGGAGACGGGCCTTATGGCCATCGCCGACGATTCTGGCTTGGTCGTCGACGCGCTGGACGGCGAGCCGGGCGTGTATAGCGCGCGTTATGCGGGCGTGCATGGCGACGATGCCGCCAACAACGCCAAGCTTCTCGTTAACCTGGAAGGCGTGGCAGACGAGGACCGCACCGCGCGCTTCATGAGCGTCGTCGCGCTTATCGATACGGACGGCCTGGTCACCTATGGCGAGGGCGCCTGCGAGGGCGTTATCGCGCACGAGGGCCGGGGCGATCACGGCTTTGGCTACGACCCGTTGTTCCTGCCGGTCGATACGCCGGGCAAGACCATGGCCGAGCTCACGGCGGACGAGAAGAACGCCATCAGCCATCGTTTCCATGCGCTTGAGCATCTGTCCGCCAAGCTGACGGGCGAGGAGTAGTCCGTGCGTACGGTAGTTCAGCGCGTGCTCAACGCCGGCGTAACGGTCGACGGCGAGTGCGTGGGCCGCATTGGACGCGGCTATCTGGTGCTGCTGGGCGTGGGCCATGGCGACACACGCGCCGAAGCCGACAAGCTGTGGGGCAAGCTCCGCGGGTTGCGTATCAACGAGGACGAGAACGGCAAGACCAACTTGGCGCTTGCCGATGTCGACGGCGAGGTGCTCGTGGTGTCGCAGTTCACGCTGTTTGCCGACTGCCGCCACGGCCGCCGCCCATCGTTTACGGATGCCGGCGCCCCCGATGTCGCCAACGAGCTCTACGAGTACTTCCTGACGCTCGTTCGCCAAGATGTCGAACACGTGGCGCACGGAATCTTTGGCGCCGATATGAAAGTCGACTTGGTCAACGACGGCCCATTCACCATCGTCTTGGACACCGATAACCTTTAGGTTACGCGGTTTTACCAAACCGCGTAACAACTGGTCATGCGAGGTTGTCGTCTGGTACGTATTTGGGACCGGGCTTATTTAGCTACTTGCGTATGGCCACAATAGGGTGCTATAGTATTAGAGTTTTGTCTATCTTAGGGGTATTATCCCCTTTTTGAATTGCACCTTCTGGAGGCCCTGTTCATGGAAGAGATGGAAGTCAATCACGTCGACGACATCCACGAGAAGCTGACCGATATGGTGGGCGATCGCGTCAAGGTTAAGGCCAACATGGGCCGCACCCGCGTTGTCGAGCGCATGGGCACCATCAAGAGCGTCCACCCCGCCGTCTTTATCGTCGAGGTTGACGAGCGTCGAGGCCGCAAATCGCGTCAGTCCTACCAGTATATCGATGTGCTCACCGGTCAGGTCGAGCTGTTCGACCCCGAGAGCGGCGAGCACATCTTTACCCCGCTCGGCAATCAGCTCGAGGAGCATTAACGGTGACCGATCGGTCCCTGACTCTTTCCGCGCCGGCAAAGATTAACCTCTACCTGGGGGTTCATACCGAGCGCGATGACCGCGGCTACCACAGGGTCGATTCCCTAATGGCAGCCGTCGGTCTTTCCGATACCGTGACGGTCACACCGGCGCAGGCGCTGACCGTCCAGACGGTTCCGGCATCCGATTTTCCCATGCAAAAAAATACGGCTTATCGGGCGGCAATCGCTATGGCCGAGCATTACGGTCGCGATGCCAACGTGTGCGTGACGATCGAAAAGCGTATCCCGCTGTGCGCCGGCCTGGGAGGTCCCTCGACGGATGCCGCTGCGGTCATTGTCGCCTTGGTCGAGCTGTGGGGTATCGACCGCACCGATCCTGCGCTGGACGAGATTGCGCGTGGCATTGGCGCTGACGTCCCGTTCTTTTTGCACGCGAGCCCTGCGTTCTACGTAGGTGGGGGAGACGTGCTGGCCACTGAGTATCCTGTGCTTCCGGCGACGCCTGTCGTATTGGTCAAGCCGTGCGAGGCGAGCGTTTCAACAATTGAAGCCTATCGACGTTTTGATGAGAACCCGGTACCGGCAGACAAGCCTGGCGCGATCGCTTCGGCCCTGCGTGCTGGGGATGCCGAGACGGCATATGCGCTCGTTCATAACAATCTGGGCGTCATATCCGCGCAGATGGAGCCGCAGATCCAGACGGTTCTTGACTGGCTGAGCGCGCAGGAGGGAACCGTTGCCGTGAACGTGTGCGGTTCGGGTGCCTGTTCTTTTGCCATCTGCGATACCGCCGCTACGGCAGTCCATCTTGCGGAAGCTGCTCAGCAAAACGGCTGGTGGTCCTGCGCGACGGAGCTTATTCCCAACACGGTTCAAATCGACGCGCCAAAGAAATAAAAATTTCTCTAGCACACGGCGAAAATCTTTGTTACTATAGTCGAGCTAACGGGTTGTGGCTCAGTTTGGTAGAGCACTGCGTTCGGGACGCAGGGGTCGCTGGTTCAAATCCAGTCAACCCGACCAGAGCATGAGGAGGGACCGCTTCTTGCGGTCCCTTTTTTTAGCTATTGTTGTGATACCGCGATACCCGCGGTATACTCATTCGAGCTTGTCTCGCTGTATTGTGGAGGTCTACATGTTTGGACTGAGGGCTCCTGAGCTCATCATTATTCTCGTCGTTGTCCTGATTATCTTCGGGCCCAAGAACCTGCCGAAGCTCGGCAAGTCCCTCGGCTCTACCGTCAAGAATATCCGCGAGGGTATGGAGGGCGACGATAAGGCCGAGACCAAGCAGGCCGAGGAGGTCGTGGTCGAGCAGTCCGAGGAGGACAAGGAGATCGCTGAGCTCGAGGCCAAGCTCGCTGCTGCCAAGAAGAAGCAGGCAGAGGACAGCGACGCGGACGCAGAGTAGTCCCATCCCTTTGGGGTGAGCACCTGACCGGCTTGCCCGCAGGCTAGCCGGTCTTTTTCGTTTTGTTGACAGTTGATTGTTTGATCAGAGTTGGGGAGATATCCGTATGGACGCAAGCCAGATCGTACTGACCGCTGAGGGCCGCCAGAAGCTCGTCGAGGAGCTCGCTTGGCGTGAGGGCGATTACGCCAAGGAGATCGTCGAGGACATCAAGGAAGCCCGCGCGTTCGGCGACCTTTCGGAGAACTCCGAGTATGACGCCGCTAAGGACAAGCAAGCCCAGAACGCCGCTCGTATTGCCGAGGTCCAGGCCATCCTCGCCAACGCTCAGGTTGCTGCCACCACGGGCGATTTGACCGTCTCCATCGGTTCCACCGTTTCGTTGATTGACCCCAACGGTGAGGTCATGGAGGTCACGCTTGTCGGTACCACCGAGACCAACTCGCTCGAGCACAAGATCTCCAACGAGTCTCCGGTCGGTCACGCCATCATCGGTCACGGCGAGGGCGATTCCGTCGAGGTCGTTACGCCTTCCGGCAAGACTCGCGTCTACACCATCGCCAAGATCGCACGCTAGACCACGGTCCCGCGTAAAGGTATGTTTTCGCTCCCTGGGACCGAATCCTGGGGAGCGTTTTAGTTTGAGGAGCTAACTTATGGCAGAGAACCAGAACGCCGCAGATCAGGCATCGACGCTCAACGACGAGCGCGCCACCCGCCTGGCCAAGCGCGCCGCCCTGTTCGAGGCGGGCCAGAACCCCTATCCTGAGCACTCTGAGCTTGAGGACTACGTCGCCGATATCGAGGCTAAGTACGCCGAGCTTGCCGATGGCGAGGACACCGAGGACGTCGTGAAGATCGCCGGCCGCGTGGTCGCCAAGCGCGGTCAGGGCAAGATCATGTTCATCGTCGTGCGCGATGCGACTGCCGAGATTCAGCTGTTCTGCCGCATCAACGACATGGACGAGGCTGCCTGGAATACGCTCAAGGCCCTCGACCTAGGCGACATCCTGGGCGTGACCGGCGTGGTCGTGCGCACCCAGCGCGGCCAGCTTTCCGTTGCCCCTAAGAGCGCGACCCTGCTTGCTAAGGCCGTTCGCCCGCTGCCCGAGAAGTTCCACGGCCTCTCCGACAAGGAGACCCGCTATCGTCAGCGCTATGTCGACCTGATTGCCAACGACGATGTTCGCGAGACCTTCCGCAAGCGCTCGCAGATTCTCTCTACCTTCCGTCGCTTCATGGAATCTGACGGCTATATGGAGGTCGAGACCCCTATCCTGCAGACTATCCAGGGCGGCGCTACGGCCAAGCCGTTCATCACGCACTTTAACGCGCTCGATCAGGAATGCTACCTACGCATTGCTACCGAGCTGCACCTCAAGCGCTGCATCGTCGGTGGCTTTGAGCGCGTCTTCGAGATCGGCCGCATCTTCCGCAACGAGGGCATGGACCTTACCCACAACCCCGAGTTCACCACGATGGAGGCCTACCGTGCCTTCTCCGACCTCGAGGGCATGAAGGCGCTCGCCCAGGGTGTCATTAAGGCGGCTAACAAGGCCATCGGCAACCCCGAGGTCATCGAGTACCAGGGCCAGACCATCGACCTTTCTGGTGAGTGGGCCAGCCGTCCCATGACCGACATCGTTTCCGACGTGCTCGGCAAGCAGGTCACCATCGACACGCCGGTCGAGGAGCTTGCTGCCGCCGCGCGCGAGAAGGGCCTGGAGATCATGCCCGAGTGGACCGCCGGCAAGATTATCGCCGAGATTTACGATGAGCTGGGCGAGGACACCATCGTCAACCCCACGTTCGTGTGCGATTACCCCATCGAGGTCAGCCCGCTTGCCAAGCGCTTTGAGGACGACCCGCGCCTGACGCACCGCTTTGAGCTGGTTATTGCCGGTCACGAGTACGCCAACGCATTCTCCGAGCTCAACGACCCGGTCGACCAGGCCGAGCGCTTTGCTGCCCAGATGGCCGAGAAGGCTGGCGGCGACGATGAGGCCATGGAGTATGACGAGGACTACGTGCGCGCTCTCGAGTACGGTATGCCTCCCGCGGGCGGCATTGGCATCGGTATCGACCGCGTGGTCATGCTGCTTACTAACCAGGCTTCTATCCGCGATGTCCTGCTGTTCCCGCACATGAAGCCCGAGAAGGGTTTCCAGTCCGGTGCCGCTGCCGCCAAGGCTGCAGAGGCCGGCAACGCCGCGAGCCCGTTCGTCAAGTCGCTTAAGCCCACGCTCGATTACTCCAAGATCGCCGTTGAGCCGCTGTTCGAGGAGTTCGTCGACTTCGATACCTTCTCCAAGAGCGATTTCCGCGCCGTGAAGGTCAAGGCATGCGAGGCCGTCAAGAAGTCTAAGAAGCTGTTGAACTTTACACTCGACGACGGCACCGGCACCGACCGCACCATCCTCTCCGGTATTCACGCTTATTACGAGCCCGAGGACCTGGTCGGCAAGACCTTGCTCGCCATCACTAACCTGCCTCCGCGCAAGATGATGGGTATTCCCAGCTGCGGCATGCTGATCAGCGCTGTCCACGAGGAGGAGGGCGAGGAGCGCCTCAACCTGATCCAGCTCGATGCCTCCATCCCCGCCGGCGCAAAGATGTACTAACTAGTTACGCGGTTCTACGAACCGCGTAACGGCTCGACGCTGCGCGGGTCGCATTTGGACAATCTGACGTTCAACTTCAAGGGCGCGACCAGAAGGTCAGCGCC
>OIDR01000175.1_pt1 | contig 21799 bp, 20 predicted proteins | sample 1581641 | NCBI WGS metagenome assembly OIDR01 (sample SAMEA3882550, study PRJEB24775) | human gut metagenome | biome: human-associated habitat; feature: intestine environment; material: feces | place: Netherlands | collected 2009/2010
CCGTCACGGCATCGTCTGCCCGAACTGGGGCGTCATGAACCCGAACCACTACATCGCAGTGTGCGTGGAGTACCTGTTCGGCGGCAACCGTCCGGATTGGCCGGAGAACGCCGGCATCGGCAAGACCCTCGTGTCTTCCTCCCTGATCGACCGCGTGGCCGCCTCCATCAACGCCAAGCTCGTCGAGGTTCCGGTCGGCTTCAAGTGGTTCGTGGACCCGCTGTTCAAGGGCGAGGTCGCGTTCGGCGGCGAGGAAAGCTCCGGCATGTCCTTCCTGCGTAAGGACGGCCGCGTGTGGACCACCGACAAGGACGGCCTGATTCCGGACCTGCTGGCCGCTGAGATCACCGCGAAGACCGGCAAGAACCCGGCCCAGCTGCACCAGGAGCAGGTGGAGCGTTTCGGCGAAAGCTGGTACAAGCGCGTCGACACCCCGACCACCCTCGAGCAGAAGCAGAAGTTCGCCAAGCTCACCGGCGACGACGTCGAGGCCACCCAGCTGGCCGGCGAGGACATCACCGCCAAGCTCACCGAGGCTCCGGGCAACCACGCCAAGATCGGCGGTCTGAAGGTCACCACCAAGGACAACTGGTTCGCCGCCCGTCCGTCCGGCACCGAGAACATCTACAAGGTGTACGCCGAGAGCTTCGAATCCCCTGAGGCTCTGGACAAGGTGCTCGCCGAGGCCACCGAGGTCGTGGACAAGGCTCTGGCCGAGTGATACGGCGTTCCGCCAAGTAATCAAGGCGTAGCGCGAAAAAGACCCGTTCCGTATGGAGCGGGTCTTTTTCGTTGTCGATATCCGCCGTATGGCACGAAACGTGCTTTTCTGGCATGAAACGCAAGCTCCGCGGCACCCCGTATTTCCCTCTCCCGGTACGCTTGGAAGCAGAGCCGGAACGTCATCCGCGCAATCACGGCACAGCAAGGAGGGAACGTGCGCATCGCCATCGTCGAGGACCATCCTGCCGAACGCGAACTGATCGCCACCATGTGCGCGGAATACTTCAACGGCCGGAACGTCGGCGCAACCGCCGGCAGGAATGCCATGCAAACGGTCTGTGACGTTTTCCCCGACGCGAAATCGTTCATCGAAAGCTGGAAGAACAGCCGTTACGACCTGCTGCTGCTCGACTGTTATCTCAGCGACGAGAATCTGCCGCATGCCACCACCGGATTGGACATAGCGCGGCTGCTGCGCAATCAGAACGACGACTGCGCGATCGTCTTCATCACGTCCAGCACCGATTTCGCGGTGCTCGGCTACGAGGTGCAGGCGAGCGGTTATCTGCTCAAGCCCGTCAATCGCAAAACCTTCGAAGCCACCATGGAACGCGTCGAGGAGCAGCTGAAGGCAAAACCGCCGGTCACCCATCTGGCAAAGGCGCAGTCGTCCGGCACGGTGGATTCCAGCTGGCATGTGGCGTTCGGCAATCCGGCCGTGACCATGGACCGGCGGCTCATCGCATACGCCCTGTCCAACGCGCACTACGTGGAATTCACGTTCGCGGACGGCACCCAGACCAAAATCCGCACCAATTTCTCCGATGTGGACCAACGGCTCACCGTGTTCGACAACTTCTACCGCACCGCGCGAGGCGTGCTCGTCAACTTCGACTACGTGTCCGGCATCACCAACGCGCAGTTCGTCATGAAAGGCGGCAAACGCATTCCCATCACGAAAACGGCGGTGACCACCACCTGCCGCGCATACGCGGAATACACGTTCACCCGCATGCGTACGGAGGACTGACATGTTCGCACCACTCGGCGAAATCATCCGGAACGGCATCGCCCAAACCACCCCGTCAGGTCTGTTCTTCGCCATCGGAGAGCAGCTCAACGCGTTGTCCGGCCTGGCATTGTGCCTCATCATGGCATGGAGTCACATGGACAATCCACGCCGTAACGGCACACTGTTCATGTCCATCGGACTGGTCTGGTTCCTGCTATGCGGCGTGCTGTGCGGCACTCTGGGCATCCCATCACTGTGGACGGTCATTCCGACCGCGCCGCTTGTGCTGCTGGTCCTGCGATGGCTGACCGAACTGCCATGGCGGCAACTGTTGCTGATTGTGGCCACGGCTTCCTACATGGTGGCGATCGTCTACTATCTGTCGCTCGTCATCGATGTGGCCGTTCTTGGCGCGGATTCAACCAATCTCCGCGTCGGCTGGCCGGGACTGGTCAATCTGCTGCTGCTTGACGTCGTCGCACTGGTCTCGCTTTGGCATCCGCTGCATGATTCGATTCCAGCCACATTCGATTCCCCATCCATCAGCAAAGGCTTCTGGCAGCTTATCTGGCTGTTTCCGTTCGTTTCGTCCGCGATTGTGGTGTGGTGCATGCCGGCGGACAATTCCACGCTGCTGGACTCGCATATGCTGGAAATCGCGTTCACCGTGGCGGTGGTCTATTCCTGTTTCATGGTGTTGGCGTATTTCCTCATCTGGTACATGATTCAGCAGTCGGACCGTCTGCTCGCGGCCCGCAGGCGACAGCATTATGAGGCTTTGCAGACGTTGCAGCTGCAACACATGAACGAGCGGATCCGTGAGGCGCGTCAGATCAAGCACAACGTGCGTCACCACATCCACTCACTGCAGGCGTTGGCCGCGGCTGAAGACATGGATGGCATCCGCTCATATCTGGATGAGATGTCCAAACACCGGCTGCTGCAACCGGCACCAATGCAGTATTGCGAGCATGCGTCGCTGAACGCGGTGCTTGTCTACTATTGCGATTGGGTCCGGCATTTGGGTGCGGATGTGGACGTCAAAGCGGCGGTGCCGCAATACATCAACATCAACAACGCGGAATTATGCTCCATGGTCGGCAATCTGCTGGAGAACGCCACGGAGGCCATCACCCAGCAAACGCAGGGCGAGAGGCGGCTCAAAGTGCGCATCCGGTATCGTTCCGGCCCTCCGGCGGCCCTGTTCATCACGGTGGACAACACGTACGGCGAAGCCGACACCAGCATCGAACAGATCGACGGCGATCTCGTCTCGACCAAACATGGTGGCACGGGGCTGGGCACCGCCACCGTACGAGAGACGGCCGAACGGCACCATGGCACGGCCTCCTTCGAGCACAGCGACGGCATGTTCCGCGCCTCCGTCATGCTGTGTCTCGGCGACTAATCGCATATGCCGTTGCCATGCGGTATCGATAGGCGATACCGCATGGCGGACGATGCGGTATGACGGGCAAACGGCGAGTCGCGCGGCTTTCGTAGGGTAGAAGCATGACGATTACGGTTTCAACAGACGGTTCCGCGCTTGGCAATCCGAATGGTCCGATGGGTTGGGCCTGGGCCGACCACGAGCCCGCGGCAGGCGGCAAGCCGGGGCACGAGCATGCCGGCGATTGCGATGCCGGCGGCGCGACGAACGGCACCAACCAGATCGGCGAATTATGCGCCGTGCTGGAGGCGTTGCGAGCGCATCCCGGTTCCGAAGACCTGGTGATCGAGACCGACTCGCAGTATGCGATCAACTGCTCCACCAAGTGGGTACAGGGTTGGAAGCGCAACGGCTGGAAGAATTCGCAGAAGAAACCGGTGAAGAACGCCGATTTGATCCGCGCCATCGACAATGAGATCGCACATAGGGCGGGGTCGGTGCGATTCGTGTGGGTCAAGGGTCATGCCGGCAACGCGGGCAACGAGAAAGTGGACGAGCTGGCACGCACGTATGCGGGCGATTGCCGTTCGCATGTGCGCGAAGGCTATCTGCCGTTGGAAGGATGGCAGTCGCTGCTGGCTTCCGAGTATTCGCGTGGCACCGATGTTCCCGAGGATGCGAGGATGCTGATGGATGGTGCGATCAGCGCCGCCGAATACCACATTGGACGCGGACAAGGCGATTCCGCCACGACCGGCACCGGCGATTCCGGTGCCGATACCGCCAATTCCAGCAACAGCACGAAGCCGCGTTCGATCGCCAGCATGCTGGCGGAGCCGGAAGGCGTTTCCCACGACCTTGCGGATTTCGGACAGACAACCGATGACGACGCAGATGATGCGGTGGAAACGACCGTGCTCGAGACCGAACCGGCGGAAACCACCACAATGCTTGAGACCGAAGCGACGAAGGTCATACCCGAATCCAGCTTCCCGGACGCGGGCGGTCCAGCCGAACCGGACGAATCCGGAGAAACAGACGAATCCGGGAAAACGGACGAATCCGGTGAACCGCATCAATCCTATGCGCAGATGCTGGTCAAACCCGACTATTTTCCCCGTGAAGGCGACGAGAACGACAAGCCGGTGACGGGCAACGCGGACGGCACGGGCACGGACAGCACGGCCGTACCGCAGAATGCGAACGAATCGCGCAGCGAATCGCAAGACGACGAAGAATCGACACCGGAACAGGCAGCTTCATCGCAATCGCAGGATCTACCGAAACTGCCGCATCGTCCAAGCCCATCGGGCCTGTCGGTGTCGGGTACGGTGCGGTTCACTCCCCCACCGGAATCCAGCCCGACCTTCGACGGCAATCCACGTCTCATCCGTGGGTATATCGCCGTGGAAGGCTATGTGATGGGTGACGGCACGCTGGTATTGGACGAGGCGCCGTTCGCGGTCAAACATAGCTGAGCGAGACATGTGGGGAGCCGCTTTACGCAAGCCGCTCCCCACATGTCATTTCATGCGCGTCTTTTTTTTGCACGCCACCTCACGCAGGACCGTGAAACATTCCGTGAAAACTTTTCCGCAGTCCAAAACAGACACCTGCTCCCGCAACCGACCATTCGCGCCTTGAAAATCAACGCATCCGATAGTATGGAGACGGTCTTAACCCCATATCGAAGGAGGATCATGGACAAGGCACAGCAGGACGCGCTGAAGAAGGCGGCCGGCATCGAGGCTGCAAAGCTGATTCAGAACGGCATGATCGCAGGTCTGGGCACCGGCTCGACCGTGCGTTTCCTGGTCGACGAGCTCGGTCGTCGCGTCAAGGAGGAAGGCCTCGAGTTCACGGGCGTCACCACCTCCCGCCGCACCCAGGAGCAGGCCGAAGGCTACGGCATCAAGATCGTCAACATCGATGACGTCGACCATATCGACGTGACCATCGACGGCGCCGACGAGGTCGACAAGAACTTCAACGGCATCAAGGGCGGCGGCGCCGCTCTGCTGTGGGAGAAGATCGTGGCCACCAATTCCAACAAGATCGTGTGGATCGTGGACGAGTCCAAGGTCGTGGACACCATCGGCAAGTTCCCGCTGCCGGTCGAGGTGATTCCGTTCGGCGCAGGCCAGGTCGTCAAGAAGTTCGAGGCCAAGGGCTACAAGCCGGTGCTGCGTCTCGACGCGAACGGCGAGCCGGTGCGCACCGATGAGAACAACTATGTGGTGGATCTGCACCTCGAGCGCATCGATCACCCGCAGGAGCTCGCGCAGGACCTCATCACCACGGTCGGCGTGGTCGAGCACGGCCTGTTCCTGAACATGGTGGACCAGGTCATCGTCGGCGATCCGAACGGCCCGCGCGTGATGGACAACCCCAACAAGTGAGATCTTGACAGGCAGGCGTGTCGGCTGGTGTGGAATATACCGGCCGACACCGCCGCGCAGATAGCAAAAATCCCGCGACTCCGAAAGGAATCGCGGGATTTTGTTTGAGCGGACGCTTCACACGCGCCTGAAGACTACTTGCGCTGGTGGCGAGTCTTACGAAGCAGTTTACGATGCTTCTTCTTGCTCATGCGCTTGCGGCGCTTCTTGATGACCGAGCCCATCTCAGCCTCCGTTCCTTAAACTCAAAGGGTAAAAGTTTGCAACTTGCCCAATACTACACTGCTTCGGGGACGAATACGCGCGCAGGCATTCATATGGTGGAAAATCACGTTTCGTTTTCCGCGTGATATTCCATCAGCCGGCCGCGATTCGCCATCGAGACGATTCCGTCGACGTTACAGGGGGAACTGCTGGTAGAAACGCTGGATGTCGTTCTTCGCGCCGGTGGCATAGAAAACCACCGTATCGTTGCGCCACACGGCAACGGCCTTGGTATCGTCGTCCGGATCGGCTTTGGCGCTGTAGGCGCCGGTCGTCTTGCCGGAAACCTTCACGTTGCCGCTTCCCAGCTCCTTGCCGGTCATGGCTTCAGCCAGCGTGTCGTACTGGGATTTCGCCTTGTCGCCGTCGTTCCACTGGCCCACTTCCAGCGTGACGTCCTGTCCTTTCTTGCCGGTGGAATACGTCAACGCGTATTCCTCGACGGGAGAGGTGCTGGACCACGTCGTGCTGGCGTCAGCCTTGGTACGCGCGTAATTCAATACGGAATCCGGCATGGCCTTGAGCAGCTCGCTGGCCCCGTCGGGCAATGCCACGGCATCGATCGACGGTTTGGTGGGCTCCGTCTTGTCGCCGTCCGTACCGTTCGAAGTGGAAGCCTGCTGGCTCGTCTGACCGGCCTGACCGGCCTGTCCGTTCTTGTTCAAGGCCCAACCAGGCCACACAAATGCGGAAATCAGAGCAAGCACAACCACAAGCGCGGCTGCTACGACGGCGGCAATCAATTTGCCATGCGAAGAGGAATTCTGCGTATCAGACATGCTTGTCATTCTTTCACAGCCATAAGACGCGCAACCATCCCCTCGAAGTCATGGAATCCAGTTCCCGAAACGGTTTTCAGCGCAATGTCTGTGCAACGAGTACGCCACCCGCGAACGTCTTGTCCCAAAACCTCCGTATTGTCGGCGATATGGCAAAGACGTCCTCGCAATTCCTCTGTTCCGAATGCGGCTGGAGCGGCCCGAAGTGGCTCGGCCGCTGCCCCGAATGCGGTCAATGGGGCACCATTGAGGAATTCCATGAAGCCCGTCCCGCGGCAGGCTCGCGTACCGCGGCTCCGGGACGGACCTCGCGCACGCAATCGCATCCGGTCGCATCGTCCGCGGCGAGGCCGATCACCGACATAGGCACGGAGAACATCTCCAGAATCGCCACAGGATTTTCGGAATTCGACCGCGTGCTCGGCGGTGGCATCGTGCCGGGATCGGTCACGCTGATCGCAGGAGAGCCGGGCATCGGCAAATCGACATTGCTGCTGGAAACCGCCGGCAATGTGGCGAGGCTGACGGCGTTCGCCACCGAGCGCAATACCGTACTGTATATTTCCGGCGAGGAATCGCAGGCGCAGGTCCGCATGCGCGCGTCGCGCATCGGCGCCATGGAGCCGAATCTACTGCTCGCCTCCACCACGGATCTGTCCACGGTGTTGGGGCTTATCGAACAGTTCAAGCCAGCGTTGGCCATCGTCGATTCGGCGCAGACCATCGTCTCGCAGGACGTCGATGGCATCTCCGGCGGATCCACGCAGGTGCGCGAAGTGGCGAGCGCGCTGATTGACACCGCCAAAACCCTTGATATTCCAGTGCTTTTGGTGGGTCATGTCACCAAGGATGGTTCGATCGCAGGTCCGCGTACGTTGGAGCATCTGGTGGATGTGGTCTGTCAGTTCGAAGGCGATGCCGAAACCGCGTTGCGTATGCTGCGTGCAGTGAAGAACCGTTTCGGACCGACCGATGAGGTCGGCTGTTTCGATATGAGCGGCGAGGGCATTGAGGAGGTGACCGATCCGTCCGGCCTGTTCCTATCAACCGGCAATGGTTCTGCGGCGACGCAGGTGGATGGCACGTGCGTGACGTTCACGTTGGATGGGCATCGCAGTCTGCCGATTGAAGTGCAGGCGCTGGTCACCAGGTCGGTGCTGCCGACGCCACGTCGCGCGGCGAACGGTGTGGACTCCAACCGTATCGCCATGCTGGTGGCGGTGTTATATCGTCACGGTGGCATCAATCTGCTGGCCAACGACCTGTACATTTCCACAATCGCCGGCGGTCAGGCGCGTGAGCCGGGTTGCGATCTGGCGATTGTGGCCGCGTTGGCGAGCGCTGCGAAATCGAAACCGATTCCCTGCACGACGTGCGCGATCGGCGAGATTTCGTTGACCGGGCAGGTGCGCCCGGTGCCGAGACTGGAATATCGGCTTCGTGAGGCGGCGCGTCTTGGTTTCACCACCGCCGTTGCGCCGACGCTGCGCAAGAACGTCGCCGTGCCGGGAATGGGCGTGGTGCAGGCGGATACGTTGCAGGACGCGTTGGCCGCGATTCTGCGATAGGTCGCCGATGCCCAAACGGCATCGCCATCCGCTTTTTGCAACCCGGGAAAGCCCGTTTGGGTAACAAAACACGGATGGCGTCAATGATTCGCGTCAATCGAACCAATCAAATCAATCGAACCGATCCGTCTCAAGCGGTGAGGCGCTTCGTCTCCTCGACGTTGCGTTTCAGCTCGACCACCAGATCGTCGGCCGAATCGAATTTGATCTGCGGGCGCAGGAATCCAGCGAATTCCACGCGCGCCTGATGGCCGTACAGGTCCAACCAGTCATCGGTGATGGCGTAGGCTTCCACCACGCGTTCGGCGTCACCGTCCTCGTTGAACGTCGGCTTGGTGCCGATGGAGATGGCCGCCGGCCAGCGGTGTGGCGACTGCATGGCCACGCGCGCGTTGACGGACGAAGCGTCATACTGCTGCGATACGCCGTCGGCCGGCTTCTCCCCGGCTTCTTCGCCACCGTCGGCGGACTTCTCCCCCAAATCGACCAGCCAGCCGGCGTACACGCCGTCCACCGGCAGGTATCCGGCGACGTTCTCGCTCAGATTGGCGGTCGGGAATCCGATGGTGCGGCCGCGTTCCTCGCCATGCACCACGGTGCCTTCCACGGCATGCGCGTGGCCGAGTATCGCGTCTGCGTCCTTGATACGGCCTTGGCTCAGCAGATAGCGCACATTGGTGGAGCTCCACGTGCGCACCTCCTTGGCCTGATGCTTCTTGCTCCATGCGCGTCGTTCGGCCTTGGAAGCCCCCTCCAGAGGGTCGGAAGGCTCGCCGGGTTCGGACGGCATCACCGGCTTCGCATTGACCGGCACTCGGGTCAGCCCCGGACCGAAATCGTCCACGACCTCCAGCTGGAACACGCCGGTGGCGAGCGCCAGATTCTCAATGGCCTTCACGTTTCCGGCGCGGTTCGCGCCCATGGCGGCGTCGGAGCCGAGCACCAGCGTGCGCATGCCGAGTTTGCCGACCATCTGGCCAAGGAAGAAGCGATATGATTTCGCGGCGAATGCCATGGTGTAGCGCACGATGAGCGTGTAGTCCACGCCGATGGCGTCGATGGCGCGCAGCCGTTCGTTCACACTGGTCAGCGCCTGCGTGTCAGGCGTGCCTGCGGGCGGTTCCTGACCGTCATGTTTGGCGGCGTAAGCGTGCACCAGCGCGGGACGCGGGTCGAACAGCACCACCACGGAGAACGCCTGCTCCTGTTCGGCGAGTTCGGCCACACGGCGGATGACCGCCTGATGTCCCTGATGCATGCCGTCGAATGAGCCGATGGTCACCACGGACTTCTTGTCGTTGCTCAGGGTCGGCCAATCCACCATGCCGCTGGCATCGGGGGTAAGCGTGATCGTCTTCATGTGTCCTTCTTTGCGTATTGTCCGTGTGTTTGTCGTGTTCGTATTGCGTGCCGGCCGGTCTTGATTGTTTCAGTTGAAGACCGCGACCGGCTTGGTCTCGCCACGTTTGGCGCGTTCCACGATCGCCACCAGATCGTTGGTTTCGGGAACGTACGCGGCCATGGTCGTATGGATGTCGTGGGCGATTCTACGGCCGAACCGCAGGTCCGTCGCCTCCTGTTCGGTGACGGGAAGCATGTCCATGGAAGCGGCCGCGCTGGCGACCAGGTCGAGTGCGTGGTCAACGGCATGCTCGGCATCGTCAAGCACCGCACGGTTGCGTGTCACTTCGATGCCTTCGCGGTTGGTGAAGGTCTTAGCTTCCGTATGGGCGGTCATGACGTTCGGCATGTCCACCGAGAAACGCCCGACGCGGATGCGGCGCAGCATGGTCAGATGGCCGCCGAGGCCGAGTTCGGAGCCCAGATCGCGGCCGAGTGCGCGGATGTAGGTGCCGGCCGAGCAGGTCACGGTCACGTCGAGTTCCATGACTGGCTGCATGTTCGGTTCGTTTTGCCCGTCGGTTTCGGCATGCCAGGATTCCTCCGGGGCGATTTCGACGGCATCGGCAAGAGGTGATCCCGCGCATGTGGTCGAAGCATAGCCGTATCGCACTGCCGAAACACTGAATTCCGAGATGGTCACCGGACGGGCCTTGAGGTCCACATCCTTGCCTTCTCGGGCCAGATCATAGGCACGCTGGCCGTTGATTTTGATGGCTGAATAGGAGTTCGGCACCTGCTCGATGCGCCCGGTGAAATGATGGGCGATGACGTCTTCAACGGTCTGTCGTGAAGGGAATTCGGCGATAGTTCCCTCCTCCGGCAGCAGTTCGCCGTCGGCGTCGTCCGTGGTGGTGCGCTGGCCGAGTCTGATGGTGGCCAGATAGGTTTTGTCGTGGTCGACGATGTAGTTGAGCAGACGTGTGGCGTTGCCGAAGCCGACCACCAGCACGCCGGTGGCCATCGGGTCGAGCGTGCCGGCATGGCCGACGCGTTTCATGTGCAGGGCGCCACGCACCGCCGCGACCACATCGTGGCTGGTGACGCCCTGCGGCTTGTCGATGACCAGCAGACCGGAGTTGTCAGGCTTCGTCGTCATCGTCCCAATCCTCGACCTCGACATCGTCATCATCGTCGAAGTCGTCATCATCGGGCTCGTCGTGCTTGTACGGATCGGCGTCGCCGGCGTATTGCGCGTTGGCGCGGGACTTGGCGAGTTCTTCGTCGCGCTTGTGTGCGAGCGCGAGGATGTCCTCGATCTCATGGGCCTCGCCCGGCACTTCGTCGAAGATGAATTCCAGTTGCGGGGTGAGTCGCAGTCCGGCCTTGGTGCCTACCAGGGAACGCAGGCGTCCTTTGGCCTGGTTCAGGGCCTGCTGCGCGCGGCGGCGTTCGCCCTGCTCGTGTCCTTCATGGCCGAGCTGGGTCCAGTAGACTTTCGCGATCTGCAGATCGTTGGTGACGCGCACTTCGGTGATGGTCACGTTGGCCAGTCGCTTGTCGTGCAGCTGCGCCTCCATGGACGATGCGATCACACGCTGAATCAACGCCGCGATGCGCGCGGCGCGGGGATTGGTTCCTGCCATTGCTGTCCTTTTGGTGAAAAGTTCTTGTTGTATCACGGAACGCCCGCAGTCGTGAACCGGCTGTGGGCGTTCCTTACCTGGTTATCGATACGAAGCTCGAAGCACTCAGCTACTTACGCTCGATTTCCTGCATTTCGAAGGTCTCGATGATATCGCCGATCTCGATGTCGTTGAAGGTGCCGAGGTTGATGCCAGCCTCGTAGCCTTCCTTGACGGAGTTGACGTCGTCCTTGAAACGACGCAGCGAGGAGATCTCGAGGTCGTTGACGGTGGCGATGCCGTTGCGCAGGATACGGCACTTCGTACCACGCTTGACTTCGCCGTCCTGAACCATGACGCCGGCGATGTTGCCGAACTTGGAGGAGCGGAAGATCTCGCGGATCTCGGAGTGGGAGGTGACGACCTCTTCGTATTCCGGCTTGAGCATGCCCTTGAGGGATGCTTCGATGTCCTCGATGGCCTTGTAGATGATCGAGTAGTACTTGATCTCCACACCTTCGCGTTCGGCCAGATCCGCCACCTGGCGGTTCGGACGGACGTTGAAGCCGATGATGACGGCCTTGTCGACGGTGGCCAGGTTGACGTCGTTCTGGGTGATGGCGCCGACGCCGCGGTGGATCACCTGGATGCCGACCTCGTCGGACACCTCGATCTTCATCAAGGAATCTTCCAGAGCCTCGACGGAACCGGAGGAATCGCCCTTGATGACGATGTTGAGCATATCCACCTCGGACTTGGCGAACTGCTCCTTGAGGCTTTCGAGGGAAACGACCTTGCGGCGCTTGGCCAGCTGGGCCGCACGCTCGGTGGCCTGACGCTTCTCGGCGATCTGACGTGCGGTACGGTCGTCGGAGGCCACCAGGAACAGGTCGCCTGCGGTCGGCACGGAGGTCAGACCCAGCACCTGCACCGGGGTGGACGGACCGGCTTCCTGCATGTGGTTGCCGTTTTCGTCGAGCATGGCGCGGACACGACCGTAGGAGGTGCCGGCAACGATGGCATCGCCGATGTGGAGGGTACCGGACTGCACCAGCACGGTAGCCACGGCGCCACGGCCCTTGTCAAGTCGGGCTTCGACGGTGGCGCCACGGGCGTCCATATCCGGGTTGGCGCGCAGGTCGAGCTCGGCGTCGGCAGTGAGCAGCACCGCTTCGAGCAGCTTGTCGACGTTGGTGCCCTGCTTCGCGGAGATGTCGACGAACATGGTGTTGCCGCCGTATTCTTCCGGAACCAGACCGTATTCGGTAAGCTGGCCGCGGACCTTGTCCGGGTTGGCGCCCGGCTTATCGATCTTGTTGACGGCCACCACGATCGGCACATGCGCGGCCTGGGCGTGGTTGATGGCTTCCACGGTCTGCGGCATGACGCCGTCGTCGGCGGCGACCACGAGGATCGCGACGTCGGTGAGTTCGGCGCCACGGGCACGCATTGCGGTGAAGGCTTCGTGGCCTGGGGTATCGAGGAACGTGATCTTACGCGGTTCGCCTTCGAGATCGACGGTCACCTGGTATGCACCGATACGCTGGGTAATGCCGCCGGCCTCACGTGCGATGACGTTGGTACGACGGATGGTGTCAAGCAGTCGGGTCTTACCATGATCGACATGGCCCATCACGGTGACGACCGGCGGACGCGGCTTCAGATCTTCATCTTCCTGAAGTTCTTCTTCGTCCAGATCGATGTCGAACTGCTGCAGCAGTTCCTTGTCTTCCTCTTCGGCGGACACGATCTTGATGTCCCAGCCGATTTCCTCACCGAGGATCTGGAAGGTGGATTCGTCCAAGGACTGGGTTGCCGTAGCCATCTCACCAAGGTGGAACAGTACGGTGACCAGTGCCGCCGGATTGACGTTGATCTTCTCGGCCAGATCGGCGAGGGACGCACCCTGACGCAGACGGACTTCCTGTCCGTTGCCGGTCGGAATGCGCACGCCGCCGATGACCGGAGCCTTCATCTCCTGGAATTCCTGACGCTTCGCCAGACGGTTCTTACGCGCCTTCGAGGACTTGCCTCCCTGACGTCCGAACGCGCCTGCAGCGCCGCCGCGGCCGCGGCCACCACGTGCCGGACCATTGCTCGGAGCGCTGTTGCCGCCCTGGAAGCCGCCACCATTGGTATTGGCGCCGCCACCGAAACGGTTGCCACCACCTGCCGGACGCTGACCGCCACCCTGACCCGGACGATGCTGGCCCCACTGGCCTGGCTTCGCGCCGCCCTGACCCGGACGACCACGGAAGCCGCCACGCTGGCCACCGCCCTGACCCGGACGGCCACCACGACGTCCTTCGCCATTGTTGACGCTCGGACGGTTCATCGGATGCGGACGCGGAATATCACCCGGAGTCGGGGTGTGCATGCCCTGCTTGCGGCTGAACGGATTGTTGCCCGGGCGCGGTCCCGGGGTGTGCGGCTTCGCGCCATTGGCGTTGTTGCCGCCCTGCGGAGCGTTGCCATGCTGGGGGCGAGCTCCCGGAACGGCCGTCGGGCGACCGGACTGGCGGCGGTCTCCACCCTGCGGACGCGGGGCGTTGCCGTTAGGACGATTGCCATGCTGGCGGGATTCGCCTGGACGCGGCGCGCGATGGCCCGGCTTCGGGGCATCGGACTTGGAAGCGGCATGATGCGGCTTCGGCGCTGCGGGGGCAGCCGGCTTCGGTGCTGACGGAGCGGCCGGCTTTGGCATGGAATGAGATGCCGGTTCGACAGGCTTCTTGGCCGTATGGCCCGGCTTCTTGGAATCAGATGCGTTGCCCTGTCCGCTGGACGCGAATGCGTTCCTCAGCTTGCGTGCAACGGGAGGTTCAACGGTAGACGATGCGGACTTCACGAATTCGCCCATCGCCTCAAGTTTGCTTAAAACGGTTTTGCTGTCAACGCCAAGTTCCTTGGCAAGTTCATATACGCGTGCTTTCGGCACTCAATTTCTCCTATCTTGGGCCGCGCGCATACGAGCGCGACCGCTACTGATTCACGGCGAGCTTGTTCCTTCTCATCGTGCAACCATGTTCGTGATACCTCGTCTTTTCCCTGGGCATGACGGCATGGCCGTCACGCTTTGGATTGTCGAGTCCAGCATACTCAAGCCCGTGGATTGTACGTCCACGGGCTTGTTGTCTACCGGAAGTGTTGTTTATTCCTCGGTTTCCCCATCGGAATGGTCCGCCGATTCGGCCATCTTCTTGGCATGCGCCTCAGCGGATTCGATGCCGATCTTCCAGCCGGTCAGCTTGGCCGCAAGACGTGCGTTCTGGCCTTCCTTGCCGATGGCCAGGGACAGCTGGTCATCGTGGATGAAGGCGATGGCCGTCTTGTTCTTCTCGCTGATCACCTGCACACCGGTGGCGACGGCCGGAGACAGCGCCGCGGCGACGAATTTCGCCGGATCCGCGGACCAGTCGACGATATCGATTTTCTCAGGACCGAGGTTCTCCATGACGGCGCGCACTCGGGCTCCGCCGGGGCCGATCAGCGCGCCCTTCGGGTTGACGCCTTCGGTGTTGGCACGGACGGCGATCTTGGTGCGGGCGCCCGCCTCGCGGGCGATGGCCATAATCGACACGGCTCCCGAAACCAGTTCCGGAACCTCACGTTCGAACAGGCGGCGGACCAGCTCCGGATGGGAACGGGACACCACGATTTCCGGGCCCTTCAGACCACGGGCCACGTTCACCACGTACACGCGGATACGTTCGCCGTGACGGTAGCGTTCGCCGGGCACCTGCTCGCGGCGCGGCAGCAGGGCTTCGACGTCGCCGACGGCCACGTGCACGTTGGATGTGTCCTTGACGTCCTGCTGCACGATGCCGGTGATGAGCTTGCCCTTCTGACCGGAGAACGCGCCGAACACCTTGTCATCCTCGGCCTTGCGGAACAGCTGGCTGATCACCTGACGAGCGGTCGCAGCGGCCAGTCGGCCGAAATCGTGCGGAGTGTCGTCGTATTCCTCGCCCAGAGTCGGCGCGGGGTGGGGATCGTCTTCAGTCGGCTCGCCAGGAATCTCGTCCTGGGCCCATACGGTGAAGCTTCCCGCACGCGGATCAAGCTCGACGCGAGCGTGCTTCGCAGCGTGAGGGGTTTTCAGATATGCCAGTCGCAATGCTTCCGAGAGTGCGGCATCCAGCGTCTCGGGATCAATTCCCTGCCCAGCGGCGAGCTGGTGCATTCCTGCCAGGTCCAGTTCCATATTTCCAAGACCTCCTATATGAAGTTATTCCGAGCGCATGGCCCAATGGTCACAGTCAGATATTAGTCTAATGATTCATGCAGACACGTACCCCTTCTTTCCGCTCGGTTTCTTTTATCGCGAAACGCGTCTGCGCATTGCTTTGCACCGCTATCCTCATGCCGGCGCTGACGGCATGCTCCATGCCCAGGATCGCAGGCAGGGCTGAAGCCGAACAACGGCAAAGCCCGTGCGAGAAGGCCTATTTCGATGCCACCGCCGATAACAAGATCGCACACGACCAGCATCAGCACATCATCCGCCGCTATTTCTCGGCGCAGCAGGCGGTCTCCGCATGGACGAACACCGCGGCGCAATGTCCGGCGCGTTTTGCCGAAGGCGCGTTGCGCAGCGCGCAGGCACGTCATATGGCTCGCGCACTGGGCGATCAACTGTCGGTGGCCGTCGCGCCGATCACGCTGTCGCGTTTTGACGATGTCGAATCGCTTGACGTCGATTCCAAGTCCCTTGCCACCGCCGCGCAGGCCGAAGACCGTGCCGGATTCGCCATGGAAGTGCTGGCGGCCCGCAACAGCGGCCATGCGACGCTGGATATCAGCGATCGTCATAAGACCACATCGCAACGGTTCGCATCCTTCTCGGGCACCATTGACGATCGTAGGAAAACGTACGAGGCCACCGCCTTGCTCGCCCACCCCGACACGATGCTCGATTCCGCCACCGGCCTTACGGCACCGACCGACGCCACCATCGAAATGAACTGCGCGCGAAGCGAGATAACGGCAATCGCCGGAAGCTCCAATGCCGCGAACGATCATTCCCAGTCACGCGTCACCAATGCAAAACAGTCGACGGATTCGCGAGCGCAATCCCTGGGCGTGCTTGCCGGTCTGATTGCGGACCGTGTCGAATTGGCGCTTGATTGGGGCTATCCTTCCTTCGACGAAGCGCTGTTCGTCTAAGGACGCACAGTCGGGCGCAAAGCAAGACACGCCGGAAATCACACCGTTGCAGCCAGTCCGATTTGACAATCGCCACCACTGTGGCACAATTATCAAGTTGCTTGTTTTCAGGTGACGAATGGATAAGTGTCCGAGCGGTCTAAGGAGCACGCCTCGAAAGCGTGTGAGGGCGAACCCCTCCGCGAGTTCGAATCTCGCCTTATCCGCAAGTAGAAAAACCGGAGCAATGGCGCTTCGGTTTTTTTATTGCTTACAGCCCTGTGGCACGTAGGAGCACATAGGAGCCAAGGTTATTGCTTTAGACGATCTGCAACTTTTATGCCTTCATTCATCGTCGCACACTTCTTCTACCCCTGAAAATGCATGCCTGTCTTAAGGCCGCTCAATCCTCGATAGAAGACGTACTGGCGTTCGATTACCCTAAAATGCAACGAATTATTACGATTGCGTCTCGGTCACGGACTCGTGAGAACGACGTAACGTCGTCATGGCATTTCGCATGATTCGCGTGTTCTTTTCGAACTATATCTCGTTTTCCGTTTTTCTTGCGATTGCGTGATGTGGTTTTGTGATGCGATATTTGGTGCGATTGTATAGCGCAATCTTCTGTGTATCCGTACAGTATGTGCTCTTACAAAGTACGTTTCGCACGAATCGCTTCGGCACGAATCGCCAACTGGTCGTCTTCCGGATATTCGATATGTTCCAGCGTCAATCCTTGCGGAGCGATCGGACCGGTGCTGCCTTCACGCAACGGCGTCGTCATTTTTTCGGCGAACCAATCCACGGAACGTTTGCCGATGCCTACCTGCACACAACCATTAACCAGCGATCGCACCATATTGCGTGCGAAAGCGTCCGCAACGATGGTGAAGCACAGCAGTCCGACGCCAATACGCGGTCTTCACCTCGCGTATGGTGGTGCCTCCAGGATTCGGGGTTGCGAACGAGCCGAAATCATGCAGGCCGATAGTCATTTCAGCTGCCTTGTTCATAGCTTCGATGTTGAGATCATCGTCGATATGCAGCACGCAATTGCGGATACGTGGATCGATTTCGCTTGATCGGTCGGCAATGCGATATACGTAAGTGCGTTCCAGTGCGGAGAAACGTGCGTCGAATCCTTCGGGAGCTTCCTCGATGGAACGAATGGCGATGTCATTCGGCAGCATGCGTTGCAGTCGTCGCGTCAACGCCATCGCCGGTTCGACCTGCATATGCCCGACGCAACGTGCAAGTGTCTCTTCATTGATATCGAGATGGCAAACTTGGTGCGACGCGTGCACACCGGTATCGGTACGACCTGCGACGGTCAGGCGCAGCGGCTCGTCATCATCGCCTTCCGGTACACGAAGAACGGTATGCAGCACTCGTTCGATTTCCCCCTGCACGGTACGTATGTCGGGTTGTTTGGCCCATCCGTAAAAGCCAGTGCCGTCATATGCCAAGTCGATTCGCAATCTCACGGCATTGAGCATAACAAAAGGCGCATAACAACGGAACGATACATAGCAAAAAGGCTGGGAACCTTTCGATTCCCAGCCTTTTCATCAGCTAGTCAAGCCTGCTTGATGCCAATCACTCGGCGTTCTCTGCGGTGGCTTCCTGAGCCTCAACCGGTGCCTCTTCGACAACCGGAGCTTCTTCAGCGGCAACCTTGGTTGCGGCTTCGGCTTCCTTGACCACGGCCTGCTTCGGGCTCACCGGCTCGGTGACGAGCTCGATGATGGCTGCCGGAGCGGCATCGCCGCGACGCGGAGCGATCTTGACGATGCGGGTGTAGCCGCCTTCGCGCTGCTCCATCTGCTCGGCGATCTCGGTGAACAGCTTGTGCACGACGGACTTGTTGCGGATGACGCGCATCACGCGACGACGGTTGTGCAGATCACCACGCTTGGCGAGCGTGATCAGGCGCTCAACCAGCGGACGAAGGCGCTTGGCCTTCGGCAGGGTGGTGGTGATGCGGCCACGCTGGAACAGGCTGGTGGCCATGTTCGCGAGCATAAGACGCTCATGAGCCGGGCTGGAGGCCAGACGCGGACCCTTCTTTGGTGTAGGCATTGTTTCTCCTTGAAAGCCCCGTTGGATTCAGGTGGGCAGTTGCCCGAACGTCCGAATCCAACGAAGCGGTTAGGTCAAAAGTGGCGGATCACTCGTCTTCCGGCGAGAAGAAGGTGCCACCTTCGAGATTATTGGCATCGAAGTTACCCAGCGGGGAAGCCTTGAGGGCGAGTCCCAGAGACTGGAGCTTCTCCTTGACTTCATCGATGGACTTCATACCGAAATTGCGGATATCGAGCAAATCCTGCTCGGTGTGGGCGACCAGCTCGCCGATCGTGTGGATGCCCTCGCGCTTCAGGCAGTTGTAGCTGCGCTGGGTGAGGTTCAGGTCCTCGATCGGGATGTTCATCTCCGGGTTGGTTTCCTCTGCCACAGGAGCAGGGCCAACCTCGACGCCCTCAGCCTGGGTGTTGAGCTCACGGCACAGACCGAAGAGTTCCACCAGGGTGGAGCCTGCGGATGCGACTGCATCGCGCGGGGAGATAGCCGGCTTGGTCTCCACGTCCAGGATGAGCTTGTCGAAGTCAGTGCGCTGTTCAACGCGGGTGGCTTCCACACGATAGCTCACCTTGAGCACCGGGGAGTAGATCGAGTCGACCGGAATGCGGCCGATCTCGGCGTTATCCTGCTTGTTCATCTGGGCGGGCACATAGCCGCGGCCACGCTCGACGGTGAACTCGATCTCGAGTTCGCCATCTTCGGCGAGGGTAGCGATATGCATGTCCGGGTTGGCGATGGTGACGCCGGCCGGCGGGGTGATGTCGCCCGCGGTGGCCTCGCCCTTGCCGCTCTTGCGCAGATACATGACAACCGGCTCATCGTATTCGCTGGTGAGCACGATGCCCTTGATGTTCAGCAGGATTTCGGTAACGTCCTCTTCAACACCCGGCAGAGTGGTGAACTCGTGCGGGACGCCGGAGATACGCACCGAAGTCACAGCCGCTCCCGGAATGGAGCTCAGGAGGGTACGGCGCAGCGAGTTGCCAAGCGTGTAGCCGAAACCAGGCTCAAGAGGCTCGATGGTGAAGCGGGAACGCTGAGGGTTGAGAGATTCCTCGGTAAGTGTCGGACGCTGTGCGATAAGCACTGTGGTTATCCTTTCAGCTTCAGGCCGGTGGTGCACTCACCGGCCATAAGCGGCGTTGGATTGATGATTTCTTCTAGTGCTCAGACGCGACGGCGCTTCGGAGGACGAACGCCGTTGTGTGCCTGCGGGGTGACGTCGGTGATGGAACCGACTTCGAGTCCGGCGGACTGCAGGGAACGGATGGCGGTTTCACGACCGGAACCCGGGCCCTTCACGAACACGTCGACCTTCTTGAGACCGTGCTCCATAGCCTTGCGGGCTGCGGATTCGGCGGCCATGCCAGCGGCGTACGGCGTGGACTTACGGGAGCCCTTGAAGCCGACATCGCCACCGGACGCCCAGGACACAACTGCGCCGGACGGGTCGGTGATCGAAATGATGGTGTTGTTGAAAGTGGACTTGATGTGCGCCTGCCCAACCGGGACCGACTTGCGGTCGCGGCGACGCGGCTTGCGCGCGGCTTGCTTTTGAGCTGCCATTGACCCTCGTTTCCTAATAACGAATTTGCTTTGTTGTTCAGGCGATGAAACTTACGTCTCGTGGTCTGAACTGACAGCCACCTATTACTTGGTGGCCTTCTTCTTTCCGGCGACCGTGCGCTTCGGGCCCTTGCGGGTACGAGCATTGGTCTTGGTGCGCTGACCGCGCACAGGAAGTCCCTTACGGTGACGCTGGCCTTGGTAGCAGTTGATCTGAATCTTACGACGGATATCCGCATCGATTTCACGACGCAGATCGCCCTCGATCTTGTAGTTACCCTCGAGGTAGTCACGCAGCGTGATCAGCTGCTCATCCGTCAGATCCTTGACGCGAATGTCCGGATTGATACCGGTCGCGGCAAGCGTTTCCTTGGCACGAGTACGACCAACACCAAAGATGTAGGTGAGGGCGATCTCGATGCGCTTCTCATTGGGGATGTCGACTCCGGCAAGACGTGCCATTGCGATTCCTTCTGTTTTCCGCAGGTCTTGCACCGAGTCGTCCGGTTTCCCGGCCCGGGCCTGCGTACCCGGGGTTCATACCGCTTGCGCGATCTGTGACTCAGCGCCTGTACTTATTATGCCGCTGGATCTGCTCTCAGCCCTGACGCTGCTTGTGGCGCGGGTTGACGCAGATCACCATGACGCGGCCGTGACGACGGATCACGCGGCAGTTCTCGCAGATCCTCTTCACACTAGGGCTGACCTTCATGGTTTTCCTTTGCTTGTGTACCTTTACTTGTAACGGTACGTAATACGGCCGCGGTTCAGATCGTAGGGGCTCATCTCCAGCACAACACGATCCTGCGGCAGGATGCGGATGTAGTTCTTCCTCATCTTGCCCGAAATGGTTGCGAGCACGATATGCTTGTTTTCGAGTTCAACACGAAACATCGCGTTCGGCAGTGCTTCCACTACCTGTCCTTCGACTTCAATCACACCGTCTTTAGCCATGAGCCTCGTTCCGTTCCTTGGCGATTACTATGCGTGCCCGAAGACACACCAACTTGCAAGAATACACGAAAACGGGAACTACGGCACGTTCGGCGTGTCGCAATTCCCGTTTTCGATTGTTTTGTGGTATTTTATTGAGCTTTCTTATCGTTGCATACGATTTGAATCTGCCCGATTTTCAGCTATATCAGCCAAGCTCAGCCACGATGGTGGATTGGATCTCTTCAACGGAACCGACGCCGTTGAAGGTCTTCAGCAGCCCGCGCTCTTCATAGGTGGCCAGCAACGGAGCGGTTTCCTTGGCATACACATCAAGACGCTTGGCGATGGCTTCCGGAGTGTCGTCGGAACGGCCTTCGATCTCGGCACGCTTCTTCATGCGCTCCATAAGCACGTCATGGTCAGCGTCGAGAGCCACCACAGCGTCCAGAGGAGTGTTCAGATCGGCGAGGATGGCGTCCAGTGCCTCAACCTGGGATGCGTTGCGCGGATAGCCGTCGAGGATCCAACCGTTCTTGGCATCATCCATGGCCAGACGATCCTTGACGATCTTGTTGGTCAGCTCGTCCGGAACCAGTTCGCCCTTGTCGATGTACTTCAGTGCCTCAACACCGAGCTCGGTCTTGTTCTTGATGTTGTAGCGGAAGATATCGCCGGTGGAGATTGCCGGAATACCGTAGTGCTCGCTCAGCAGCGCAGCCTGGGTGCCCTTGCCGACGCCCTGCGGTCCCATAATCAGCAGTCGCATGTTATTCTCCGTTTCATTGAGCCTCTTGCGAGGCTTTCTGATTCTCGATTGGTTACATGAAAATCGTGATACCGCTTCACGTCGAAACGGTATCACGATTTTGAGGTTTTACTTGCCTTCCTTGTGGTCAGTGCCCTCGAACAGGAATCCAGCGTACTGGAACTGTTCGGTCTGGGCCTTGGCCTGGCGCAGGGTGTCGAGGC
>OIDR01000176.1_pt1 | contig 21717 bp, 8 predicted proteins | sample 1581641 | NCBI WGS metagenome assembly OIDR01 (sample SAMEA3882550, study PRJEB24775) | human gut metagenome | biome: human-associated habitat; feature: intestine environment; material: feces | place: Netherlands | collected 2009/2010
CCTGTTCACGACACACTCAAGGCCGTTCGGCCAAGCTTACGGTCGTGAACAGGACGCCCGCCCTCCCACTCGTTTTTTTGTTATGTTGCGTTGGGTTGTGGCTACTTTTCGCAATAAAAAAGAGGAAGAAGGGAAGGGAAGGGTCAGCGGAAGGCGCCGCGGAGGTATGGCGGCTGGTAGGGGGCTTCCTCGACCGGCACGTCCAGTTTGTGGGCGGCACGGAGCGGCCAATACGGGTTGCGCAGTGCAGCGCGGCCGATTTCCACGGCGTCGGCAGCGCCCGACTTCAGAATCTTCTTCGCCTGCTTCGGCTTGGTGATGAGCCCGACTGCGGTGGTGGGAATGCCCGCGCGACTGCGCACCTGTTCGGCGAACGGCACTTGGTAGTCGGGCTTCACCGGAATGGTCACGTCGGGAATCAATCCGCCTGTGGACACGTCAATCAGGTCCACGCCGTGGGCCTTCAGAATCTTAGCCAGTTCGACGGTCTGGTCAAGGTCCCAACCGCCTGCGGCCCAGTCGGTGGCGGAGACGCGCACCAGCACCGGCATGGTATCGGGCACGACGGAACGAATCGCATCCACGACTTCGACCAGCATGCGGACGCGATTGTCGAACGATCCACCGTACTCGTCGTCACGCTCGTTGATGAGCGGGTCGAGGAACTGCGACAGCAAGTAGCCGTGCGCGGCATGGACTTCCACCGCGTCGAAGCCGATGTTCATGGCACGCCAGGCGGCGTCGCGGAACTGGTCCACGATGGTGTGGATCTCATCGACGCTCAGCGCGCGCGGACGAGCCAGGGAACCGTATGCGTTGGCGCTTGGGCAAACCGTCCGCCATCCGCCTTGCTCTTCCGGCACGCTCTGTCCATCGAAACCGATCGCGTGGCAGCCGGTGGAACCCTTGCGTCCGGCGTGGTTGAGCTGCACCGCCATCGTGGCACCCGCAGCCTTCGCGTCGGCCACGATCCAACGCCATGCGTCCATCTGTCCGTCATCCCACAATCCCAGATCGCACGGCGAAATGCGGCCTTCCGGCGCGACGGCGGTCGCTTCCATGATGATCATGCCGAAGCCGCCCATCGCACGCGAAACGTAATGCTGGTAGTGGAATGGCGTGGGCTTGCCGTCCTGCGCCAATGCGGAATACGTGTCCATTGGCGGCAGCCAGATGCGGTTGCGCACGGTGACGCCACGCAACGTCATCGGATCGAACGGTTTGACCGTCTTGTTCTGCTTGCCGTTCTTCTTGTCTTCGCTCATTGTCATCTCTCTTATGAATCGTTGGTATCGCCTGAATCGTCGATATCCGCACCGCGTTCCCACGCGACGGGCATGGTACCGATTGCATTGTAAGCAGAACGCCCGCCGGTTGGGGCGGGCGTTCATGGACTGTTCACTTTGCCATGCGATTTACGCTCCAGCGGCGTAAACAGTCAGCGCAGGCAGCCAGTGCGGCCAGTCGGCACGTATAGCCGACAATCGCAACTATTGATGCTGCTGGTCACTTTGCTGCTCAGCAGGCTGTTGCTGCGATTGCTGCTGCTGGCCTTGGTTGGTCTGCTGCTGGCCTTGCTGCTGACTGTTCTGCTGGCGCTGGTATTGGTACTGGTTGTATGTTCTGGTGGCGCCCTTCGAAACCGTGTACTTGTCGGCACCCTTTCCGTAATCGTTGTCGATCGGCGCGTTGATGGCGGCAAGATACGTGTTCATGAACTGCTTCCACGCCGGCGTTGCGATGTACATGCCGTACCAAGACGGGCGGTACACGCCGTTGATGGTCTTGTTATCGAAGGTGTTGTTGATCGGGTCCTGCGCGTCGGCGACCGCGACGAACGCCGCGACCTGGTTCGGCACGAAACCTGCGGTGGCCATCACCGTGTTCTCGTTGGTACCGGTCTTGGCGAAGGTCTTGCGATTGTTGTCAAGCTGCGTGGTCGACGCTTCGCCGCCAGGCTGCACGACACCTTGGTTCAGCGCGTAGGACACGGTCTGCGCGATGTCCGGGTCGATGGCCTGATGGCAGTTCGCGGACGGCACTTTCACCTTGCTGCCGCTGCGGTCGGTCACCTTGGTGATGGCGATCGGAGTGCATTCCACGCCGTTGGCGCCCATGGTGGCGTACACGTTGGCCATGGTCAACGGCGACGCCTGCACCGTACCGATGGTCATTGGCGGCTGGAACGAGTTAGCGGAGTAGATGTCGGACGCGTTGGAGATGGCGTTGTGGTAGCCCATCTCCTTGGCCGCGTCGGCGATCGCGCACAGACCGATGTTCGACGCCATCGAGGCCTGCGTGGTGTTGTGCGACTTGATCAGACCCTGCAGCGGGCTTTCCGGAGAGGTGGTGCCGCCGCCGGAATTCTGCACCCTCCACGGGCCGACGAAACCGTAGCCGTTGCAGTTGAACTTCGACGTGTCGTAGACGGTGGATGTGACGAGCGACTCGTTGATGGAGTGGCCTTTCTGCATCCACGCCACCATGTTGATGGGCTTCCAGGTGGAGCCGACGTTGAAGCCCATACCGCCGCCGTCCTCCTGATCGACCATGTAGTTCATGGAGGTCTTGGTCTCATCCGTTCGGGCGTCATCCGTGGCATCGTAGGTTCGGTTGATACCGAACGACAGGATTTCACCGGTGCCCGGCTTCACGGCCGCTATCATCACTTCGAATCCGGACGGGTCTGTGGCCGGCACGGTGCTGTTCGCCGCCTGCATGGCCGCGTTGTTGGCGTTGCGGTCGAGCGTGGTGACGATCTTCAGACCGCCTTCCTTCAGCAGCTTCTCGCGAGCCTCGTCGTCCTTGCCGAACGCCTTGTTCTTCAGGATCTGGTTGACCACGTACGAGCAGAAGAAGCCGGTGTTTTCAATGGCCGACTGGCATCCGGAGCTCACGTCCTGCAGGTTCAGCGTATCCTTCAACGGCGTGTTGATGGCGTCTTTGAATTCCTTTTCGGAGGTGATGTAGCCCTGGTCGTGCATCAGCTGCAGCACGATGTTGCGCTGGTGTTCGGCTTCCTTCTGGTTGGCTTCCACGGAAGGATCGAAGTTCTGCGGATTCTTGGTGATTGCCGCGATGGTCGCCGCCTGGGTCACGTTCAGTTCCGAAGCGGAGACGTTGAAGTAGCGTTTGGCGGCCATTTCCACGCCGCACAGGTTGTTGCGGCCGAACTGCGCGATGTTGAGGTAGCCCTGCAGGATCTCGGCTTTGGAGTATTTCTTTTCGATCTGCACCGAGATCAGCATCTCGCGCAGCTTGCGTGCCACGGTGTCTTCCGTCGCATGGTATTCGGCGATCGGATCGTCGTCTTCACGGGCTTGGGTGGACAGCACGTTCTTGACGTACTGCTGCGTCAGCGTGGAACCGCCCTGCTGGTCGCCGCCTCTGACGTAGGTTTGGAAGAACGCTCGGAACACGCCCTGCACGTCCACGCCGGTATGTTCGAAGAAGCGCTTGTCTTCACGGGCCACGACGGCCTGCTGCATGGCTTTGGAGATTTTCTTCAGCGGCACGACCTCGCGGTTCTGCGTATAGAATTCCGCGAAAGCGGTCTTGCCGTCGTTGAAATACATCGTCGAGCGTTGCGGGAGCGAGGTCACATCGAAATCGATGCCTTCGACCGCAAGGGACGGAATGACGGCTTTGGCCGCGTTATTGGCGGCGAACACAGCGGGCATAAAGAAAATACTCGTCACAACGCCGCCGCCCACGCATAACGTGATGTATGCGATTACCAATGCGAGCACACGTTGAACGGTAAGGGTCTTCTTCTTGGGCATGACGCCCATTCTAAAGTGGCGGGTCTACTAAACACATGCCCGTCAACGCATGTGCCGGAAGCCGTCACGGGTTTCTCACAAAACAGACAATTTCTTAGGAAAAGTTGGAAATCAGCCGAAAACCAGCCGAATGTCATCGTCTTGATCGGCGAATCAGCATGCCCGGCTGGTAGATGATGATGGACCGGCCTTCCCTGGCGATCCATCCGCGGTTAGCGAAATCCATCAACGCCTTGTTCACCGTTTCGCGTGAGGATCCGACGAGCTGCGCCATCTCCTCCTGTGTCAGATCGTGCGGCACCTTCAGGCCGGCTTCGACCGGTTCGCCGAATCGTGATGCCAGATTGAGCAGTGTTTTGGCGAGTCGTCCGGGAACGTCCATGAACACCAGATCGCAGATGCGTTCGTTGTTGCTGCGCATGCGGTGCGCCAATACCTGCAGCATGTCCACGGCCACGCGCGGATGTTCGTCGAGCCAGTCGAACAGCGCGTCATGTTCCAGCCAGACCACACGCGTGCCGTTGGTCATCGCCACCGCCGAAGCGGTACGCGGTCCGCCATGCGGATCGAACACCGGAATCTCGCCCAGCACTTCGCCGTACGCGTGGATGCTCAGCAGCTGCACGCGCTTGTCGGAAGATTGTCTGGTCAGTTTGACGCGGCCTTCCTCCAGCAGATACATGCGATGGTCGGTGTCTCCCTCGCGGAAGATGAAATCGCCCTTGTCGTATTCGGCATGCTGCAGATACGGCAGCAGTTCCCGGGCTTCTTCGGACGAAACCTGCTTGAACAGCGCGGTGTGCAGCAACGTCTCACGCTCATCGTCGAAACCACCAAAACCATTGATTCCGTTGGTTCCATTCGGGGTGACCATCGACGTGCCTCCGTTCCGACGTGCTTCTGCGTTTTCCGTTGTCGACATCCATGCCAACGCTCGTTAAGTCGGGCACCATCGACCATTCGGGCTACATTGTAACTCGAACGGCGGCGTCGACCAGTCGCGCCACTACCTCGTCTCGGCCCATGCCGGTTTGAGAGCGCATGGGATCGACATGTTTTGCCGCTGATTTCACCGCTTTGTCGGACATTTTCTCTCGTGAGATGTTCAACACGCGGGTCATCTTTTCCGCGTCGATGTCGTAGGCGAGCGTGACGTGGTGCAGAATCGCGCCGGGTCCGCCGTGGGTGGGCGCGAACCGGCGTTGCGCGGCGCCGCCGAGTTTGCCGTATTGTGTGGCGATGTCGTTGAGTCCGGCGAATCGTACGTTGAGGCCGAGGGCGCGTAACGCTTCGACGAGCCAGTAGTCGCAGAGTTCGTAGGATTCCTCGACGCTCATGCCGTGGGCGAAGTCGAGTGGCGCGTACAGCGAGTAGGTGATGGTGTTGCCCGGTTCGATGAACATTGCCCCGCCGCCGGTGCAACGTCGGACCACGGTGAATCCTTCCCTCTGCGCGACCGCCGTGTTGACTTCGTCTTCGAGCGACTGGAATCTGCCGATGACCACGGCCGGCTCGGCCCATTCCCAGAAACGCAGGGTGGGTTCGCGGGTTCCGGCAGCCACTTCGCGTGCCCATTCGACGTCGAGGTCCATTTGTTCCTGCGGCTTGCGGGGGTCGTCGTGCACGATGTTCGGTTTGAGTGCGTGCCAGCGTCGCGCGTATTCCGCCCAATTGCCGGTTTCGGCGATTTCGCCGGTTCCAACGGTTCCAGCGTTTTCGTCGCTTTCCGCGGTTCCAACGTTTTCAATGTTTTTTGCGATTTCCGCGGTTTCTGCGGTTTCCATTGGGCTGGTATGCCGCCGAATGCACAGGTCGTCGCGTGGTTCCACTTTCGTAACATCATTACCGCCGATACCGGCAATGCCATCGGCGCCATCGATGCCGTCAATCGCACGTTGAAAGGCGATGGCGATGCCACGCGCGCCCATGCCGACGATGCGCACGTCCGGATGGTGCAGCATCGTCCGTTCGACGGCGGCGGTCACGTCACGTTCGGAAACCATCGAACCGCTGAGGCAACGGGCCGCGCACTGTTCCAGCGCACATTCCATGGAATGCAAGAGATTCCGCGTTCCGGCATCGTCCCCGTCGAGGAAGAAATCGCCGTCGATATGGCATTCGATAACAGTCGATGATGCAGCCGGCCCAGCGTATGGAACCGTTTTCACGGCATTCGTATGAGCCGAATCAATATAGTCCGAATCGGCGTAATCCGAATCGGCATGAGAAAGCCGGACAGTCACTCCAACGAGTTTGCCGCCCGGCTGTTTGTAAAGTCCTCGAGTCATCAATCCTGCAGTTCGACGCCTTGAGCGTCACGGTGCCATTGCGAGCCGTAGTGGGAGCACAGAATCAGGATGCCTTCCACCAGTCCCCAGATGCCTGCGACGGCTGGGCCGATGATGAGAATCCAGCCGATGACGGTCAGCAGCAGCTGTGCCACGGCCTTGCCGGTGTTGCCCAAGTAGAAGTTGTGCACGCCGAAGCAGCCCAGGAAGATGCCAAGCAGACCGGCTGCCAGTTTCGACTTCTGGGCGTATCCGGCCGGTGCGACGGGCTGGCCGTATGCCGGCTGCTGCGCGTAGGCGGGCTGGGTATAGGCGGATTGGTTGTAAGACGGGGCCGCGTAGCCTTGCTGTCCGTAGTTCGCTTGGTTGTAATCCGGCTGGGCGTAAGCGTTGTTGGGGTCATACGCCGGGGCTGCCGGCTGACCGTACGACGGCTGCGCAGATTGGGCAGGCTGGGACGGCTGGCCATACTGACCGTACTGGTTGTACGATGCGGCGTTCGGATCATATACCGGAGCAGCGGGCGTGGCCGGCTGAGCCGGCTGGGTATAGACGGGAGCCGTACCGTATGCCGGGGCCGGAGTCGCCGGCTGACCGTATGACGGCTGAGCGGTCTGGGCCGACTGTGCGGTCTGGCCATACTGGCTGTATGCGGAAGCGTTCGGATCGTACGCCGGAACGGCAGGCTCGGCCGGCTGAGCGGGCTGAGTGTATGCGGCGGAGTTCTGATCGTATGCGGGGGTTTCCGGCTGCGACTCCGGATGGTTCATCTGCGCATCGTTCTGTTGTGGAATGTACGGTTGGTTGTAGTCGGCCTGGGCTGCGTTATCCGACGTTGGATTGTTGACTTGACCGGCACCATTGAAATCGGCGTTGTTATCACTCATGCCTCAACAATATCCCAAAGTTTGCCCATTTCCACCCGATTCCACCTTAGGTGGCCCCTGAAAAATCCCCGAATATGCGAAGACGCCCGCCGATTCGGGAAAAACCCTTTTCGGTGGGCGTCTCAAAGGATGGGACGGAAGTCGGAATCAGCCGATTTCTCGGCTTTTCGAACCGTCACATGCCGTCACATATCTTTATATGTCGTCTCACATGCGCGCCAGAATGTCGCGACCGACCTCGTCGGTGGAACGCGTGGTGGAGCCGAGCTCCTCGATGTCGGCTTCCACGGCGGTATGGATCTTCTTGGCGGCATCGTCGAAACCGAGATGCTCGAGTAGCATGGCGGCGGACAGGATGGCCGCGGTCGGGTTGGCCTTGTTCTGGCCGGCGATGTCCGGAGCGGAACCGTGGATCGGCTCGAACATGGACGGATACTCGTTGGACGCGTTGATGCATCCCGAAGCGGAGTAGCCGACGCCACCGACCACGGCACCGGCCTCGTCGGTGATGATGTCGCCGAAGAGGTTGTCGGTCAGGATCACGTCGAAGCGGGACGGGTTGGACACCAGGAAGATGGTGGTCGCGTCGATGTGCAGGTAGTCGTGGGAGACCTTCGGGTATTCCTCGGCCACCTTGTCGACGATGCGCTGCCACATGTCGCCGGCGTTGACCAGCACGTTCTTCTTGTGCACAAGGGTCACATGCTTCCTGCGCTTCATGGCCAGTTGGAAGGCGTAACGCACCACGCGCTCCACACCGTAGGCGGTGTTGATGGAGACTTCGGTGGCCACCTCGTTCGGGGTGCCACGGCGCACCGCGCCGCCGGCACCGCAGTACAGGCCTTCGGTGCCTTCACGCACGACCACGAAGTCGATGTCACCCGGGTTGGCAAGCGGCGAGGTAACGCCCTTGTACAGCTTGGACGGACGCAGGTTCACGTACTGGTCCAGGTCGAAGCGGAGCTTGAGCAGCAGGCCGCGTTCCAGAATGCCCGCCTTGATGCGCGGATCGCCGACGGCACCCAGCAGGATGGCGTCGGTCTTCTTGATGCGCTCCTCTTCCTCTTCCGGAAGAATCGCGCCGTCGCGCAGGTAACGCTCGGCACCAAGATCGAAATTCTCGTAATCGAATTCGGCGACGCCCTCGGCCGCCTTCTCCAGAGCCTTCTGGGCCCACGGAGTCACTTCCTTGCCAATGCCATCGCCTGGAATGACGGCGATGGTGTACTTCTTTGCAGAATCACTCATAGCACGCGACTCTAGTCAACGGACCAGCACGTGGACACGTAACGCTCAACTAGTGGACACTCCTTGCCGCGTTCATGTGCGAATACGGTTTCACCCGGCTTCAAACGCCACGAACAACGAACGATCCAATGATCCGGACGCAACAATCCATACACCGTACATGAAAAAAGGGGGCCGACCTGAAGGCCGACCCCACCCTTGGATTCCAACACTCAGCGAACGCTCTTGGGTTTCACATAATCCTCGGCGACGGAACCGAAATTCGTGCCCGAGAATTTGCCCGATTGTCTCACTATGGCATCGAACGCTGCCAACCCGTTCAATCCCGTGTAGGAATCGGAATACGCGCCGGAATAGCTCGTCGAAGATCCCGTCGAACCGGACGATTCCGGCTTCACTACCCTGTTCTCCCGCGACCACAACGCATACAGCGTGCCGTCGCGATCGATGGGCATCAACGATTTCCCGGACGAATCAAAGGAGACCACGCTGACTGCGAGCGCGTCGTCTTTCACCGTGCTCCACCCTTCGAAGGTGTAGCCGTCAAGCTGAGGCTCGTTGGCGATGTCCGCCGTGGGCGAGACCAGCGAATCACCGTCGTAGACTTTCCGCTCGGCGTACAGGGTCTTCGCATCCTTGCCGGCGGGCGCATGCCCTCCGTTCAGATCGAAGGTTATGGTCCACTGGTGCGCGGTGCGCACCCACTGCGCGGTCAGGGTGATGTCGCCGGTCACCTTCGAGCCGAAATCGTAGCTTTTGCTGTCATACTGCCAGCCGGTGAACCGGCAGTCGTCGCGTGTCGGCGACGGATCAGGCGCAACGGCCACTCCTCCATCGTCCACGGTCTGGCTGTTCACGGCACTGCCGCCGGCCGTGTCGAAGGTGACCGTCCATGTCTTGACCCACTTGGCATACAAGGTCATGTCGGCGGTTACGGCGGTGCCAGCATCATAGTCCGTCTTCCGCTGTTCGTCGCTGGTCAATCCTGCGAAACGATATCCACCGCGGGAAGGAGCGGAATCGGGGATCGTAAGCTTCTCCCCTTCCTTGACGAACAACGTCATATCCTGCGGCAGGTCCGACGAATAATTGTCGCCGTCATTCAAATGAATGGTGACGGTATGGTACGTCGCGCCCGCATCATCCCACTTGGCATACAGCGTGATACCGCCGGTGACGGGCATGCCGAAACCGTACGGCGTGGTGCCGGCCGCATCCGTGGTCCAGCCGACGAACGTGTATCCGTCACGGGTCGGTGTGGCAGGTTGCGTCGCGTAACCACCGTACGCAACCTGTTGCGCATCGACCGCGCTGCCGCCTTGCGAGTCGAAGGTCACGGCGTACATGTTCGGCGTCCACTTCGCATACAAGGTCACATCATCGTTCACCGCAGCCGTGAAATCGTATTCGCTACCCGAAGTGTCGGCGCTAGTATACCATCCCGCGAACGCGTATCCCACGCGCTCAGGATTTTCCGGTCGTACGGCCGATTTCCCTGTTTGCACCTGTTGTGCGGCGATCTCGCTGCCGCCTTGGACGTCGAAGGTCACGGTTTTCGCTTCCGTCCACTGCGCATACAACGTTATCGGCGCGCTCACCGTGGTGGCGAAATCATACTCATGTTCACCGGCCACGTCCGTGGTCCACTTCGAGAACACGTAGCCGTCGCGAGTAGGCGTTTCGGGAACGCTCGCAGTGCCTCCGATGGCGACCGCCTGTGCGGGAACGCTGCTGCCGCCTTGGGTGTCGAAGGTTATTCCGGCCACGTTCACCGGATGCGTGTACACGGTCGGATCCCCGCTGACGATCCAGAATTCCGCGACGCCGTTTTCCACGTTTCCCGCGGTCATGCTGATCACGGATTCCGGAATCTCGCGATCGTTGTCGTCGCAGTCCTTGCCGGTCCATGATGAGCCACCGTTGCGAATGATGAACCATGGGTTGCGCACGCCTTTGGCTGTCTGGCTCAGCGTGTATTCCGCGACCTCGCCGAATTCGTCATGGGAGGTGAATTCCTGGGATTCGCCGCTGGTGCTTTCCGCATACCAAGACCACAGATCCCAGCCTTTCCACGCGTCGGATTCCATGCTGTATTCCTGATAATTGCCGTCGGGACGGTAATAATGCAGTTTGATGGTCAGGTTTTTCGGATTTTTGATGTCATTCGGCTGCGGTGTCGCCGAGGGAGACGCTTTTTCCGAGGATCGGTCGGAAGCGGTATCGGGTTGCGCGCCGTCCACCCACGCTTCGATGGCACCGCTCACATGCGCGTCACCGAATTTGGCGAGTTTCCACACGCTCGCCTCATATTGTTCGACGGTTCCCGCGGACGCTCCAGTCGCATCGGCACCATCCACGATTCTGAAATGCACTGTTGCCAGATCGCCGTCCAGTTCGCCGCTGGCTTTCCTGCCGTATTGCGTTGGCGTGCTTTCGAATGGAATATACGTGGCGCTTTCCATGTCGTCGCCGTTCCACACCTTCACGCCGGATGCGTTCTCACCGACGCCGGAGACGGAACGGAAGTTGACGGTCACTTTGGTTTTCGCCGCATGGTTGCGCGTGTAGGGCACGCCCGTCTGCTGCCGGTGCCCGCTGACGTTGATCATAGTGGCGCCGACCTGTGCCGTATATTCCGTTCCCCGCTTGCCCCCGTTCCAGTCCGTGGAGTCAGATTCCCCGGATTGTGTGGATGCGAAATGGTATTTCACCGCGCTTAGGTTGGCCCCTTCCGGCAGATCGGCCTTATACCAGCCTGCCGCATTCGTGGAATCGGCTACATCGACCGCGCTCATCGCAATGCTACCGCTGCCGTTGTCGGACGTGTAACGCACATACACCTGCCCGTCCCACGATTCGTCGGGCTTGTAGTAGATGGTGAGGGTTTTGTCACCTATCAGCGAACTGTTCGGCGAATCCTTGTATTGCGGAGCGTAGGTGCCGCTAGGTTCCGTGGTTTCCGTCCACGCGCCCTTGACCGCACCGGCATAGATGGCAATGGCGCTTCGTTTGCCGATGGTCGCTTTGGCGTGACCGCCGCTGACGGTCACGGTTTGCGAGCAGGTGCGGGAAGCGTACACGTTGCAGTATTCCCCGTCCGGCAACGATGTCGTATAGTCGACGTCATGCTCCTGCAGGGTGTTGTTCAATGCGAGCAGACCCTTGCTTTTCCCGTTGGCGTCAACCCTTTCGAAGGCGATGTCGTTGGATCCGGATTCCTGCCAGTTGCTTACGCTGGTGCCGTTCACGGCATTATGGAATTTGATCATGCCTCGGATTGACGTCCACCGCTGTTGGCAGTTCCAATCGCCATACTCCATCTGCGTTGGGTCCTTTTGCGTGGCGCACACGCCGTCCATGCTGATTTTCGGCACGGTGGTGTCAGTCGAATCCTTGACGCCGTCATCATATTGGGTGCTTTCATTGAATGCGTAGTCTGAAAGGATCTTCGGATGCCCGTAGTCGTACCCGAGCATGAACGCGTTGGCGAGCTCGTATCGGGCGCCGGAAACGGGTTTGAGCGTTTCCGAACCGCGTGCGGTATCCCAGTTGGACACGAATACGGTGGCATTATCGGCGTCGTCGAGCAGATCGCTGGTGATGTTCTTCAAATTGGTGATGGATCCGTTGAAATCCTTCAACAATGAGTACGCGTACGAGAATTCGGTGACCTGTCCGTTCTTTTCGTATCGTTCCGGCGCGAATTTTTCGGATTCTCCATTATGGTAGATGACTTCCTGCGACCATGGGAAGCTTTGTTCGTCCGTAATGCCCGCTTTGGTCATGAACTTGCGTTTGATGGATGCGATGTCGTTGGGATCCATATGTTTTGCGGAGTCGATGCGGAATCCGCGTACGCCGTCTTCCCATAGGTGCGCCAAGTATTCGGCTTGGATGTTTTGCACGCGGTCGCTGCCGGTGTTGATGTCCCACATGGTCGACAGTCGGCAGTTCCACACTTCGTCGGCGTTGGTGTAGTCGGAGATGTTGTCTGACACGTTCGACTTGCAGGTGTGGAAGTCGCCGCTGGGAAGGCCGTATTGGTGGTTGTTGCCGCTTTCCTCATACTGGTAGATGCCGATTCCCGGGTATCGTCCGTATGATCCGTTGTATTCGGTTCCGGCCACGCCATACTGGTCGTCAACCCATGACACGTCATGTCCGGTGGTGTGGTTGAGCACCATGTCGGCCACGATTTGCACGCCAGCCGCGTCGCATTGGCTGATCATGGTTTTGAACTCGTCTTCCGTACCGAAACGCGAGTCGAGTTTGTAGCTGACCGGCTGGTAGACGGTCCACCATTGCGTGCCTTGGATGGATTCCTGCGGCGGGGAGACCTGCACGTATTTCACGCCTTCCGGACCATAGGTTTTCGTGCATTCGTCGCCAATCGTCTTCCATGATTGCTGGAATGCGATCATGGTCACGTCAGTGGCTGCCGGATTGGTCGGATCGTCATTGCCAAAAGCCACCGATTGCGCGCTGAGCCCCGCGAGGGAAAGCGCCAGGCCAAGTGCCGCGGCCGCGATGCGGCGCACCGAACGCATGCCGGTATGTCGTGCAGCCGCGTGACGGGCCATGCGGTAATCCATCCGATTCCCCTGTTTCGCTCCGTGACGCCTCATCGCGCGTCTCCTTCCTTGTTGGTCTTGTTACGTTTGGCGATGCCGTAGCCCATGCCGATCATGCCGAGCGCCACTACCGCGAGAAGTGTGCCGTAGCACCATCGTTGCCCGCCCGTGGAGGGAAGCACGATGGAGATGGTGTTGGTGATGGTGGAGATTCCGGTTTTTCGGTCATCGCTGATGACCGGCTGGCAGTAGCCGTCCACTCCGCTGATCGCTTCGCCCTTTTCGTTGGTTTCCTTCACCGTGTACACCTTGTTTTCATCTAGGTCGGTGAACGTGTATTGCCAGTTGTTGCCGTCGCTCAACGCCACCGTCTTGCCGGTGGATTGGCCGTTCGCATACAACGTCGCATATACCGCTTTCGGACGTTTGCTGCTGTCGCCGTAGTCCTTCCACACTTTATGCACGCTGTGGCTGGTATGCCCCGGCGTGTAGGTGTTGGTCAGCGTGTACGCCCAGGATTCCGCATTCTGACCGCTTTCGCTTGTTTCATCCGCCTTGTCGGATTCGCCCGACTCGTTGGCCTTGCCCTCGGCGCCGTCAGCCGCAGCGACTTTGCCTCCGGTGAGCGTCGGCGTGTAGTTCTTCACGGCCTCTTCGGTCACCGAATACTGAATTTCCTTGCCCTTGTAGTATTTGGGCAGGTTCGTGAAGGTGTAGGTCCACGTGTCCGCGCTCACCTCTTGCGAAGTGGTCGCTTCGCTTGTTCCGTCAGCCCCGTTGACGTTGGCCGTGGTGGCCTGCGTCGCTTTGGCGTTCTCCGAGGTCAGCACCATGCAGCTCACACCCCATGGATTCGTGCCATCCGTCGCGCCGGTGTTCTTGCACTCGCTGTTGTGTTGCGGTGAGGGCCATCCGGGCAGCGTCTGGTTCTTCGCATCGGTCCACACGCTGGAAAGCACCCAGATCGTGGCCTTGTCGCCCGGCCGTTTCACATTGCTGGGCGCATCAGTGTCATCCCACGTCTTGTCCACGCTCAATGTCGTGGTTTCGGGCGTATGCGTGTTGGTCACATCGAACGCGCAGGATTTGACCGTGCTCGTCACCGCACAGCGTGTTTCCGTACCGCCGGCGAGCGTCACGTCGCTTGCCGTATAGCCATCTACGGATTCCTCGGTTACCGTATACGTGTACGGATTGTTGTACAGGTTCTGCTTGGGAAGACCTTCGAACGTCCACGATTGCGTGTTGCTGCCGTTGGTTCGCACGGTTTGCACCACCAATTGTTCGGTCACGTCTTCCGTTTCGTCGGTACTGCCGCTCTTCGGCTGTTTGCTGGTTCCCCAAATATGGAAGGTCAGCGTCTTCGGCCGTTTGCCATCGTTGTCATCCTGATCGTTCCACGTTTTGTTCACCGTGATGCTTGCCGTTTCCGGCTCCCGAATGTTCAATACCGTGAATTCGGCGCCGTCGATGTACGGACGTTTGATCACGGAAACGCGGTATTCCTTACCTGTGAGCTCTTGGGTCAGTTCCTCGTCAACCGTGTAGTTGTACCTGTTGCCGTCCGCATCATATCGGGGCAGATCGGTCCACGTGTACGTCCAGTCGCTGGTGTTCTTGTTGTCCAACGTCCGCGTGTACTTCGCATCTTGCAGCTGCTTGGAGTTGCGCAGCAGGTGGAATGTCACCGATGTCGGACGCTCCGAATAGTTATGGTCGGACCAGATTTTGCGCACGCGCACCATGGTCGTATCCACGCGATCCTCGACGCGGATGGTGTTGCCATCCACCAGCTTGCCGTCCACGTATGCTTCGCCGCGGGAAATGGTGAAGTTGACCGCGTTCGCCTTTTCATACCCGACCGGCGCCTTGGTTTCGGTGAGCTTGTAGACGCCGTCCTGCAGCTGGAATTGTTTCGGCAGTCCGCCGCCGCTGGTCCAGGTGATCTCGTCGATCGTCTTGCCTTCGAAAGTTTTGCCGGTTATGGAGAATTCCGCTCCAGCCAGCTCGGCACCGCCGCCGACCTTGGTTTTGGAGAACAGGATGCCGCTTTTGCCCGGCTTGTCTTTCATGACGACGGTATTGGAATCCTGCTTCTTACCGTCGATGGTCACGCTGCCGTCGAGCCCGACGCTGAATACGATGTCATCCGCGGTTTCATAGCCGTCCGGCGCCACCTTTTCACGCAGGGTGTAGGTGCCGGGTAGCAGGGTGAGTTCGCCGGGTTCGCCGCCTTTGCTGGTCCAAGTGATCTCGTCGATCGCCTTGCCATCCAAGGTGGTGCCGGTGATGCTCATCTGCGCGCCGTCGATATTGGTGATGCCACTGGTGAGACTGTTTTTATTGACGGTCACCTGATGCGTCCGGTACTGGTCGGTCATCACGATGGTATTGTCCTGCACGTCGGCATATGTGCCATCGGTTTGCTTGATCTGCACGCTGAGCTTGCCGGTGACGGCGTCGCTCACGACTTTGAATTCGACCGGATCCGCTACCAGATAACCATCCGGCGCCTTGGTTTCGGTCAAGGTGTAGGTGCCGGGCTTGAGCTTGATGCTCTTCGACTTATCCCGCTCACTTGCCAAGGTCTGCGTTTTGAATTCGGTGCCATCATTCAGCGTACCGGTGAGGCGCATGGTGGCACCTGCGATCTCCGTACCCTTGAGGTCCTGCTTGGAGAACCACACCTCCTCGTTTTCGGGGTGGTGCGTGTTGGTGATGGCGAAACCTTGGGTTTGCGAGCCGGTGATGTGCGTGGTGTAGCCGCTCACCGTATCTTCGCGTATGGTATACACGATCTTCTTGCCATCCTCGTAGACGGGCAGATTGGTGAACGCGCTGTCGTTCCGCCAGTTTCCAACCGCATCGAGTGTCACGCTTTGATCGGTTTCCTCTCCGTTTTTCAACAGATGCACGGTTACGCTGTCAGGGCGCTTCTGGTCCTGGTTGTCGGCGTCATCCCATGCTTTTTCAACGCCGATCGACGTGGTTTCGGGCGTGTGCGTGTTGGTGCATTGTTCGGTGGCAGCCGAACCGTCGGTGTTGTATTGCACGTCAGCGCATTGCGAGTCGTACCCGCCCAGCGTCGTGGTTTCGACGGCCATGTAGGCCGCGGTTTTGCCGTCGACTTTCACCGGCAGTCCCGTCCATTGCACGTTATCGTTCTTGTCGGGATTGAGTATGCGGCTTTGCCCGTCGACTTTCGTATAATCGGCATCGCCGTCGGTCTTGCGGTACAAATCGAAGGTGACGGATGCACGTTTGCCGTCCTGGTTGTTATTGTCGTTCCATGTTTTCGTAACAGTCAACGACGTGGTTTTCGGTGCGTCCTCCGCCTGCACGTGACCGATGCCGTCGCTACCGGTCACATTTTTGCCGTCGACGGTGATGGTGCCGTCTTCGCCGACCAGAATGATGATCGGATCCATGACTTGGTATCCGTCCGGTGCGTTGGCTTCGGTCAGCTTGTACCGTCCGGGCAGGAGTTCGAGCGTTTTCGTCTCGCTGCCGGAGGTGGTCCATGTCCAATCGGATTCCACCTGCGACGATCCGACACGAGTCAGCTGCATGGTGGCACCGTCGACGGGTACACCGGCATTCGCCGCATCCACCTTTGTGAATTGCACCTTGAACTTCGTTTTGTGGTCGTTGCTGCAGTTCCAACGGTAGTTACCCAATGTGGTCGTCTTGCCGTCGCTGTCTTTGGCTACGGCGACGATCAATTTGCCGCTTTGCCCGTCTACGGTAACGGTTTTGTTGTCGTATCGTCCGTCGTATGCACCGGCAGCGGTCTGCGCGTCATGTCCGGGGAATATCACATAGAGCGGAGCGGATTTCTCGTATTGCGAATCAGTGCTGCCGGGCACTTTGCCGTCCGGACCTGTCAGCTCGGTGACCTTATATACGGTGTCGTAGTCCAGCTGCAGTCGGTCGGACAGTCCGTTGGATGCTCCTGTGGTCAGCTGCTTGGTGATTTCTTTGCCAACCGTACCATTGCAGGTGCCGTCGGCATCGGCCGTAGACGACACGAAGTTGCATCCGGTGACGCTTTCCACTTTGAAGGTGGCGCTGCCCGCCGGCTTGCCGAGATCGCCATCCGCGTACTTGTAGATCTGCAGTGTGCTCTGGTCGTATTTCATGCCGCCTTTGCTCTGCTGTACGGTTCCGGTGATTGTGTTCTGCGAGGTTCCGCCGTTGTTCTCATACCCGGCGAGCACGATTTTGTTGCCGCCCAGCGATCCGAAGCTTTCGCCTGGTTTGAGCTGCACCGCGGCCGTGTAGGTGATGGTGCATGCACGGGCGTCGGGAATGGAGAACACTAGTTCGCGGGTCTGCGGATTGTATGACCATGTTGCACCGTTGATGGCGGTTCCATTGTCGGAGTCCATGATCGACACGCTGTTGGCGTTGAGGTCGAGTGCCTGACCCATGGTGTCGGTCAGAGTGAGGTTGTTGCCTTTGTTAAGCGTGTCCGCATTCGGGTTGACTTTGACCGTGTAGTTCACGTTCGGCGCGGTCGTGGCATCGTATTTGCCGTTTTTGTCAAGAAGTTTCGGCTTGCTCGCGCCCACTGTGGCGGAAGCGTCGCCTCCGGCGCTGCCATCAATGTCGATGTGCGCCTTGTTCTCGTAATTTCCCCAATCAGGTGCGGTGATCGGGTCGATGCTCGTCTCATACACGATGAGCACACCAGCCGAGGTCTTCGCCTGGCTGAACGCCGGGGTACCCTTGGCTATGGTGAAGGTCACCGTGCCGTCGCCGTTGTCTTTGGCGCTCACTCCGGACAGCATTTTTGTGGTGCTGGAAGCGTCGAAGATCTTCAACGATTTCGCGTCGTACCGCGTGTGGACGGGCAACGTATCGGTCACCACGATGTTTTCGGCGTCCGACATCACGTCATGCACTTTGATGCGCCAGCGGATCACTCCTTTGGAGTTGGCGGTGTAGCCGTACCCGTATTCGTCCCAATACTGGTTGGCGGAGTCCTTGCCGAGCACGTCGCCGCGATGCTGGTGTTTCGCCGTGGAGGTTTTGTTCAATGCCGAAGCTCGGTTCCACACGGTTTCGTCGGTCACACCGTCGTTGACGGTGGACTGGTATTGCACGTACACCGTAGTGCCTTTGGGCAATGATGCGAACACGATGGTGAATCCCCTATCGGTGGCCTCTGTCGTGTATCCGCCCGCGTATTGCTGCGTCAGGGCGGCGTCGGTGTACACTTTAATGCTGTCTTTCACCAAGGTTTGCTTGGATCCCAGATCCTTGCCGCTGTCGTCCACATCCAGCTTGTCGGTCAGTTCGGCGTTGGTGAGGTCTTCCAAGGCTTTCATGCTGGTCACCCACGTCAAGTTCTTCGCTTCGGATGCCGGCGACGTGCATGTTTTCTTCAGTTCGACCGCGTCCGTGCCGAGTTGAGGTTCGGCCGTGGCTGTTTTGCCGGTTCCATCCTGAGGTTTTACGGTGACTTCGTTCTTGTATTTCTGGTGTTCGCCGCTTCCTTCGACCGGCACGTTTTTCGCTTCGGTCCAATACTGGATTTGGAAATGGTCGTAGCCGCCGGAGGGCAGGGTCACGGTGCCTGCTACGAGATCGCTCCAGCTAAGTTTGATGTAATGCTGCGGATTGTACGGGTCGTCGTCCGTATATGCGCCGGGCGAGCCGGTCGGACACACGGATTTCCAGTCGCCGCTGTTGTAGCAGCTGAGCACCAGATCTCCGGTCGGTTCCTTGAGGTTGTTCTTGTCGAGCAGATCTTTGACGGTGGCTCCGTCGACGGATTGGCCTTCGCCAGCGCCGATGGTGATGTTCCAAGTGAAGCCTTGCGTGCCATTTTCGTCTTTTGCTGCGGTTGCGCTTTTGTTCACATACCAGTCGCTGTAGTTGAACCAGATGGAGTTGCTGGTTTCCTTCTTGTTGACGTCTTCGTTGCTGGAATAGGTCACCTTGTTTTTGTTTTCGGTGGCATTGCTGCAATTGCCGGCCTCGCGGCATGCCTTGATGACGCTGTCTTTGTCGGCGTTCACCGAGTAGCGCACGTATAGTTTCTCACCGTCGCCCATGGAGCCGATGGTGACGTTGAAATTATGGTCGTCGGTTTTGGAGGATTGCCATGCGCCCGTGTATTCGTTCTTGCAGTCGGCGTCGGTGTAGATGTGCACGGATCCGTCCACGAAGGTCAGCAGGCCGCCCATGGTGTCGTCTATGGTCACGCCGGTGTTCGTGCCTGTAGAGGTCACTTCCAAAACGAAATCGTAGGTGGATGCGTCGGAAGTGGAGATTGCCGGGCGTTTGACCACGTTGACGCTGTGTTTGCCCTCCACGTTCACGGTGATGGTGCCATATCCGGGGAAGGTAAAGCTGGTATCGCCGCCAGCCGAACCACCGGTTTTGTTCGAGGTGATGGTTCCGTCAGTGGTCACGAACGCTTCGATGTTGGACCCCGCCGATTCGCCGCGGGTGTAGGTGGCCACCATTTTGTCGCCGTCGATGGTGTAGTAGCCGACCACGTCGCCACCGTTGTAGATCGGGTATTTCTCGTTCGATTTGTATTCCAGATTGCCGGGAAGGTCGTAGACGAAGGTGTCGCCCTCGTTGATTTTGACGTCGTTCGGCACTTTCCAATGCAGTTCGGTGCGGATCTGATCACCGTAGTTGACTTGCATGCCGGAAATGTACGGCTTCCACGTCTTGCCTCCGTCGGAACTGATTTCGAAGGAGGTGTCGTCCTTGTCAACCCAACCGAGATCGCTGATATTGTATTCCTCAGCATACGCGCGTTGCGGCGCTGCGATCACACTTGCGAAGATCATCGCAACGATTGCCACCAACGCGGCAATCGTTGTCATTCCATGCCGCTCACTTACGGCTTTATGCATGCCTGCCATTCTTCCCCCTGGTCGCAATGCAATCTAGTCGGTTTTACCCGTAAACCTACTATTTCTCTGGACCTTACGAGACCACCCCGCACAGACAATGAAACACTCTGAAAACGGGTGCAAGCATGACCTTATAAAAGGTTTAACATGCCGTCAAAAGTTGAAAAAAACGTTTGACGGAACACCCCTAAATCGGAGGATTCTGCAAGAAACGCCGAAAACAATCACCCGACCTGTTTCAATGTTTCATGAAACAAACTGCAAATGGAAGCGTTTGCAAAACGGGGTGCGCCATACGGTGCACCCCGTCACATAACAACAGACCGTTCCGAAACCGACCTCATCCGAACATGAAAGGTCCCACAAACCGGATCAATGCGTGATACCCATCATCGAAAGACACCAAGCATTCTCATAGGAGATCTCCTCCCACTGCTTGTACCTTCCAGACGTACCCCCATGACCAGCCTCAACCTCAATCTTCGCCACGGCATCCACGCCCGCACGCTGCAGTCGGGCCAACCATTTCATCGGCTCCACATACAGCACACGAGTGTCATTCATCGACGTGGTAATGAAAATCTTGGGAAAAACCGCAACCCGCGCATCATTTGCATCAGACGGCGCATTCTCATACGGCGTATATTCCTTCATATACCGATACACGTCCGCATTATGCAGCGGATCGCCCCACTCATCCCACTCCGTAACCGTCAACGGCAACGACGGATCAAGAATCGACGTCAACGCATCCACAAAAGGCACATCCGCCTCAACGCCCGCGAAACATTCGGGAGCCATATTCGCCACGGCACCCATCAACAGGCCACCGGCGGAACCGCCATCGGCCACCGTGCGAGCAGGCGACGCCAAACCGGCACGCTGCAACGCACGCACGGCATCAACGAAATCCTCAAACGAATGCTTCTTATTGAGCAAATGCCCCTGCTCATACCAAGCACGACCCATCTCACCGCCGCCGCGAATGTGCGGCACCGCATAAAGCACACCACGATCAAGCATGCTGATGCGAGACACCGAGAATCCCGGATCCGAACTGATCTCATACGCGCCATACCCGGTAACGAACATCGCCGAATCACACGCGGGCACATCCCTGCGCCACACCAAGGAAACAGGAATGCGCTCGCCATCGCGGGCGGTAACCCACACCCTGCGCTCCATGTATTCGCGCGGTTCAAATCCACCAAGCACCGTGGCACGCCTCAACAGGCGATCCTCGCCGGTCGCCGGATCGATATCATGCAGTTCGCCGGGACGCGTGTAACTGGAGAACGAGTAGCGCATGCGGGGCGCATCATACGAAGGATTGCCTCCCACACCAATCGAATACAAGCGCCGGGTCTCCCCCGGCATCGCATCGGCGGTCGCACCATCCGATGAGGTCATCGCCTTGCGGGAGATCCCATGCACGGCCGACCCCTCGCCTTGCGCGGCGGCCAATTGGTCGAGCGCGCCCCACACTTCGGCACGTTCCTCGTTGATCTCGTCCACCGACTCGTCGACATCCCAATCGTCTTCCAACGCGTGGGGAACCAGCTCGGTGAACTTCCATGGACGCCCCGCAAGAAAATCCTCCGCAGCGGCATCCTTCGTCATCACCGCAATATGCGTCAGGCTTTCCGCCCGGTACTGCAGCGCCACATAATGCCGGTGAATCGAGATCCCCTCAATGCCAAGACCATGCGCACCCTGCAAAATGGCTGGATTGCAGGGATTGGAATACGGTGTGCCGATCGGCATCTCAGAAGCGCCCGGTTCGACCTCGTCGCCATGCTCGCATCCGTACGGCGAACCGACGGCCACACGCACGCCCTCACCCAAACGGTACGGGGGCTCATGGGAGCGCATGTCGATCACATCGATTTCGAAATTCGGGTTCAACGCATTGTGATAGACCACGGCGAGCGGAATGTCCTCGCCATGCTCGCCGGCACCTTCGAAACGGCTGAAGCTCACGTCATATTCCACATCCGGCTCGCGCGGAATGAACGCACGGAATTCGCCTTCCGGATCGTCGGTGGAAAGCAGCAGCACTTCGGTGG
>OIDR01000194.1_pt1 | contig 20316 bp, 16 predicted proteins | sample 1581641 | NCBI WGS metagenome assembly OIDR01 (sample SAMEA3882550, study PRJEB24775) | human gut metagenome | biome: human-associated habitat; feature: intestine environment; material: feces | place: Netherlands | collected 2009/2010
CAGCAGCTCACCGTCGACCGGCACCGTTTCGCCGGGCAACACCAGGATCACGTCGCCGAGCTGTACCTGATCAACGGGGACCGTTTCGAAACGCTCTCCAGCCGCATCATACGTCTGCGCGGCACCTTTTGTGTCCGTTTCTGGAGATTCAGACGCAAAAGCACGCTTTTCACCGTCTTGGTTGTCCGTTTCTCCAGAATCGGACACTCTGACAGTACGAAATCCGTCGGCGGTCACGTCGGCCGTATGCTCGCTGCCCGACGCGTGCACATGCCCCCGCATGCCGGGCAGCACGACCACGTGCGCGGTTCGCGGTGCCGCGTCGATCAGCGCGGTCAGGTTGCTTTCGGCCTTTGACTGCGCGAATTCCTCGATCGCCTCGCCGGACGAGATCATCAGCACCACGGCCCATGCGGCCCAATATTCCTGCACTGCGACCGTCGACGCAATCGCGACGACCGCCAGCAGATCGACGCCAACATGCCCGTGCCGCAGATCGTCGATCATGCCGCGTACCGTCACCACAATCGTGTACGCAACCAACGCGATCACAATCCACTGCCCAACGCCCGGATTGAACGCACTCAACCCGTCAACGCCGACTTGCGAAATCCACGAATCCCACGCAGCCTCGCCCCACGGCTTCCACTCCCCCAGCAATGCCAACGGAATCGCGGCAATGATGGCGATCGGCAGCAGCGGAACTTCTTTGCAAATGGAAATGATTCTACGCATGAGAATCTCCTTACGCTCGTATCGGACGCCTTGTTAACCCATCGGCGCCCCGCCTGCGCGGACCCTCGATACACGGCGTAAAAAGATATTTCCAGCATAACAGAGCATTGCGATTGCCGCGGCCGTTTGCGTGTGCTTCCGTTCGTCGCGCGCGTTCCGCGCATACGAAAAGGGCCGTGCGATTGCTCGCACAGCCCTTGTTTTCCGTCGTTTTTCGGCTTGTTCAGCGTTTTCCGCGATTACGCGGATTGCGGTTGCGACTTCGCCGTCAGCCTATCGGGTGGCAGCCACCCGTATCGCTGTCGGCATGAACGCCGCACACCGTACGTTGCCGTACGATGCCGCGCATCCGGCTTTACCACAGACCGAACGGATCGAACAGGCCACCGCCGTCGCCGTTGTTGCCGTTACCGCCATTCTGGCCGTTCTGGCTGCCGCCATTCTGGCCGTTGCCGTTATCGTCGTTGCCGTTGTTCTGCTGACGCTGTTCCTGCTTGTTAGAGGAGTTCGTCTTGGTCTCTTCCTGGTCGAGCGTCACTTCGAGATCCATGGTGTTGCCGCCGCGCACAACGGTCAGCTTCACCTTGTCTCCCATGGCGGAGGCGCGCACGTAACCGAGCAGCGAGTAGTTGTTGTTCACTGCCTTTCCGTTGAACGCCACGATGGAGTCGCCGGCCTTCACGCCGGCCTTGGACGCCGGGCCACCGTCGGTCACGGCCTGCACCTGGGCGCAGCCGCGGGTCACACCGTCCGCTTCCACCGAGGAGCTCTTGATGGTGATGCCAAGCACCACATGCTTCACGGAACCGTTGTCGATGATTTCGTTGGCCACGCGCTTGACGAGGTTCGACGGAATGGCGAAGCCGATGCCAATCGAACCGGCAGTACCGGACGAGCTTGCGGTGGAGGCGATGGACGAGTTGATGCCGATCACCTGGCCGGCCGCATTAAAGGTCGGACCACCGGAGTTGCCCGGGTTGATGGCCGCGTCGATCTGCACGGCGTTGGTGACGATGGCGTTGTTGTCGTCATCGGTCACGGTCACCGGGCGGTTGAGCGCGGACACGATGCCGGTGGTGGCGGTGTCGTCGTAGCCGAGCGGATTGCCGATCGCCATGACGGCCTCGCCGACGGCGAGATTGTCGGAATCGGCGAATTCCGCGACTTTCAGATCGCTCGGCGGATTGTCGAGCTTGATCACGGCCAAATCGGTGGTGGTGTCGGTGCCGACCACCTTCGCGGAATAGACGGCGCCGCTGGCGAGCGTCACCTGAATCTGCTGCGCGCCGGAAATCACGTGGTTATTGGTGGCGATATAGCCCTTGTCGCTGATCACCACGCCGGAGCCCTTGGCTTCGCCGTCGCTGGTCGCCACGTCGATGGCCACCACGGAATCGGACACTTCCTTGGCCACCGCGGTCCAATCGACCGCCGTACCGGACTTCGCCTTGGCGGAACCGGAACCGGACGTGTTGGACTTGACGTCGGACAGCGAGCTGGAGGTCGGCGCATGCACCCAACCGTTGGTGATCGCGGTGAAGCCGACGCCGAGGCACAGCGCGCCGGACACCAGTGCGGCCACAACGGCGGTGACCACATGGCTGGTCATGCCGGACTTCTGCTTGGTGACGACCGGCGTCTGGTTCGGCTGGTTCGGGAAGCCCTGCCCCGGAGCGCCGAACGGATTGCGGTTGCCCGGTCCCGCAGGGGGCATGTTCGCGCCGTACTGCGGCTGCTGCTGATTGTTCTGCTGCGCGCCGTTCTGCGCGGACGAGCCGCCAAACGGATTGCCGGACGGATTGCCATTGTTCCGCTGATTGCCGGTCGTATACGGGTTGCCGAAAGCGCCGAAGAACGACGGACGGTTGTCCTGCGGCTGGCCCTGCTGCTGCGCGCCGTACTGCGGTTGCTGGACGGTCTGGCCGCTGGCATCGCCAGCCGGCGGCGTCGGCACCGGACCGTACGCGCCGTATTCGGGCGCCGGACGGTACTGTTCGGTCGGCGCATCCTGCGTCGCGTTGTTGATCACCGTGCGTTCACCGGCAGCGGAAGCATAATCCGGCGTATCGTCAGCGGTATTGCCTGCCGTGCCATCCGCCGCGTCCACGGTAGGAAGGGCGGTGGTGGGCTGCTCGCCAGCGTTCGGCACTGCAATCGGTTCGGTAACGGAAGTCTGTGCTTCGTCGGCGACGTTCTCGCTCGGCGTCTGCGGCGCGGTCTGCTGCGTGCCATCCTGCGGCTGGGCGATGTTCTGATCGCTATTATCTTCAGCCATTGTTGCTCCTTATTCGTCTCGCGGCATTCAACATGGTCAGCAATCGTGCCGCTCGAACTGCTATCTAAGAGTAAAGATACCTGCTCTGGAAGTTTCCTGAATGTTTGTTGAAAGTAGCAATCGAATCGCTTGGCAGTTTGCTTCATACGATGCCACCGTCGACCGCCGATGGCGCCACCGCGGCAATCGGCGCTATCGCATACAGTTGAGAGCATGACAAGCTTGAACGAACCACAGACCGGCGCGGTGGCGCACGAGATCTCAGCGGCCAACGCGGCAGCCGGCGCAACGCACGACGCAGCAGGCAACACGACCAGCGCGGCATCGACCGAAAACCTTATTGAGCATCCCCGCGGCGCGGAACCCGGCAAGCCCGGCCGCCGCGACGCGTTCTACTTCGAGCAGAAAACCCGCCTGCCAGATGCGGCCGATGGCAAGGGGCGCGGCGGCGCGCGCTACGGCCGCACCGGCATCATCCACACCCCCCACGGCGACATCCACACCCCGGCGTTCGTGCCGGTGGCCACGCAGGCCGCGATGAAGGCCGTGCTGCCCGAAACCATGAAGGATCTTGGCGCGCAATGCCTGCTGTCCAACGCGTTCCACCTGTATGAACGACCCGGAGAACAGGTGCTCGACGAAGCCGGCGGGCTTGCCAGATTCATGAACTGGAACGGTCCGACGTTCACCGATTCCGGCGGATTCCAGGTGCTGTCACTCGGCGCGGGCTTCAAGAAGACGCTCGCCATGGACGTCACCGGCATGAAATCGGACGACGTGATCGCGGAAGGCAAGGAGCGGCTCGCGTTCGTGGACGAGGACGGTGTGACGTTCAAGTCGCCGCTCAACGGCTCGCTGCACCGGTTCTCCGCCGAAATCTCCATGGGCATCCAGCACAAGATCGGCGCCGACATCATGTTCGCTTTCGACGAGCTGACCACGCTGATGAACACCCGCGGCTACCAGGAACGTTCCGTGGAACGCACCTACCGCTGGGCGCAACGTTGCGTGGCCGAGCACAAGCGGCTTACCGAGGAACGTCTCGGCAAGCCGTACCAGGCGCTCTACGGCGTAGTGCAGGGCGCGAATTACGAGGATCTGCGCAGGCATGCCGCCGAACAGATCGCTTCGCTCGATTTCGACGGCGTCGGCATCGGCGGCGCGATCGAGAAGCGCATCATCGGCGACACCTGCGCCTGGATCTGTGACGCGATGCCGGAAAGCCGTCCGCGCCATGTGCTCGGCATCGCCGCGGTCGACGACATCTTCGCCTGCGTGGAGAACGGTGGCGATACGTTCGACTGCGTCGCCCCCGCCCGTTGCGGACGAAACGGCGCGATCTTCACGCGCCACGGCCGCTACAACATCAAGCGCGCGCAGTTCAAGCACGATTTCGGTCCGCTTGAGGAGGGCTGCGACTGCTACACCTGCACGCACTATTCGCGCGCATACGTGGACCACGCGCTGCGCGCCCGCGAATTCAACGGTTTCACACTGGCGACGATCCACAACGAGCACTTCTTCGTGAAGCTGCTCGACGATATCCGAGCATCGATCGACGGCGGCTATTTCAACGAATTCCGCGACGAGACACTCGCCAAGTTCTACGAGAACGGTTCGAAGGGCTGAGCCAGAGGAGCTGGATGGAAGTCGCGGGGCTTGAGCATTTGCTACGCAAACGCGGCTTTTTGAACAAAGGATGGCTCCATCGTCTGGAGGTCCACAGGGCCTCCTCCCTCCTCGCGTCGCACCGCTTTGTGCATTCGCTTTGCGAATACGGCGGTGCGACACGCCGATTTGTGCCACAGATAGTAAAGGTGTAAATTAGTCGATTGTCTGCGAGCGTGGCGGAATGGTAGACGCGCTGTCTTCAGGTGGCAGTGAGTGTATGCTCGTGGGGGTTCAACTCCCCCCGCTCGCACGGGCCGAAAAGGGCTGGAATCCAACGATTCCAGCCCTTTTGCTTTATCCAAAACGTATGAAATGTGACAAAAAAAGTACTAAAAATGCGCCGAAAGCCCAGCTATCTCAGCAGAAACAGACAAACGGACACCCAAACCCAAAACCAGCACCACAAATGTCCGATTCTCCAGAAAACACAATCCGAATAACCAATTCGGCAGAATCGAACACATAGCCACCCAAAACCACACTTCACGTGACCGGTTGGAAAAACAGATACGTAACGCATTGCAGACCAATCCCATGCGTCCGATTCTGAAGAAAAACGAAATTCGCCGTACGACTTTTCCGCGCACGCAATCGCAAGCATTTCCCGGTATTTCATTGTGAGCATAATCGCGGAATGAGCAGGACACGGAAGAGTTGGGTGAAGTGAAAGGTCAAGGTCAGGAGCCCGGGAGGGTTCCGGATGCGGCAACGAACCCGGTCGCCGGTCTCGCTGGATGGTGACGCCGCAGCGATAATCGCACGGCCGGCTGCCAAGCCGCATTACTCCGCGCACAGAACGCGCATTTGCTTAAGGAGTACCGATTATGGCAATGTTTCCGGCTTTGATGAATGACACGATGTTCTCCGATCTGTTCGACGATCCGTTCTTCGAGGGTTGGCGCAACATGGACCGCGCAGCCGCATGCGATCCGAACATGTCCGCAGGCATGATGAGCACCGATGTGCGTGAGACCGACAAGGGCTACATGGTCGACATCGACATGCCTGGCTTCAAGAAGGACGACATTTCGCTGGACCTGCAGAACGGCTATCTGACCGTTTCCGCGCATCGCAACAGCTCGCACGAGGACAAGGACGACAACGGCCGCTGGCTGCGTCGCGAACGCTACGCCGGCTCTTGCTCTCGTAGCTTCTACGTTGGCGAGGACGTGAAGGATTCCGACATTCACGCCAGCTACAAGGACGGCACCCTGTGCCTGGAAATGCCGAAGCCCGAAGCGCAGCAGCAGGTTGAGACCAAGCATCAGATTGCGATTGAAGGCTGATTTCCAGCTGCCGTACGTCATATTCGCACGTCGTAAGTCACGGTAATCGCTAAGCGAAGCGAAGCCGGACGCCCGTAAGTGGGTGTCCGGCTTTTTTGTTTGTCCGCACGCCGCCGCCCGAAAAGCAACGCCCGTCACGGCACTTAACGCACCAAAAACACCATGATGAGAATCATCACGAATCCAACCAAATCGGTCGGTTCGAACACCGCGTCCGTCCATGCCACCGCGGAAATCGTGGCCATCACCGGTTCGCTGGTGCCGAGCATGGTGGCACGCATCGAACCGACGCGCACCACGCCGGCCATGTACAGCCAGAACGCGCCGAATGTGCCGCCGATCACGGTGAACGCCATCAGCCCCACACCCAGCCAATCCAACTGCGGCGCCGTAGCCCACGGCCGCACGAACGGCAGCAGCACAAGCCCGGAAATCAGGAACGCGATGCCATTGACGGTGAAGTTGCCCCAACGTTCGATGAGCTTGACCGGAAGAAACACCATGGCCGCCGTGGACGCCGCGTTGATAGCGCCCCAAATCAGGCCGACCAACGGCAGTTTCAGCGTGGTGAAATCGCCGCCGGTCGCAATCAGCACGGTTCCCGCGAAGGCGAGCGCCACGCCGATGCCTTCCCGTACGCCGGGCAGTCGCCGCCCGCGCAGGCATACGACCCCCAAGACGAACAGCAGGTTCAGGCTTTGCAGCACGGTCGCGGTGCCGGAGTTGGTCCAGTTGATCGATTCGAGGTAGGCGACCTGCACCAGCAGCACGCATATGATGGCGGTGGCCAGCAGCCGCGGATATGATTTGCGATCGCGTAGCGCGCCGGTAAGCAGTTTCGGCGTCATGATGGCCGAGCAGGTGAGGAAAAGCACGCCGGCTGCCAGTTCGCGCACGCATGCGATCCACAGCGGCGAGGCGTGGTACGTGCCCATGAGGATTTTGGAGACGGTGGCGTTGACGCCCCACAGCACGCCGCCGCACAGGGTCATCGCAATGCCGATAATCAGGTCTTTCGGCGTGCGTTCGAACGTTTTTTCCGCCACTGCGGCTCCTTCCCCTTCACTGTTCGCTCATCGCACACCGTACACGCCGCATGTGTCTTGCAGTGGCAGCCGCTCACAGACTGTCCGCGGGCGCGCTGAGGAAGTCGAGAATCTTGTTCACATACGGTCCGACCACCGTGTTCGGCATGGAGAAGATCTCATGCAACGACTTGCCGTACCGTATTTTTTCGATTGATCCGCCGCCTTCGCGCACGCGTTCCACGAAATCGTCCTGCGGACCGTTCAGGACCCAGACGTCACGGCCCGCTTGGAACAGCAGCGTCGGAGTTTCGATCGCACCGCACATGTCCGGTTTGAGTACGGCTCGAGACAATGCCATCGCCTGATGCGCCCATTCGAAGGTGGCCGCGTTGGTCTGGCATGCCACGTCGTCGACGCGCTGCTTGTGGAACCAGCGAACGCGCGCCTCGGACGCGCCCTTATGCTCGTCGAGATCGAGTTCGGGGGAAAAATCGGTGTGACCGAATACGCGCGCTTTGCCGAATCCCAAGCCGCACAACGCGCCTGTAGCGATGCGTGCGATCCATGTCGGCATACCGACGACGGGGGCGATCATGGGTGCGGACAACACGGCCTTGTCGAACAGGCTCGGATAGTGTTCCATCACGGCCGCGCCGATGCCGCCGCCCATCGAATGGCAGTACAGGTTCAGTGGCTCGCCGCACGCGTATTCGCGGCCCACAGTGTCGGCGAAGGCTGCGAAATCGGACACATACCGGCGCCAATCGTCGATCCACACCAGGCTGGGATTGCTCACGTCGTGTGCGGAATGGCCGTGCCCGCGGTGTTCGAGGATGCATACGGAATAGCCGGACAGCAGGAAGTACCATGCCATCTCGCTGTATTTTCGCACGAATTCGGTGAATCCGTGCGAAATGACGATCGCACCGCGGAACACGCCCGAAGCGCCGTCCTCACGCAGCACGTCGAATTTGGCCGCGTCGTAACAGCAATAGTGCAACCGGCCGGGTTCGTCCAGTTTGGGCAGCGCGTCGCCGTTCCAGTCAACGGTGGCTGGATCCATCCATCCTTCCGTCATGCAGGCGTCCAGCGCGGGCAGCACCTTGCTTTCCATTTCGGCGTCGTAATTCGCCTCGTCGAGCAGCCTAAGAGTCATGCTTTCATCATACGAATCCCACATGAACAGCCTTCAGAGCTCCACGCTTCGGCTCCACGGATCGAACGCGCCTCCTCACTCGTGGACGCGCTCCCCCGTACAATGTCGGTATGAAAATCATGTCATTGTGTGTGGCATTCGTCATGCTCTGCACCATGCAGCCAGCCGGAACGATGACCCCTTCCAACGGGAAGGCTGCCATCTTCGCCGACGCGGCGAGAGGAACCGCATCCGCCATCATCGACTGCCCGCCGCCGCTTTACTGGCTGTGTGGAAAGTGAGCCATGCGATGAATCCCACGAAATCCGCAGCTCCCATACCAAAAATCCACCGTGTAGCGCTGGTCGACAACGATCCGCGCGCGTTGGAATCGCTGAGCCTTCTCATCGAAGCGAAGGTCCCCACGGCCTACGTGGTGTGGACGGCCACTTCCGGCGACGAAGCGATCGAACGTTGCCAGAGGAACGACGACAATCTCAACCTGCTTGTATTGGACATGTCCATGGAGGGCTTGCAGGGGCCGGCCATCTGCCATCGGATCCGTCTCATGGACAGGCATCTGCCGATTCTGGGCATCACCAGCTTCTCCATCAACAGCTACCGTAGCAGGCTGATGGAAGCCGGAGCGCAGGGACTGATCGGCAAGGAGGATTCCGATCAGCTGGCGAAGGCCATCGAGCGGCTCTGTGGAGGCAACGTTATGGAGGGATTCGAACCTCCCGCCCTGGCCAACGTGCGCATCAGACGCGAGGAGGAGACCTCACCGCGGCTCACCGTGCGCGAGGAGCAAATCATCTCCCTGTGCGCCGACGGCATGCTGGACAGGGAGATCGCCGAACGACTGGACATCTCCGAAAGCACCGTGCGCAAGCATATGCAGGGCATTCTCAAGAAGCTGAACTGCAAGACGGCACGCCAGGCAGTGGCATTGTGGGTGAGATCGCATGCACGCTGAACCCACAAAACCCAGACCCGTAAGCGCCTTCCGCTCCTGGCACAACCATATGCGTGCCGACCATCCGAAACTCTGGCATCCGATCCGCATAACCATCGTGGTCATCACCGTATGGTGGATCCTGTTCTGCCTGGTGCTCGCCCCGACCGACAATCCCGCGGCGATCGTCTGGACCATCATCGAAATCGCGGTGCTGCTGCTGTCACCGTTCTTTCCGAAATCGATGTCGCTGCTGTTTCTGATCATGAGCCAGTCGGGACCTTGGCTCATACCCGGAGCCGACGTCAACTCGCTGCCGGGAATCCTTTACACGTTCGGCATGCTCGCCTACGAAACCAACAATCTCGTGGCGCTGCTGCTGCTCGCTTATTCCATAGGCGACCAGCTGTTCCGTCAACTGGTCCTTGGCACGAGCCGCAGCAATCCCGTGGCCATCATCGCCATGGTCAGCCTGGTACTGATGCTCGGATGCGGTTTGCGATGGAACCAGGCCGTAGCCGGCAGCCGCGCCGAGGCGGAGCAGGCGAAAGCGCGATTACGGGAGATGGAAAGCCGCAGTCACATCGCGGAAGCCATACACGACGCCGTGACGGGAGATCTGTCCGCCGCGGCTTTCGTCGCGCAACGTCGCATCGATGCATTGTCCGGCGGAGACGATGGCGATGGCAGCGCCTCGACGGATGGTGACGACGGCAAGAACGCGGACGAAAGACGCGATGAGCTCGACAAATGGACGCAGGTCAACGATTACATCCTGTCCGCCCTGACCAACGTGCATCGCGTCATCGACGAACTGGATATGGACGTCACCGTCCTTGAGGAGGATGCGGACGGCAAGGCCTTCTCCGACCTGCTCAAAGCCACGATGGCCGGCGGCGACCGGCGTCTACGCGCGCTCGGCTTCGACATCACCTCGATCCTCCATGTGGCGGGCGGTGCGCCAAGCGCCTCCCCGAGCCTGGCCGGAATCGCCAATGATCTGCTTCGCGAGACCTACGCCAACATCGCGCGTCATGCCCAGTCCGGCAGCAAAGCCGACCTGTCGGTGATACTCAAGCCGAACGCCGTCGAAATCACGCAGATCAACCAGGAAAGAGCCTTCCCGACGGAGGGCATGCGTCCAGGAGGCCACGGCCTCGCGTATTTCGGCAAACAGCTCGAATCGCATGGCGGCAAACTCGAAACGACGCTTCACGACGGCGAATGGACGCTGTTCGCCTATCTGCCGATTCCGGTGCCCGAAACCCTGCCACCCCTTGCCGGACACCCCGAATCGTGACCGGCTCCGACGGTCGCGAGAAACGAAAGGGTACTTCAAAGGGTGCTACACAGATGTGGTACACCCTTACTTGCAGAGGTGCCCGTCACCGTCCTATCTTCCCTAATGAGAAGGGATATGCGTCTCCCTGTGACACGACGGATACTTGGCAGTCCGTCGAATCGCAGGGGGACGCGTTCTTTTTTTCTTCGGCTTTATCGGAACGATGGTTTTACCAGGACGGTGGCTTCACCGGAACGCCGTCAGGCCAGCGCGTCGGCGAGGAAGTCGCGCTGCAGCAGCAACAGGTTGCGCGCCACCGTCTCGTCGTTGGTCATGTGCGTGATGCCGTTGAGCGGCAGGAACGTGTGCTTCCTGCCGGCCGCCATCAGCGCCTGGCTCAATCGCAGGCTATTGGCGATCGTCACATTGTCGTCGGCGAAACCGTGGATGAGCATAAGCGGGCGACTGAGTTTCGGCGCGTCCGCGACGATGCTGTTACGTTCGTACGTGGCCGGGTCGAGTCCCAGGTAGCGCTCGGTGTAATGCGTGTCGTACAGCGTCCAGTCGGTCGGCGGGGCGCCGGCGCAGGCCGCGGCGAATGCGTCGGGCGCGTCCAGCACGGCGAGCGCGGATAGGAAGCCGCCGTACGACCAGCCGATCATCGCCACCTTGTCCAGGTCGGGTTTCGGCATGGAGACACCGGTTTCGGCGGCGAGCGAGGCGATCGCGTCCGGCAGCGCATGCACGGCGTCGACTTGGTCCTCAAGCGTCACGGCTTTCATGTTTTCGTAGATCGCGCGATCCCACTTCGGTCCGCGGCCGGTGGTGCCGCGACCGTCGGCGGTGACCACGATGTAGCCTTGGTCGGCCCACCACTGCGCGTCCCAGTAGAACGACTGGCTTTCCACGACCTGCTGGAAACCGGGGCCGCCGTAAGGCTTCATGAGGACCGGCAACTGGTCGGCATGCGCGTATGCGCTGTCGGCCGACGGCAGGATGACCGCCGCGTACAGGGCGCGTTCGCCGAGGCGGACGAATCGCACGTTCGGCATGAAACCGGGGGTTTCGGCGTGGTTTTCGATCGGCGAAACCACCATCGACATCATGTCGGCGGCGTCGACGCCATCACCATCACCGTCCGTCGTGCGCACGTTCATGCAATGCTGCATCTGCATCGCGGCATCGTCCATGCCACGGCCGGTCACCACGCAACCGTCGCCGGCGCGGCTCATCGTCCACTGGCCGGGCAGGTAGGTGAGCGGCTCCCATGTGCCGTCGTAACGGATCGAGACCACGTCGAAGCTGCGGGCGTCGTGATCGTCCGCGTTGGACTGCCACAGGAACGGCAGATCGGCGGCCGGCAGCAGTTCCGGCGTGCGCTGCACCACGCACAGCACGTCGTCGTCGGTCACGTCGAGCACTTCGCGCACCTGCAGGCCCTTGGGTGTGAATGGCGTGCCGTCCACGGTCAGACGGTTCGTGTCGGCGTCCATGTCGTTCATCGCGCACACGAGACGGCCGTCAGGCGTGTATGCGGGGGTGCCGGCGATCAGGTCGAGCCAGCAGTCGTTGCTATGTTCCTCAAGCACGCGCGTGGTGCCGGGTTCTTCGCCGGGCGCGTATTCGGGGATGGCGATGGAGAAGGTCTCCACTTCGCTGCCGTCCTCGTCGGTGAAGCCGTTTTCCGGCGCGCTCATGGTCACGATAGGCTCGCCCACGTGGACGGCGAGCACCTGGTCGTGCTGCTGAAGCCGGTCCTGCACAAGTAGCAGCGGCTCGTGGCCTTCGGTCCAGCTGACGGCGGCCAGGTATTCGTACGATTCGCGGTCCCATTCCACGTTGTGTGCGATGCCGCCGTAGTAGCAGCCGTCCGTATCGTAGCCGAGTTCCAGCAGCGTCAGATGCACGTCGGCGTTGGCCGTCATCGCCTGCGGATAGCGGCGGGCCTGCGCGGGTTTCGTCGGATCGGCCGGGTCGGCGATGTACCAGGTCTGCTCGTGGGATGCGTCGAAGGTTTCGAAGAGCACATACTTGGAATCAGGCGACCACCAGAAGCCGTCGTAACGGTCCATTTCCTCACCTGCGGCGAATTCGGCGAGACCGATTTTCCATTCGCCTGCTTGCGATTCGGCCGCGTCGCTTTGCGCGTCATCTTGCGTGCCGTCCTGCGTATCGGCAACGTCGTCAGCGTCGTCTTGCGGAACGGACGCGACGATGGACACCGCATCGCCCGCGTCTTCGCCTGCGTCCGTCGTGTCCGACACGTCCGCAAGATCGACGTCCACCAAATACGTGCCGGTCGTATACATGATGTGTCGTCCGTCGGGGCTGATGCGCGGGTTCAGCACCGGCTTGAATTCCGGTTCGTCGATGGCGATGCCGCGCGTCACGCCGGCCGCGATATCCGTCAGGAACAGCTGGCCGTTGATGGTGAACGTCACGCGGTTGCCGGCTGCATCGACCGAATAGCCGACGATGCCGGAACCACCTTCACGCGCACGTTCGCGGCGCGCCTTTTCCTCAGCCGGCACATCCTCGGCGTCGGCGTCAGCCAGCAGCGTACGCGGATCGGCAAGCAGAATCTCGTCGGTATCGCCATCGCTGCCGATCACGCTCATCCACAGGGAGGTGACGGTGTCCTCCGGACCGTCCGAACGCAGGAACAGCGCACGCGAACCGTCGCCGATCGCGCGGGCGGAACGTGGCGCGCCGCAGGTGAATCGCAAGGTACGGGCCTTCAGCCCAGGAAACTCATCAATCGCATCATTCATACCTTCCAATCTACCGACCGTCACGCACCACTCGCCGCCAATACCCCGGACGCAATCCCCTTCACATGAAATTTTTGCAAGCAAGTAGCCTTCGAATTGGCGCTCGGCAGGCTACAGCGTAGGATAGTCAAGGACAGAAAGGGACAAGTATGAGTGTTCTCGACCGATTTGAGAAGAGCGTGGAAGGCGCCGTCAACGGGGTTTTCGCGAAGTTCGGGTCTAAAGACCTGAAGCCCGTCGACCTTTCCAGCGCTCTGGAACGCGAGATCGACAAAGAAGCCATGCCCGTCACGCGCGATCGCACCGTAGCCCCGAACGAGTACCGTTTCAAGCTCAGCACTCCGGATTTCAACAACATCGTCGAGTGGGGCGCCGAAACGCTCGCCAATGAACTTGCCGACAACCTCACCCAGTATGCGAAGAGCCAGAACTACGCGTTCGTCGGCCCGGTCGTGGTGATCTTCGAAGAGGATCTTGAACTTTCCAAGGGCGATTACCGGCTTTCCAGCGAATCCGTGCAGGGCAACACCGTGCCGGTCACGACCGACGCGCAGACCGAGGATTGCCCGATGCTGGAGATCGGCGAGCACCAATATCTGCTCACCGAGGAAAAGACCATCATCGGCCGCGGTTCCGATTGCGACATCGTCATCGACGACCCCGGCATCTCCCGTCGTCACATGGAGATCGACGTCACCGACAACGGCAACACCGTCATCGCCCGCGACCTGAACTCCACCAACGGCATGTACGTCGAAGGCCATCATGTTGAGGCGGCAACGCTGCTCGACGGCAACACGATCACCATCGGCCGAACCCGCATCCTGTACTGGGCCTCCTCGCAGGAGCAGGAGTAATCAGCCCCAACCCGGAGAGCCGCCTTTTATGCTCACTGAATTAACGTTTGCGATCCTCAAGTACGGGTTTCTCGTACTGCTCTGGATCTTCGTGGCCTGTACGGTACGTTCGCTGTACAGGGATATCGAAACGCTCAGCCCGCGCAAGTCGCGGGCTCATCGTCGTAAGGAGCGCGCCGCGCGCAAGGCCGTCGAATCGCCTGCGCCCGTAGCCGCCGCAGCCCCTTCGGCAAGCGCCGCAACCAATGCCAAACCAACTCTGCTGGTCATTATCGATGGCCCCCTTGCCGGCAGTTCCGTCCCTCTGGCCGGCAACACCATCACACTTGGCCGTTCCGCTTCGAACACCGTGGTGCTGGATGATGAATTCGTTTCCTCCCACCATGCGCGCGTCTACACCGATCCCGCCACCGGCCGTTGGGCCATCGAGGATCTGGGATCCACCAACGGCACCGTCGTCAATCATCAGCGTCTGAACGCGCCGATGATTCTTGGCGCGCGCGTGCCTGTGCGCATCGGTGCGACCACCTTCGAATTGAGGTGACGTTTTTGCCGACTTCCACCGCTTCGCAACAATTGTTCATGTATTCCACCGTCGTCTCCGACGTGGGCACCGTGCGTTCCAACAACCAGGATTCCGCGTTCGCCGGCGAGCATCTCATCGCCATCTGCGACGGCATGGGCGGGCATGCCGGCGGCGACACCGCCTCCACCATCGCCATCCGGTCGCTGGCGCACATCGAACAGGACAATGTTGACGGCGACGTGCAGGTCGTCTCCCATATGATGGCGACTTCCGTCATGGCCGCGCACGACGCGATCGTCGGCAAAGCCAAACGTGAGCGTCGTCTTGCCGGCATGGGCACCACCGTCACGTCCGTGGCACTGGTCGCCGGCTGCTGGGTATTGGCGCATATCGGCGATTCCCGCGCGTATCTACTGCACGACGGCCATCTGGTCCGCATGACCAGCGACCACAGCTACGTGCAGCATCTCATCGACACCGGCCGTATCAGCGAGGCCGAGGCGCGCAACCATCCGCAACGCAATGTGGTGATGCGCGTGCTGGGCGATTTCGACATCGATTCGCGCCCTGACATCGCCATCCGCAAGGCGCATCCGGGCGACCGTTGGCTGCTGTGCTCCGACGGCCTGTGCGGCGTGCTGGAGGATTCCACGCTTGAAGAAGTGCTGTCCACCTGCGCCGATCAGGAGGAGTGCGCGCAGCGGCTCGTATCGATGGCGTTGCGTGCGGGCAGCACCGACAACGTCACCGCGGTGATCGCCGACGCGACGCTCGCGCTCGACGCGGACGCGTTCGACCTGCCGCATCAGACGCCGCTGATCGGCGGCGCGGCCAGCGCAAGCTTGGAAACCATCGCGGACATCGTCAACGAACCGGTCGCTTCCGCCCCGCCTCTGCGCGAAGGCAAACAGTCGCCGGCGGCGCGCGCCGCGGCCCTGCGCAGCGGCAAGGATCCCAACGAGGAGCCGAAACAGCCGGAACAGCGCGTCGCGCAGCCGTCGTCGGTCCGCGAAGACAATGGCGACCGTGTCAATACCGATACCGGGGAAATTCCGATTGTGCAGAAGCGCAACGGGCGTATTTCCGCCGATCCGAACGATCCGGAAGTCGCCAAGGCGATTCGCAACGAACATATCGAGGAACGTAAGACGAAACGGTCGCGCAAATTCCGCAACCGCATCATCACCATACTCATCATCATTCTGGTGCTGCTTGGCGTTGCCGGCGTGGGCGTGGGCACCTACCGTTGGAGCCAAACCAAGTACTACATCGGCGACAACAACGGCAAAGTGGCGATTTTCCAAGGCGTGCCGACGAGCATCTTCGGTGTCAAACTGTCACATGCCGTCACCGACACCAATATGAAGACCAGCGATCTGCCGCCAAGCTGGCGCGAACAGCTTGACCAGGGCATCTCCTTCGACACATACGGCGAAGCGAAAAGCCATACCCGTCTGATCAAGAAGCAGCTGAACGATGCGAAGCGCAAGCAAGAGGCGAAGCAGCAGGAGAAGGCCGAAGCCGAGCAGAAGGCGAAGGACGAAGCAGCCGCCAAGCAGAAGCAGCAGGAGGAAGCGGCGAAAAAGACCGCCGATCAGGCCGCGCAGACCAACAAGTCGGGCGGTGACAAGTCATGATCGCAACACGCTTGAGACAGCTTGGCATGCTGCTGTTCAGCATGCTGCTGTGCGCGGTGGCGTTCTTCCAGATGTTTGAACGCACCACGAACGGCTTCCCGCAAAACTATGTGTGGATGCTCGCGTTCGTAAGCGCGCTGTTCCTGACCGCCTGGGGTCTGCTGCTGCGATTCCAGCCGCACGCCGACCAATCGGTCATGTGCTGCGTGCTGGTATTGACGGGCATCGGCGTCACGATGATCGCACGCCTCGACCAAGACACCAAAACCACAGTGGCGTTCCGACAGTTGCTTTGGTTGGCGATCGCACTGGTGTTTGCCAACCTGCTGGTGGTGTTCATGAGGGATTACCGCGTATTGCGGCGATTCTCGTACGTCAGCATGGTGATCGGCATCGTGCTGTTGCTGTCGCCAATGCTGCCGGTGGTCGGTTCCGAACAGTACGGCGCGCGCATCTGGGTGAAGATTCCCGGCTTGGGATCGTTCCAGCCGAGCGAATTCGCCAAACTGTTCCTGGCGTTCTTCTTCGCTTCGTATCTGTTCGACCATCGCGACCAGCTTGCCGTCGGCGGAAAGAAGATTCTCGGCATCCAACTGCCACGCATCAAGGATATGGGACCGATCATCGTGGTGTGGATCGTCTCCATGGGCGTTCTGGTCCTGCAGCATGATCTGGGCACGTCACTGATGTTCTTCGCCATGTTCGTGTCCATGCTGTACGTGGCCACCGGGCGTAAAAGCTGGATCGTCATCGGATTCATCGCCTTCGCCGCCGGCGCGGTGGCGGCGGCAAGCATCTTCAGCCACGTCGGCTCGCGTGTGGACGCCTGGCTCCACCCGTTCTCCGCGGCTCAATACAACAAGGAATACGGCGGCTCATACCAGCTCGTCACCGGCATTTTCGGCTTGGCTTCCGGCGGTCTGATGGGCACCGGCCTCGGTCAGGGCCACCCGTCGATCACCCCGATCGCAAATTCCGACTACATTTACGCGGCATTGGGCGAGGAGCTGGGATTGACCGGCCTGATGGCCATTCTCATGCTGTATCTGCTGATCATCGCAGCCGGCATGATCACCGCGATGAAAATCAAGGACGGCTTCGGCAAGCTGCTTGCGTCCGGCTTGGTGTTCACCATGGCCTTCCAGGTGTTCACCGTGGTCGGCGGTATCACGCTGGTCATTCCGCTGACCGGTCTGACGCTTCCCTACATGGCGGCCGGCGGTTCGTCGCTGATCGCAAACTACATGCTGGCCGCGCTGCTGATCGTCATCTCCAATTCCGCGAACAGGCCGGAATCCGAGATCGACAGCGACACATTCCAGCAGGAAGCCGTCAGGGTGTTGCGCGAACGCGAGCGGAACCGTCGTACCGAAATCGCCGGCAATACGCGTTCGGGTGCGGCGAAGGCTTCGGCCATCCCGGCCGTGCGGGCAAGCCATGCGGGCGCAGCCGGGCAAGCAGGTCATGCCGTGCCCGCCAATCGAACCAGCCAAGCCGGCCAGACCGATCAATCCAATCCGACGATTCCGATAACCGGAGTCCTGCCGACGATCGACCAGCAAGGAGCATCGCATGAATAAGTCGCTCCGCCAGCTGTTCACCATCGTGGTGGCCTTGTTCGTCATTCTGGGCATGTCCACCACCATCATCATGGCCATCCGAGCCAACCAGCTCACCAACGACGCACGTAACGTCCGCGCGCTGTACCACGAATACGGCGCACCGCGCGGGTCCATTCTCGCCGCGGACGGATCGGTCATCGCAAAATCCGATCCTTCCAACGATTCGTTCTCGTACCAGCGTTCCTATTCCGCCGGCGAACTGTATGCGCCAGTCACCGGATTCTTCTCCATCAGCCAGCGTGGCTGGAGCGGCGTCGAAGCGTCCCGCAGCTCGCTGCTGTCGGGCCAGTCGGAGCAGCTGCTCTGGCAGCGGTTCAAGTCGCTGTTCACCGGGCAGGAGAACAAGGGCGCCAATATCGAAACGTCCATCGATCCGAAGATTCAGCAGGCCGCATACAACAGCCTCGGCAGCACGGATGGCGCCGCAGTGGCCATCGAGCCGAAAACCGGCCGTATCCTCGCCATGGTCAGCACGTCCAGCTACGACCCGAACCAGCTGGCGTGCCACCTCGCAGCTGTATCCTCCGGGATCCACGTTCAAAACGGTGGTGGCCGCCGCGGCTTTGGAAACCGGCCAATACCAGCCGGATACGCAGATTCCGGCAGGAGCAAGCTACACGCTCCCCGGCACCGTCACGCAACTGACCAACGCCGTACCGCAGGCCGACGGCGCTGACGGCAAGATCTCCATGGAGGACGCGCTGGCGTATTCGTCGAACACCGCGTTCGCCCAGTTGGGCGTGTCGTTGGGCGACAACGCCGTCTCGTCCATGGCCAAGAAACTTGGTTTTGACAGCCCGATTACCGTGGACGGTTCCGATTACACCGGAACCCCGTGGGTGTCGGTCACGTCGAAGTTCCCCACCGACATCAACGACGACAAGCTCGCATTGGCGTCGATCGGCCAGGGAGACACCGTGGTGACCCCGTTGCAGAACGCTATGGTGGCCGCCGCCATAGCCAATGATGGCAAGCTTATGCAGCCCACGCTGGTCGACCGCGTGCGTTCCGCCGACTTGTCGGTCATTTCGCAGACCAAGCCCACGGTCATGTCCCATGCGTTCAGTGCGGATACGGCCAACAAGCTCACCCAAATGATGGAGGCCGTGGTCACCAAGGAGAACACGAATCTGGCCATCAACGGCGTGCAGGTGGCCGTCAAGACGGGTACCGCGCAGATTGGAAACGGCAATACGTCCATCGACGGCTGGGTGATCGGATTCGCACCGGCGGACGATCCGAAGATCGCGGTGGCGGTCGTGGTGCATAACGTGGACCTGTACGGCTCGTTCGCGGCAGGACCGATTATGAAAGCAATGATGCAGGAGGCGCTGGCAGAATGAAACTGGTTGAAGGACAGCTCATCCACCGACGCTACAGGTTGGATTCCCGCCTGGCCCAAGGTGGTATGGGTGAAGTGTGGAAAGGCTATGACATCCAACTTGGACGTCCGGTGGCCATCAAGGCGCTACGTGGCGATTTGGGCGTCACCCAGGAGGCCAAACTGCTTCGTCTGCGCGCGGAAGCCCATAATTCCGCCAATCTTGCGCATCCGAACATCGCTGCGCTGTTCGAATATTACGAGCATGACGGCATCGGATTCCTCATCATGGAATACGTGCCGAGCAAGTCGCTTGCAGACCTGTACCACGAGCAGAACGGCCCGATGGACCCGATCAAGCTGCTGCCGATCCTCATTCAGACCGCACGCGGCCTGTTCGTCGCGCATTCCCATGGCGTGATCCACCGTGACGTGAAGCCGGCGAACATCATGGTGTCCGATTCCGGCGAGGTGAAGATCACCGACTTCGGTGTCTCCTACTCCACCAATCAGGAGCAGATCACGCAGGACGGCATGGTCGTGGGCACCGCGCAGTACATTTCCCCGGAGCAGGCGCAGGGCCAGCATGCCACGCCTCAATCCGATATCTATTCGCTTGGCATCGTCGCCTACGAGGGCCTGTGCGGGCATCGTCCGTTCACGGGTGCCACGCCGGTCGACATCGCCGCAGCACATGTCAACAATCCGGTTCCGCCGCTGCCAGACTCCGTCGACGTGCAGCTGCGTGAATTCGTCATGTCGATGTTGGCCAAGGACCCGCTGGACCGTCCGAAGGACGCGCTGGTGGTGTCACGCACCCTGTCCCGCATCGAACGCCGTCTGCTCGACCAGCAGACGCAGCTGGCCGACACGATGGTCGTCTCTTCGGGAGGAAGGCTTCCCCGACGTGTGGTCAGCAAACCCCATATCTCCGTGAGCAATGATTGGAAGGAACAGGGATGAACATCAACATGCCTACCTCTCTGGCCGGGGGCCGTTATCAGCTCGGCCAACTCGTCGGCCGTGGCGGCATGGCCGAAGTGCATGTGGCGACCGACACGCGTCTGGGGCGTACCGTCGCCGTCAAGATCATGCGCGCCGATTTCGCCACTGACAGCATCTTCCTTGAGCGTTTCCGCCGTGAAGCCCATTCCGTCGCGCAGATGAACAACCCGAACATCGTGAACATCTACGATTCGGGCGAGGAAACCGTCA